>Ga0256404_1011902_pt1 | contig 11489 bp, 7 predicted proteins | sample RumenRJG_01DNA_FD_185990 | JGI IMG/M metagenome (GOLD analysis project Ga0256404, IMG submission 185990) | Bovine rumen microbial communities from Lethbridge, Alberta, Canada - RJG_01 | ecosystem: Host-associated > Mammals > Digestive system > Stomach > Rumen | place: Canada: Alberta | collected... | reverse complement strand
AAATTGCGGAAAAATAAACGCAGAATCAATAGAAGAAGCAATTGCTGTTCACGGTTATGAAGCATTGGCAAATGTTATCAAAGAAAATAATCCTGACAAAGTTATTCAAGAAGTTCTTGATTCCGGTCTTAGAGGTAGAGGCGGAGCAGGATTTCCGACAGGATTAAAATGGAAATTTACAGCAGCAAATAAAGGTGGAAAATCTTATGTTGTATGTAATGGTGATGAAGGGGATCCGGGAGCATTTATGGACAGATCCGTTATGGAAGGTGACCCTCACAAATTATTGGAAGGTATGGCAATTGCAGCTTTTGCAATAGGCGCAGACGAAGGTTATATATACGTCCGTGCAGAATACCCACTTGCTATTAAACGTTTAAGAAAAGCAATTGCAGATGCGGAAGAAAAACATTTCTTGGGTAAAAATATAATGGGAACGGATTTTTCTTTCACATTACATATTAAAGAAGGTGCAGGGGCATTTGTTTGCGGTGAAGAATCCGCACTTATCGCCTCAATTGAAGGTGAAAGAGGTATGCCTCGTCCAAAACCACCTTTCCCTGCAAATAAAGGTTTATTTGGCAGACCAACATTAATTAACAACGTTGAAACTCTTGCAAATATTCCTCTTATCATAAGAAAAGGTGCAAGCTGGTTCTCATCTATGGGAACAGAAACTTCAAAAGGAACAAAAACTTTTGCGCTAACCGGTGAAGTTAACAATACCGGTCTTATTGAAGTTCCGATGGGAACAACTTTAAGAGAAATTATTTTTGATATCGGCGGCGGAATTCGCGGTGGAAAGAAATTTAAAGCAGTTCAAATCGGCGGACCATCAGGCGGATGTTTGACAGAACAGCATCTGGATTTGCCAATGGACTACGAAAGTCTGACAAAAGCAGGAGCAATGGTTGGTTCAGGCGGTTTGGTTGTAATGGCTGAAGATACTTGTATGGTTGAAGTTGCAAGATTCTTTATGAACTTTACTAAAAATGAATCTTGCGGCAAATGCGTTCCTTGCCGTGAAGGTACAAAAAATATGCTTCACATATTAGAAAAAATCGTTGCAGGTAAAGCAACAATGGAAGATTTGGATGTTTTGGAAGAAATCGCACATACAATCAAAGACGGTTCATTATGCGGCCTTGGTAAAACTGCTCCAAACCCTGTTCTTTCAACACTTAAATATTTCAGAGATGAATATGTAGCACATATTCGTGATCACAAATGCCCTGCAGGTGTTTGTACAGCCATGAAGAAAATAGTTATTCATGAAGATTTATGTAAAGGTTGTACAAAATGTGCAAGAACCTGCCCTGTTGGCGCTATTGAAGGTACAGTTAAAAACCCTCACAAAATTGATCAAACTAAATGTATTAAATGTGAGGCTTGCTTGAATGCATGTCCGTTCAAAGCCATAGGTAAAGAATAGGAAAGGTAAAAAAAATGACAGAAGATAAAAAAACATTAATAATAGACGGAAAAGAGGTTGAATTCTCAAATGAACCAAACCTACTTGAAGTAATCCGTAAAGCAGGAATGAATGTTCCTACATTCTGTTACAGACCTGATTTAACATCTTTCGGGGCTTGCAGAATGTGTGTAGTAGAAGTTGAATACCCGAACGGAAGAAAGATAATCAATTCATCTTGTACAATGCCGCCGGAAGCAGGTATAAAAGTATATCTAAATACTGAGAAGGTAAGAAGAATCAGAAAAACAGTTCTTGAATTACTTCTTGCAAACCATGATAGAAAATGCTTAACTTGTGATAAATCAGGAGATTGTGATCTTCAAAGATATGCTGAAGAATACAATATAAAAGACATAAGATTCCCTGATAAAGAAGAAAAAGAATTTTTACCGGTAGATGACAGCAGCCCGTCATTTGTTAGAGATCCTAATAAATGTATTCTTTGCGGAGCTTGTGTCAGAGCTTGTACTGAATTCCAAGGTCATTCTGTATTAGGCTTTGCAAACAGAGGTTCTAAAACAGTTGTTCAACCTATGAGCGGACGTCCAATCGGTCAAGTTGACTGTGTAAATTGCGGCCAATGTGTTGCAGTTTGTCCGACAGGCGCATTATCTATCAAAAATGACATTGATAAAGTATGGGATGAAATTAACAATCCTGATAAAAAAGTTGCTGTTCAAATTGCACCTTCAGTTCGTGTAGCTTTGGGTGAAATGTTTGGATTGGAACCCGGTGAAAACACTATCGGTTTAATCAACGCTGCTTTACGCAGACTTGGTTTTGACTATGTATTTGATACAAACTTCTCTGCAGATTTAACAATCACTGAAGAAGCAACAGAATTTTTGGAAAGATTAAAATCAGGCCAAAATTTACCAATATTTACTTCTTGCTGCCCTGCATGGGTTAAATATTTGGAAATGTATCATCCTGATATGCTTAATCACTTATCCAGCTGCAAATCTCCAATGGGTATGATGTCAGCGGTTTTAGTTGATTTAATGCCTAAGAACTACAATGTTCCTAGAGAAAACTTAAGTGTAGTTGCAATAATGCCTTGTACAGCTAAAAAGTACGAATGCAAACGTCCTGAGTTCTATCAAAACGGACGCCCGGATACAGACATCGTTTTAACAACAAAAGAACTTGGTAAAATGATTAAAGCTGCAGGCATCAACTTTAAAGAACTTCAACCTGAAGGAAACGATTCTCCGTTTGGTGAATACACCGGTGCAGGAACAATCTTTGGAGCTTCAGGCGGGGTTGCAGAAGCTGCAGTTCGTACAGCATATGAATATGCGACAGGCGAAGTCCTTAAAGATGTTGATATCAAAGAAATGAGAGGGACATCTAATCGTTCTAAAACTGTTGAACTTGATATAAAAGGTACAAAGGTTGTTGTGAGAGTTGTTTCAACTCTTAAAGAAGCTGAAAAAGCTCTTCAGGAAATCAAAAACGGCAGCGCAAACTTCCATATGCTTGAAGTTATGGCTTGTCCTGGCGGATGTATCAATGGCGGCGGGCAACCTAGAAGCTGTGATGATACTCTGATTAAAGGTAAACGTGCAAACGGACTTTATAAGGAAGATAAAGAACTTCCACTAAGAAAATCTCACATGAACCCATCAATTCAAAAATTGTATAATGAACATTATGAACATCCTGGTTCACACAAAGCACACCACGATCTTCATACAACTTATAACAATAAGTTTGACGGTTCATACAGAGATATATAATATCTTAAACTTAAAACAAGAAAAGCGGCTGCAATTGCAGCCGCTTTTTTTATAATATATTTTTTTTAATTATTGGTAGAAAAAGAATAAACAATCTCTCTGGAGTATGTTTCACCCTTTTTTAGAATTCCTTTTTCATTAAATTCTTTTGTATTGATAGCATTTGGATAAAATTGTGGTTCCACACAAAATGCCGAGCGTTTTTCATAACGTGTTCCGTGTTTTCCTCCGGGTTGAGCGGTTTTGCCCAGATGATTGGCACTATAAAATTGAAATCCCGGAAGATTTGTAGCGACTTTTAAATTTATGCCTGTTTTTGGAGATTTTACATCTGCGACTTCAATTAAAGTTTTTCCGTCATAGTTATCTATACAATAATTTTGGTCAAATCCTGAACCGATTTTTAGCTGATCTGATTCTGAATTTATTACATCTCCAATTTTTTTTGGAGTCCTAAAATCAAGCGGAGTGCCCTCAACACTCATAATTTCTCCTGTCGGAACAGCTATTTCATTATTTTTCGTAAAGGATGACGAATTGGGTAATGTCACAATGTGATTATACACAGAATTTTCCTGAGTATTTTCTGCTCCCTCAAGATTGAAATATGTATGGTTAGTCATATTTATAAGGGTATCTTTGTCAGTTGTAGCGAAATATTTAATATGTAAATTGTTATTATTATCAAATTTGTACACAACTTTGGCTTCAACATTCCCCGGATAACCACTTTCCATATCTTTTTTATTATATGTAAATTCAACACCGTCAGGTAAAACTTTTGGTGTCCAATTTTTTAAATCAAAACCGTCACTGCCGCCATGACAATGAGTTTTGCCGTTATCTTTATTTGTTTCAAGTTTGTATGTTTCTTCACCTATTGCAAATTCTCCCTTATCAATTTTATTTGCGACAGGACCGATTGTACCACCTGCATGCCCGACAGGAGCGGTTTCATAAGGGGTAACATTATCATATCCTTGTGTAACATCAATAATTTTACCATCTTTATCTGGGACCTTTATAGATGTTATTGTTGCTCCAAAGGTAGATAAATCTACACTTGCACCATTTTTATTAGTAATTGTAAAAAGTTTTGCTTTCTCCCCTGTTTTTTGGATTGTACCAAAATCTTTTTGTTCGATCGTTATATTTTCATAATCTTTATCAACATCAGAAACTGCACTATTCACTGTTTTGACAAACCTGTCCGGTTCGTATTTCGTATGCAAAAACGATTGAATACTAGGTCTGTGGAAAAAATTAGTATTTGCATTCGGCACCGCATTTGGATTAAAATCTATCGGCATAATCACTCCTATTCTCTTTGTATATATAATAACTAAAAAATAAAATTTTATAATTAAGTTATGTAAAATGTAATATTTTTAAATAGCAAAAATATTTTTTATAGTGCTTATAAAAAATAAATAAACACAAATAACCGAATCTACATAAATAGCACACACACGGCAGAGTTTAATCCTAAACCCTGCCGTACACATCTTGATAACGTATTATATCTTCTTCAGAGATATAATCACCCTGCTGAACCTCAATAATTTTTAATTCTTTATCATAAGGATTTTGCAATGAATGTTTTTCTTTAACCGGAATATCAATACTTTCACCCGGATTTAAATGGTATTCTTTATCACCTTTAATAACAAGTGCTTCGCCTTCAAGCACCACCCAATGTTCTGAACGATAGTTATGGGATTGAACAGATAATTTTTGCTGCGGCAAAACACATATCGTTTTAGTCAAATACCCATCTCCCTCATTCATACAAGTATAATACCCCCAAGGTCTGAATACTGTTTTGTGAAGTCTTGTTGTACCGCTTTGAATTGATTTTAAATTCTCATATAATTTTTTAACATTTTGCGATTTGTCCATTTTGCAAGCCATAATGGCATCTTCTGTTTCTACAATGACAACATCTTCTAAATCCGAAACGGCAACAACCTCTTTTTGAGAGTATATAAATGAATTTTTGACATTATTTGTAAGAACTTTACCACTAGTTACGTTTCCATTTTCATCTTTTGCTTTTACACTGTACAACGATTGCCATGAGCCCAAATCTCTCCAATCAGACTGAAGCTCTACAAGAGCAATCTTATCTGATTTTTCCATAACAGCGTAATCAACAGAAATCGTAGGCATTACTTCATATACCCCGAAATCTATTTTTAGACTTTTAGAAAAATTTAATAAATTTAAATTTGAATAAATATCCGGCACATATTTTTTGAATTCATCTAAAAAAACAGATACCTTACCCATAAATATCCCGCTATTCCAATAATAATCTTCTTCTTTAGAATATTTATTTGCTTTTTCGTAATTCGGTTTTTCTACAAATTGCTCTACTCTGTAACCGACACTTAACTTTTTATCCGTTTTTATGTAACCAAATCCTGTTTCCGGAGAAAGCGGTTTTATTCCAAATGTAACAATATAACCTTCATTTGCCAGAATTTCTGCTTCTTTTACACTTTTATTAAACGCCTCAATATCTTTTATTAAATGATCAGAAGGTGCAATCAAAACAACATCATCATTATTAGAATTTTGCCTTAAATACTCCAAAGAACAGGCTATAGCAGGAGCAGTATTTTTACCTTGCGGCTCGGCAATTACAATATTGCCGGAGTCTATTTTATTCAATTGAAGCTTAATATCCTGATAATGCTTCACATTAGTAATAGTAATAATATCAGAAGCGCTCATAATTGTATTTAATCTTGAAAAAGTTTGCTGCAACAAACTTTCACTTTTATCCAATGCTAAAAGTTGTTTAGGATACATGTCCCTTGATAATGGCCATAAACGACTGCCTGAACCACCTGCTAATATTATTGATTTCATTCCCTACTCCCTTTTATTACTATTATTCCAATATTCTAACATAATAACCTTTATTTCAATAGTTCTGGAGGGTTAAAATGTTTAAATATTAATAAATGTAAAACTATAAAAATAAAATAACAAATTTTTATAATTTATAGACTTTATTATTACAGATCAAGGGGGTTAAAATGAAGATAACAAATTTCAAAGGAAATGAAGAACCTTTTAGACCAATATCAAAGAAGATTTCTGATTTGGTAAAAATTGAAGAAGAAACCGAAAGACTTCGCAAAGCAAATAATAAACTGCAAGAGCAAATCAATAATTTGGAACAGAGAAAAACATCTTTAGTACAATGCCTTCAAAATGTTGAAGGTGCAAATAAACCGGATATAGAAGAAAAATTAGCAGATATTGATCAAAAAATATTACAATTAAAAGCAGAAATAGAAGAAAATAAAGAATTTTGCCTTGATATAAACTACGGTTACCGCGAAAGATTATAAGGTGTTACAATAATTTAAAAATTGTAAATATTTAAGGATATATAATAGAATATATTATATGTTTATTTTAGAATGAAATCATCTGATGGGATTCATATAGTATAAGTGGGAGATAGTATGTTAGTAAATAGTGTTTTAGGTTATTCCGGTTCTAGGAATTATGGTATTGCGCAAAATAATCAAAAGGGGAATTTTCGAATTGTTTGAAATAATACTGCAATACCAAAAGATACAGTAGAATTTAAATCAAACAGCGATGTAATTGAAAATTTAATTGTTAGTGATTTAAGAAATTATCATTATTATTTAAAGGACATGGATAGATTCAGCTCAAACCTCAAAAGGCTTGGCCATGCTGTTTCAGTGTACAATTCAACTGAAAACGGAATTACATCTTATACTGTCAAAAATCCTGAATTAAACTCTGTAATTAAAATTGATATAGATGAAAAACGCTACAAAAATGTAAAACCGGGATTTATATTAGGCAAAACCGGTTTTTACGCGACATTGGAAGTAACAGAAAAAAATGGCGACAATTACATAATAGAGGTTTTTGAAAATTCAGAATTTAATAATAAAAAAGGCCTTAAAGTTGTAAATAAAAAAATGGATACTCCAACTTTTACAGGCGAAAAAAAGGAACCTACAACAACAATAAATGCGTACTATAAATCTGAAAAAACAATCAAATCTATACAAAGATTTTTTAAATTATTCAAAGATTCCCCGTTATTCAAATCTATAACCAAGACAGATAAACCATATTATGAGGATTTTCATCCATATTTATTAGCCGGAGGTTTTGGCTCTCGAATAGAAGCTCTCAGCTACGGCAGAGAAGATAACAAACCATCAACTGCAACTCCTGTTAAAGGAATGGATTTAATGCACTTTAGCCTTTTGAACTTGTATCAAGCAAATCTGCTGCCAAAATCAACAGATGACGTGGATTTTGTTATTCAAGATGAAGCGAATAGTGCAGTAGGTTGTGTTATCACAACTTTAGGCTACAAAATTAAAAACAATTTAGACGGTGTTGATTTGGTAAAAGACGGTAAATCTGTTTTGCCAAAAGATAAAGCAGTTATAATTCTACCTTCCGATAACGTAATTGATATAAACTTGCCCGAAGTCTTGGATGATTATATGAAGACCAAAAATGTCGGTATGATGATTGTAGGTGTTCCTGATTACAGATGCTACGGTGGTTTGATAAAAGCTGACAAAGACAACAATATAAAAGAATTTTTATACAAACCGTCACTTGAAACAATACAAGCAAATGATGACTTTTTATATAAAACTAATGCAAACGGGGAAAAAGAATTCTTACGTGACAAAAACGGAAGAAAAACCGCACTAAGTAATGCATTCATATATATCATCAATCCGGAAATAGTTGATACAATAGCAACAATATACAGAAATAAAATCAGAAATGCTTATGAAACTTTGATATGGGATAAAGGTGGAGTTAAAAAGCCAATAACTCGTGAAGAATACCTCAAAGTTATCGAATGTTTATGGGATAGAGAAATCATTCCAAAACTTGTTGAAATGAGTAATGAGGGTAAATTAAAGAATAAAAAAGGCGAAAACTTAAATGTTGTAGTTCACAAGGCAATGGATACGGATTATTCTGACGTTGGAGAATGTTCTTCATATATAGCCACTATGAGAAACTTGGCAAAAGATGATGCTTATCTGAATATTCCAAAATCAATAAAAGAAGAAGTAAGAGAACATGTTCAAGATAACATTATATTTAATGCGGATGTAAAAAAAGAATTTAACGAATTGCTTGGTGACGGGTATACAAAAGGTAATATTGTAGTTATTCCAAAAGATTAGCTTAAAATAAATAATAACATAAAATATTTTAAATTTTACAACTTTTAAGTCATTTAGCCTGTATGTTGGGTGAAACCCATCAAAATTCTTCCGACAACAAATAGTGGTTCTCATCCAATTGTAAAATAACAGTCGGTTTGAGAAGAATGAACACCTATTTTGACTATTATTTTGGTGCAAAAAATTGCACCCTACCGACTAATATGTAAAAATTGGAAAGTTATGTTTTACACTAATATTTGCCCAAATATATTCATTTTCTACTATTATAGAACCACCATTAACAAGGGCTTCTGTTTCATATTCTGGTTTTTCTATTTTTGTCAATTTATAACCGTCTTTGTATTCTTCAAATTTTTTAAGTAACCCTTCCTCTGTTGCTTTTCCATTAGCAATATCTTGTAAGTAATAAACAATATTCTCTATTGGAAGAGCAAATAAATTTTCCCTTTCTGCCCAACTTTCAAACTCACTATAAAAAGGTCGCCAGAAATCAAACCCTAAATATGTAATACATAACCCTACACCATCACTGAGAAGTTCATTTCTTGCTTCATATTTACAAGCATATCCATGCAAATCTTTATTTAAATGTTCATAGTTATCATAATACAATTTTTTAACCTCTTCTTTTAATTCTTTATCTTTAATTTGCATTAAAGAAAAAAATGGAAAACACACTTTTTCATTAGGATTCTTATAAAACCAATTCCAATAAGTTTTATTGCCTGATAATAAGTCAATATTTACAGTAAAAGTTATTTCCTTAGAGTAATCACGCCAAATAGTTTCATCTTCTCCTAATCTTTTTGCTTTTTCTAAAAATGTTTTGTAGTAATTATATGCTTCTTCTTCATTTTTAAAAGAATTTGGGAAGAAATATAACAAAATATTCCATATGTATAATTGGAAAGTTACATTTATTTCTTTTGATGTCACTTGCATTTGTTTTGTGGCAATTGAAGACTCTTTGTTGTTTTCTATTGGATTATCATTGCCATAAAACAGCAAATTAATTCGTTCAAGAGATTTTTCAATAATATCTAAACGTTGAAAAATTCTATAAATCAAAACTATAATTACAAATAATACAAAATATTTCATAAAAACTCCTTTTTTATACTTTATCATGAAAATACAAAAACCAGCAGGTAGGGTGCAATTTTTTGCACCAATTTTCTATTATTTGAAAGCTCGTAGGTTGGGCATACTTGCCCAACAATAACTTTTGAGTGCAATTATTGGAACAAAAAGTCTGTAGGGTAGACTTCAGTCTACCGTATATTTTAATTGGTTGACTAAAGTCAACCCTACATTTGAGTGCAAAAAGGTGGACATTTTTGTTACCGAAACCGGACTTCTCGGACATTTCGAATCAACTCATTTCCGACCTTATTTAATTGGCTGTAAAAGGACACTCAGTTTGAGACAACCGGACAGACAGTTTGAGATTTTCGGCAACGTTCTTTTTAAAAATACAAAAATAATGTCAAATTAGTCGGAGAAAATGTATCCTATAATTAATATTTCTATACATTATTTCAAAAATTAATCAATTTTTCGGAACAAAAATATTTTATATAAATATACACAGGGGATAATAAAGGGGAAATAATATGATTTTAAAGACAATCTTAAAAAGATTTTTGCCTAAAGTTATAGGTGATGACCCATTTAAGGCAATTCTAAGTAATCGAATTAAAAATAGCAAAACAATTAAAATTAATACAAATAGTATTTTTTCATATGAACAAGAACTCTGTTCTGCTGGGAAAAATAGCGGAATATTAAATGAAGTAGAAAACCTTGTAGGAGAACTTAAATCACAAAGAAAAGTGTACTCCTTAAAACCGTATATCCGTTCTGCAAGAGTGAAAAGTCCAATAATTGAAGAAGAACAAAAATTATATAATGAAGTATTAGATGAATTTAGGGAAATAAAACCGGCAAAAACTAGATGTTGTCCATATACAGAAACAAAAACTATAACAGAAGAGCAAATAACTGGTGATAAATTAGAAACAGTTTACGAATTTAAAGGTAAATATCTTGAAAATGAAGAATTTTATGAAATTTCACTAAATTCCCAAAATAAAAAATTATCACTCAGAGGAAATACTTTGTATGGAGATAAATCGTTAAAAGATGAATTTGATATATTTCTAAATGGTAGAGAACCTGATAAATCATTATTTGAAGAATTCGTAAGGCAAAGAAATATAGCATATATTAAAGACAATGGAGTTTATGATTTAAGACCTATTCGCAAATCTTCTATAATAGGAAAAGAAGTTGAACAGTATGAAAAACAGCACCACGAAAAATTACAAAAAGAATACGAGGATGTGTTTAGACCATATCATACTGAGCAATTTTATCGCATAGCAGGAGTTGATGAATTATTGGAATTGCTAAGAGGTAAAACTATTGTTAGTAAAAATAGTATGCAGAGATATGGTAGAAAATGTGTTGATATAACAACAAACGGTTATTATCATGATATTTTTTATGGTGAGACAAAAGTTCGTATACCATTTTTAAGAAAAGATGCTGATGGTGGTTGGCATGAGAGATTTACTTCAAAAATATATGATTTTGTACCTGAACGTTATCACTATCAAGTTCCGTCATACGACTATAAAGATGTGGATTTAGCTAATATAAGATATTGGAATGGATCAGATTGGAAACCAATGGATATACATAGTTTAATAAAGAAGATACATGGTTAATTGAACAATAAAATTATTATTGATTTTATTGTATTAAGAAGTCATTTCTAGCCATTGTGTTTGTTTTAAATCAATATAAATTTTTGATTTTTACTAAAAATTATCGGGCACATTTTCCCCGATTTTTGGGGTAATTTTTTCAAAACGGTCGAAAATAGACTTGCCGAAATAAGCAAACTGTCTGTTATAATCAAACTGTTTGTGCTTCCCGCCAATAGCAAGGTTTTTGCCTTAAAAATTTTAGTCCGTTTTCGTCCGAACAAAGTCCATTATAGTCCATTTTGAAATTGTGATAAACAATCTACTTCCGACCGCTAAAAGCCAAATG
>Ga0256404_1011901_pt1 | contig 11490 bp, 7 predicted proteins | sample RumenRJG_01DNA_FD_185990 | JGI IMG/M metagenome (GOLD analysis project Ga0256404, IMG submission 185990) | Bovine rumen microbial communities from Lethbridge, Alberta, Canada - RJG_01 | ecosystem: Host-associated > Mammals > Digestive system > Stomach > Rumen | place: Canada: Alberta | collected... | reverse complement strand
TTGACCGTGTCGACGACCATATTCCCCTCGAGGAGGACGTTGCGCCCGTTGTAGCTCGTGTCTGTCGCGATCTCCTGTATCTGGCTCCAGCCCTGATTGATCCCCTTTTGGAGGGTCGCACGGTCGACCTCCGTGTTTGTATCGTTGCTCGCATCGATGACTTTCTCCTTGATCGTGCGCAGGATGTTGATCTGGTTCTGGATGCCGCCTTCCGCAAGATGCAGCATATCTGCGCCCTTGCTGACATTGTCATGGTTCTGCCCGAGCGCACGGATACGGATGCGCATCTTTTCCGAGATGGAATACTCAGACGCGCCATCCCCGGCGGAGTTGATCTTCATCCCGCTCGCGACTTTATGCAGTTGTTTCGATAGCGTCGTCTCATTTTTCTTGAGTTGGCCGAGCGCCAGCATCGAGGCGTTGTTGTTCTGAACAATCATGCCCATAGAGCATTGGCAGCACATCTCCTTTGTGCTGCTGCACCTCCCTTGATCCGTCTATTTTTCCAGCAGTCTCTATCGCCATTGTACACATTTCCTTATAGTATATCGTAGATTTCAAATATAACTTAAGGAAATTTTTGGCATTCCATCAGAATGTGTGAGAAACTAACTCTTCCCATCCCTTATGACCATTGAAAAAGCATACATTTGTTACCAAGGATTTTTAAGTCCTTGGCAACATTTTTTCAAACTAAAGGGGCTGCTACACGTTGTTGATACGTGCAACAGCCCCATGCCACCGCTTCAGGTGGCACCTTTTTTGTCATTCAATCTTTCCTGTCGGTATTTTCTAGTACACGATGCATGGAAAACGGTCACTTCAAAACATCTTAACGCACGGGCCTGTTATAGGGCAAGCGAAGCAAGTCGCTCAAAGCGTGCTGCTTCGCAGTCCGGTTAAGGTGACCGCACTGCCCGCGGAGAAAATTCCCCAGGGATAATCCGGCAAGCCGTACATTCTCGTGCTGAGCGCCATCTGGTCATTGATGTAGAGCACGGCGACCGTCCCGTCGATGAGCAACGTAAAGTCATAGCTCTCATCCGGCTGGAGGCTGACCGGCACCGCAAGCTCGGGTTTTGCCACATGGACACGAGAGGTATCGGTATTATAGAAAGCGACCTGCTGTTTTACCGGATCAAAGACGAGATTCAGTGAGCCAGTCTGGTTCGGCCCCACATGGAACATGAGGCCGAACTTCCCTTGCTGCTTTGCCACCTTGAAATGGCCCGTAATCTTGCGGATGCCTTCCATCTTCGGCATCACGACATCTGCATACCCCGTACCATCAAAATGATACGACTCGTCAGCACCATTCACAGTACCGCGCTCGGTGATTGGCTCCATCTCCACCGGCTTCTGCATGCGCTTGGTCATCTTCTCCACGGGCACCGGATAGAGCGTACCGTCCGCGCGCTGCTTGAGTTGATGCGCAACGAGATTGCCCGCCCAATCCGTCGGGCTCTTATCCTTGCCACCGGCTTTTGTCGGCGTCCAGCCGACCAGATAGAGGCTTTCCTTATCCTGCGCCAGCTTGCCCGCGTAGAAGCCGCTGGCGTCAAAATAATCGCGCTCTGGCTTTACAAACGGCCCCATGGAGTCCGTCGCCACGCGGTAATGCACGACGCGCGACGGCCACTGATCCGAGAACGTCAGATACCAGTACTTGCCGTATTTCAGCAGCGTTGGACACTCCATGTTCGCGTCGCTGCCCATGTCGTTCTCAAAAAAGATGCCTTTGTCCTCCCAATGCTTGAGATCTTTCGACGTATAGCGGGCGATGACGCCGCGCGCCTTCTTGCTGCGCGTCGTGATCAGCATCCAGTACTCGCCGTAGTCCTCATTGTAGAACACATTCGGATCCCGGAATGTATCGTCGTAGATATAGGGCTTGCTGCCGTGGAACGAATCCTCTGGCAATTTCTGCCAGCTCACGAGATCGCGGCTGACAGCGTGCATGATCGTCTCTTTTGGCATGCTGCGCCAGTTGAAGCCGGTGTAGAACGCGTGATAAAGACCATCCTTGCCCTTGACCACCGAGCCCGTGCCGAGCGCGGAGTCCTTGGCGAATTCATTGCTGGTATCACAGGGAATGACCTGGCTGTTATGATGATAGTCGGTAAAGTCCTTGGTCGTAAAAAGGCTCCAAGGATGAAACCAGACCGCCCCGTCGCGCAGATCCTCAAGATAGAACATACGCATCTGCTCCCCGTCAAAAAAGGGCATCGGATCGCCCGCCCAGCTGTAGCCGGTGTTCGGGAAAATCGACGGAAACGCCTGTGTCGGGTTCATCGAAAAACAGAGACTGGAAGCGGCCAGTACGGCTGCCAAAATTTGTTTCTTCATGCTATGCCTTCCTTTCCTCGTATCCTATGCCGCTTCTCTCAGAAATAGACTTCCCACTGCGCGCGGAAGAAGCTGTAGTCGTCCTTTTTACCCGTGAACGTGCCCCGGCCCGGGTCAAAGAGGCCAAGCTTGCCATAGGTATAGTGAAGCAGGAGCTTCGTATTGCGCACCGGCACGAAGTCCGCACCGATGCGGAGCCCATTGAACTCGCCGGCGCGATGATCCCATACCGTACGACCTGGATTCCGCTCCGTGAGCTCTTTGTTGTAGTCGCCATTCGTCGGATCGATGATATCGTCATTAAACCAGTTCGTCATACCGGTATGACCGCGCTGCAGGTACTTCTTGACGTAGAGGTCGAACGAGCCCGGCACATCCGGCCGTGCCTCTTTGTACTGCAGCTGGATGAAGTGCGACTTGTTGAGCGTATCCGAATCCGACTTCGCCATCGCCGCGCTGAGCTTCAGGTCGCGGTTGAGCTTTGTATCCAAGCCAACCGAGATCGTTTCCCGTGTCATATGGTCGTCGCGGCGCGTCATCCTGCCGTAGTGGGACGTGAGATTCGTATTCTTCGCCACCGGTATCTCGCTGATCAGGGACAGCACGCGGAAGTTTGTGCTGCCGCCCTCGGCCCAGACGTCGAGCTTATTGTCGCGATCGCCGTAGAGGATCTTGCTGTACGTATTGCCCGAGTTCAGCGTGAACATCGCCTTGCGGCCCCAATGCGTCGGCACGCCGTAGCTTGCCTGCCAGCCGTCCACCTTCTCGTCGAACGTAAACTTGTACGGCGACTGCAGGTAGAAGCGGCCGACCTTGACATCGACCTCGCCGACATGGCCCTCGGCGTAGAGCTGCAGGACCGGGCGGGAATCCTTTTTGCCGCCATCCGCACTGTAACCGGCGTCACCCTCATAGGCGCCGTGATTGTTCGAGAGGTTGTTCTCGAACTCATGCTCGCTGTGCAGCGACCACCGGTCGTTGATGCGATGGTTGATGAAAAGATTCAGCCAGACCGACTTCATATCGATTCCCTTGAAATCCTCGAAGTGCTGCTTGTCCCAGCGGAAACGCCCATAGCCATGAATATCAACACGAGGCTGATCCGTCTTTTTCTCGACCTTGCTCACGCGCTTATTGAGGCTGTCGAGCTGCGCGTTGAGCTTTTTTTGCAGCTCCTGCGCCTCGTAGAGCTGTTCCTCCAGCTGACTTCTCAGCGCCTGCAACGACTCCTGCGTCACCGGCTCCGCGCTGTCAGATGCCGCGCCCGCCTGCGCCGCGGCAGCATCCTGCGCGGCAGGCTGCGCCCCCGCCGCGCCGCAGGTGCCGAGCACCAGCGCAGGAACCAGACCCAGTGTCAGTAATTTTTTCTTCATCAAAGTTCCTCCTCCCCAAAAAAAGCAAAACAAAAGCGTCCCCAAAGAAATAACAGGATCAGGGACGCCAGCTGACTATTTCCCCGTCAATTCTCAAGCGGCTGGCCGGCGACCTCCTCATCGTCCTCCCTCAGGACGACAAAGGCATAGACCGTCGCACAGAGGACGATGCCGGCGATGACCATGAACGTATTTTGATAGCCGATGCTGTCGCGCAGGCTGCCCAGCGGCACGGAAAAGATGATGCCGCCCACGGAGGCCGCGATCTGGAAGCCTACCATGTATAGCGTAGCGGATACGCGTGTATCGAAATGAAGGGTAAAGTAACGGAAAATCGCCAGAACAAAAAGGGCGGTTTCCGGTGCATGCAGGAGCTTGATGAGAGCGATGGCGAGCGGCGACGAGGCGATGCTGCAGCCGCTGATGCGGCAGACCATGATCAGGCAGCCGAGGAGCAGCGCGCGGCGCACGCCGATCTTCCGCATGAGGATCGGCACGAGTCCCATCATGATGAACTCCAAGAATACCTGCACCGAGTTCAAGATGCCGTAGGCCTTCTGTCCCTCCTCCGGCGTCGCGAAAAACTGCGTGAAGAACTGCGGGAACATCTGCTGATCGAAAACAGTGTAAAACGTCCAGCTTAAAATGACGAGCAGGATGATCTTCCAAAGGTCGAATATGCCGAATACGCTGATGATCTCCTTGAGCGACGGCGACTTCGCGTCCTTATCTTTCTCCTCACGGTTCTCATACTGCCGCACATTGGCCTCACGGTTTTCCGGCTTCAGGGAAACGAGAACGGCAAACAGCACCGCGGACACCGCGGAGCCCGTCCAGAAGACGAGATACGGATCGATGGTAAAGAGGAATCCTGCCGTCAAGGCCGAAATCGCATAGCCAAGCGACCCCCAAGCCCGCGCCTGACCATACTCGAAGCGATAGCGGCGGCTCAGACGCTCCGTCACCGCCTCAAACACCGGGCAGGCGGCGAGATAGGCCACCGCGAGATACACGGCGCCGACCATCGCGCCCACATAGAAACTGCTCTCAAGCATCGGTACATATACCCAGGTGAAGAACGGCGCCAACAGAACTTGACAGCCCACCATGAACAACAGCAGATTTTTCTTCACGCCGAGCTTATCCTGCAGGGAGCCGTAGACGAACATCAGCACCAGCGCCACCGCAGAGCCGAACGTATAAATCGTGCCGACCTGCGCGCCGGAAAACCCCTGCTTCGACGTCAGCCAGATCTGGAAGAACGACCACCAGATGCCCCAGCCGGCAAAGAACAACAGAATCTCCAGCGAACTCGACCGGTAAAACGGATTTGAAAATGCCCTCAAAATATTTCCCATGATGTTTTCTCCTTTCCTCTATAGCCAACAGAACCTGCATCCCCATCACAAGCACGTCATTCAGGCAAAGATATCATCGAGCTCATAAAATACGCCGTTCGCCATGCGCACCGCTCCCTCCTGCGGCTCGATCACAATGACGCGCTCCGTCGTCTTGGGATAAAAGCGCGTACTCATGACGATGTCGCCGTCATTGAGGAAGAACTCCAGCGAAGAGCGATCCTCATAGACGCGCAGCGAAAGATGATCCTCGCCCGCTGGCAGCTGCGCGTAACGTTCCTCCTTGCGTCCCGTCGCGGCGGACTTGCGCACGAGCGTCACGAGGCCGCTTTCCTTCTCAACCATCAGCGAGACCGTATCGTCAAAGCCAGCCGTGAAATGAACGGCTACGCCTGCGGCCTCTGTGAGATCGAAATCCGCGCAGAGTTCCCCCGTTTCATACGACCAGTCCGAAAGCGGTGTTTCCTCCGTCATCACGCAATCCGGCGTCCGATGCACTGCCTTGCGCAGCGCGGTGAGCTCCCGGATAGGCGGTGTCACAACCTTGTCATCCCGGTAGTGCAGCTCGCGCGGCACGGTCATCTGGCACGACCAGCCGTCCGCCTGTTCCGGCATCGCACTCTCCCACATCGCGAGCCAGGCGATCATCACACAGCGTCCATCCGGCGTCTGCGTGACCTGCGGGGCATAGAAGTCAAAGCCATGATCAAGCCTGTGCATCGCATCGTGGTAGAAAATCCCCGATGTGTAATCCATCTTGCCGAGCATCGAGACGGACTGCTGCAGATTGAGGTAACGCCTGCCTTCCGGCCGAATGCCCTGCGGCGAGAGAATCAACGCCTCGTGACCGTCGAACTCTGCGAAGTTCGGGCACTCCCACATGAATCCCTGGTTGCCGTGCGCCTTGGCCATCACATGCAGGAACTGCCAGTTCAGCAGATCGTCCGAGACAAAGACGAGCACCTGCCCTTTTTCCTCTGCTGTCTGTGCGCCGACCACCGCATAGTAGCGGCCGTCATGCTCCCAGACCTTCGGATCGCGAAAGTGATGATCTTCTCCCGTCGACACGCATTCCGGCAGCTTGATGACCGGATTTTCCGCCGCCTTCTCAAAGTGAATGCCATCGACGCTGACGGCAATATTCTGCGTCTCGATGCGGTCCGGCTGCCCTGGCTTTTTCAGAAGATCGACATGCCCTGTATAAAGGAGATAGAGCTTGCCATCTTTCTCGATACCGCTGCCCGTGAAACAGCCATCCGCATCGTATGGATGATCCGGAAAAAGCGCGATAGGCTGACGCGCAAAGTGTACGAGATCCTTGCTCGTCACATGCGCCCAATGCATCGGCCCCCACTTCGGCTCATAGGGATAATGCTGATAGAAAAAATGGTACTGCCCGCCAAAATAGGAAAACCCGTTCGGATCATTGCACCAGCCGACGCGCGGCGCAATGTGAAAGCGCGGATACCAACGCTGGTTGACTTCGGATGCATGAGCTGCGATGAACGCATCCGGCGTGCATCTTTTTTGCTCGTTTGTCATTTTGTTCACCTCGTGTATCGAACCGTTTCGATAAAATTTTCTAAAAAATCGAAGAGGATCTTTCCAACATTTCGTGTATCGAACCGCTTCGATACTTTTATTATAAATGTTTTATCCAGAATTGTCAATTGCTTTATCTTATTTATTTTTCTTGTCGCTGTCGTTGTATACGCCTGAATATACTGTCTTTTCTTGAAGCGTGCAGCAAAACAGAAAGTATGTTAAACTAAAAGAAGCGCCGCAGGGAAGCAGAATGACTTCCCCGGCCTTCCGTAGCAGAAAGGATTCCTTCCATGGCAAAGATCAAAGATGTTGCTCGGCTCGCCGGCGTCAGCACCAGTACCGTTTCTCTCGTGATCAACAACAAAGGATACGTCTCCAACGCCACGCGAGCAAAGGTCGAAGCCGCCGTCAAGGAGCTTCAATACGTACCGAGCGACGTGGGGCGCAACCTCTCGCTCAATCGCACGAATCTCATCGGCGTCATCATCCCCGATGTCGCCCATCCCTTTTTCGCCGCCCTGCTGCACGCAATCGAGGTCGCCCTTTACGATCTCGGATACAAGACGATGATCTGTTCCACCGGCGAGGAGAAGAACGCTGAGCTCGCCTTTCTCGAGATGCTGCGCCGCCACACGATGGATGGCCTGATCATCGGTGCACACGCCTTGCATATCGAAAGCTACCAGCACATTGACCTGCCCGTCATCGCCTTTGACCGCTACCTCGGAGACGACATCCCCATCATCCGCGCAGACCACCGGCAGGGCGGCCAGCTCGCCGCCAGGGCGCTCCTGCGGCGCTGCCCGCATCACGTCGTCCAAATCGCCAGTGCACCGACGACGCACACAACGGCGCATGAGCACGAGAACATCTTCACTCGCTGCATCGAGGAGGCCGGTGTGCGACTCGACAGTATCATTCTTCCCGCCAATGCCCTGCGGCCTTCGGACTTTGCCGCAGCCGCCCACGCGGTCTTTGAGCGCTACCCGGACGTCGATGCCATCTCGAGTGCAGACCTCGGCGCCATCAGCGCGCTGCGCGAGGCCACCCACCGCGGCCTCTGCTGCCCCGAGGACCTCTCCATCGTCGCCTACGACGGCACCTATCTGACACGTCTCGGGCCACAGACCATGACCGCCGTCGTCCAGCCCATCCCGGCGCTCGGCCGCCTCGCCGCAGAAGCCATCGTGCGCCGCATCCAGGGCGAACCGCTTCCCTCTCTCGCCCCGCTTCCCATGACCTTCCAGCCGGGTGAGACCTGTTGATACCGCCTCCCGGCATGAAGGAGACCAGCATAACAAAAAGGAGGCTGCCGCACCCTTTGTGGTGTGCACCCCGTCAATAGGACACGGAAAAAAATAATGGGGAACTTGAACTCGGTTACGTCCGTGACCCATTTCTCGTTCGGACGTTCAGCGTGGAAGTCTCTTGCCAGTATATTTTCAGTGATATATTGCGGCTTGGATGCATGGCGCGTACAGCAGTTACGCGGATGCTTTATGGTGGACTGTATCTGCTCTTTGCGCATCAGGCGCAGCACACGCTTGTCGCTGACATGCTCACCGTAACGCCGGTTCAAGTCATCGCGTATGCGGCGGTAACCCTTGTCGGTATGCTGCTCATAGATTTCCAGAATCTCCTGTGCCAACCTGTTGTTCGTCAGCTCACGCTCACTTTTCGGCCCGTTCAACCAGTGAGATAGTCTTGCACGGCAGACCACTTCAATTCAGGAGAATATGATTTGTAATGCTTGCCCGGGACTAAACCGTAGGCACCATCTGATTGGTACGCCAAAAACCAATCGCGTATTGTCGTATAATCGATATGGTATTGTCGTGCTGCCCCTCTGATTGTTAGCGTCCTGTGCAATATCGCATTTGAGTATTCGCCTGAAATAGGGCTCTTCCGCAAAGTTCCGTAGTAAGCTGCTGCCGAATAATTCCAAACTGTGGTATAATTTAGCTAACAACTGAATTCACTAGGGAGGGATTAGCCATGGCTATCTCATTAGCTTCCTTGGATCTGCAAAAGTTCTATCCCAAGGAATTGAAAATCGTTAGAGTCACATCTTCTACCGACCAACAGATATGCATCGACATGCAATCCTTAACGACTGAATTCACCTGCCCTGCTTGCCATACTGTAAGCCACAAACACCACGGTTCATACCATCGTCATGTACAGGATCTGCCAATACTTGGCAAGACTGTCTGGCTGGACATCTGTGCCTGGGATTATGAATGCTGTTCTGACGACTGCAAGGTCGTTTCTACAGCAGAGGACTTCCCAGATTTCCTGCAGCACAACAAGCGGATGACTGAGCGTTGCGCTGCCCTTATATGTGCAATCGCCCTTAACAGCAGCTGCGAGGCGGCTGCCAATATATGCAGGCGCATGGGCATACGCATCAGTGGTGACAGCATCATACGCCTGCTGCTGGAAAGAGCTGAGCATCTCCCCACACCAAAGATAGGTGACTGTATAGGAGTGGATGACTTTGCCTACCGTAAGGGACACACCTATTGCACTGTTTTGGTGAATGGCGAAGACCACAAAATCGTGGATATCCTGGATGGCCGCGACAGCGATACGATGAAGTCGTGGCTTCTTGCTCATAAGCACATACGCAGAGTAACGCGTGACCGTGCGAGCGCTTATGCCGAAGCCATATCGATGATACTCCCGGATGCCATGCAGGTAGCAGACCGCTTCCATCTACATCAGAACTTCATGGGCTGCGTGAAAGAAATACTGGCAGGCTCCCTTCCATCACGCCTCAAAGTCCCTGAAGAAGGGAACACTGAGAAACATGACGATGAGAGCAAGCCTCCTCCTGAATCACCAAATGAGCCTGGCGTATCGGTGCACTCCATGTCGGAGGAAGATCGGCGCAAGCGGTATCAGAAGATACAGGATATGAAGGCGGCCGGATATACATACAAGGAGATATGTCTAGCCCTGAGGGTATCGAAACGAACCGTCATAAAGGTCATGCACTGCCAAGGGAATATAGATATGCTCTGCCAGACCAGCTACGGTTCTCGCTGGGACAGCATGCAACAAGAAATGATCGATGGCATAAACCGAGGTCTGACAGGCAAGGAGATATACTTGGAACTGCTTGAGAAGCATCATAACATAGGCTGCCGCTCAACGTTCTACAGGTACATTGCTGAGCTGGCTAAGTTCTGCGGCCTGAAACTGGTAAAATGGCGCCATAGTCCTGCTCCTCTTCCTGATGGAACTACAGCTTGCAGTGACTTCAAATGCCTTAAGAGAACAGAAGTGTTTCAATGGATATGGGAGAACAATCCTATGTCTGAGCATTATCAGGAGTACTTTCGCAACAAGTACCCGATAGTCATGGAATTACGGAGGTTTGTGATGGAGTTCAGAGAAATATTTCATTGGAAGAATCCCTCTCTGTTGTTTCTGTTTATAGACAAATGTCGTGGTTCAGGGTGTTCAAAACTGGCTGCTTTCGCCAAAGGCCTGCAGAGCGACATCGAAGCTGTCCTGAATGCAGTAGTCAGTGATTTGAGCAACGGTTTTGTCGAAGGAACGAACAACAAGATCAAGATGGTGAAACGCATGATGTTCGGCCGGTGCAGTATTCGTCTGCTTAAGGCTAAACTGATTGGATGTTCAATATAAGGTGCCTACGGATAAATGCGGAAGAGCCTTTTAGCCAAACCACAATAGCGCAATGAAGGAACCATGCCTGCCGCGGTACTATATGCTTAGGCTTGGACAATATACTATTTTGTTACAGGCCTTTTAAATTGCTTTATGATACTGTAATCAAAACGAGCGGCTGTATATGAGCATCCCGTTCCAGCCGTGATAGCTGGCCTCTCGCTCGCCGTGGATGGCGAAGCGCTCCATGCGCACCGTCAGCTGCTCTGCCTCGCTCAGCTGACGCTGGTATTCGGCCGTCACCGAGTGGCGCGTATAGCCGGACTGCTCCGCTCCGGTCAGCCAATCGAGACCACCACCGATCACATCGCCATAATTATAGCGCAACGCTACTGCTTCCTTCGTTCCGAACTCATGGCGCCAGCCCAGCCCGGTATAGCAGGCATGCTTGCCGCTCGCACCAGGCACACCGGATATCGCGCCCAGCAGAGCGTAGCTCTGCAGACTGTTACGAGCCGTGAGATCATTGACATTGTAGAGGCGCAGCCACCACTCCGAGCTGTTATATACACGCTCCGAACCATCGAACAGCGACAGCGGGAAAAACTCGGCCGCGCCATTCTGCGCCCCAATGATATGGCGCCGCAGCGTGCTGGCCGCCGAGCTGGTATGGCTCAGGGACACCTTGTACTGAGCGTGGTCACCGATATGCTGGTACTCAGCCTCCTGAGCGAACTCAGCCCCTGCCTTTACATGATAGCTGTAGTCCATCTCTGCGACCTGTCCCCGGAACTGCGGCAGCTCCTGTTGCAGGCGCTGCCGGAAATCCTCGGCCTCGCCGGGCTGGAAGCGGCTCTCATCATAGCTTCTCCGGTAATCATAGGAATTATTCTTCGTGAACAGCAGCCGTCCCCGCAGCGTATCGCGCTCCGACAGACGGCTCACACCCTCGAACGTCATGGTAAAACCGCCGCTATCGCTCAGCGTGCTGAAATGCGCCAGATCATCATGCAGCATAGAACTTTGCCAGACATCATCCAGTCCGGCTGGCAGCTCAGCATATAATCCGATATTGAAATCATTCTTCTCGTGCCGCATCTTGTACTTAGCACCCAGCGTTGTATTCGTCCAGCCGCAGACATGGCCATGTCGGAGTCCGGTATCTGAATCGACCCAGCCGGTCTCAAGTGAGAAATCGAATTGGCGGTAGGAACCGTAGTAACTCAGCGGCA
>Ga0256404_1011900_pt1 | contig 11490 bp, 12 predicted proteins | sample RumenRJG_01DNA_FD_185990 | JGI IMG/M metagenome (GOLD analysis project Ga0256404, IMG submission 185990) | Bovine rumen microbial communities from Lethbridge, Alberta, Canada - RJG_01 | ecosystem: Host-associated > Mammals > Digestive system > Stomach > Rumen | place: Canada: Alberta | collected... | reverse complement strand
GCGAAAAAGAGATAAAAGTTTTAGGGGTGGGGTTTGGGGAGAGACCCTTTTTCAAAAGGGTCCTCCCCAATTACGCGGTGTACACACCGCGGCAAATACTGATTTATCGTTCATTCAGAAGCTTTAAGAGCAGTTCAAAAAGCTGCTTGGGTACGATAGGTTTAGTGGTAAAAGCGTTCATACCTGCAGCGTACGCATCATCAACAAACTGTTGAGCATCATCAGCTGTCATAGCGATCATAGGCACAGAAGCGGCATCAGCCCTGCCAAGCGCACGGATCTCGCGTGCCGCACCGAGCCCGTCAAGCACGGGCATATTAACGTCCATAAGCACCGCCGCGTACTCGCCCACGCGCGAGCGAGCAAACAGCTCCACGCCCTCGCGCCCGTTTTCAGCCAGATCGACAGCCATGCCTTGCTTTTCGAGCACGCTCCTGGCGATCTGCGCGTTTATCGGGTGATCCTCGCAAAGCAGGATCTTTATTCCGCAAAGCCTATCAAAGTCTTCCAAACCGGGCACCTCCCAAACTGCGTTTTTACAATGATAACACGGCAAAAGGCAAAAGTCAAGAAAAAAGGGTACGGCATAAAACCGTACCCTTGTGAATACTATTATTAGTTGAGAACCGACTTTTCAGTTTCCTTATCGAAGATATGGATCCTGTTCGGGTCAAGAGCAACCTTGATAGTGTCGCCTGTACGAGCAGTTGTACGAGGAGAAACTCTTGCAGTAAGAGGAATGCCTGCGCAGTCCAGATACAGATAAGTTTCAGCACCCATCATTTCAGTTACTTCAACGTCAGCCTCTACAACGCCTGTTGTAGCCTGTGCAAGGAATGCAGGCTCGTCATGGATGCACTCAGGTCTGACACCGAGAACGACCTCCTGATCGATCAGAGGATACAGGAGCTCATCGTCGCTGACCTTGCTTGCAGGAACGTCGATAGTATACTTGATGCCCTCTTCGCCTCTTGTGCCTTCCTTACCGAACTCAACAGTGTACTTGTCACCGTTCTTGCGAAGAACAGCGTCGATGAAGTTCATCTGAGGTGAGCCGATGAATCCTGCAACGAACTGGTTAACAGGGTTCTGATAGAGGTTTGTAGGTGTGTCGATCTGCTGGATATAACCGTCCTTCATAACTACGATACGGTCGCCCATTGTCATAGCCTCAGTCTGGTCATGTGTTACGTAGATAAATGTTGTGCCGAGCTTCTGGTGCAGCTTAGCGATCTCGGTTCTCATCTGAGCTCTCAGTTTAGCGTCGAGGTTTGACAGAGGCTCGTCAAGAAGGAATACCTGAGGATTACGAACGATAGCTCTACCAAGAGCAACACGCTGTCTCTGACCACCAGAGAGAGCCTTTGGCTTTCTGTCGAGCAGGTGAGAGATGTCAAGGATCCTTGCAGCCTCCTCGACCTTTCTTGCGATCTCGTCCTTAGGGACCTTACGAAGTTTAAGACCGAATGCCATGTTATCGAAAACAGTCATATGAGGATACAGAGCGTAGTTCTGGAAAACCATCGCGATATCTCTGTCCTTAGGAGCAACATCGTTAACGAGTCTGTCGCCGATGTAAAGCTCGCCCTCGCTTATCTCCTCAAGACCAGCTATCATTCTCAGTGTTGTTGACTTACCGCAGCCGGAAGGACCAACCAGAATGATAAACTCTTTATCCTGGATCTCAATATTGAAATCGGATACAGCGATAACACCGCCGGAGTATTTCTTATAAATTTCTCTCAATGATACACTTGCCATATTAAGAGTACCTCCTATAATAAAATTACTAATCTGACACATTAGCTATGAACCTATTGTACCAAATTTCGTACCTATCTTCAAGAGTTTTTTTAACTAAACTTTGTAATAGTATTATATTGATATTGACGAATTTTCACAATCCTTTGCCAGATATTTACATCGCCATTCTCACTTTGCCAATAAATTTTCAACATCTTTGTGCAACATTTCCAAACACTCTCCGAGGGCTAATTCTTCCCTTAAATTCACATTTCCGATAGCCACGCGCCTGAGATACACTACCTCGTTGCCTAATTTTTTAAACATCCTCTTGACCTGATGAAATTTACCTTCGTGCAGGATAAGGGTACATTCGTGATCGTTTTCGTGCGAGCCGTCAAACTCTGCGGGCAGGCATTTTTCATCGCCGTCGATAGTCAAGCCGAGCGCAAACTGTTCCTTGTAGCTCTCCTCCCACGGTTTTGCGAGCCTTACAAAATACGTCTTGGGAACGTGGCTTTTTGGCGAGAGCATCTTGTGCGAGAGCTCGCCGTCGTCCGTCAGCAGCACAAAGCCCTCGGTGTCCTTATCAAGCCTCCCCGCCGGGAAAAGCCCCTTTCTGCGCAGCTTTTCGGGCACAAGGTCAAGCACGGTCACGCTGTCGCCCTCCCTTGTCGAGCAGACAACGCCCTGCGGCTTGTTGAGCATTATGTAAACGTGCTTTTTGTATTCGATCTTCTGCCCGTCAAGCAGTATATCGTCATCGGTGTCAACGTGCGCATCACTGCGCCGCACGAGCTTTCCGTTCACGCTGATCCGCTTTTTAAGGCACATTTTCTTGACATCTGCGCGCGATACGCCGCCCATCTGCGAGGCTATCAGCCTGTCAAGTCTGATCTTTCCGCCCATTTCAGTCCTCCATAGGCTTTATCATCTTCTTGTACGCTTTTGAGAGAAACAGTGCACAAAGCGTCATCGAAACGACCTCTGCTATCGGGAAAGCCCACCATATAGCGTTAAGACCTGCGAATTTAGACAGCAGATATGCCGCAGGCAGCAGCACGATTATCTGTCTTGAAAAGGAAACTATCATCGAGTCCACGCCCCTGCTAAGCGCCTGCAGCGTTGAGATCATCATAATGCTGAATGCCGCGATAACAAAGTGCGTGCTGATTATTCGCAGCGCAGGTACGCCGATATCGAGCATCTCGTCACTTGCATCGAAAATGCCAAGCAGCTTGTCGGGGAACGCCACAAACAGCAGCACACCCACAGCCATTATCGACACCGCACACACCGCGCCGCACTTGAATGCCTTGATTATACGCGCTTTCTTCCTTGCGCCGTAGTTGTACGCAACTATGGGTATGTAGCCGTTGTTGAGTCCGAAGATAGGCATAAAGATAAAGCTTTGCAGCTTGAAATACACGCCCAGCACCGCTACCGCAGTTTCGGAGTAGCCGATAAGTATCTTGTTGAGCGAGTAGGTCATCACCGAGCCGATCGACTGCATTATTATCGACGGCAGACCTACCGCATAAATGTGCTTTATCGTCTTTCTGTTCGGCGGATACTTTTTCAGGCTGACCTTTATCTCCTTATTGACCCTGATGTTGAGCAAAAGCCCAAGCAGCGCCGCAAGGCACTGACCTATAACAGTTGCGAGCGCCGCGCCCGAAACGCCCATTTTCGGGAAAGGTCCCCAGCCGAAGATAAGGCACGGGTCGAGAATAAGGTTGACGATAGCGCCCAGTCCCTGTGTAAACATCGAATATATGGTCTTTCCCGTTGACTGCAAAAGCTTTTCAAATGTCATCTGCATAAAAAGACCAAGGCTGGCGATAGAAACTATATACAGATAGTCCTTGCCGTACTGGCGTATATCCGCGTTCTGCGTCTGCACGTTGTAGAAAAGCGCCGTAAAGCAGCTGCCTATCACAACAAACAGCAAAAAGCTCACAAATGCAAGGAATATGCCGTTGTTGGCGGCTCTGTTCGCCCTTTCAAAGTTCTTTTCACCAAGCGATTTGGACAAAAGCGCATTTATGCCGACACCTGTTCCCGCTCCGACTGCTATCATCAGCGTTTGTATCGGAAACGCCAAAGATACGGCGGTCAGCGCGTCCTGATTGATCTTTGCGACAAATACGCTGTCTACGATGTTGTAAAGCGCCTGCACAAGCATCGAGACCATTATCGGCAGCGACATCGACAGCATCAGCTTGCCGACAGGCTGCGTACCCATTTTGTTTTCCTGAATGATTTCCACCCTTTACACTTCCCTTACTTTCCCATCATTGCCTGTTAATTTCAGTAAACTACCGATTGGTAGTCTGTAACTACCGTTCGGTAGTCTGAAACGACCGATCGGTAGCCTGAAACTACCGTTCGGTAGTTTCGGCAGTTATCTTTTTAATTATAGCATATTTTCACAAAGATTGCATTACCATTTTGTTAACCTTCACAACCCCCCGACAAATCCGAGGTTGTGGGTCTAAACGACCTATAAGGGCTTGCCAAAGACAAGACAGGTTTTTTCGCCCAGCCTTTTTCTCGTAAAAAAAGGCTGGCGGGTCAAGGGCAGAGCCCTTGCCGCCGTCCGCAGACGGCGGAATACCCTGACGCTTCGCGCGCTCGGCAAGGGGTGAATTTCAAACAGTCCTGTGGACTGTTTGAAAGAGGGGACGCCCTGCAAGAGAGGGCGTGCCCCTACGGAGAATACACTCACCATTTTTCCGCAATCCGCCTGCAAAAAGGCGGATTGAATGGCTCTTGTTTAGGGGCTTTCCGGTCGCCCCCTAAAACCCCTTCGGACACACTCTCTGACATGGTGCACAAACTCGGATTTACCGTGGTTTGAACAACACGGTTCTACTCTTGTACCGCTATCACAAAGTGAAAGCCCGGAGCGGCACGAAAGCCGCTGCCTGCTCAAACCGATATGCGACGGACAAGCGCGCCGCCGCGGCGGCAAATACTGATTTAGCTTGGGGTGGGGTGAAAAAAAGCAGCACCTTTTGGGGTACTGCTTTTTGGTACGTTATTCTTGCGGCTGAACGGTTTTGATGAAAAGCTCATCAAGCTGTTTTTCATCAACTTCTGCGGGGCAGGCGCTCATAAGCTCGCTTGCGTTTTGAACCTTCGGGAAGGCGACGACGTCACGCAGGGAATCTGCGCCGCAGATTATCATAGCGAGTCTGTCGAGGCCGATGCCCATACCGCCGTGCGGCGGAGCAGCGTATCTGTACGCATCTACGAGGAATCCGAACTTTGCGTCTATCTCCTCATCGGTCATTCCGAGCGACTCGAACATTCTCTTTTGCAGCGCGGGGTCGGTAATTCTCATCGAGCCTGACGAAAGCTCCGTGCCGTTGAGAACGAGGTCAAACGCCTTGGCTCTGACCTTTTCGGGCGCGGTATCAAGGAACTCTATGCACTCCTCAAGCGGCATAGTGAACGGGTGGTGGGCTGCTACCCACTCGCCTGTTTCATCGTCCTGCTCAAAGAACGGCATTTCGGTTATCCAAAGGAAGTTATAGCCTTCCTTAACAAGTCCCAGGCGCTTGCCGCAGATAAGTCTTATCGCGCCGAGGGTATTGAGCACGACCTTGTTTCTGTCGGCGCAGATAAGCACGAGGTCGCCCTTTTCGGCGCCAACGCTTGAAAGGATCTTTTCAAGGTCGCCTTCGCCGAGGAACTTTTTGAACGAGCAGTTTGGCTCGTCTGCCCAGCGGATATACGCAAGTCCCTTTGCGCCGATGCCCTTTGCGTGCTCAACGAGCTTATCTATTTCCTTTCTCGTATAGGTCTCTGCGCCGCCCTTGGCGACTATCGCCCTTACCGAGCCGCCGTTTTCGACTGCGCTTTTGAAAACAACAAAGTCGATATCCTTAACGGTATCGGTGATGTCCTGAATCTGCATATCAAAGCGGGTATCGGGCTTATCGGAGCCGTACTTGTTCATAGCGTCGGCAAAGGTCATTCGCGGCAGCGGCAGCGGGATATCCACATCAAGTATCTCCTTGAACAGTCTTTGCACCATACCCTCTGCCATAACGAGGATATCCTCGACATCGACAAAGGACATTTCAAGGTCTATCTGCGTAAATTCGGGCTGTCTGTCGGCGCGCAGGTCTTCATCGCGGAAGCATCTTGCGAGCTGGATATATCTGTCGTAGCCCGAGATCATAAGCAGCTGCTTGTAGATCTGCGGAGACTGCGGCAGGGCGTAGAACTTGCCCGGGTGAACTCTTGACGGAACGAGGTAATCTCTTGCGCCCTCGGGGGTAGAACGCATCATCATCGGAGTTTCTATCTCAATGAAGTCGTTCTCGTAGAAGTAATCCCTTACGACCTTTGCGATCTTATGACGGGTGATGAGGTTATTCTGAAGCTTTGGATTACGCAGGTCAAGGTATCTGTATTTGAGCTTCAGCTCGTCCCTTACCTTATCGGAGTTTGTTACCTCAAACGGCGTAGTTTCGGCTCTTCCGAGGATACGCAGCTCTTTGACATCGACCTCGATAAGACCTGTGGGGAGCTTTGGGTTTATGCTCTCACGCGGTCTGATAACGCCCTTTGCGAGCAGCACGTCCTCGGCTCTGACTGTTCTTGCCTTTTCAAAGATATCCTTATCGGTATTGTCGTTGAACGCAAGCTGAAGCAGACCTGTGCGGTCGCGCAGATTGATGAACAAAAGGTTTCCGATATCTCTTACTCTGTCCGCAAAGCCGCAGACAACGACCTCGCTGCCCTCTGTTTGCGGTACTTTTGCGCAGTAATGCGTTCTGCGCAAGCCTTTCATGGTGTCAAGCATTTTGATTACTTCCTTTACTGTATTGTAGTTTATTATTCGTCTTTTTCGCTATTCTCCTCGTATCTTGGGAAGCCGTCAAGGAAGGCGTACAGGTACGACATTTTGCTGTCCCAGAACAAAAAGAACACTCCTGCCAGGAAAAGCGCTGCGCAGGCTATCGCGCCGTAATTCTGCTTCAATGACAGGCAGACAAGACCGCTGAGCAGCGTGAGCAGCGTCCAGATGATGCCGAACACATATGTCATCACGGGCTTTCGCAGCTTGCCTTTTATGAGCGTGCCGTGCTCGGATCTTTCAAATGTGCCGAAAAATCCTGTTTCGCCGCCGTCACGCTTTTTGAATTTATGGTAGCAGACTTGAAACTTATCGCCCTCGCGCCGTCCGTAGTAGAGGCTCTCAAACTTATGCGACCGCATGAACTTGCCTGTTGCAAGCACGTTTAAGGTCGGGCGGAACTCGGTAAGCTCGCCGTCAAGCTTTCTTGCGACACGCTTGGGGGTGAGGGTGGTCTCAAACTCGTACCTGCGGGGAATGATAAGCAGCATTACTCCCCGTCCTTTTCCTCGTACTCCTCAGGCACGAATATCTTATCGTTGAGCTTTATCTCGCCGCCCTGAGTTGCATCGACATACATTCCGTAGACGCTGCTGCAATTTGTGCATCTGAACTGGTGAAACAGCTTTCTTGTATAGAATCTGCCCTCGCTGTCGATGACCGCATCAAGCGGGCAGGTCGCATAGACAAGCTCCATTTCGCCCTTATCTATCATTCTCTGAAAAGAGTCTATGCACATGATATACTCGTTTGGATTGTGAATGCGCACGAGAGGTATCATATCGCACTGTTCGCATCTGTTTGCCATATTATTCATCCTTTCCTATAAGTCCGCCGACCTCGTCCTCAAAGCCGCTGAACATTTCATTGAGCATCGCCTGTGAGAACTGCTCGGTGAGCTTTTCGCCAAGAGTTATATCGGTCTGCTCGCCGGTTGCCATATTTTTGAGCTTTGCGCTGCCCGATTCGATCTCGTTATCGCCAAGTACGATAACGAACTTTGCGCCTATTTTATCGGCATATTTCATCTGCGGCTTCAAGCCTCTTTCAACGAGGTCGTACTCGACGAAAAAGCCTTCATCACGCAGAGCAGATGTCATTGAAAGCGCTTTGTTTACTGCATTTTCGCCCATTGTGGCGATATACAGGTCGCAGGTTTTTTCCTCGATGAAATCGCAGCCCTGCTTTTGCATAACGAGCAAAAGTCTTTCAAGTCCCATACCAAAGCCAAGTGCGGGAGTTTTAGCGCCGCCGAGCTGCTCGATAAGGCCGTCATAACGTCCGCCGCCGCAGACTGTACCCTGCGCGCCTATCTCGGTGGTGATGAACTCGAAAACGGTCCTTGTATAGTAGTCAAGACCTCTAACGATACGCGGATTTACGCTGTACCCGATACCCATTTGCGTGAGGTACTGCTTGAGCTTTTCAAAGTGCGCTTTACAGTCGTCACAGAGGTAGTCAAGTATCGCGGGTGCGTCCTTGGCTATTGCCTGGTCCTCGGCTGATTTACAGTCAAGAAGGCGCATAGGGTTCTTATCAAGTCTTTCCTGGCAGGTACGGCAAAGCTCGTCCCTGTGCGGCTCAAAGTATTCCTTCAAAGCCTGTCTGTACTTTTCTCTGCACTCGGGGCAGCCGATGGAATTGATATTCAAAACGATATTTTGCAGTCCCAATCTGTCAAGCACGCTTTTTGCAAGGGCGATGACCTCGGCATCGGCTCTGGGGCTTGCGCTGCCGACCATTTCGCAGCCGAACTGGTGGAACTCACGCAATCTGCCTGCCTGGACGTTTTCGTGTCTGAAGCAGGACAGTATATAATAGACCTTCTGCGGAAAGCCCTCGTTCATCACGCCGTTTTCGAGCATTGCGCGCATTACGCCTGCTGTACCCTCGGGGCGCAGGGTGAACTGCGAATCGCCCGCGGCGGTGACGGTATACATCTCCTTCTGGACGACATCGGTAGTTTCGCCGACCGAGCGCACGAAGAGTCCTGTATCCTCAAAGGTCGGCACTCGTATCTCCTTAAAGCCGAACTGCTGCGCACTTTCGGAGACTATCTTTTCGACGGTGTGCCACATATACGACTTGCTTGGTACAACGTCTGCGGTGCCTTTTGGTTTTTTAACTAACAAAGCCATTTTACTCTTCCTTTCCTTTTAAGCTTGTCTGCAATATCTTATAATAACCGATTTTGCCTGATAAGTCAATAAGCAAACAAAAAACACGGCTATCCCACAAGGGACGACCGTGTCGTGATACCACCCTAATTACCGAACGACTTGCTCATTCGGTCACTCATCCTGTTCTTAACGCGAACGTCACGTCTGCCCTTTTTATCAGGCAGAATGCTCCGAGGTGTCCTTCGCCCGTGATACGCGCAGGCTCTCTCACCGTTCAGCCCTCGCTATGCCGCATTTTCAGGGGTTACTCTCCTTTTCATCGCAATTACGCTATTAAATTCTTGAAGGATTGACGATATCTCTCCAATCGAGGTCTCCTCTTTCAAGAGAATGTATCAGAGCCTCTGCGGTAGCAAGGTTTGTTGCTACGGGGATATCGTGTACATCGCAAAGTCTGAGCAGGTTAGCCTCGCTGGGCTCGTGCGGCTTTGCGGAAATGGGATCTCTGAAAAACAAAAGAAGGTCGATCTCGTTGCAGGAGATCCTTGCTGCTATCTGCTGGTCGCCGCCCTGGGAACCGCTAAGATAACACTGTATTGATAATCCTGTTGCCTCGGACACCTGCTTGCCTGTGGTGCCTGTTGCACAAAGGCGGTGCTTGCTGAGTATACCGCAATATGCAATGCAGAACTGCACCATCAGCTCCTTTTTGGAATCGTGCGCGATCAGTGCTATGTTCAACTTGAAGACCTCCGTTTCTTTTTTATTTTATCCGCTTGTTACATCTTTATGGACAGCGGTATATGCTCGCCCTTTATTCTCCTTGAGATCGCGGAGAACGCAAGGAAGCCCATTGAGCTTGACGACAGCGGCACGCCCTTGCCCGTTGCAAGCGGTATTGCCGAATCCTCGGGGATAACGCCGAGAAGCTGTACGCCTACGGTATCTATGATAGCGTCAAGGTCGTCCATATCCTCAAACTCGAAAATCCTCTTATTTGCTTTATTGATAACAAGTCTCTGCTTCTGGTTGCCTCTCTTATAGAACTCGTCGCTCATCATCTGTGCATCTCTTACGCAGACAGGGTCAGGAGTCGTTACGATAAGTATCAGGTCGGAATTGGTAACGATATCGAATACCGAGCCGTTGATACCCGCAGATGTATCTATAAGAATGTACTCAAAATACTTTCTCATTTCCTGCGTGATCCTCTCAATGTCCTCAGCCTTGAGCTGAACGAAAGGGTCAGAAGGTGCGCAAAGCACGCTCAGGTTAGATGCAAGCCTTACGGTCGTTGTTGCCTTGTTGACATCACAGGTCCCCTCAAGCACATCGCCAAGGTCGTATGTGATATTGCCCTGCATTCCAAGCATGATATCCATACATCTCAAGCCGAAGTCAAGCTCTATGATAAGAGTTCTGTTGCCCTGCTTTGCAAGTGCGTAACCAAGACATGCACTGATAGATGACTTTCCTGTGCCGCCCTTTCCTGAAGTAACTGCTATAATTTTTGACATTGACCCATTACTCCTTTCAAAAGATGCCGCGTTAGGCGGGATCTGAAGGCATTATACACCACGCTGTACATTTTATTTTTATCTTTCGGCGGGCAAAGCAGACAAGACCTTGCACACATCAAAAATGCACAATACGATAATTTTAGTGTTACCTACATTCTATTTTACCACATAATTTGAAATTGTCAAAGCAAAATTATAGAAAAATCTCAAAATCGTTATTTACTATCAATTTAACAATTCTCTTTTAGTAAATATGCACAACGCTTATCAAACTGCTTTCAACATCAGATGTCGAAATGTGCTGATAGTTTCGGCTCTGTTAACAAAGTCTGAACAAAACAGGGTTGTCATAATCCGCTTGCGCGGACATATATATGTACAAACCCAACAACGAATGGAGGAGTCAAGATGTTTATTAAGACGATAAAGGTGAAAAAGCCCAATCTGCTGGCGGCGGCTTTGCTGGTGGTGATAGCGTGCCTGCTGGCTGTGGTGGCGCTGACGGCTTACCGTTTCTCGAAAAAGTCGCAGTACACGCTCGGAAACGAGGCGCAGAGGCAGCAGTTCCTCAAACAGATGGGCTGGGAGGTCTCGGGCGAGTTCGACGAGTGCAGGCAGGTGCTTATCCCCGAGCAGTTCAACGAGGTCTACGAGGGGTACAACGAGCTGCAAAAACAGCAGGGCTTCGATCTTTCCGCGTACAAGGGCAAAAGCTGCGACGTTTACACCTACAAGGTCAGAAACTACAAGGGTCACGAGGACAAGGACGATGTGCGCTGCAATCTGATGATCTGCGATGATGTGCTTATCGGCGGCGACGTTTCCTCGACCGAGCTTGACGGCTTTATGCAGGGACTCAAAAATGCCGAAAGTGATTGACATTATCACCGCAGGTGCGTTATAATAAGGTAAATCAGTATTTGCCGCCGCGGCGGCGCGCTTGTCCGTCGCATATCGGTTTGAGCAGGTAGCGGCTTTCGTGCCGCTCCGGGCTTTCACTTTGTGATAGCGGTACAAGAGTAGAACCGTGTTGTGCAAACCACGGTAAATCCGAGTTTGTGTGTCTGCACGACCTATAAGGGTTTGCCAAAGACAAGACAGGTTTTTCGCCCAGCCTTTTCTCGTAAAAAAGGCTGGCGGGTCAAGGGCAGAGCCCTTGCCGCCGTCCGCAGACGGCGGAATACCCTGACGCTTCGCGCGCTCGGCAAGGGGTGAATTTCAAACAGTCCTGTGGACT
>Ga0256404_1011899_pt1 | contig 11490 bp, 18 predicted proteins | sample RumenRJG_01DNA_FD_185990 | JGI IMG/M metagenome (GOLD analysis project Ga0256404, IMG submission 185990) | Bovine rumen microbial communities from Lethbridge, Alberta, Canada - RJG_01 | ecosystem: Host-associated > Mammals > Digestive system > Stomach > Rumen | place: Canada: Alberta | collected... | reverse complement strand
TACAGGGCGTATGGATTTGAGGCTTTTAGACGGAAAGCATATTAACGCTTCTGTAGGATATAAGAACCTAAAGTTGCTAAAAATGTGTAGTAGTTATCTTATAGAACAAAGAAAGGTAGGTTAAAGGAGGTTCCTCCCACAGGCAAGCCTGTGGGTTTCCCCGCTAAATATTTATGACTAACAGAGAGTGGCTTGAAAGCATCGGGATACCTGACTCGCTCGTAAGGTGCGATAAGAAGGATGATGACAGATGCGCGGTGATGCTTCGCATAGCATACGATAAACAGCCGTGGCAGACAAAAAAGAGCATACAGATCGCTGTGACACCATTTAGAGTGCATGAAGCACTTTCTCTTGCAGGGTGGCTGAACAGGGAGTATGACCGCAGCCTGATCTTTGTAGGAGATGACATCATAAAATCATGGATACAGAGTGAGAAAACCGTGACACGAAAGGATGGGCCCAATGCAGACAGAAAATGGGAAAAGGTCCGGATCTGAGATCGACCAGACACCGGAGACAAAAAGGTACAGGAAGAGAATAATGTATCTGAATGCAGCAACCCGGATACTTGCAGCAACGTTTATCATTGTGTTTATAATGAATATCATTGCGACATATACAACCAGGTGCAGATACAACGAGGCAACCGCCTCCTATCTGATCGACAGGTACAATAATATATTCTCGATCTACTTCATTTGTTATGTCGCTGCTCTGGTCGCGGTATACATCGCAGAGTATATTCTGATGAAAAAGCAGCTGAAATTCATAGACCGGTTCTATGCTGATAAGATGGATATGTCTGACGAAGATCTAACGAATCTGCGCAAAGCATTTGACGAAGCCACGAGCCCTAAAATGTTGAAACTTTCTGACGAAGAATATAAGAAGCGGCTCCCGGAGATCCTCGCAAAGTACGGACTCGATAAAAACTTAAACCCGGATGATGCAATAGACAAAGAGGAGACAGATAATAAAGATCACGAAGACGAGGACAGATAAAAAACGCATCGGTTTCTCATATATGAAAGGATGACAGAAAATGATCATTTTATCGGAAAGATACATGGTCGATATGAAAAAGGCAGAAAGAGAAGGATTACGTACCAATGTGCTATGTATCGGAGGAAGTGGAAAGGGAAAGACATATCAGTTTATCATGCCGAATATCGTCGGATCTCAGGATGATTTTATAGTATTTGACGCAGACGGGGAACTATGCAGGGAATATAACAGCCTTTTCGGTGATGACAGCACGAATAAATTCAGCCAGTGTTTTGTGATCGGAGACGACGATCTCTTCAGGTCTGACCTCTGGAACGGAAGCAATCCCGACAACAGTATCAGGAATCTTTCACATCCGATAGAGAGCAAGGAACTAAACTATAATGTCGGCAGGATAAACTTCATACAGTTTCCGTTATTGCACGGAGGAGAAATGGCCAGGACAGTGGATCTTGTGCTGAAAGACATCGTGGGATCTCCACTGAACAGACAGACTGATATCATCATAGACGAATTTGCAAATATCGGAAGGATCCCGGACTTTGCGGATGATCTGGAAAAACTTCATAAAACATCTCCGAATATTTCTGTTATCATGGCTGTAAATTCTATATCGCAGATATATAAACTGTACGGCGAAACAGACGGAGCAAGGATAATAGATTCATGCGGTGTGCAGATCCACATGGGTGGATATGACCCGGCAGATGCAGGAATGTCTGAATTATCGGATGATATGTGCTGTATCAGATCATTTGATAATGAGGTGCTGACAGACAGAAAGCACTTTACTATGAGAGCCCTGTGATCCTGCCGCGTAATGCAGAAGCCGGCAAAAACTTTAAGTAATCGGGCGGGAATTCTCGGAAACTTGTTCCCAAGTAGTTCACGCCCATGCAATAGGAGTTTTCCCATATATGAAAATATCAGTGATCATATACACACCATTCGACCCTGGAATAGAAACAGTAATGGACATCACGGGATGTTATGACGATAGCGGCGTGCAGAGAGAATATTACTGTGAGGACACATATCTGAAATATGATACGGAAATGATGAAATCAAAGAACGTAGGATGCCTGTACAGGACAGAATGTATCCTGTCGGAAGTATCCGTGTATCTGCTCGATGATGGTGATGATGACGAAAGTGTCATAAAACCCGGGGAATGGGAAAGACATAAAGCATTTTTACAGAAGATAACAAGCATGTACATCGCTATTCAGACAGACCGTGAAATAGACTGCAAGGACTGCGCGGCACAGATATATTTTGTAGATGAAGATGATAATGGCCCGGAAGCAGACGTGGTGACCATCCCGGTAAAGCCGGAGATTGAATTCATCCGGGATGAATCCGATCCCGAAGACGATCATTATCAGTTATACTCACTAATACCCACAGGCAAGCCTGTGGGTTTCCCCGCTAAATATTTATGACACTACTTGAAGCAATATTAAAAAACAATATTAGGTTAAGCCCCGATGATACGGAACCTATATTCGGTTCAGATCGGATGTTGTATGTGGACTGTCCACTGCGGTTTGCCACGGTCACATTCGAACTTGATGCCACGGATGTCCTTATTAAAGCGGCAGAGAAGGCATCGGGTTATAATGGCAGCACCGGAATGCCGATATACAGGTTCTATTACGGCGTGAATGATATAGACGGCGGCATGGGAGACAGCTGTATTACGGTAACATCCGATCACTCTGACGGCACTTCCGAAGTATTCTATATCGACCTTACGGATGAAGAGCGCCTTGTAGTACAGAATTGCCTTGATAAAACATTAAGGACTGAGACAGGCAGAAAACTTACAGACTTTCTTGCTGAAGCAAGAGTAGCCCTGCGAAAGGAATGAGTGTGAGATCATGACATATATAGACCTTTACAGAGAATTAAACGATGCGGGAGTCCCGGAAGACAAATACAGGCTTTACGATTCATACGGAACGGGCAGAAGATACATGCTCGTAAAGAAACATGACGGATCATATTCGGTAGTAGAGCATAAAAAACATCTCGAAACATCAAAGCGATTCGAGACCGAAGACGATGCCTGCCGTGAAATGGCAAGAAAACTTGCAAAATACGCAGAATGACAGAGGAAGGATCCTCCCCTCATTAAATTCATATATAGAAAACGACGCATGCTTATGATTTTTCATATATGAAAAATCAGTCATCTCCGAATCTGCCATATCTGAGGCAGAACAAATCGGAATTAATAACATACATAAAAGGAGGTTATTTTCAATGATCTGATACAACAGAGAATAACATTTAACAGAAGGAAGGAGATACGGCTCCACCCCGATGCTAAAGCATGACTGAAGTCTCGGGTGTCCGACGCTATATTTTATGAACGTATTCGAAACTAGAAATATTATGCCAAAAAATCAGAAAGATACGATCGATCTGCACCATTTGCGGAAGATTATGTGGGATTCTGCGGTGCGTGATATAAATAATAAAATCAGAAAAACAGCTGAAAATAACCAGACGAGTACAAGTTATGATATTTCCGATATCTATCTGGGGAAGCCTGATGATAATGAAGTTGTTCATGCTTTTAAAATTGACTCTCATAAACTGTCAGCATTGTCGACAGAAGTGTTAAGGTCACTCTGTATATTCTATAAGAGGCAAGGCTATAAGACACGCAGACTTCATTTCGTTACTTTTTATTATGATGGCGGACGTCATCTTACAGTTTTTTCTTTCAGGTGCATAGGAATAAGTATCAGCTGGAAATGATCTGACATGAGACCACCGTGTTGACGCCAGGTGTATAAGTGGTCATCCGGATGCAGAACCTACCGATGAATGGTTCTACTGTAAAAAGGTGCGATGTCACAACAGGCAGATACACAGGGCTAAAATACTAAAAGGCGGCATCAAGAAACGCAATCAGGCTGAACACGAAGTAAAAGGCTTCAGACTCTTTGATAAAGTCATATGCAACAGTACAGAGTGCTTTATCTTTGGAAGGCGTTCTACCGGATATATGGATGTACGCACGCTTGACGGAACAAAAATAAACACAGGTATCAGTTATAAAAAACTTAAGTTTGTTAACCCTGCAAACCATTTGCTTATAGAAAGAAGGTGCGTCTCCTCCCATGACTGAAGTCTCGGGTGTCCGACGCTATATTTTATGATGAAAAAATACAGACCGTAAAACTGCCATATCTGTAGAAGCAGAAAAGCAGACATGAGAAAGGAGCAGCAAATGTTAAAAGATCCGATAGATCTTGATCCTGCACCATACAGCAGTTCTGAAGAATTTGCAAGAGCACTTTTAAAAGAACTGGAAGAGCATTATAAAATGCTGGAAAAGAACGCAAAGACAAGAAAATGGTTTACCAGAATTTCTTGGATGACCGCATTGATAAACATCCCTGCATCTGTCATGATCATGGAGCTCATGACAAAGCGTCAGAGCCATGTACTTGTCCCCCTGGTAAACAGCATCGCGGTGATCATATGTGTGATATCTTTTGTATGTGTAATAAAACTTGGAAAAAAAGATGATAAGATCATAGAAAAAATAAGAAAGCTGAGATTCAGCAGATATACGGCAGATATTCCGGGGACAGAAAACAGCAGAAAGGATAAGTCGTCAATGACCCACGACTAAAGTCGCGGGCTTGTAATCGCAAGCTCCATTGACTAGCCTAAGCCTTGAAACAAAGGCTACGTTAGATATGTTATCACACCCGTGGGCGTAACACCTAACCTGCGGCTCTGTGCGGGCAACGTAAACAACGGCGAGAAGGTAAACCGCAGTCGACCCGGAATGACCGAATACGGAAAGCATTTCTAACATTGGCGAAGGTGTCATAACTGATACAGTTTTTACATCTGAAACTCAGGATGTAAGGCTGTAGTAAGACTTACTGTTATACACAGTAGAGAGGTAACTTAATGGTCTATGTTTTAGATAGGGATAGACACTCTCTCATGCCGACAAAACGGTATGGGAAGGTACGTCATCTCTTAAAAGATGGTAAAGCCGTTGTTGTCAGACGTGACCCGTTTACGATACGACTTACATACGACAGTGGACAGAACAGGCAGTCTGTACATTTAGGTATAGATGCAGGGAGTAAGCATATCGGCTTGTCTGCAACGACTGAGAAAAAAGAAATCTTTTCAGCACAGGTAGATGTAAGGGATGATATCAATAAGCTCTTAAAAGCCAGACGTGATGCAAGACGCTTTCGCAGGAGCCGTAAGACACGCTACAGAAAGCCGCGTTTTTTAAACCGTGTACACAGCAGGCAGAAAGGCTGGCTCGCTCCATCGGTTCAGGCAAAGTGTGATACTCATCTAAAGGTTATAAAGGACGTGTACTCGTTTCTTCCGGTAACGAATATCACGATAGAAATGGCACCTTTTGATATGCAGAAACTTAAGGCAGACATCCTTGAGCTCAAACGTCCTGAAAGCACCGACTATCAGCACGGGGAATCAGAAGGGTTTGATAACATCAAAGCTTATGTTAAATGGCGTGACGGCTATAAGTGTGCCGTATGTGGTGCAGAACACGTACCGCTTCAGGTACATCATAAAAAGCAGCGTAAGGACGGCGGCACAGATGTACCGGCAAACCTTATTACCGTATGTGCTGACTGTCACAAAGCCTATCATGCTGGAATGCTTACATGCAGGAAATCCGAGGTCATGAAGCCTGACACAAAGATAAAGACTATGCGGGACGCTTCCTTTATGGGAATCATGCGTTGGGCGGTATGGGATAAGTTAAAAGCACTCGGTATCCCACTCCACATGACCTACGGTTATAAAACAGCGGAAAAGCGTAAGCTGTATGATCTGCCAAAAGACCACCGTATTGATGCAAGGTGTATAAGCGGTCATCCGGATGCGGAACCTACCGATGAATGGTTCTTCTGTAAAAAGGTACGATGTCACAACAGGCAGATATACAAGGCTAAAATACTAAAAGGCGATATCCGCAAACGCAATCAGGCTGAACACGAAGTAAAAGGCTTCAGACTGTTTGATAAAGTCATATGCAACAGTGCAGAGTGCTTTATCTTCGGAAGGCGTTCTACCGGATATATGGATGTGCGCACGCTTGACGGAACAAAAATAAATGCAGGTATCAGTTATAAAAAACTTAAGTTTGTTAATCCTGCAAGCCATTTACTCATAGAAAGGAGGAGTGTCTCCTCCCACGACTAAAGTCGCGGGTGTCCGACGTTATATTTTATGAATACGAAAAAGAGTGTGGATCCGTCATTTATAATTTTAGTCATTGTTTTTGCACTTGCCATCGGGGCTGCGGTAATGTCTCTGGTCAAAGAAAACAACAGGAATTCGGCAGAGACAGCGAAGGAATACGAAAGGTTTATGGATGCGGTGAATGATGGATATGCAGTGCATTACAATGGCTATGCCGCATCCGGTGATGCGATCGGAATAACAAAGAACAATATCAACGGCTACCGTATCGTGATCGATAACGATAAGAAGCGCATAACTGTTAATGACAAATGGTGGACTAAGGGAGGAGTTTATTATAACCACTACTATTATAATTGAAACTCAGTGTTCACATTAGTAAATAAGGATGTTGACCGACCGACAGAACCGGTATATTCCGGAACGCTGAGGGCAGATCTGTCAATGAAAGCAGTATCAAATAAGTACCTGCTGAAGGCAAAAGACTGACATCGGAAGCAAACTCGGGAATCCCGGCCTGTTTTCGGGCACGGGCCCTATAAAGGAGGTTTCCCATATATGGAAAAGAGAAGAAGGGCAGTATCGCTTGAAGATAAGAGGCTTGCAGATGAACTGGTGCTTAAGATAAACCTTGCCCTCATGACAGGAGATCCCGACATATCCTATGGTCTCGTGCAGAGATATCTAAAAACGTATGTAGAAAATGACTGCATTTATATCTTTGACATGGCTCTTCAGGAACTTCTTGAAGATGTAAGCAGCGTAGGGACACCTTATGATGCAGCATACATCAGGAGCCTCGTCTCACTCATGAAGGACATGGAAAATATTGCAGTTTTTGAACACAAACATCCCGAAATGACCGGTATGGTCGATATGGACAGCCTGCTGCGATTCGTCGCCTGCGCTGATGAAGATGATATCGGACTGTATGCAGATTTTGTTGCTGCATTGGATAATGCAGACGAGATCCTTACGCTGATAGAGAATGTCGCGGATACCCTCTATTCGGAAGAGGAACTGGACTGTATGTCTGACATTACGGATGAGGAAAAACAGAACAAAAGTACATGCAGAAAGCGTCTCAAAGAACTGTCCGGCATGATACGCCAGAAGCAGGTCATAAGAGCAATACAGGATGCTGTGGATAACAGGATTCTAAATACGTCAGAACCATCGCAGCAATGATAAAACGGCATTGCAATAAATGGCGGAATTAACATATAATTTCGAAGTACGAAAGGACGACATGATATCAGAGACACAAAGATTTTTAAACGAGTTCAAGAGGTTTGAGGCTGCGCTGAGAAATAACGGCACAGCCGAAAGCGTGCTCGATTATGAAAATACGCTTCAGAACAGCAACGATGACATCTATGACAGGCTGCGCTTATCACGGCAGACAAGAAATTATCTCGCACATCATCCCGATAACTTCACTGCTCCGACCCCGCAGATGACAAAATTCATCTCACAACTTGCAGATAAAGAAGAGGCGAAGAGTAAAAAAGTAAAAGATGTGATGACGAGACAGAAGGCAGTCACACTTTCGACGCCTTTAAAAGATATCATATCAACGGTCACGAAGTCGAAATATAGCTGGACAGCTGTCGTATCAGATAAGAAAGATTCGCAGAATGCTCTTATAGGAATACTCGATGAGTCTGATGTACTATCACTTATCGCAAAGAAAGGAACACTTACAGGGAAACTTTCCACCGTAATCGACGAAAAAAGTCTGAAAAGACTTATCAGAGGAAAGAATATCGGTATCGCCGGACCTGATGACAGGGCTGAGGACATCTACAAAGGATTCGATAAGATCGTAGTGTGTAAAGACGGCATATACAAGGGTATAGTAAAGTAGGCAGAATGCATGGTAGAAAAACACATAGACGGGATACATCAGCTGACATTCGAAGACCTGTTCGGCCCTGAATATGGAGCGGATAAGAAAAAGCCAGAGCCGATCAGTGATCATCCGGATAAGAAAAGACCGGTAGTAAAGAAGAAATCTGCTGCCAGTCCCAGGCAGAAATGTCAGGCCAGGGATGAAGCTCCTTTACGGACGGAAAAGACAGACGGCTGCACGGGGACAAAAGCTGAAACCATTAATACAGTAAAAGAAAAGAAGAAAAAGAATCCTGTTGCTAAAAAGAGTACAGATAAGAGAGGCAGCAAGAACCTGAAAGCGCCTGATACTGAAAAGATCGTTTCATCTGATGCAAAGGAAGATACCGTTGGGAACAAATCAGAGACAGATGAAGAGAAGATCACTTTTACGCGCGAATCCCCATGTCCTTTTATCATCGGCGAATCTGTCGAGCTAAAATACGGAGGAAAGCTCTTTACAGTGCTCGACATAATGGGGAATACCGTACGCTTGGTACAGACTGAAGGTGAATGCTCTGAATGCATCGTGGCATGCAGCGATCTGAAGCATTCAGACAAGCCGGGAAGAGATATAGAAGGTTAGTAAGAAATAACAGGCAGTTCTGTCCAAAACGGACAGATGCTGGATATGAAGCACATGAAGGAGGTCATAATATGAGAAAACTGGTTTCTGTACAGAAAGTAAAGGAAATAGTTCCTATCGAAGGAGCTGACAGGATAGAACTCGCAAAAGTAGAAGACTGGCAGTGTGTGGTAAACAAAGGTAAGTTCAGAGCAGGCGATATCGGAATCTACTTCGAGATCGACTCATTTCTGCCGATTAAACCGCAGTACGAATTCCTCCGCAAGAACTCATATAAGAAGTCAGATATTCTGGGAGAAGGATTCAGGTTAAAGACTCAGACATTTAAGGGGGCTATCTCACAGGGACTGCTTCTGCCATTGTCGGAAGTGCCCGAACTTAAAGGTATCACCCTCCATATCGGGGATGATGTGACAGACCCCCTTGGAGTAAAGGAATATGTTGTTCCTGAAATGGCGACCGGATCGGGTACTGCCATAGGTGACAGACCGTCATTCATTCCGAAGTCAGATGAGACACGTATTCAGGTACTTGGTGAAGCCGTGATAAAGGAATTCCATGGGAGAGAATACTATATATCATCAAAGATGGACGGTTCTTCTCATTCCATCGGTATCGGTGCTGATGGTGTACTCCATGTAACAGGACACAACTACGAATACAAGGATGACGGAAAATCAAGCTTCTACGAGCTTGTAAAAGCAAGAGGACTTGAGGAAAAGCTCCGCAAGTATAAGGATGATAACCATATACAGGAAATATCTGTATCGGGAGAGTTCTGCGGACCGGGGATACAGTCAAACCGTATCGGACTCACAAAACCTGAGTGGTATATCTTTACCGTGAAGGCAGACGGTAAGCGTTGCGGTCTCAAAAAGATGCAGGAAGCTGCAGAGGCATTAGATAATCCTACTGTACCGATCGAAGAGGTCGGGACTGGTTTTGATGAAAAGTATCCGACCGTAGAAGCGGTACTTGCAAGAGCAGATGGTAATTATTTTACAGGAAGGCGTAAGGAAGGTATTGTCATACGTCCGACAGAACCCGTACATTCAGACGTTGTAAAGGGATGGCTGTCGATGAAGGCAGTATCTAACAAATACCTGCTGAAGCAGAAAGACTAAGGAACATATATGAAAGTTATATTTCTTGATGTAGATGGTGTGCTTAATAATGAGCAGACATATAAGAAAACACATACTCCTGAGGGATACACAGGAGTAGAAAACAGGTTTAAGGAGAAAATAAATGAGCCGATTGTTGGTGGTATTTAATGATCTTGGAGTGATAGAACAGTCCTATACCAGATATTGGGATACAATCTCGCATATCTGCGGAGTAGAGCAGAAATTTCCTTTTTCGCTTAAAAGACGCGTTTATGAAAACACAGGACTTCAAATGATAAAAGACAGAGAAAGCTTTATCAGTAAACTCGATGAGGTGCTGCAGGATGTGGATATGACCGTTCCGCAGGATGACAGAGGATATACTGACGTGACAGGAGCAGAGCTTCCCGTAGAAAAGCATCGGAAAGCGGAATATTTCTATCACGTCTACCAGATGGTGCTTGATGCTGTGCCATACAGAAAAGATGTAGCAGATCTTTTCAATTCGCTTCCACAGAAAGGTATTAACATAGCTCTACTGTCGAATGCAGGCATCTGGGATTTGAAAAGGCAGAATAAACATATTGATACGTCTGTCTGCTCTTTTGTCTGGAGATCATGTGAAAAAGGTTCTTCCATATTTCAGGGACTACTTGAAGGAAAGGTTATAAAAGATGTAGAACAGAGTGGAAAATATGACAGAGTGCTTATGATTGATCATGCCTGGCCGGATCTGGAAATAGCTAAGAGATATGGCTGGAAGACGCATCTGGCTGCACATCATGGAGATGATGCAGTTATCAATATGGAATCGGCGGAAAGCCTTGCTGCGGTCATAAGAGGATTCGCTGCTGAAGAAGGGATGCAGGTCGATTTATAACCGGTACTAGCAGGACTGCATCATAATACATTTAAGTAATCGGGCGGGAATTCTCGGGAACTTGTTCCCGAGATGAAAGCCCGTAAATAAAAGAAGGCTATCTGTATAGATAAAAAACAGCGTAACTTTTTGCTTATTCTTTCAGATCATGTTATACTATATGTATGAACAAATATACGCGTGGACGTACCTGTGTCTATAACATAAATTACCATATCGTCTGGTGTGTAAAGTATCGTCGCAAAGTGCTGTCACAAAAAATATCTGAACGGCTTTATGAACTCTGTCATGAGATTGCCAAAGCAAAAGGTTTTACAGTCGTAGAGGTTAAAGTCGGCGAGAATGATCATGTACACTGTTTCGTATCTGCACCGCCAAAGATATCAATTACCCAGATAGTAAAATATCTGAAAGGCATATCAGGTAACAGGCTACTGGAAGAATTTCCTGAACTCCGTAAATCTTTATGGAAAGGGCATCTCTGGAACGGCAGTTATTTTGTCGAGACCATAGGCTCTACATCCGAGGATAACATCAGACGCTACATCGAAAGGCAGAAAAACGCCCAGTTATGAACAAAGCATATGTTTACAGGCTGTATCCTACAGCCGACCAGAAAATCTTATTTGCAAAGACCTTCGGCTGCTGCCGTAAGATATGGAACCTTATGCTTGGCGACCGTATCGACGCCTACAACGATTATGGGATAACCCTGCTTCCGACTCCCGCATGGTACAAGTCGGATGACAGGTATTCTTACCTCAAAGAAGTAGACTCCCTTGCCCTTGCAAACGTACAGCTGG
>Ga0256404_1011898_pt1 | contig 11490 bp, 8 predicted proteins | sample RumenRJG_01DNA_FD_185990 | JGI IMG/M metagenome (GOLD analysis project Ga0256404, IMG submission 185990) | Bovine rumen microbial communities from Lethbridge, Alberta, Canada - RJG_01 | ecosystem: Host-associated > Mammals > Digestive system > Stomach > Rumen | place: Canada: Alberta | collected... | reverse complement strand
AAGCCAGTGCATGCGGTAAGAAGTATAAGCCGCTGCAGGCGGTAAGAGTATAAGCCGCTGCAGGCGGTAAGAGTATAAGCCGCTGCCGGCGGTAAGAGTATAAGCCGCTGCCGGCAGGAATGAGTATAAGCCGCTGCAGGCGGTAAGAAGTATAAGCCGGTGCATGCGGTAAGAGTATAGGCCGTTGTATGCAGTAATAATTATAATAAGGAAAAAGTCCCCGCCGTTGTGCGGGGACTTTTTCCTAGGAAAGAGAAAAAATTAAAATGTTTGAGGGAGTATCCCGCGGCGTGTGGGTTCTGCGGGATGTGAGTTATGAAATGTACTAGCTTCTAACTAATACATTTTTGAGTATATGGTCGATTTGTGACCGAATTGTGTCTAAAAAATAAAGTATCCGGAAACTCCATAACCAAATTATTTACAAAAAAACAAATATTATAAGGATGCGTAGCTTCCATGCTTCACAACACCCGCCGCGGGGGCACGGCCGGACAGAAACTCATTGCCCGGAATTTCAACGCGACTTGCATTTGGGCAACGCTTCAGCGCGGTCAGGCAGAAACTCATTGCCCGGAATTTCACCGCGGCCTTCCATCGGTGCATGAGTATGTCGCGGCTACCCGTCATACGTTGCCCGATTTTTCACCGCGCCTTGCCTTCGGTTGCCGCTTCGGCGCGGTCAGGCAGAAACTCATTGCCCGGAACTTCAACGCGTCCTTGCTTCGGTGCATGAGTATGTCGCGGCTACCCGTCATACGTTGCCCGATTTTTCACCGCGGCTTGCCTTCGGTTGTCGCTTCGGCGCGGTCAGGCAGAAACTCATTGCTCGGAATTTCAACGTGTGCTTGCTTCGGTGCATGAGTATGTCGCGGCTACCCGTCATACGTTGCCCGGAATTTCAATGTGTGCTTGCTTCGGTGCATGAGTATGTCGCGGCTACCCGTCATACGTTGCCCTATTTTTCACCGCGGCTTGCCTTCGGTTGCCGCTTCGGCGCGGTCAGGCAGAAACTCATTGCCCGGAATTTCAACGTGTGCTTGCTTCGGTGCATGAGTATGTCGCGGCTATCCGTCATACGTTGCCCGATTTTTCACCGCGCCTTGCATTCGGTTGTCGCTTCGGCGCGGTCAGGCAGAAACTCATTGCCCGGAATTTCACCGTGGCTTGCCTTCGGTTGCCGCTTCGGCGCGGTCAGGCAGAAACTCATTGCCCGGTATTTCACCGCGGCTTGCATTCGGTTGACGCACCAGCGCGGCCGGACAGAAACTCATTGCCCGGAATTTCATCGCGACTTGCATTCGGTTGCCGCTTCGGCGCGGCCGGACAGAAAATCATTGCCCGGAATTTCATCGCGGCCTTCCATCGGTGCATGAGTATGTCGCGGCTACCCGTCATACGTTGCCCGATTTTTCACCGCGGCTTGCCTTCGGTGTCCGCTTCGGCGCGGTCAGGCAGAAACTCATTGCCCGGAATTTCACCGCGGCCTTCCATCGGTGCATGAGTATGTCGCGGCTACCCGTTACTACGTCATACGTTGCCCGATTTTTCACCGCGACCTGCCTTCGGTTGCCGCTTCGGCGCGGTCAGGCAGAAACTCATTGCCCGGAATTTCACCGCGCCTTGCCTTCGTTTGTCGCACCAGCGCGGCCGGGCAGAAACTCATTGTCCGGAATTTCAACGCGCCCTTGCTTCGGTGCATGGAATTGTCGCGGCTACCCGTCATACGTTGCCCGATTTTTCACCGCGGCTTGCCTTCGGTTGTCGCATCGGCGCAGTCACAGCCAGACGCAAACCCATTCCCCCTCCTTTCCGTCGCTTGCATATAGTTTGAGAAAAACAAAAGTATTAAAATTTAGCACTCACCTATTGACAGTGCTAATAATAAGTGCTATAGTACGGTTAGAACAAAGAAAAAGAAACGGATCCAGGAGTTCAGAAGTAAGCTGGTTTGTTCGAGCGAAACCGTGCAGTATCGGACAGTGCAGTGCCGGACAATCGTCCGGGGAACGGGATTCGTACAGATAAGAAGGAGGAATTGATTATGTTGATGCCTGCAATTTTTGGTAGTAATCTTTTTGACGGCTGGATGGATGACGAATTCAGAGATCTGGATAAGATGGATAGGGAAATGAACAAGAAGCTTTATGGACACGAAGCCGGGCATGTGATGAAGACAGATGTCCGTGAATTGGCGGATCACTATGAAGTTGACATTGATCTTCCGGGATTTAAGAAAGATGAAATCAGCGCTAAACTGGAAAACGGGTATTTGACTGTCAGTGCAGCCAAAAAGCATGACAATGATGAGAAGGATAAAGCCGGCAGGTTTATTCGCCGTGAGCGCTACAGCGGATCCGTCAGCCGTACCTTTTATGTTGGCGATGAAATAAAGCAGCAGGATATCCACGGCAAGTTTGAAGACGGCATCCTGTGTCTGTGCATTCCGAAGAAGGATGCAAAGACCATAGAAGAAAACAAGTATATATCGATTGAATAAATACGATGATACTGCGGCGATGATTTCTGATGTTAATGTTGGTTTCTGATTTTAACTCAATTTCAAAGTTCAGGAAGTCCAGTTTCAGAGCTCAGGAATTCAATCACAGATCTCAGAAACCCAATACAGAAGTCAGAAATCTCAATTACCGAACGCATGAATTCAGTTTCTGAACTTAATTTCAGCTCAATCAATGAGCAAAAAGAAAGATCGATTGTTTCTAAGCTTTTATTATCGTTTTTATTTTTTCATCCGGCGGCAGAATTGCCGGAGAAAATCTGATTTACCGGCGGCGCAGCCGCCGGATTGCCGGACCATCGAACAGGATGTTTATATAGATTTGATAATGATACAGGGCAGCTGCAACAGCAGCTGCCCTGTTATAACTCAGTTGCGGTGAAACACTTAAAATATCTGAATATTCATACAATTTAAAAATATAATATAAATTAACAGAATAAGTGTTGACAAAAACAGTATTGAGGATTATACTTTAGATACAAAGAAAGAAGAGACAGAATTAAAGATCAAAGCTGATCGAGCAGCTTAATAATTTACAGGAGGACAAACCAAAGTACACATAAGTAAGTCCTGAAAATTATCAGGCAGTCAACATTCAAAAGGCTTGAATAAGCAAATAAAAAGAAGGAGGACAAACCCAAATTCTAGTTAGCAAGTCCTGTACCTGACGGAACAGGCAATCCAAAAAAGAAACAATAGAAAAGAGGTTATACAGTGAAGCTTCAGATTACACATTGAAGGGGCCATTCGATGACGAGAAAGTCGGGTGGCTCCTTTTTTTGATGCCAATTTTCGTCCATTCTGTTATACTAGGGACAGAGAATCAGAATAAATGAAAAACACATGGCGGATCGACGGAGAACAGAAGAAAAGACGCATGTGGATATTTAACGAATGGAGGGAATCAGAATGACGAATGAAGAGATACTGGCAAGGGTTGACCACACGCTGCTTAAACCGGATGCCACATGGGAAGATATCCGCACACTCTGTGACGATGCGGTTTACTACAAAACGGCGTCCGTGTGCATTCCTCCCTGTTTTGTAAAACGTGCGAAAGACTATCTTAGAGGGAAAATGAGAATCTGTACGGTGATCGGTTTCCCAAGCGGGAACACAACGACGGCGGTAAAGGTCTTTGAGGCGAAAGAGGCCATAGAAAATGGCGCGGATGAAGTAGACATGGTTATAAACATTGGCGCCCTGAAGGCTAAAAATTATGATTATGTAAAGAATGAAATCGACCAGCTCCGGAAGGTGTCAGAGGGTCATATTCTGAAGGTGATCATTGAAACATGCCTGCTTTCTGATGATGAGAAGAAAAAAATGTGCGAGATTGTCACACAGTCAGGAGCTGATTATATTAAAACATCTACTGGTTTCTCCACGGGAGGAGCTACCTTTGAGGATGTAAAATTACTCAGAACCTATGTTGGTGCCGGCGTTAAAGTAAAGGCTTCCGGCGGCATCAAATCTTTCCAGGATGCGGAAACCTTTATTGAGCTTGGAGCAGACCGCCTGGGCACCAGCCGCCTGGTTGGAATCAGCAAGCAGGTAAGAGGAAAATAATCGGCCGTCTGTAGGAACGGTAACCATGGCTGCGGACGGGAACTGCGGAAACCGTATGAAAACCGTGAGGGAAACCGGATGGTGCGAATGGACATTAGAAAATGGAGTGACGGAAAAGAGAATGAACATTACCTGGATGGGAACGAATACGCTGCTGTTTGAAGCAGCAGGGCAGAGGATCCTTTTCGACCCGTTTGTTGAATTGACCGGTGCGTCCAATCCGAACACGCTGGATGATTTCCTCGATGAAAAAATAATTTTTATTACGCACGGACACTTTGATCATCTGTTTTTTGTGCCGACCCTGCTTGAAGAAGGGGACCCTACCGTTTTCTGTACAAAAACGCCGGCGGAGACGATAGCAAAGAATACGGATTTTACAGATTCTGTAGTGCTGATCCGGCCTGGAATGGAAATCCCCATCGGGGACGTGCGTGTAAAAGCATATCAGGGGCGTCATATTGTGTTTGACCGGAAATTGATTGGAGAGACACTCAATCCCGTGCGCATCCTTAAATACATTCGGAATATACCATTTCTGCTGTACGCAAACCAGAGTTTCAAAGAGAACGGTGAGACGCTTTGCTATGAGCTGAAGGCAGAAGGGAAGCGTGTCCTTATTCCCGGAAGCCTGGCGCTGGATGATGATGAAAATTATCCGCAGAGCGCGGATCTGCTGATCCTGCCTTATCAGGGGAACAATGATCTGCTGGCATGCGCCGACCGTGTGATCGGGCGGCTGATGCCAAAGCGCATTCTGCTGTCACACTTTGATAATGCTTTTCCGCCTGTATCACGGGATGTGGATACCAGGCCGCTGAGAAAAATGATGAAGGAAAAATACCCCGGCATTCCGGTTGTAAAGCCGACAGCCGGAAAGCCGGTTCATCTGTAGGGAACAGCATAAAGCCGACAGCCGGAAAGCCGGTTCATCTGTAGGGAACAGCATAAAGCCGACAGCCGGAAAGCCGGTTCATCTGTAATAAAACGGCATAAAGCCCGGTGCGCCTGCGGAAATTTTATTCTGCGAACTTGTAAATTCCCTGCCGCGTGCTATACTCACGGTGCAGACAATAACGTCTGCACATGTATTGTATCCCCGAAAAAGGCCATAACTTTCAAAAAGGTGATAAGGACTCTGAAACCGGATCCTGGTAGGGACTGGTATTCGGATACCGGCCGGATTGGAAGCTGGAGATATTTTCTCTGACCGAAGGGGAATGATAACAGGAGGGAAAAATGAATACCAACTCTAAAACCAGAAATCTCGTTCTGATGTCACTGATCGCGGCCATCCTCTTTCTGATGGCCTACACCCCGCTTGGATATTTGAATATCGGGCCGCTTTCCATTACTTTTAATATGATACCGGTAGCGGTTGCCGCTATAGCCATGGGACCGTCCGGCGGTGCTGCCGCAGGTGCCATATTTGGTTTGACTTCTTTTCTCCATGCGCTGAAGGGAGCAGGCATGACCGGCATTTTGTTTTCCATCAGCCCGGTACTGACAGCGGTGCTTTGCTTTGGTCCGCGTATGCTGGATGGCTTTGTGCTTGGCTATATTTTCCGCGGTCTGAACAGAAAAATGCATCCGGCATTATCCTGCGCAGTTACAGGCTTCTTCTCTGCATTCCTGAATACAGCATTCTTTATGTCTGCCATTGTTATATTCTTTGGAAATACGAATTATGTGAAGGAACTGATGGACGGAAGAAACGTCATCCTCTTTATCTGTGCGTTTGTCGGTGTAAATGCAGTATTCGAGATGATTTCCTCTACGATGCTCACCAGCGCGGTTGGCACGGCACTGATCAAAGCGCATTTGATTAACAGAAATGGTGCCGGACCCTCTGCCCGGGCACAGATGGTATAATTGCCGGACGAAGAAACAGAAAACGCAGGGAGGTTCGTCCGGAGGGAACAGAAAACGCAGGGAGGTTCGTCCGGAGGGAACAGAAAACGCAGGGAGGTTCGTCCGGAGGGAACAGAAAACGCAGGGAAGTTCGCCGGGAAGGAAAGGACAGCCATGATCGCCGCAGTTGATATAGGCAATACCAATATTGTCATCGGGTGTATGGATACAAAGACACGGAAGGTGCTGCTGACGGAACGCATATCCACGGACCGGCAGAAAACAGACCTGGAACACGCTATCTCTTTTAAAACTATTCTGGAGCTGCATCATATTGAACCATCTCAGATAGACGGAGCGATCATCAGTTCCGTGGTGCCGCCGGTGACGCCGCTGTTTAAGCGTGCGATTCAGAAACTTACGAACTGTGATGTTCTGGTTGTCGGGCCGGGTGTAAAGACCGGACTGAACATTGCCATGGATAATCCGGCGACGGTCGGCGCGGATCTGATCACCGGCGCGGTTGCGGCGATCGACCGTTATCCGCTGCCGGTCATTATCATCGACATGGGGACGGCGACCACCATGACCGTTGTCGATACGCATAAAAATTATATCGGGGGAGTTATCATCCCGGGACTGCGGGTTTCCCTGGATTCTCTTTCCAACCGGACCTCACAGCTTCCGCATATCAGCCTGGACGCGCCGAGGCATGTCATCGGAAAAAACACGATAGACTGCATGAAATCCGGAAGTGTGTACGGAAATGCCGCCATGCTGGATGGAATGATCGACCGGATGGAGGAAGAGCTGGGAACAAAGGCCACGGTTATAGCTACCGGCGGACTGGCCAGCGTGGTAACACCATTGTGTCATCACAAAATCAAAATTGATGACGACCTGCTGATGTATGGGCTTCTGCTCATATACGAAAAAAACATTCGCTCCTAAAAAGCAGAATCGAGGTTTTTAAATGACTGTACCGGAAAGACTTGCCGCTCTTCGCGGCAAAATGAAGGAATTCGGAATTGACGCTTACATGGTTCCTACCGATGATTTTCATAACTCGGAGTATGTAGGCGAGTATTTTAAGTGCAGAAAATATATCACGGGATTTACCGGAAGTGCCGGTGTTGCCGTGATCATGCAGGATCAGGCAGGACTGTGGACCGACGGGCGCTATTTTCTGCAGGCAGAAAAACAACTGGAAGGATCCGGCGTTACGCTTTTTAAGATGGGTGAACCAGGGGCCTTGAATATCAATGATTTTCTGCTTGAAACTCTGAAAAAGGGTCAGAAGCTCGGATTTGACGGGCGCACCGTGAATGCAGCGTCCGGTATGACTCTTTCCAGACAGCTGGGGGAGATCGGGGTTACGATCGTGCCGGATTATGATCTGATCGGCATGATTTGGGAGGATCGGCCGGAACTTTCCGCAAAGCCGGTTTGGACGCTGGATACGAAATACTGCGGCACGGCCAGAGAGGAAAAGATTGCGTATGTGCGCGAAAAGATGGCCGGTGAACGGGCAGACTATTTTCTGCTGACATCTCTGGATGATATCGCATGGCTGCTGAACATCCGCGGCGATGATATTGAATGCAACCCGGTCGTTCTTTCCTATCTGATTATGACACCGGAGAAGGTCTGCCTGTATGTGCAGACGAAATGCATTTCCGATGAAATTAAAAAGCAGCTGGCGGATGCCGGTGTAGAGCTTCACGAATATATGAATGTGTATGAGGATGTTCCGAAGATCCCGGCCGAAGCGCGCGTGTGGTGCGATTTAAATGCCGTGAACTACCGGCTGGCTTCCAGCCTCCGGCGGGGAGTGGTGATCATCAACCGTCCGAATCCGACAAGACTTGCAAAGGCCTGCAAAAACGAAACGGAGATTAAGAACGACCGGCAGGCGCACATCCGTGACGGCGTGGCAGTTACCCGTTTCATTTACTGGCTGAAGCAGAACGCCGGAAAGGGGATTACTGAATGCTCGGCAGCCGTGGAGCTGGAAAAATTCCGCAGCATGACCAAAGACTACATCGGACCTTCCTTCTATCCGATTATCGGATATGCGGAGCATGCAGCCATCATCCATTACAGTGCGACGCCGGAGACGGATGTCCCGATTCTGCCGGAGGGTTCAATCCTCTGCGATACTGGCGGCCAGTATCCGGAAGGAACGACGGACATTACGCGTACGGTTGTTCTCGGAAAAATCAGTGATAAGGAAAAGGAATACTTTACCAGAGCGTTGCGCTCGAACCTGAACCTCGGAAATGCTGTTATTAAGGAGGGCTGCGCAGGAGCGGCCATCGATTATCTTGCCCGTGAGCCGTTCTGGGAAATCGGGGAAGATTTCAATCACGGCACCGGCCATGGCGTCGGCTTCTGTCTCAATGTTCACGAGGGTCCGCAGCGGATTAAATATACTCCGGACCGGGGAGGAGAGGAGCCATTCCGGGAGGGGATGATTACTTCCGACGAGCCGGGTATTTATCTTGAAAATGAATTTGGAATCCGTCATGAAAATCTGATGCTCTGCGTGAAGGCGATGAAGACTTCCTGCGGACAGTTCCTTAAATTCGAGCCGCTGACGCTGGTTCCGTTTGATCTGGATGGAGTAGACCCTTCTCTTATGAGTGAAAAGGAAAGAAAACTTCTGAACGAATATCATAAGAAGGTCTGGGACGCACTTTCGCCGTATTTCGCACATACGACAAAAGATACGGAGGTTGCGCAGGCGGACAACGATGCCGAGGTTCTTGCGTGGCTGCGGAACGCTGTCAGAGCTGTCTGAGATCTTTTTTTTCGAAAGAGAGAAAATGTATGTTAAAAGGGAGAACGGTAATTCTGGGAGTGACAGCTTCCATCGCCGCCTACAAAGCCGCCGGTCTGGCCAGTCTGCTGATGAAGCAGCATACGGAAGTTTATGTGATCATGACGAAAAACGCCCAGCAGTTCATCAGCCCGATTACATTTGAGACACTGACGCATCAGAAATGCCTGACGGATACCTTCGACCGCAATTTCCGGTTTGAGGTGGAGCATATCGAGCTTGCCAAAAAGGCGGACGCGGTGATCATTGCTCCGGCGAGTGCGGATATTATGGCAAAGCTGGCCAGCGGCATTGCGGATGACATGCTGACCACGACTGTTCTCGCCTGCAGCTGTCCTAAACTGATCGCACCGGCGATGAATACACGCATGTATAAAAATCCGGTGACACAGGACAATCAGGCAAAGCTGCTGCATTACGGCTGGGAGGTTATAGAACCGGCCAGCGGCTATCTTGCCTGCGGCGATACGGGCAGGGGGAAATTCCCGGATGAGCGGCTGATCCTTGAGCATGTGCTGCGCGCGGCCGCATACCCGAAGGATATGGCCGGCATGAAAGTACTGGTGACAGCAGGGCCCACACAGGAAGCCATCGATCCGGTCCGCTATATTACCAATCATTCCAGCGGAAAGATGGGATATGCAATTGCGAGGATGGCCGCGCTTCGCGGCGCTTCTGTCACGCTGGTGAGCGGACAAACGGCGCTGGAACCGCCGGCATTTGCCGATTTTGTGCCGATTGTCTGTGCACGGGATCTTTTTGAGGCAGTTACGGCACGAAGTGACGACATGGATATGATCATCAAGGCGGCTGCTGTCGCGGATTACCGCCCGGCGCAGGTATCCGATGAAAAGATCAAAAAGAAAGAGGGCGACCTTTCGATCGCACTCGAAAGAACGGAGGATACACTGCAGTATCTGGGCGATCACAAAAAGGAAGATCAGCTGCTGTGCGGCTTTGCGATGGAAACCAGCGATATGGTTCATCGCGCCAGACTGAAGCTGGAAAGAAAAAATCTTGACCTGATTGTGGCTAACAATGTGAAAACAGCCGGAGCCGGCTTCGGGACAGATACAAACGTGGTTGCCCTGATTACGAAGGACAAAACCGAGGAGCTTTCGATCATGAGCAAGGAAGAGGTAGCCATGCACATTCTGGACAGGCTGCTGGAGCTTCGCGGAAGGCGGTAAAACCGGATAACCGGATATATATATAACGATTAGTTTCAAGGAGGAAATTATGGCAAGAGACTATAGCGATATAGCCCAAAAAGGAGCGAAGGGACATTCAAAACCTGAGGTCATTTCAAACCCGGAGGAGAGCAAACCGAAACAGCGGCTGGATGAAAATGGAAGGAATACTTCCTTTTTGGTTCCTCAGAATGAATATTCCAAAATTGAACATGTCATCGCCGTTATGAGCGGCAAAGGCGGTGTCGGTAAGTCCATGGTAACAGCAGCACTGGCCAATTCACTGGCGGATCAGGGGTATCGTGTCGGCATTATGGATGCGGATATTACCGGGCCCTCCATCCCGAAAATGTATGGCCTGACCGGACCGGTGGACATTATGCCCATCACCGGGGAACGTCAGCTGATGATGCCGGAGATGACGGAGAATGGCATCAGTGTTATTTCCCTGAATGTCATCATGCCCGATCCGGAGCAGGCTGTCATCTGGCGCGGACCGATCATTGCAGGCGTGGTTAAGCAGTTCTGGACGGATGTAGTCTGGGGTCAGCTGGACTATCTGCTGGTTGATATGCCGCCGGGAACCGGTGATGTGCCGCTGACCGTTTTCCAATCTCTGCCGGTAGACGGAATTATGGTTGTCACCAGTCCGCAGGATCTGGTAAAGATGATTGTGAAGAAGGCTTACAACATGGCGGAGGAGATGAAGATTCCAGTACTGGGCGTGGTTGAAAACTACAGCTATATGCTCTGTCCGCACTGCGGCGAAAAGATCGAGGTATTCGGGAAGAGTCAGACCGCAAAAGCAGCCGCGGATCTCGGGCTCCCGCTTGTCGGCCAGGTTCCGATCAATCCGGGCTACGCAGAAAAGGCGGATGAAGGCAAGTTTGCGGATGTAAAGGTTGAGTATCTTGATGACGCTGTGAAGGTACTGGAAAAATTGCCGGCGAAAAAGAATAGCAGTGACAGCGAATAAGGATGATGACTGTCCCGGGAGCGTTGAAAAACCATTTTCGGGCAAGACATCCTAAGCAAACAGATAAGGAATCAGGAAGATAAGCTGCAGAAGCGGAGAAAATCCGCGGCCTGCAGCTTGTTTTATTGCGGCGAAAGCCTTGGGATTAGCCCGGATTACCTGCCGCGACTTACTGTGGGTCATGAGCCAGCGCGGCGAAAGAGTGAACATTAGCCCGGATTACTCGCCGCGTCTTGCTTTGGGCTAAGTAAGTGCGCGGCGAAAGAGTGAACAATAGCCCGGATTTCCCGCCGCGGCTTACTGTGGGTCAAGTTCCGTCGCGGCCGGATACGGACTGTTAGCCCGGATTACTCGCCGCGTCTTGCTTTGGGCTAAGTAAGTGCGCGGCCAAAGACTGAACAATAGCCCGGATTATTCGCCGCGTCTTGCTTTGGGCTAAGTAAGTGCGCGGCGAAAGAGTGAACAATAGCCCGGATTTCCCGCCGCGGCTTACTGTGGGTCAAGTTCCGTCGCGGCCGTATACGGACTGTTAGCCCGGATTACT
>Ga0256404_1011895_pt1 | contig 11492 bp, 9 predicted proteins | sample RumenRJG_01DNA_FD_185990 | JGI IMG/M metagenome (GOLD analysis project Ga0256404, IMG submission 185990) | Bovine rumen microbial communities from Lethbridge, Alberta, Canada - RJG_01 | ecosystem: Host-associated > Mammals > Digestive system > Stomach > Rumen | place: Canada: Alberta | collected... | reverse complement strand
CTCACCGTGTCCGTTCATCACCATCGTGGAGCGGAGGATGATATTAGCGGGATAGGCGGCACTGTGCTTGCCTTTATCTTCTGCATCGAGGCTCTTCGTCGTCAAAGGCTCACCCGTGAGCGCCGACTCGTCTACTTGCAGGTTGACGGCACTGAGGAGACGGGCATCAGCGGGAATCTCATCACCGACTTCCACGAGGATGATGTCTCCCACGACGACCTCGCGCCGCGGAATCTCCATCACCTTGCCATCGCGCCGCACCTTCACGGGCTGGTCATCGTTCATTGCCGTGAGGACGTCGAACTTCTTCGCAGCGTCCACCTCGAAATAAAAACCTACGGTTGTAGCGAGGAAGATGGCGAGGAAGATACCGAGCGTCTCCATGAAGTCGTTGTTGACAAAGGCAAGAACGAGCGAGACGGCTGCTGCAACGAGCAGAATCTCTATGATAGGATCGCGGTATTTGTCGAGATAGAGTTTCCAAAGAGAGGCCTTCTTTGGAGGAGTGAGTACATTCTCTCCATACTTGTTGCGTGAGGCTGTTACTTGCTCACGATTTAAACCTTCGCGGTTGGTCTGTTCTGTCATGTTTTTGTATAAATGAGTGGGGGTGAATATTCCACATTATAATCCTATGTACAAAGTTACATAAATTTAGAGCAATAATAGTTCGTTATCTATTAAATTTCAGTATCTTTGCGATATTGAACGTGAAATTTCAACATTTTATGAGAAGAATAGGCTATTCTTTCTTGACGGCCATGCTTGTTGTGTTGAGCAGTTGTGGAGGCAAGCAAGCCAATACCGTCCAGAAACCAGTGAGAGTGAAAGTGCAGGAGGTAGGTGCTGTTCAGGTGAACGGTGAGAATGCCTACAGTGGAACAGTAGAGGAGGAGAGTGGCGTGAGCCTGAGCTTCCCCGTGGCAGGAACTATCCAGACGATGGCTGTGGATCAAGGACAGATGGTGAGTCGTGGACAACTTATCGCTACGATCAATGCCACTGACCAGACCGGTACCTTGCAGTCGGCTCATGCCGTGACCATGCAGGCGCGTCAGGCTTACCGTCAGGCGCTCGATACCTATAACCGTTCGAAAGGCCTGCATAAGTCGGGTGTCATTTCCGATTCCAAATGGGTGCAGGCACAGACAGCTCTCGCTGAAGCCAGTGAGGCTGTGCGTTCTTCAGCAGCTTTGGAGACGATCGCGCGCAAAGGTGCGGGCGATACCCGCCTTACCGCGCCGTTCAACGGATATATCTCGGAGAAAGCTGCCGATGTGGGGCAGAATGTGCTGCCGGGCGTCATGGTGGCAAAGCTTGTTCATATCGACCGTGTGAAAATTTCTATCTCCGTGCCCGAGGATGAGGTGAACCAGATGCAGAAAGGCGAAATGATGATGGTGCAATGCAGTGCCGTCGGGGGAGCTACATTCTATGGCAAGATCATAGAGAAAGGTGTGATGGCTGATCCTCTGAGCCGTACGTATGATGTCAAATTGCTTGTGAATAATCCCGATCACAGACTTCTGCCGGGTATGATCTGTCAGGTCTATTCCCGTTTCTCTCGTGGTCAGATGAGTGTCTTCGTGCCCGCCAGTGTTGTGCAGATCAATCCCGATAATAAGATGTTCGTATGGATTGTGAAGAATGGCAAGGCTACGAAACGATATATCAACTTCCTCGGCGATACTTCTCAGGGTGTGCGTGTGAACGGAGGCCTGGAACCCGGCGACCAGCTTATCGTGGAAGGTCAACAGAAAGTGTCGGAAGGCACACGGTGTGAGATTATTAAATAGTATCGGTTAGGTAGAAGTTATCGATTATGCAGAAGAAACACAGACCATTCCAAGAGATATGCTTGTATTACCGGCAGATTGTCATCTTGTTGGTGACGTGTCTGGTGGCGCTCGGAATCTATGGACTGGTGAATATCAATAAGAATGAGTTCCCCGACTATACTGTGCGCGAAGGTATCGTGGCAGCGGTCTATCCGGGTGCAACCTCGGAGGAGGTAGAGCAACAGGTGACGAAGCCGCTCGAGCGCTATATCTTCTCTTATAAAGAGGTGTTGAAGGAGAAGACTGTGAGTTATTCGCGCGATGGTATGGCCATCATCGTTGTGGAACTCAATGAGAATATCGAGGATAAGGATGAGTTCTGGTCAAAGTTCAAACATGGTGTGCAGACGTTCAAGAGTTCCAGCCTCCCAGTCGGCGTGCTTGCCGTACAGGTTCAGGACGACTTCGGTGATGTCTCCTCAGAGCTGATCTCACTGGAGAGTAAGGACAAGACCTACCGTGAGCTGTGGCGCTATATGACGATCATCCAAGACTCGTTGCGCATGGTGCCGACCGTTGGTAAGATGAGTCTCACGGGTGCGCAGAATCCGCAGATAGACATCTATCTCGATGCGACGCGCCTGTCCCGATATGGCATCACTTATGTTGCTGTGGCCCAGGAGTTGGCAGGCAAAGGCTTCACGAGTACGGGCGGCAGGTTAGGCAATCGCTTCTACCGCAGTCCTATCCATGTGGACGAGAGTTTGAACACGCTCTACGATGTAGAGAATGCCGTCATCTATACGGATCCTCGCGGAAAGATTGTGCGACTGAAAGATGTGGCAACCGTGAAGCTCGAATACCCTGACCTGACGAAATATGTCACGGTGAACGGCACAAAGGCATTGCTGCTCTCCGTCACTAACAAAGAGGGCACAAACATCTCCACGATGGGAGCCGACATCAACAAGAAGCTTGATCATATCAAGGCAGATCTTCCGGCAGACGTACATATCAGTAAGATAACTGATCAGAAGCAAGTCGTCGACGATTCTATTTACGACTTCTTGCGGGAGCTGCTCATCGCCATCGTCTCCGTGTTGCTCGTTGTCGTGCTCATCATGCCGCGTCAGGTGGCAGCCGTGGCCGCAGCGACGATGCCTATCACGATCTTCATCTCGCTCGGATTGTTCTATATCTTCGGTCTGGAGCTGAACACCGTGACCTTGGCAGCCCTTATCATGACGTTGGGTATGATCGTGGACGATTCTATCGTGATTATCGATGGATATGTCAACAACCTCGCGGCGGGCATGCACCGATGGGCGGCTGCCGTGGAGGCGACGAACCACTTCCTCAAGAGTATCTTCTCGGCAACGCTGTGTATCTCTATCACCTTCTTCCCATTCCTCGTCACGATGACGGGTGTGATGCACGACTTCCTGAAGATGTTCCCATGGGCTATCACTATCGTGCTCTTCGTGAGTATGATTATCGCTCAGACGTTGCTGCCTATCCTGATGTACTTCGCTATCCGCAAGCCTATCGAGACGGGTGTGACGGTGAATGGCAAGAAAGCCTTCAATCTCCTCGATGTCATGCAGCGATTCTACAACAAAGCCATCGAGAAATGTTTCGCCCACTGGCGTGTGACCTTGGGAGCGGGCATCGGGAGCATCGCCATTGGCTGCCTTGTCTTCCTCTTGCTGCCTCAGAAGCTCATGCCTATCGCTCAGCGTGACCAGTTTGCCGTAGAGATCTTCATGCCGACGGGTACTACGGTGAAGGGCACGAACCTGCTCACCGATTCGTTGGAGCATATGATCCGTCGTATTCCGGGTGTAGTGTCCGTGGCTAACTTCCACGGCATGTCTTCTCCCCGATTCCAGACTACCTATGCACCGCAGATTCCGGGAGATAACTTCGCACAGTTCATTGTGAACACAACGAGCAACGATGCTACGGAAAAGATTGTACTGGAGTGCAAAAAACGCTTCACGAATTATTTCCCTGAAGGTATCGTGAAGATCAAGCACCTCTCGTACAGTAAGGAGGAGAATCCGATCGAGGTGCGTATCACAGGTGACGACTTCACGGCACTGAACACGGCTGCGGACAGTATTGAGAACCGGTTGCGGCATAGACAAGGCCTGGAGCTCGTGCGTACCGACTGGCGTGAGCCATTGGCTACGACGCGCATCAAACTCAACGAGGATGCTGCGGACCGTTTGGGATTGACGAACGCCTACGTGCAGATGAACCTCGCCCTGCGCTATTCATCCGGCTTCCCCGTGGCTCAGATGTGGGATGGCGACTTTAGTGTGAAGACCGTCATCAAGTCATTGCACAGTGACTCGTCGACCGTCAACGACCTGCTCAATGAGCAGATACCGGTGCTCGGCGGCTTCCGCTCCGTGCCTTTGCGAGAGATCGCTACGGTGGAGAACAAGATGGAATACGGTCAGATTGTGCACCGCAATGGATTGCGCACGATATCGGTCATTGCCGAGGTCGACCCACAATATAATGTGGAGCGCATGAATTCGTCGATCATGAAGGAAGTGGCATCGATGCATCTCCCCGAGGGTGTGCAGGTGAGCTACGGTGGTCAGTATGAGACTGATACGGAGCAGATTCCAAACATCTTCGCAGCATTGATCATTGCCGTGTGTATTATTTTCTTCGTCTTGATATGGCACTTCCGCAATGTGCGCGAGTCGTTTATCATGCTCGGCAGTCTGGCGCTCTGTATCTTCGGAGCCTCGGTGGGTATCTGGATGACGGGTATCGACGTGAGTCTGACGTGTATCCTCGGCTTCGTGTCGCTGATGGGTGTATTGGTCAGAAACGGTATTATCCTCTTCGACTATGCCCACGAGCTTTACAACACAAAGAACATGTCGATGCACGACAGTATTCTCGAAGCTTCGAAGGAGCGCATGCGGCCTATCTTCCTCACGTCGGCTTGTGCCTCGGTGGGTGTGGTGCCAATGCTCCTCGGAGGCAGTTCACTGTGGATGCCGATGGCAGCCGTCATCTTCCTCGGCACAATCTTCACGATGTTCTTCATCCTTACCGTCATGCCTGTTGCCTACTGGCGCTTCATGGAGGATCCGAAGGTGAAGCTCGCAAGAGATGTGGAGATGATGAAGGCGTAAATAATGCTTTTGCGGTCGAATCTTTCGGCCGCAAAGCTCTATTTCATTAGGTGGTATGTTCCTCCTGCATATGCCTTTACGACACCTTTCATTTCCAATTGGAAAAGGAGGGCGGTGAGAGAACCGGCAGGGAGGCCGGTCTTCACAGCTATGACATCCTGGCGGAGGTCGTTGGTGGCTTGAAGAACATTGAAGATACGTTGCTCGTCGGCACTGAGGTTCGGGAAGAGCTGACGCTCGATGCCGTTGACACGAGCCTGCTCCAACGAAGCTTCATTTTGCCAGCCCATATCCTCCACAAAATCGGTAGCGGAGGTGATGAGGCCTGCTCCACAACTGCGGATGAGGTTGTTGCAGCCTTCACTGTAAGGTGCACCCACGGGACCGGGGAAAGCAAAGACATCGCGGTTATACTCTTTGGCGATGCGTGTTGTGATGAGCCCTCCGCCTTTGCGTGCACTCTCCACGAGGATCGTGGCATCGCAGAGACCCGCTGTGATGCGGTTGCGTCGCACGAAGTTGAGCTTGTCGGGCTGCGTGCGCGTCATATACTCTGTGATGAGCCCTCCGTGCGAGATCATCTCGTTGGCAGTGTCGCGGTGAGCCGGCGGATAAAGCGTGTCGAGACCGTGAGCCAGTACGGCAACGGTCTCCATGCCATTGGCTAACGCCTCGCGATGGGCATGGATATCCACACCATAAGCCAGTCCACTGACGATGAGCGTGTCGGGCACGAGCTTGTGAAGGTCACGGACGAAGGTGCGGATGACGTCTTCGCCATAGCGCGTGCAGTGGCGGGTTCCGACGATGTCGATGATGTGGCGCGCATTGAGGTCGGCGTTGCCTTTGTAGAAAAGCATCAAAGGGGCGTCGGGAGCCTCCTTGAGTCGTTTGGGATAATCAGCATCGTTGAGACATAGCATGCGCACGCCGTGAGCCTCTGCCCATGACAGTTCTTCCTCAGCGCGCGGCTTCATGACGTCGATGCTCGCCAAGTCTTCCAAGATACGCAGTGGCAGACCTTGGAACATCTTGCCAAGGTCGTGACGCTGCTCAATGATCGCTGTGGCGGAGCCTAACTTGCGGTAGAGCTCCACCATCGTGTTGAGATGGAAATAACTGAGCCGCGTGAGGATGGCGGTGTTGAGAACTTCTTCCCTATTCTGCATTTTCTTTATTAAACTTCTCTATGACGGGGAGAAAAGCGTTATCGTAGTCTTCGCTCTCACCGAGCTTGCCGTTGATGAGCATCACGAGCTCCACGTCGCCGTGGAAGCAGAGCTTCTCGTCGGCCTCGCGGTAGATGTCGTGACTGAAGATATAGCGCAGTCCTTCCTTGCGCACATTGACGCAGGAGAGCATGACATCATCGCAACGCAGCGGTGCCTTGAATTTCAAGGTCATACGTGCCACGACGGGGTCGACATGTTTCTCTTCATGCAACTTGGCATAGCTGATGCCGAGACTGTTGATGAACCGGTGGCGCGTATGCTCCGTGTAATGGAGGTAGTTGGCATTATTTACGATGCCTTCAATGTCACATTCGTAATCGCGCACTTCCATGCGTGTGGTGAAAAGATATTTCTTCATATTTGTTTGAGGTATTCGTATCCGAAACGGCAGCGAAGGCAGTCGCGTCGGTCGCAGTATTCGTTTTTCAATTGTATCAGCGCCTGACTGTCTCCAGCATTCTCCACCGTGAGACCGACCTCCTGCCAGTTGCGTGTGATATGGTTGTCCTCAGCCTTGAGTTGTTCGAGGAAGTCGAATGCACGGTCGCAGAGCGTATCGTCCTGACGATGGCGGCCATAGGCAAAGAAGATCGGGACAACGGTGTTGATGAGCAGAATGTTGAGGGAGGTATCAGAGAGATGCTTCTTGTTAGCCTTACTCTCGCAGCCGAAAGCATAGTGGGTCTGCCAATAGTCGGTGACCTCGGTCATGAGCAGCGTCTTCGCACTCTTGATGTCCTTGCAGTCGATAAGCTGCGAGAGGCTCGCTTTGCGCTGATAATAGAGGTTGGCAAGTTGTGAGATGCGGATGTGCGGGAAGTTTTGCGGCCGCAGGCGCAGGAAGCGCCAAAGGTGGAAGTCGATGGGCTGCAAAGAATATTTGTGTGCGAGATACTGATACTCGTTGTTGAGCTTGAAGAGATACTCGTCGGCAAGAGCTGCCGTGCGGTGCCGCTCGGGTACGGAGAGCGGATTGAGCAGTCCGGCCTGCCCCATGAAGATCGCCTCTATCTGAAAGAGGCTGTCACTGTGGTGCGCCACGTCGTTGAGCGGGATGCTGAGTGCCCACTGTTCCATCGCTTCCGCATTGATGCCAAAGCCGTAGTTGCGCGCCATCGTCACGAAGTAAGCCGCTTCCCACGATCCCTGGCAGCGGTCAGCGCGCCGTTTGATGTCCTCCGTCTTGCGCTCCAGTCGCTCCGTCTCCAAGGCACTCATCCATGAGTGCTTCATCAGTCGGCTCAACGTGGGGATAATCTTATAGCAGGGAGGATAACTGTCGGTCTTCAGCAGTTCCTCATAGTTCATCCGCACGCTTTCGGGCACCTCAAGCTCCATCTGTGGCGGCTCCACATGATCTTGGGTCACAGCTTGCGCATCCGCCTTGCCGACGACATGCAGCACCACATTATTATATAGTGCGTCTTTCTCATGTCCATGGAGGAACCAGTCGCTGGCTTTGTCGTGAATCTCCACGTTGCCCACCCACAACTGTCCGCCGATCTTCACCTTGGCGTTGAAGAAGTCGGGTCCCGCATTGTGGTTGTGCAAGCCAGGGTCTATCACCTCCACCTCCTCACCGTCGGTCGTCTTGAGGCCGTCGAGTGGGAAGAGCCGGTGTTTCCAGCAATAGTGCAACAGTTGTTCCATGGGCTTTCAATAATTATCGGGTTGCGATTCAAGAGAAATCGCTGTGCGATTCAAGTGAAATCGAGATGCGATTTCAATAGAGAATTTACAGCACAGCAGCGTAGCGCCGTATATGCTCTAAGCGGTTCATAAATGTCTTGTCAGCTTTTGCTTTCTGCATATTATAGTCAGCTTGCATGCGAAGCCATATTCCAGCATCAATGCCTAAGGCCGCTTCCAACAAGAGAGCATATTCTGTTGTGACTGGGCGTTTGCCATTGAGAATCTCATTGAAGACTGTGTAAGAGACTCCCATCTTCTCCGCTAAGTCTTTCTGCGTGATGCCGCGAGCCTCAATCTCGTCTTTTATCATCTCTCCCGGATGAATTAGGAGCGATGAAGTCATGTTATTTGCGTATAATTTATTGTTCGTATTGCTCATATCCATATCATTTATAGTGATTCGACAATTCTAAAACGTTACAAATGGAAACAAGAGTATCTCCTTTCTCTTCGCTAACAGTAAACTCAACTCTATATTGATCGTTGGCTTTAACGGAAAATCTGCCTTCCTTGTCGCCATGGAGAGCCTCGAAATGCAGGGATTTGATCGGAAATAGGTCTTCTATTCGTGAAGCCATTATTAAATATTTTATGGCTTTTTGGTAACCTCGTACAATCTGAGGCTGAAAGCGGTGTTTCTTCCCTTCAGTCTTTCCTTTAGTGTACAGGTCTTCAAGATATGTCTCTTCAAAAGTAACGAGCATAATCTTATGCTTTATGATTATGCAGCAAAGTTACGCAAAAGGATTGATATTCGCAAATAATCGAAGTGGTTTTTCCGAAGGGACAATGATAATACGGTTTCAATAGACACAATCAAAAATCTACAATTCTACAAATCTACATTCTACATTAAGGTCGCTTTCACCTCTGCATTTCCATGAAGAAAGTTTAGGCAGAGAGTTATTAATAGTATATTATTAATATAATAATATATATTGCAATAATAATTAAAACCGAATACCCCCCTTGCCTTGTCTTAGGGGCTGTTAGTGTGTGGCCGACCTTAATGTAGAATGTAGATTTGTAGAAATGTAGAACTTTTGATGTCTTACTTATCCATTTTACTTCAGTTCATCAGAATCTATATCCGAAGCCGAAATTGAAATACAGTGGGTGCAAAGTAAACGTCACGGTCTTGAAGTCGTGCTTGAAGATATTGTTGAACGAATAGTTTAGGTCTCCAAAGAGGAAGAAGTGGCGGTAAGCATTCCACGTGCCTCCGATCTGCACACCCCAGTTGAAGCGGCGCAGGTCGTCGTCGAAGTTATAGTTGGCTGAACTGCCGTCGGTGAAGGTCACCTTCTCACCTACCGGCGTGCCATTGCGCAGATAACCGTCGCTCACGTAGCCGTTGAACTCGCCGTCGAGACGATACGAGAAGAACATGCCGGCGCGCACCTTCCAACGGTCATTGAAGCGGTAGTTAGCCGTGATAGGGATCGTGATGTTTGTACTGCTATAGTTCGTCTTGTCGTAACCCGTATAGTAACCGGCCACGCGGTCTCCGTCCTGGATAATCTCCGTGTGATAGTTCTTCACGCGAGCACCTGTTGACATACGCATGGCCTCAATCTTGACACCAGCTGCAACGCCCCACTTATGTTCCTCGCCGAACCATTTCGTAGCGGTGCCTTCGAGGGTGCCGTTCAGTTTAGGGTCATAACTGCTGATATGTCTTATCGAACGTGGAAAGCTCAATGGCGTAGCGCCACCGATATTAAGTCCTGCTTTCAATTCAAACTCCCAGCCTTTTGTTGACATTTCTCTGAGGGCTCCATCGCGGTCCCCGATACTGTTCTGAGCCGAGGCCGTGAGAGGAGCGCCTGCGGCCATAAATAGGAAAATGTCAGCGAGTAAGAAAAGTATTATTTTGTTTTTCATGTTAATATGCTTCATAATTAATGTGGAACTCATCGATGTAGAGCGTACTTCCTACAGCGCCCTGGAACTTGGCACCATCCTTACTCGAGGATGCCACGATGGCGATGCTGTACTTGCCTTCAATCATCTTCGTGTAGTCAAAGGTCTTGCCGTTCATTGGCTCGAAAGGAATGGTGAACTTTGTCCATTCGTTGGTTGCCTTACGATTGGTGAGCTCTGCCTTGAGCACGATGTTGGGGCTCTTCGTCGAACTCTTGTTTGTGTCGGTTCCATCGAGCCATGGCACGTCTTTCGTCACCTCAAACACCACAGCGTAGAGTGCAAAGTCATCCTTGGCACCGCTGACGGGATTCATGTTCTTGTCAGTTACTGTCGTTCCCGGCTGATATTTATAGTAGCCTGTGAGCGACAGTGGCTTGGTGTTGAAGAAAGGTATGCCGAAATGCGTGGATGCAGCCATGTCACCCATGTTGACGGAGAACGAGCCGAGGAAGATGTTGCCGGCTGCGATAGGCGCGCCAAACATAGCTCCGAGGGCTCCCGTGCTGACCGTTGTCAGCTTTGCGCACTTACCTTCTACGCCGTCATCGGCCTGGCTCGTCGGATAGTCGGTGGGCTTGGGATTGTTTGCCATGAGCGTGATCATGACACCCGGGTTTCCACTGCCCCAGTCGACCTGCTGACCGCCAATCTTCTCGTAGAATATCTGGAAGAGAGGGTCGTCGGTGCCGTCATAGTCGGCATCGTACATGTAGTAGCGAATGTTGTCGAAATGGAAGTCGGCAGGAGTAGCATTGTTGGCGATGCGCACGGTGTACGTCTTCTTCCAAGCACCGTCTTGTGAGGTCACGGTGTATGTTTGTGGCGTAGCTTCATCGATGGAATCGGGCAGACCGTCGTATTCATCGGTCTTCTGTGGGTTCGGCACTCGCTTGAAGAACTGGCGCTTCGTGCCGCTGGCAGGCTCTATCGTAGCGCCCTCGGTCAGTGTGAACTGCGGTGCGAGGATACTGTCGCGCGTGTTGGCGTAGATAGTGATCTCGTTGTTTGTAATCTCTGGCTCTCGGATAAGGAGGCTGTCGGCGCCGAGGCTCACTCCCGTGATGTCGGCTTCGGCATTCAGCGCCTCTTCCTTGATGCATGAAGAGAGCATAGCTGTCATAGCAACAGCAAAGAGGAACACTCTCCCCATCATTCTTACAGTCTTGTTCATAAATATGTTATTTGTTATCTTGATATAATCGGGTGTAAAATTACTGATTTTTCCTCAATTAAACACTTTTGAAGAGATTAAAACACTTTAATTCGAGGTTTAATTGATGGTTTTGTGGTGATTTAGAATAATTTATGCTATGCGGAAGTCTCCTTTTGCTATAAAATAGCTAATTTTGCAAGAAAATAAATAATCGATTATTATGAAGATAGCATTGATTGGCTACGGCAAGATGGGGCACATGATAGAACAGATCGCCTTGGAGCGTGGCCACGAGATTGTATGCAAGATTGACGTAAACAATCCTGAGGATTTCGACTCTCCCGCTTTCGCTTCGGCAGATGTCGCCATCGAGTTTACGAACCCCACAGCGGCCTATGACAATTACCTCAAGGCTTTCAAGCACAATGTGAAGGTCGTCTCTGGCTCTACGGGCTGGATGAAAGACCACAAGGCGGATGTGGAGGCTCTCTGCAAGGACGGCAAGCAGACGCTCTTCTGGGCCAGCAACTTCTCCGTAGGTGTGGCTATCTTC
>Ga0256404_1011894_pt1 | contig 11493 bp, 8 predicted proteins | sample RumenRJG_01DNA_FD_185990 | JGI IMG/M metagenome (GOLD analysis project Ga0256404, IMG submission 185990) | Bovine rumen microbial communities from Lethbridge, Alberta, Canada - RJG_01 | ecosystem: Host-associated > Mammals > Digestive system > Stomach > Rumen | place: Canada: Alberta | collected... | reverse complement strand
TTGCTTTCATCCAGCAGACAATCATGTGGAGAAATTCCAGGTGGGCATCTTCAATTCTCTCATAACTTTCCATGTTGGCAATGAAAGCCACATCACTCATCCCGCTGATCCTGCCGCCATTGAATCCTGCCAGCGAAATGATCCTGCCATTTTTTTCCCTGGCATACTGTAATGCCTTTACCAAATCAGGCGAATTGCCGCTTGCACTTACGGCTATAACTACGTCTTTTTCCCTCATCAGGTTTATCAGCTGCTGACGGAATATTTCATCAAAACTTATATCATTTCCCAGCGCCGTGATTTTTTCTATGTTGTCACACAGAGAGATGATCTTAAACCTGCGTTTCTCCCCCTGCACTGCATTTTTACCGAAATCACAGACGAAATGATTCGCAGTTCCTGCACTGCCGCCATTTCCCATAATAAAAATCGTCCTGTCGTTTTTGTAAGCTTCCAGAATAATATCGATTACACTTTGAAATGTATTCTCATCAATCAGCTGGATATTCTTTGTCAATTCTTCCTTGTATGCATTAAGGATTTCTCCCGCAGTCTGCGACATCTTTACCTCCAATAAATCATTTTTGAAATTGATTTTTCACCACTCCGGAAAAAAATTATTTCTTCGTTCTGTATTTTCTCATATCAAGAATGCAGGCAACTAAAATAACCAGACCTTTAATGACATAAACCGTATTGCCGGTGATGCCAAGGAAGGTCATTCCCGTAATAATCAGCTGCATCATAAACACGCCGAGAATAACGCCGCTGATTTTGCCGGTACCTCCGACAAAGGATACGCCGCCGATTACGACTGCTGAAATAGCATCATTCTCATAATTGAGTCCGAGTGTCGGGGTAGAAGAACCGATACGGCAGGCTTCCATAAAGCCTGTATATCCGTAAAGAGCACCTGCCAGCATGAATACACCCGTTATCGTTCGAAGGACATTCACACCGGACACTCTCGCTGCTTCTTCGTTGGAACCTATCGCATACATATTTTTTCCGAACGCGGTTTTATTCCAAACAAACCACATGATGATCGTGAGGATTACGGAGAATAGAACAAACACCGGGATCTTTGCATAGATGCCGGCTCCGCTTTTATTCGTACCCACACGAATCTGCAGCAAAGTTGCTGTTGCAAATTTTCCGGCATAGCTTTCCGGCATGGCTAACTGATCTGAATTGGAAATTGTCAGGTAAATGCCATAGGTAATCTGCTGTGTGGCCAGTGTGACAATAAATGGATGAAGTTTGAATTTGCCCATGCAGAAACCATTAACAAAACCGATGACCGAACCGCACAGCATAACAACGATTAGAGCCAGTATCGGTTTGCCGCCAAATATACCCAGTCCCATGACCGCTGCCAGATAGCCCGCCAGACCGGCAACACGGCCGCCCGAAAGGTCAGTGCCGGCCAGAATGATGCATCCGGCAACACCAAGCGCAATAGGCAATCTGGCAGTGGTAAACTGAAGCAGGGACACAAGATTTGCCACGCCAAAGAACGTAGGCCGCATGCACTGTACGACAATCGCCAATATTACGATAATAATTATCATTGCATGATCAAGCAGCCAGTTAAGAACATCACTCACTGTGATTTGTTTTTTGGATGCATTATTTGTTTTTTTGAACATATTGGTATGTCCTCCTCCTACATATACTTAGCTGCCAATGTCATGATCAATTCCTGTGTTGCTTCCTCAGCATTCAATTCCCCAGCCAGCCTGCCATTTGACATGACCAGTATCCGGTTGCAAACACCCAGAAGCTCCGGCATTTCGGAGGAAACCATAACAATGCTTTTCCCTTGTTTCGCAATATTCTGTATCAGCTCATAAATTTCATACTTAGCACCAACGTCTATCCCACGGGTTGGTTCATCAAGAAGCAGAATATCGGGGTTGGTCAGCAGCCATCTGCCCAAAATAACTTTCTGCTGGTTGCCGCCGGAAAGATCTCTTATTTTTGTCCTTTGGCTCGGAGTCTTTGTCCGCATGGCATCAATCATCTTTTGAGTAGCCTGATCCTGCAGGGAGTTCGATAGCAGTATGCCTTTTCTATAATTTTTAACACTTGCTATTACTGTATTATCTCTTACACTGAGTATGGAAAAAATGCCGGTTGCACGCCGCTCTTCCGTAACAAGAGCAAAGCCGTTATGTATGGCTTCGCGCGGGTTCTTGTTATGAGCCTCCCTTCCGGCATGAATAATCGTTCCCGATCGTCTTGTTGCACTTCCGAATATACATTCCATGAGAGATGTCCGCCCGGATCCGTCGAGGCCGGCAATTCCAAGAATCTCTCCCTTTTTCAACGTAAGTGACACATCATAAAGTCTTGCATATTCTGCAGATATATGTTTAACCTCCAGCATAACATCATCGGTTGAAACATCTATCTTCGGAGGATATACATTTGTTAATTCACGGCCGACCATCAGCTTAATTATCTCGTCCATGGATATATCCGCTGTCCGGCGTGTCGTAATATATTTTCCATCCCGCATAATTGTAATTTGATCTGAAATTTTCTTGATTTCAGACATTTTATGCGAAATATAAATGATCCCGACATTTTTCTTTTTAAGCATTTCAATAATCTTAAAAAGATGTTTTACCTCTTCTTCTGTAAGAGAAGAAGTTGGCTCATCAAATACGATAACCTTCGAATTATAAGAAACAGCCTTCGCGATTTCCACCATCTGCCGTTGTGACACCGGCATTTTGCTCATAATTTCGCGAGGGTCAACATCAATCTCCAGTTCCCTGAAAATTGCCATTGTATCGTTATACATTTTCTTCTCATCAACCAATGGCAAATGCTTCACTTTCTTAGGGTATCGGCCAAGCCAGATATTATCCATTACACTGCGTTTCAACGCCTGGTTCAGTTCCTGATGAACCATTGCCACTCCATGATCAAGAGCCTCCCGGGATGAATGAAAATTGACCTCCTCTCCCTCCAGATAGATATGGCCAGAATCCTTTGAATAAATGCCAAAAAGACACTTCATCAATGTCGATTTGCCGGCACCATTTTCACCCATTAGAGCATGAACTGTTCCTGCCTGGAGGGTCAATTCAACATTATCCAGGGCTTTTACGCCAGGAAAGCTTTTCGATATACCTTCCATTTTCAATAAGACATCCGTATCAGCCATGTACCCTGTTCCTTTCTTACAAAAATAGAAAATAAAGCCGTACAATCAAAAGTCATGAAATTCAAAATGCCGCAGCATCTGGATTTCATGACCGTCTGATGACTGGCAAAATACAAGATCAGCACTACGTTATCCGGCAACAGTTACACCTGACTTTCTATAGGATTAGTAATAGTAAGCTGCTTCGCCGCTCACGTAGTGCCGGCATTGATGAAGGACTGATTACTCCGTTGCTCCTTCCGTTGCAGTCTCTGCATCCGCTGTATACGGAGCATACGGGATTACGCAATCCCAACCGTCGATGATCTGAATTTTGTCATCGAGGCCATCAAACATATCTTTTCCGCTGATAGAATTTGCGGTAACCCTGGCAACTGTCTTTCCGTAAATCTCCGGATCCTGAAGCACGGATCCCGTCATTTCACCAGCTGCAATGGCTTTCTTGGCCTGATCCGTTGCGTCTACACCGAATACAGGAATATAGGTGCCGCCTTCCGTGTTATAACCTGCAACCTTCAGCGCATTGATAGCGCCGATAGCCATATCATCATTGTTTGAGATAATAAGTTCAGGCATGTTATTATTTGACTCATTGTACTGTGTAAGGATTGTCGTCATTGTCTCATTCGCAAAAGTCTGGGACCAGCTGCCGTTCGGATCTACAATGTACGGACCCTCATCACCATTTGTATCCGTTGAAGGATCATAATATTCCAGATCCGGGTATCCGGCTTTTTCGAGTGCCTTATTTGCGTACTCTACACTGTATTTTGTTCTGTAGATAGCTTCCTGATTTGCCTGGTCACCCTTCAGCATAACGTAAGAAATTTTTCCGTCTCCGTTCAGGTCACACTCATCGTAATGATTCACAAGATACTCACCAATCATGTCACCCTGCAGGTAGCCGGCTTCTTCAGGTTTTGTTCCGATATAGCAGGTTTTATCATAAGTAGACATAAGCTCTGCACATTCGTCATTATCCGTGGACATTACACGTGAGAAAAAGATAACCGGAATGTCTGCATCCATTCCCATCTGCAGGATATTTTTTGCCGTTGCATATGCTCCGGAATCTACCATCTGAACGACAATAGCACTTGTTCCGGTATTAACCGCTGTCTGAAGGTCATCATTCTGTGTCTGCTGAATGTTGTTTGAATCCTTCATGGTTGCTTCTACACCCAGTTCATCAAATGCATTCGACATGGAATCGCGAACATAGGATGAGAAAGCATCGCCAAAGTTGTACCATGACACCGTTACACCATCTTCTGCAAAGGCGGGTACGCTTGCCAGCATTGAGGCACTGAGAATCAACGGAATTGCTGCATATCTCTTTTTCATAGTTACTTCCTTTCTGCTTCAGCTATTATTAACCGAAGGCTTTAAAATTTATTTTTACTGCTCGGAAAGGAGCAATAATGTACCAACAGTAACAACATTCTCGTCAAGACTGCTTTTTGTAATCTGATATCTGCCCTGACTATTCCTGTATACGTATCTGTCTACGTATTTTGTAATACGTGAGATCAGCGGATCTCCGATCAGAGACACCCCTCCTCCAATGGCGATGACCTCCGGGCTGTAAAAACAGATGGCATTACACAATCCAAGGGCAAAATACTCGCAAACTTCATCCAGGATTTTCAATGAATAAGGATCCTTCTGCTTTATCGCACTGCTCCACATCTCACACGTGATTTTTCTCTGATCGTTATCGGCCATCTTCAGCAATACCGAATCCCGCGGGATGTAATCATGACGCATTTTTTCCTGAATTGACCATCCGGAACACACTTTCTCCAGGTGATTAACCGGGTATCTGCATCCCGGAATTTTATCCGGATTATACAGATAAGTCTGACCAATTTCAGCCGCACCTGTTCCCTGGCCATCAAACAGTTTTCCGTTGATGACAGCTCCGCCGCCGACACCGCTTCCCATGTTTGTATAAAAAAAGTTACTGCAGTTTTTACCTGTTCCTTTTTTATACTCTCCCCATGCAGCGGCATTACTGTCATTAAATACTCTCGTTGTAATACCAGTCTCCCGTGTCAGATAATCGGCCAATGGAAATTTTTCCCAGCCGGTTACCTGCGCTGACCAAAGTGTCACCCCTGCATTCGAATCAACGGGGCCGCCAAAACCAACGCCGATCTTTTCAATTGTTCCATTTCTCTGCTCTGCTTCCTTTTTTATAAGAGGTAAATTGTCTCTGATTTGAGTCAGTATTCCATCTTTACCTTTTTCGCTATCAATTCTGGTTTTAAGGCAATAAAGAAGATTTCCCTCCTGATCACCCAAAGCAAGCTGCAGCTTCGTGCCCCCCGTTTCTATTGCCAATAAATACTTATTCACTTAGATCACCTGTCTCACATAGATAAGTTCCGATCCGTCTTCAAATCTTCCGTCCTTCAGCCAGCCAAATATCGTTACGCCTTCAGCCGGCCAAATATCTTTTTCGTCTTCGACGGATCAAATATCTTTTTCATTTAGATCAATTTTCAATATGATACCTTTTCTCGTAATTTCAGCTTCAGGATACAGGCTTTTTATCCACCAGTTAGAATAAGTTAAATATCATATTGAATAAGTTTGCCTTTCTTGTCTCATTTCAGTAAAGATATTAGCCTACTTTGATAATTATTTCAACATTAATAGCCATATATTATGAAGTTTGTCGAATTGTGGAAGACAACATATTTGTTTTTGTTAATTTTTTCAAATAAGTTGATGTATACTTGTTCTTTAACTCGTTTGTGTTTTATGATAATATTTGAAGTGGAATAAATAAGTATATGCTTATAAAATTAGTATATAGCTTTCTGAATTTCCGTTGTCAGCCAAAATAGTGGAGGTAAGGATTGATGTCAGCTTCATCGTCTAAATATCATGTACTTTATAATGAGCTCCGTAACAAGATAGAAAATCATATATTATCCGAAGGAGATCAGCTGCCTTCAGAATCCGAATTGATGGCTGAATACGGTATCAGCCGGTATGCCGTGAGAAAAGCATTAACTTTGTTAATAACGGATGGTTTGCTTTATACGCATCAGGGCAAAGGCTATTTTGTAAAAAATTTTCACGCAATTCCACAGCATACTAATTTTATTTCTTCCAGTAAACAGCTGCTAATGATAGCATCCCGCACGGAACGTTTTTATTTCATTAAGGCGATCAACGGGATACAGCGTGCATTGGAAAAATCGGATTATTCCCTCACTATTAAACTCTCCAATTACGATGAACAGGTGGAAGCTTCTCTGATATCTCAGGAAATTAAAAACCGATCTTATGATGGTATTTTTTTATTCACTACAGATAGTGCCTATATCTATACCAACCATTATCTATACAGGCTGATTGAAGAACTGCGCATTCCATGCATCACTCTTGGAAATATTCTCCCATTTGTGAATATCCCCAGTGTTTCAACCGACGATTTTCTTGGCGGGAAGCTGGTTGCCGAATACCTGCTGAAAAACGGTCATCGCAGAACAGCATGCCTGATGAACAAAGAAGAATATTCCGGCTGCATGCGATATTCGGGCTTTGAGGGAACCATGCGTCTCTACGACAAGGACAGCACCTCTGTTGATGTGATCTGGTTTGATCATTCCAGCTGTGAAAGCATGTTTATGCATCCCCAGAGTGACAAAATTCTGGAACTGTCGAAGAATGTAACTGCATTTTTCTGTTTTAACGACAGTACAGCTATCATGTTATACAAATTCCTGTCCATGGCGGGTTTCTCAATACCGAATGATATTTCAATCATCGGTTATGATGATTCTTATCTATGCGAAACAAACGGTATCCTGCTGACATCCGTTCACCAGGACCCGGAAAGCATGGGTTATGAAGCCGCCAATAATATGCTCCGCCTGATTGAAAATCCCGATTATAATGCCAGCGAATTATTTAAGCCATACCTTATGGAAAGGAAATCCGTCAGAAATTTGAATAATGGATGAATTAATTCAGAACTCACCGGTACCTCTAAAAACAGCCATCCATGTGGCATTGTGTCAAAAAATCCCGGGAAACTTAGCAATATACTAAGATTTCCCGGGAAACCGCAGGAATATGATTTGTCATTTTTCGCTGTCGATCCTTGATAGAAGGAAATGAAACGCTATAAACAAAAATTTCAAGTCTCAACTAGCGTATAAAGCATGTTAATCCGGTATTTTGAACCCCAGATCATCTGCACCATCTGCGCTTTTATCACCTTCTGCCGTCCGTACTGTTCCATTGTGTCATCCCGGTCGTCCGCCCCGGTGAATTCCCAGTTTTTCCCGAATAGCAATTAACCGATCCAGCTGTTCGTCCGAGAATGTCTGTTCTTTCTTAATTATATAGCGGTCGATCAGCAGGATCTGAGCGTAAAATTCCGTGGACTCCAGACGCATGTAGGACTGCATCGCCGTATCTCCCCACGTCAGGACTCCATGGTTGCCCAAAAGGACTGCGTTATAATCGTGAAGGTATGGGACGATGGATTCCGGCACTTCCTCCGTACCCGGAATCGCCGTTTGGGCGCAGGGCACTACCCCCAGCTGCACCACGCCTTCCGGAAGAATTCTTCCCTCCAGAGGAAGTCCGGCACACGCGAAGGCTGTACCAAAGAGCGGATGGGCGTGTGTGACACCTCCAATATCCGGACACTCGCGGTACACACAAAGATGCATCCTGATCTCGCTGGATGGCTTGTGCGTTCCTTTTAGAACGTGGCCATCCAAATCAAGTTTTACCAGCATATCTTCGGTCATAAAGCCTTTACTGACGCCCGTCGGTGTTGCCCAGATTTCATGGTCTGAAACCTTCACTGAAATATTGCCATCATTAGAAGCAACATAGCCGCGCTCGTACATACGGCGCCCGATCTCAATAATTTCTTCTCTGGCTTCTTTATCTGTAGGAAACGTTTTCACCGTACTCCTCCTAATTTTCTCTCTTTCTGAGCTCACCCGATTCCGAGTTTTCTGAACGCCTCTTCGTATGGAGCGTGGCACAAACCCCTTTCCGTAATGATCCCGGTTATCAGCCGGTGGTCCGTTATATCGAAAGCCGGATTGAAGGACGTATCAACTCCCGGGGGAACCATTGGCTCTTTGTACCACATACTCCTGATTTCTTCAGAATCGCGCATTTCGATTGGAATAGCATCGCCGGTCTTTGTATTCATGTCAATGGTGGAACTCGGGGCGCATACATAGAACGGGATCCCGTAATGTTTTGCCGTGATTGCCAAAACCGATGTTCCGATTTTGTTAGCCGCATCTCCATTCGCTGCCACGCGGTCACAGCCGACAAATATGATGTCAACCTTGGCTGATTTCATCAGTAAAGAAGCCATGTTGTCACACTGGCAGGAAGTTGTTATCCCTGCGTTGCTAAGCTCAAAGGATGTCAGCCGTGCTCCCTGAAGCAGGGGTCTTGTCTCATCGCAATAGACATGCATATCTTTCGGATCCCAGCCATGTTCCAGTGCAATATACATCGGAGCTGTGGCGGTTCCGTACCTGGCAGTTGCAAGTGTTCCCGCGTTACAGTGTGTCCCAATGCCGACAGGCCGCCCGTTTTTTTTCAACTCCTTTAAGAGCCCGAAACCAATCTCACCGATACTCCGACTGATTTCCACGTCTTCATCACGGATTATCTGTGCCTCCGTGTACAGGATACTTTTTATTTCTTCAACGCTCTTGTTCTTATTTCTGACAACGCACCTCTCCATACGATTCAGTGCCCAGAAAAGATTGACAGCTGTCGGGCGGGAGGTCGCCAGATAGTCCTTATCTTCGTGGAATTTCTCATAAAAAGTATCATAATCGTCCGTATCGTACCCGTTGGCAAGAACCGCCATACCGTAAGCGGCACTCACTCCGATCGCCGGTGCTCCTCTGACTCTGAGCTTCCTGATTGCCTCCCAGATTTCTTCTTTCGTGCTCAGATTGATTCTTTTAATGGTTCCCGGCAGCAGTGTCTGGTCAATGATATTGACACTCTTCTTCTCCGGTCCCCATTTCACCGTGATCACTTTTTCGAAAAACTCGTTTATATCAGCCTGTGTCATGATCTCGTGTCCCTTCTTAATTTATATTTTCCAGAGGTACGCAGTTGTAACATATAATGCTGTTAATGGCAAAATGAGCAAACTCAAAATGAGCTGCGAATCCGGATGCATCAGATCATCCGTAAAACCGCTGGTTATAGGAAAATGCATACAAGCATACAGCCTGCAGCCATCGGATTTCGGTTGGAACTGGCAGCCGCCCGCAGGCTGCGTTCTGCATTATGTCAGAGTTGCTTCCGCATTTTTCTTAGCTCTGAGGACCGCGTCAACAAAATCCTGTCCGCAGCGGTACTTCTCCTGGTGAAGAATATAATCTTTTCCCGCGAAAATATTAATTCTCTCAGCCAGGAGTCTTTTCTTTTCATCCGTGATTGTTGTAACGTCTGCCACGTTCGCCATCCCGACAGTCCGGCGATGAAGCTCGGTTCCAGCATAGCCCGCCGTGTCATTCAATATCGATCCGATATAATATTCCTTAAATCCCGACACCTTCGCCATCGGCTCCGTTACTGCTTCATCATATTGTCTGCGGAATTTTTCAATAAACAAATCCATGGTTTCCCGAATCGCTGTAAGGCACCACCTGCAGAAAGGCTGATCATCGGTTGAAAGTCCGTTATCATAGGCAAAGATCAAATTAGCCACCACATTACCGATGTCATACCCCATCGGAGCAAAGGTTCCGAACTCACAGTCAAAAATTTTAGTGCTATCCTGTCGGATAAATACAGACCCGGTGTGCAGGTCTCCATGAAGCAGTGCCTGCGCGTTCGTCATGAAATTGAATTTCAGCTTCGCCGCAGCCAGATGCAGAGCATCATCGCTGTACAATTCCTCTTCCACAAACTCCCGGTTCGGCGGATAAACATTGTTGCGCTCTGCTCCCAGATACGGTTCCATCAAAACCAGCTTTTCCGTAATATCGTCGAGATCCGGCGTAATGAATTTTCTGGTAAGTTCCTTTTTCTCCCTATGATCCATCACAATGTCACTCGAATAAAGGAGCGTATTCACCATGAATTCAGAAATATCCTCCGCAAATCGCGGAAACGTCTCGTGCCTGAGCATAGCGTCACGCATGACCTCGTAATCACTGCAGTCCTCCATGCCGCTCGCGCTCATGACCGTATCGTAAAAATAAATGTGCGGCACCATGCCGGGAGCCATTTTCTCCTCCAGCTGAAGAATCTCTGACTCCTGCCGGTTGCGGTCCAGCTGTGCCGTCATATCCTCAGAAATGCGAAGTTTATCACCAGCCTGCTTAATATAGATGCTGTGTCCTTTTCCGTCAAATACCCGGCACACATGATTCAGATTGCCATGCTCCGCCGGGATTTTTGCTTTCATGGATGTCTCATCCCAGTCAATCATATCCCTTGTCTTAAGAAGCGTGTACTCAATGACCGTTTTAGCAGTTCCTTCGGGATCGTCCTCCCGGATCATAAGAAAATACTTTGAAAAATCTGTCATCTCAGAATTCCCCTTCGTCACAAAATATTTCATGCCGACCGATGCCGGTACCCGAATATGTAAAAGTATCTTTGCCCTGCATTCTCACGCTGCAGCAGCCATACGCCCCGACTACTCTTCCTTCTTGGTTGCATAAGCTGCAATCAGTGCCAGCGCCAGTACCATGCCTTTGACAGCCGGCAGCACGTAGAACGGTACCGCGCAGATGGTAAGTCCGTTCTCCAGCGTCGATACAAGTGCTGCGCCGATCATTGTTCCGATCGCGTTCGGTTTCTCCGCTCCGCCGACCGTACGGCCTACAAAAACAGCTGCCAGTGACGGCATCAGATAATCGTCACAGCACATTACCTGTGCAGAGCTTCCGCGGCTTGCCACCAAAATACCGGCGATTGCGATGAAAACCGCGGTGATCATACCTGCGAGATAGCGGTACTTTTTTACATTGATTCCGGAAAGCTTTGCTGCCTGTAAATTCCCGCCCATCGCATACAGGAAACGGCCGTGCTTCGTATAATTAAGAAAGATGTGAGCTACAATGACACAGACGAACATGATAATAATGATCCAGGGAGCACGCCCGATCGCCGAGAAGGAACCTGAAAGTGTTGTTCTTGCAGGCGCTGCGCCCCAGGACGTCTTCATGCCGGTCGATACGGCACCGCCGCCGATGTACCACTGCCCAAGCCCCTGATGCACGAACATCAAAGCGCAGGTTGCCAGCATGTCCGGGATCTTGCACACGAGAATCAAAAACATAGTCAGCTGATAC
>Ga0256404_1011893_pt1 | contig 11495 bp, 8 predicted proteins | sample RumenRJG_01DNA_FD_185990 | JGI IMG/M metagenome (GOLD analysis project Ga0256404, IMG submission 185990) | Bovine rumen microbial communities from Lethbridge, Alberta, Canada - RJG_01 | ecosystem: Host-associated > Mammals > Digestive system > Stomach > Rumen | place: Canada: Alberta | collected... | reverse complement strand
CCGGATATGTCTGGGATATCCAATTTCCGTCTGCATCATCTTCTAATTTAAGGGCGGAATAGCCTGAGGGAAGAAAGATCAAGATTGTGCATGGGTGATTTGGTGGTGTTATAATGATAGAAGTGGTTGTGGGGGACGATATTTTGGCATGCTTATGTTGTATGACATCACAAAGAAAAAATAGACAAGCAATCGCGGTTGCAGTCCCCAACGTGGTCAGTAAGCACTCAGACATGAGTACCACATAACAAAAATCCCTGCATTTCTGCAGGAATTAGACATACATCAAAGATAGGGTTTAATTGTTTTTTGTCCACTCAGGCATTCCTGTTGGACAACCGACGAGACCTTGGTGCCTGTCACCGTGAACACAGGCCATACATGTACTATAAGCATCTCCTTTCTGAGCTTCCATACAGGATGGATGATGATGGAAATATCGATCCGGCAACGCTTGATGATCTGATGCCATGGTCTACAAGCCTGCCGAAAGAGTGTTATAAACGTCGCTGACGGCGGCGTTTATTTAATCCGCCAAGCGGATGATTTGACTGTTACGTTATAAGGAATTAAATGCTGAATTGACCAAAGAGGAACTTCAAGAATTAGAAAACGCTGCGGCTTGTAATATAAAGTATGATGAAGAGAGTCCGGAAATGACAAAAGTATTATTTCAGCATAGGGAAGAATGCCTGAGTGAAAGTAATCATGGAGGGTATGGAGAGTTTTGACAACAGGGCGTACTTGAGGAGGATTAGACTATGAAGAAGAACCTGATTGCACTTTTTATGTCAGTAGTATTAGCGGTAAGCAACTCTGGAAATATAACAGTATTTGCGGCTGAGAATCAGGTTTCCGATGAAGCGGAACAAACGCCGGCAGATGACAATTCTGATGAAGAAAATACTGCAAATGGAAGAGAACAGACGGCTGCTGATTCTACTGCTGAACTGCATGAAGATCAGAGGATAGAAAATGAAAAAGCTGGGGATAATACGACGACAGGTGACCTGAATGAAGAACTTTCTGATACCGGAGAAAGTTCAGAAGACGACGAGAACGCTATTTCAGCTGATTCGGAAATAGATGATTCTTCCGCCGAAGCGAACGTGGCGGGAGAAATGACGGTGGATGAGAACTCAGACAAAGCAAGTGCGGCTGTTTCCTTTGCCGGAGGCAGCGGTACTGTAAATGATCCTTATCAAGTAAGTACAGCCGCTCAGTTGGATGCGGTGAGAAATAACACGGAAGCCTACTATATCCAAACAGCAGATATTGACATGTCATCTGTGAATAATTGGGTACCAATTGGCAAAGACGATGACCAATGCTTTTGGGGATATTATGACGGCAATGGACATACTATTTCAAATCTGAAGCTCAGGAATAATGGGTCCGAACGTTATATTGGCTTATTTGGGTATTCCGGTCCCGAGATAAAAAACCTTAATCTTAAAAATGTTGATGTTGTGATTAACCTGAGTTTATGTAGTGACAGTGTAGAAATCGGTACTATAGCCGGAAATGCCCCTATCATAAACTGCTCAGCTAAAGGCACAATTATTGTGACCGGTTCTGCCGGGTATAGCTGTGACATCGGAGGCCTTGCAGGTAGGGCTCAGGGAATAAAGGACAGCCATAGTGAAGTAGAAATCGGCGTAGACTGCACCGGCAGTCAGGAAATGAACGTTGGAGGAATTGCAGGAGAATGCCTTCATGGTGTCGCAAAAAACTCTTACTATAGAGGCGCGATTTCAGTTTCTGGAAATCAGGTGTGTGTTGGCGGAATCGCAGGGAGGATTGCCTGGAGCTCCGGGGTTCATGACTGCGTAAATTATGGAGATATCAGCACAGAAAATGTGAACGCAGCAAGTACAATTGCGGGAATCGTGGGAGTCATAGAGATTTGCGATGACAGGGAAATAGCAGAAAACTGTGTTAATTTTGGGCATGTTTTTGGCACTGGGGAGACTTTTGCTGTCGGGATCACAAGAGCAGATAATGCTATTTATGTACATAACTGTTATGATTTGGGAAACATAGAAGGCAACTCATATTCCGGAAGAATTTTCACCACGGAAATCGGGAAAGATAATGGTTCTGGTAATTACGCATTTGAAATCTCAACTGTGAACGGCAGCATGCCTGATGGTGGGCTTTTGCCGAGTGAATATAATGGAATGAATATGTCTGCTGATGACATAAGGATTAATATATCCGATATCTTAGATGTATGCGGGTGTGAATGGGTAGAGCCTCAAGGGAGTGGTGAAGGCTTTGACTTAAAGGAGCACGGCCACTGTGTAATAAACAAAGATATTTGCTTTAGCTACGATGATTGGACATTTACAAATTGGTTTGGAATTCAGGGTTATAAAATACCATTGGAACGTTATCAAGAAGTATATGGAGATAGATTCACAAAACAGATTTACAAACAAGAAATAAAGCCCTGGAATGGGAATTGCTTTGGAATGACAGCGACGGCTGCTTTGTTTTATTTGGATAAACTTCCTGTAGTGAATTATACGCATGATGTAGGGGTTTTGGCAGCTGGTGGATATGACACGCTGGAAAGCGATTACGGTTTTGCATATGTTAAGCTTAAAAGAGATTCTGAATTAACGAAATTGATTGAAAGATATCAGATATGGAATGAATCTGTTGAGTGGACTGATATGTATCATGATTTTCAAAACACGGAATTTGAAAACAGCATTACTGATGCAGAGTACTTTCAACGGGTACTCAATTTAATAGAAGAGACAGATGAGCCTTTAATGCTTATCATCAATTGGATTGATGATAATGGTAAAACACAGGGACACGCTCTGCTGGTAGATACTTTCAGACCACCTGTAAAAAAAGCAAATGGGTGGGTACGCCTCTATTTATATGATCCTAACAATCCTTATTTTGAACACTTTAATGGTAGAACACCATTGTTCAATTACAAACAAGCAGAGAATAGATATATAGATGTAAATACTCAAAATGGACAATGGTGTATGTCTGCTATGGTTAACGGGGACGGATCGGAAACCTCAATTGGGTATGAAAATGGCGTAAAACAGAGTGGAAGTGAGGTTGGATTTGCTTCAGTATCAGATTTCCCTTTAAGTTTTGACAGAAAAGCATCTTTTTTAGTGGAGGGGGATAAAACATCTATTAGGTACACCTGTGATAATTTAGAGATATTTAACGACAATAATGACTTGATATTCAGCGTTTCTGACGGAAGAGTTGTCTATAAAGATGAAACTGTAATATACGATTATCATGATATTGGAATAACTACTGATTCCAATACAAGTATAACATCAGGGCGATTATTGTTGCCAAGTGGTACATATACGTCCAGTTTCAATAATGGCTGTGTTTCATACTCATCTGATGGGGACTATGAAGGAGTAGCTACGAAGGACGCTGTTGAAGTAAAAAATATTGAATCCACAAAGATTGAAATAACTTCAGATACAAACTGCACTGCAAATTTAGTTATTGAAGATAATTATGACGGGTTTACTTCTGTAGAAACCGACATTGAATTGGGTGACGATGCAAGTGTAATTGAACTTAACGAGGACCAATTAATCATTAATTCAAACGAAGAACAAAACGTAAGTATTAATGTAATCACAGAGGATGGAGAAAGGGATATCTCGGATGTTTCTATAGATAGTCAGACTACTATCACGCTAATTGAAAATGAAATACCAACTGGTTGCGCTGGATCCGAAGCATGGGACGGAGATGAATACGGGTTTAATCAACGCAAGCTTTATTGGGAATTAGAGAAAAATGGAACTCTTAGAATCAGATATGAAGGATTATCAACTGATGAAACTTATTCCCTGCAAAATGCTGATAATTATAGTTGGAGAGAATACAAAAATTCTGTTTTGGAGATACGCGTGGGGAAGAATATATCCAACCTTCAGAAAACATCATTAGACGGATATCCAAAGTTAAGAAGAATAGTTTTCGAAAATGACCCACCGGCTTTTATGACAAATAACTCTACCGTTTCTCCTCTTATAGGGAAAACTCTGGAAATATACTATCCAGCCGATAATACGGCATGGACATCAAATATACTAAAGGATTACGGAGGAAATATAGAATGGAAACCATATTATAGAGATATATCCAATTGTACAGCTTACCTGCTAGATACGGGTGTATTCTACACAGGTAAAGAACAAAAGCCAAGGATCACCATTAATAATGGCGGCCTGAAAATGAATAATGAAGTTGACTACAAGGTGAGTTATTCAAATAATACTAAAGCCGGCACAGCAATTATTACTATTACCGGCATTGGGGCCTACACTGGGAAAATTGAAAAGATATTTTCCATTATGCCCAGAGACATCACACCGTTAGTTACATTGTTGGCAGATTCATATGTGTATACAGGCAGTTCGATAAAGCCGTCATTGGATATAAGTTATAATGGGAAACCGTTACAAGAAGGCGTGGATTATCAGATGTATTTTGAAAATGCCTCAGGACCCGGGACAGCGACTGTTTATGTGTACGGCATTTGGAATTTCAGTGGCGAGGTTGCCAAGAGTTATACTATTAAAAGAGAATTGACGGGCTCATGGAAGAAAAACAGCGCAGGCTGGTGGTACGATTACGGCGACGGATCTTATCCCAGGAGCAAGTTTGAGAATATTGGCGACAAGACCTATTACTTCAATGGATCTGGCTACATGGTGACGGGCTGGCAGAAGGTCGACGGCACATGGTACTACTTCAATGGTAGTGGTGCTATGCAGATCGGTTGGCAGAGTATCGGAGGTAAATGGTACTGCTTTGATGAAAACGGCAAGATGATCGAGAACGACTGGGTCGGCAATTATTACCTCGGATCAGGCGGAGCGATGGTAACGGGCTGGCAGAAGATTGACGGAGCCTGGTACTATTTCAACAGCAGCGGAGCAAAGCAGACCGGATGGCAGAAAATTGGCAATACATGGTACTATTTTGACGAAAATGGAAAGATGATTGCGAGCGAATGGGTCGGCAACTATTACTTCAGTGCAGGCGGAGCAATGGTAACGGGCTGGCAGAAGATCGACGGAGCTTGGTACTACTTCAACAGCAGCGGAGCAAAGCAGACCGACTGGCAGAAAATTGGCAACACATGGTACTTCTTCGACGAAAGCGGAGTGATGCAGACCGGCCTCACGGAAGTGCGCGGCAGAAAGTTTTATTTCAGCGCAGGTGGAGCGATGCAGACCGGTTGGCAGAAGATTGACGGCGTCTGGTATTACTTCGAAGGAAACGGAGTTATGGCTGTAAATAAGTGGGTAGGCAATTACTACCTTGGCGAAGACGGAGTCATGGCAACGAATACCTGGATTGGGAAGTATTACGTGGGAGCTGACGGAAAGTGGATCCCCAACTACAAGGCGGCAAACTGATAACGTTTTTAGTGGGAAGTCACGTCTTATCCTATTATTGTCAGAGAATGACAACAGGGCTATGATAACGAAGAAATGATTAAGTATGCTTAAGACTTGAGAATCAGGTGCCTGACACCAATGGTAGGTAGTTTCTATTAAGTTAAGGAACTACCTGCCTTTTTTTAATAAACTACTTACACATTGGTCTCTGACTCAGTTGAATCTTTATGCTAGTCGAATATCAATTCTTCTTGGTTCTGATTATAGAGCTCTAGCCTGTTTTCTATTTTAATTTCATTGACGATCCATCCTCTTAAGGCACATGATGCAATGAAATCTTGAATTCTATTAACACCATATAGTTCTTTCAAAGTGATAACAATTCCGAAATTAAGGCCCTTTTTGATTGAAGAGGACAGTCTCTCTTTTGATATTATGGATACTCCCCAGAGTCGTTCATCATAGGCGATGATAGGCTTATTGTTTTTCAGTGCTTTAGAAATGAACTTAGTGTTTTCCCATTTCCTGAATTCTTTCCGGGCTTTCCGCTCGTCGGTGAAGGCGTCTTTTTCGTCTTGCGTATTATCGTTGATATCGTCAATGCCTCCGCTTTTATTAATCCGCCCAAATTTGAAACTCAGTTCTCTTGAGGTGTAGTCTACACCTTGCGAACGAGAACAGTCCGGAAAATAACAAAGAGTTGCTCTCGATATATAAGGGTACTTGTTATCAGAATCCTTAGGAACAGGAATGGCGTAGTTAGAGGTTTTATAGGTTTCGGCTGTGCCATATAGTACAAAGCGGATTTCATCGTTGCTGGTTTCTAGAATATCTGTAATCCTAACAGGGACAATACCATAACCGAGAACAGATTGTTTTTTATATGTTGATATTTTGTATTTCCATCCTGCTGCCGCATCTATGATTAAAGCCTTTGCGACCTCTCTTGGCATTCCGATGACATCAATTAGGAATGCCAGTTTTCTGCTGATCCAAGGTGCGGCAAAGGAGGTCCCATATTCTTGTTCCTCTCCTCTTGGAGACCAGACAGTGATCCGCTCTGTCTCTTCATAGTCTCCGCCGTAATAACTTACATCAGGCTTATTGAAAAAGGAGAGTACAGGTCCTCTCCGAGAATAGGAGGCAGGAGAACCGTCTCTTTTAACGGAATTCACAGAGATTGCATTCAATGAGTCTGCCGGCGAGCCAATTCGCAGTTGACTTTTTTTATCTGTATTTGAATTGTTTGTTCCGGAGATGACAAACAGGATATTATATTTTGACTGAAGGTCATCCAGAACAGCGCCATCTAAAGAAATGAAGTTTCTAGATACTTCCTCTTCGGTGCCGAGTGACAAATTCCATACATGAATGTCGGAGTTTTGCTCTATAATGGATTTGATCTTTGTGATCAACCGTGGAACAGAAATAGAGTGTTCGCATACTCCAAAGTGCCGAACTCTGAAACGACCACAACCATCATCCAGCCATGGATTTAGAGAAGGGCCGTCCACTATTAAAGAGGTTACCTCGGTGCCGTGAGTTCGAACTGTATCTTGAAGATTGCCTAGCTCATATTCTTCCAGATAGTCTGTGTTCTCTACCCATTCGCTGAAATATACGCTTTCATCAAATAGGTTATCAATGACACCAATGATTGGTTCATTTGATGGATGAGGGATAGAACGGTTAGTTATGTGTGCACCATGGTCTTTCGATTTCCAAGTGTATCTTGAAAAATCAGAAGATACCATGGAAATCAGATAAGGGATATTAGCATGAAGCTTATTATATATATTTCGGGGGACGGATATAGTATTCTTTCCATATACTGAGTATTCGTAATAAGCTGGATTGATTTTAAGGAGCCGCATAATATCATGCGGATTCTTTTCGGTTTGAAAGAATGTGAGTAAAAGGGTGTCCTTTTCCTCGCTGGCGGTTATACTGGGGACAGCAAAATGGTCGATGACAGCGCATTCGGTAATCACAGATCTTAATTTTGCTTTATTTCCATAGCCATCATAGGAGAGCTTTACATTTGGTTCATTGAAGTTTTTGCTCTTTGCACAGCCATTAAGCCTTTCACTGATAAATCTCTTTGCTTCTAATAAGTGCTCGATCGATGACTGAACTGTTTGAACATCAACATAATAAGTAATAATGTGGTTTTCCGGCTTATCCAATTCATCAGAGAATCTGGCACCGACGATGGATTCGTCGGTGCTTTTTTTCTTGGGCTTGAGCAAGACCTGGAGGCGCTTGCTTTTAGGGATAATGGTATTGTGGTGTACATCGATTAATAGGCCGCTAATGTATTTGGGGCCTGTTTGGTAATAGTGAATGATGCTTTCGAGGTCACCAATCAATAAGTCAATCTTTTCTAAAGACACTTCGCCTGTTGCGTTGAGATTTTTAAAAAAAGAAGCCTGTTTGTTTTTTTCACGATTGTAGCGGACCTTGACTTCCAGTACATTATTCATGCGCGAGATTCTCCTTTAGCATTCTTGAAACGCTGCTTTTGGGGATACGTGTCAATATCTCAATTTCCCTTGTTGTATATCCTTCTTTCTGTAATGCCTGAATATCAATGGACTCAGGATTGTCGTGCATTGTTAAGTATAGCTTTCTTAAGTAATCATACTTATTGGTCTCATCGCTGAATGCAATGGAGGTCCGGATAATCTGCTTCATATCTCCGGGGTAAGGAACCTGCTCCAGCTTTTCAAGTATTTTGTTAAACAGTCGCAAGTCTTGGCGCGAATTTGTGGATTTCTTAATATATAGCGTGAGCAATTCATCAGAGATATCTATCAGGTCCTTTTTAGTGTATCTGTCAAATGATATGTTGGCGTCAAATCGGCGGGTCAGAGCTTTGTCAAAGCGATTAATAAGGTTGGTGGTCGCAATGATGCAGAATTTGTTGCTCAAGGAGTCCATTTCGCGCAGGAACGTCGAAGTCACTCTTCCCATTTCCCTAAGATCATTGCTCTCGATGCGGTTAAGAGCGAGTGCGTCCAGTTCATCAAATATGATAAGAGACCGGCTGTAGTTCAAGCGTTTGATTTCTTCGAAAAGCCTTACGACATTCTTAGAGGTCTCTCCTAACCTGCTTTCTACTAATTCTTCCAAGCGCACAAAAAAGATATCGCGGTCGAGAAGCCGCGCAATCTGATAAGCGGATTCCGTTTTTCCGCTACCAGGAGCTCCATAAAATAGGAATTTAGACAGTTCAGAGCCATTTTGTATGGCTCTGGCTACGGATAGTATATCTTCCTTTATGGAATCTGGGAGCAGTAAGGGGTTGGAAGAGTAATTCTTCTTTTCGAGGAAGCGGAGATTCGTATAACTCGACTGAGGGGTGTATACGTTAGCATTGGAAATGAGCTCCATAAGGTACTCAGCGAGTTGGTAATCCCCGTTCTTATCGAAGTCTCTTGCAATATCAGCCACTTCAGCTATGAAAGAACTCTCATTACGTTCCATGTGGTATTTTACTAAATTAACTATGTTTTGCTTTTTCATCGGTTAAACCCTCCGTGATTATATGGTAACATTTTGTGGGACAAATATCAATGATTTTGGGACAAAAATGCAGTTGACAAATCGAGGGGGTTCACATAATATGTTACTAATTCGAGCCGGAAAAAGAACCACCGAATCGTTGGGAGCGATCCGGTGGTTGGCAGCGCAGCAGAGAATTGTCCGTTGCTGACGCTATTAGGTTTGCAAAACCATTTTAGCAGTTCAAAGATGGGGATTCAATGAATTCATAGTTTGCGGCGGGAGAAATTGGCCGCTGCTAACACCTTTATACAAATAGCTGCGCGACCGGCAATTCTACAAGAAAGGGGGTGTTGGTTATGGCCAAAACAGTTCACCACGGTGGAAAAGTTGGCGCAGCAGGAAAAGCTCTGGCTTCGAAGAGCACAAGTAAGTCGCAGAAGAGCAGAGCTGGCAAGACGTTGGCTGATCACAAAAATAAGTGTCATTAAGCACTGTGTTTGGAATGGCCCCGTTGGTTGTGGGCGGGGCTGTTATCAAATTATGAATGCGATTCTAGTAAACTGTAATATGGTTGCTGAGAAGAAGCTATAATTGTTCCTAATGGTTCTCGGATAGCGTTACGGACAAATATGATGAATGGTGAGAAATGAAATATGAAATGCCGGCTAACGACTTAAGGACTTGAGATAAACGAGAAAAGTTCATAAGCGGCGTGTAGAATCTTTTTTGAGTAGAAGCGACGATAATCTAATAAGTTAATACTATAGCACAGACTAGAGGTATTGAAGCGGTGATCATTCGCGAACGGAATTGATCCTGAATCTGTTATTGCCAAATATGTATAAAAAGAACAAGAGATTAGAATTATGAAACATTTTTTTGAACGACTTGAAAGAGAAATTGATTTCGCAAGAGAATATAGAAAACTCGAGGAAATGGTATGCAATGAAAACTATTCCAACAGAGCATATACTCATTATTCAGTCAACGACTGGATAGAAGATAATTTCAGGGCTTGGGACAATAGGGACAACTATATATCATTTTCTGAAGTTCGAGAACAGGTTGGATTTCCAATTAGAAATACAGAAAGTAGGAACTATTCTTTTCGCCGTCATTGTGGAATGGAAGACTATTTTCTCTATTGTGAAATGCTCTTTAATATACTTGAGGGACTGAAGAGAATCAGCATGCATCCCAAAATGAAAGAAGGGATCAAGCACATAATCAATACTGGTATTGCGACTATTGAGAAGGCTGGGTTTGAAATTAAAGAAATCGGTTCGGAATATATGATTGTCGAGAAAAATGTTGCTGCAGTTGAAGTTGCAGACATAGTACCAGAGTTGGCAGATGTTGTTATTGAGTATAATCATTATTTGCTAAGAGGTGATATGAACAGAAAACAGGAACTTCTTAAAAAGATAGCTGATGCTTTAGAACCGAAGCGTACTGCACTGAACTCCATTAACAAGAGTGCAACAGATGATTTTTTCTGGATGGTCAATAAGATGAATGTCAGACACAACAATTGTGATCATAGTGATAAGAAAAATTACGTTCCGGAGTTTGCTATGCTTTCCAATCAAGAGAAAGAACAGTGGTATGACAGAATATATGATCAGAGTCTGATGCTATTTGTGCTATTGGAATATCAGTCAAGGAATAGAGAAATTCAGGCATTTAAGCAGGCAACTAAAAATTAAGTTTCATATTACCTTTTGCCGGACACTTTGAAACTATTACAAACGAATATACTATCGCTGACGAGTTTTGGAGCATTTTGTATGAACAGATTATGATAAATCAGCCTGGCAGTTGAGACTGAAAGCGCATGAACGGATGACAATATCAGAGAGGATATTCGATCTACTGGATAAGCGAAGGATGAGCCAAAAGGAGTTCTTTGAGAAAACGGGAATCGCACTTATCTGCATCAGCGACTGGAAGAGAAAGAAGACGAATCTGGTGAGCGAGAAGATCCTGATTATATGCAGCGCACCTGATGTAACCCCGTACGAATTGCTTGATGGTTCAGACGGAATTGGTGGCAGGAGTAATCCTTCGGAGTATATATTGGTCACTAAGGATTCCGAATACGGAAGAGCATTAATGCAGTTTCTTGAACTGGAGAAAGGAATACAGGGCCGGCTTCTCGGGTACTTGCAGGCATTGTTGGAGATGCAGAGAGAAGGGAAGAAGGGAAATGATTATGAGCATTGAGGGAACTGGATGGTCCCCTGATATATGACAGTTAAATTCGTAAACACGAATGAAAATATTTATTCGAGGCGGATTGATGATTTAGTGCTGGCAATGGGAAAAATGGGGAGGTGCTGACTCAGACTATTTCAGGCACAGATCAAGGGGCTATTGAGACAGGATAGAAGCACAGTGCGGAGGGGATGCCTTGATATAGGTGTGCTGTGGGATCGGTGGTATACTTAGGATAGGAGCTTCCTGTAAGATTTAAGTAGAGGGAGCGAAAGAAAGTAGGTGAAAGAAAGAGATACCTCAATGTAATATAAGGTTTGCTGACCCACGACAGTTGGCAAATCCATTACATAACAGAGA
>Ga0256404_1011891_pt1 | contig 11495 bp, 10 predicted proteins | sample RumenRJG_01DNA_FD_185990 | JGI IMG/M metagenome (GOLD analysis project Ga0256404, IMG submission 185990) | Bovine rumen microbial communities from Lethbridge, Alberta, Canada - RJG_01 | ecosystem: Host-associated > Mammals > Digestive system > Stomach > Rumen | place: Canada: Alberta | collected... | reverse complement strand
TTCTTTAATCGCTTCGAAAGGGGTTATTGAAAATGGACTTGATGAATATATTGAAAATGTAACCAATGTAAAAGAGCCTGCATATTTGATAATTGATGACAGGTGTATAAATTTTAACGGTGATTATGAGGAATTAAAAAATAAAATTAAAGATTTTGAAGTTTGGTATAAAAGATAAAAATATTATTTACCCCTATGTACCAAATCTTCTAACATTTGATTCTTCTAGTCTAGTGTCCCTGTCCTCATAAAGATTTTCAAGCAACGAATCACCAAGTTTAGCAGATTCCGGCATTAAGTGTACATAAGTATCAAGTGTTACTTTATTTGTTGAGTGGCCTAGTTGCTTTGAAATATAAGGCAATAGAAAAATTAAATGTTACTTTAAAAACAAGTCTTTAAAACCAAGCCGTATTAAAGGTCTAATTTCAATACCTGCTTTTTTCGTTCCGTATAGAACTTCACTATCCAGATAATTTACAAAAAATTCATAATCAAAGTTAGAAATTAAAATTAAATCACAATCAAAGTCTTTAATTTCAGCAGGTGAAATTCCTCTATATCCAAAGAAACTTTTTTCTATTTCATCATTTTCAAATTTAATATCTGCAACTGCAACGATATTTAGTTTTGATAAATCGTAATTTTCAAATAATATAGTTGCATATTGTCCTGCACCGTAGAGGACTATTTTTCTGTTTTTGTACCTTCTTGCCAATTTATCAATTTTTGCCTGTGCATCATATTTTTGAAAAAATTCTTTAAAATCCATTACTTTATCCTCAATTCTTTTTTGATATAATCAACAATTTTTTCAGCAGTTGTTTTATTTTCGTCAATCATTAAGAGTTTTATATTTGCTTGTCGTTCATCTTTCATATAATCATTGCCTTGTACAATTACTTCATTAAAAGTTTTTTCTAATTCTTCGTTTGTATAAATTTTATAATAACTATCTGTAATTTTTTTTACAATATCATTATATTCATCTTTTTGTCTTTCACTTCTTAAATGCAAAACGGGGTTTCCTGTCGGCAAGTATTCAGATAAAAATGATATACAATCTGTTATAAGACAATCAGATAACATAAATTGTTCATAATAATTGTCTCCACCCAATGAAACTTTACCTATTTTTTCCCATTCTGAATAATATTGTTTAATTTCTTCTTTTGTTTTTATACCAAGCTTAATTAATCTGTCAGGTAGTGATGGGTGTGGTCTAAATACCCAATTTATTTCAGGATGTTTTTTCGCTAGATCTAAAATAAATTCTCCATTTTTCAAAAAAGTCCCCATTCTATGTATTGAATTATCTTCAACAGAATGATGCGGAGCATAAATTATTGTTTTTTTATCAGTTTTTTTTATGTTTATATTTTGATAATTATCAAATTTAGTTGAACCAATAGCCACACAATTGTTTGCCCCAAATTCTTTTTCATATTCCTTTTTATGATATGGTGTTTCTACAAAATATTTCCATAATTTTTTGTGAAACCATCTAAAATAATTAGAATTATGTTTTAGAGAATAAAAACAATACGGCACATAGCATGTAAGTGCAAATTTAGCCGACCGTAAAACATTTTGTTCTTTATCAATTCCCCATGGCTGTTGATAAAAAATAATGTCACATTTAAAATCTTCTATTGGTAAAAAACTGCTTTCTTCAGTATTATACAATTTTTCATAATTAACATTATCACTATCAAAAAGTTTGCAGTTCATTTCCATAAATTCTTCATTTGTACGGTTTTTCCATGTATTTGGGGATGCAGTTAAATACATAACAGGTTCAAAATATTTTGATTTTTGAAATTCTTTGTATAAATTTTTAATTGAATACCAATTTTCGGTTTCATAAAATAAAAATGCAACTTTTATTTTTCTGAATTTTGCAATAAATCTTAGTTTTAAAACATGAAGAAAGTACTTGAATCTTAATAATTTATTTTTTATATTTCCAATATTAAAGTTAAAAATTTGTCTTTCAAACAAATATAAAATTATTCTATCAGTTCTGTTTTCAATTTCCAATACGGGTTCAAAAAGTTTCTTAATAAATAATTTATTATAATGTTTTATAGTATTTTCAAGTTTTTTGTATATAGCCATACTTTCTTCATTTTTTTTAGAATATTTTTTATATTCTTTTTTTATTAATCTAATATATTTAATATTGTCTTTTTTTACACAAACATTATATGAAGAATAAAAATAATATAGAAGAGATTCTATAATATCATAAAGAGATGCATGGTAAATATCATCTTTATTTTTAATTTTATCAGATGAATAAATTGTTTCCTTTAGTATTTTTGCTACTTCATAGGTATGAGACATAGTATCTGTAGTATTTTTAGTTAAACTTGATAATACGTTTATTCTATAATAATAAAGTCCTGTATCTAAAATACTAATTGACTCAGCGTTAATATAAGCTCTGGTTGAAAAAACAATATCTTCACAACATTGTATGTTTAATGGAAATAATACATTATTTTTATGAATAAAATCTGTTCTATATAATTTACCGCAGGATAAAAGAGGACCTTTAATAAAATCTTCATAATAATCGCTAAACTTTATGTTTCCACCTTCTGCAAATTCTTCAAGCTTTTCCAATCTTCTATCTTTTACAAAAGAATCATTTTGGTATTTTATATAAGCAAAAAGTAATATATCAGATTTTCTTTTTTCTATTGTTTCATATAATAATTCACAGCTATCTTCTCTTATCCAATCATCAGAATCCACTATTGTAAAGTATTTGCCTTTTACCTGTTTAATTCCATTATTATATGCACTTGACACTCCTTGATTTTTCTGATTAAAAATCTTGATTCTACTGTCTTTAGAAGCATATTCTTCTAAAATTTGAGGTGAAGAATCAGTTGAACCGTCATTAACACAGATTATTTCAATATCTTCTAATGTTTGATTAATTAAGCTATCAAGACACTCTCTTAAATATTTTTCAACGTTATAAACAGGTACTATAATAGAAATTTTAATATTATTATTCATATAAATTTTATCCTTTTTGCTATAATCTAAATTTTAAAATAAAACTGATCTTAAATCATTCATTATATTTTTGCTCGCATTTTGATTTGCAAATTTTAAATTTTGCAATGTTTCCTTTCTCATTTCTGCCTTATAATCATCATCTTTTACAATAATTCTATCCAATGTTTCAATTAATTCCCGATTATCATGTGTTTCATAAAAACAATTAAACATTGGCTCCATTTCTTTACATGGCCAATTAATTGAATTTGGATTTACCATATGAATTAAAGGTTTATCTGTACAAAAATATTCAGTTAAAAAACTGCCACAATCTGTTAACATTGCTTTTGAATTTGCAAAATATTCATAATAATCCGAATCCAAAGATACTATACCGATTTTCTCCCATTCATTATAATAATCTTCAATACAATCTTTTGGTACATTCATGTTTGCAATTGTATCTTTAAGTATTGGATGTGGTTTAAATACCCAAGTATATTCAGGATGTTTTTTTGCATATTCAAGTATTAATTTTGAGTTATAAGTAAATGTCGAATAGTAAAAATGACATTTTGATAGTGGATGTTGTATTGAAAAATGTGGTGCATAAATTATATATTTTTTATCTGTTATTTTATCTTTGTTAATGTAAAATAAATCTAGTGCAGGATGCCCTGTTGTTTTTATATTATTGGTAAATCCGCATATTTTCTTATAATGTTCTTTTAAATTGTCATTTAAGCAATAAAATCTGAACAGTTTAGTACACCATTCACTATAGTCATATTTTGCATTGCCATAATTTGGTACATTATAAGGTACATAACAACAAAGAGCATATTTAGAAACTTCGTCTATATCGTTAATTTTAGCATTCCAAACGTGCTGTTGAAAAAAAACAATATCAGGATTGTATTGTTTAAGTGGTATATGTTTATTACATTCAATATCAAAACCTAATTTACACTCTATCCCTTTACTTTTAAAAAATTCTAAAAGAAAATTGAATTTTTCTTTCTTAGTTTCTTTACTATAGCTTACATCTCTACCCATAGTAAAACCTAAAATTACAAACGGTTCAAATCGGTCATCTTCTTTCATTAATTTATATAATGTATCAGTTTTCCATTTGGCTTTTTCAAATACATAAAAAGCAACTCTAATTTTGTCTTTTGTTTTTAGTTTTTTTAAAATTGAATCATAAGAAACCGTTATTTGATTTATTGTGCTTAATGTTTTTGATGTTTGGGATGTAACAATAAATCCATTTTTTTTGTATATATAATTCGTTATGATTTTATCTTTTAAATATGATAGATTATTTCTCATAATGTTTTCAACTTTCTTAATGTATTATATACCTAAATATATTTTTTTAAATTAATTCATTTGGAATAGCATATAATATAGTTTCCGTACAATCTGCCCTATAATGTCCAAGTATAAAATTATAGTTTTCAAGATTTTCCCTTAAATATACAGGGATTTCAACAAAATCTTGATTTGAATGATAAATTGATATTGCAAGTTGACATCTGGATTTTTTAATTGCATTTATGGCACCTTTTAGAGCTTCCATTTCTGCACCTTCAATATCCATTTTTATCAAATCAGGATAAACATTATTTTCTTCACAAAAATCATCAAGTTTTATAACATCCACTGTAATTTCTGTTTGATTTTTAAAACAAGAACGATTCATAGTCGAAAAATCTGTACAAATTGATTCCGAAAAAGAATCATTATTAATTAAAAACTTAGCTTTTCCCTTTTCACTTCCGATACATTTTTGAACAATTTTTAATTTATCATTTTTTATAATGGGTTCAATTGCTTCATTTGCACAAACATCATATATAGCTTCAAAGCCATATATATGTTCTAAATTCGGTAAAAATTTATTGTATGCAACAGCATTTAAACCATTATTGAATCCAATATCAAAAACGGTTTTAATATCATTTTTATTAACTTTATCAAGATATTGTCTTGAAATTACGCTAAAATTTAAGGACGAAGGAAATTCAGCACGGTAATAGTTAGCAATTAAACTCTTATCTTTTAAACCAAGTCTTATGTTAAATAAAAGTTTGTATAAGTTTTTATCTTCCTGTTTTTCAAAAATATTTATTGCTTTTTCAAAAGTTTCACTTGCAAAACGATAGTATTTATACAAAAAACCTGTTTGTTCAATTACATTATAATCATATAATCTTAAAATATTTATCATAAAGTATGTATTATTAAATGTTGACATAATTACAGTATTGCAATTCAGGTTTTTATCTAAAAACTCTTTTAATTTATATACAGGTAAATCAGCAAAAGTTCCTTCTATAAAATTATCAATAAAACAAGCAATTTCAACATTCTTTTTGTATTTTTTTATATCATCTAAAATTCTTTCTCCGGCAGGACATGCCCCAAAAATTGCAACAGCAGAATTATCTTCAATTTTATCAAACAGTTGTTCTTTTAATAATGCTTCATACATAATAATTTTCTCCTTATATATCTGTTAAATTTATAATTTCTTTTTTAATTTTATAAGTATGTTCAATCCCTTCTCTAAATTCAAACTTTGGTTTCCAACCGAGAAGTTCTAATTTATCTGAAGATAAAGTGGAATTTTGAACCTTTGATCCGCCCTGAAGTTCAATTTGCCCCATTTCTCCATATGCAACGTTTACATTTGCAATTTCAGCCAATGTATTTGCATAATCTTTTAAGAATACATTTCCGTTTTTGCAAGCCACATTATATGGCTCAGATGTCTTACCGTATAAAAGAATTGTTAATAAAGCACTCACTGCATCAGCTACATAACAATAAGACCTTTGTTGTAAACCTGAACTTTTTAAAATAATATTTTCATTATTTAATGCTTTATTCAAAAATTGGACATCCGCTTTTGAACTGGTTAATTTAATCGTTGGTCCGTAGATATAACCTAGTCTTGCTATTACTATATCTGAATTATGCTCTTTTATATATGCATGACATAATGTTTCCGACAATCTTTTACTTTCAGGATAACATGAACGTGAAATCATAAAATTTACATAACCGATATCATCTTCTTTAAAACAGTCAATATTCTCTTTTTCACCATATACTTCCAATGTTGATAAAAATATTGCTTTACAATTTTTATTTTTCAAAGCAAAGTCTAGAATATTTGATGTTCCAATAATATTTAGTTTAATTGTTTCGATAGGTTTATTTGCATATAAGGCAGGGTGAGTGTTGCTTGCCCCATGAAAAATGTAATCAACCTGTTCATTGCAAACTATCGGATTAGTAATATCCTGTATTATAGGATTAAATAACAGTTCATTTTTATAACTAGGAAATCTTTCTTCCAAGCTGTTTTCAGATGAAAAAGTTGCTATTATTTTTGTATTATAGTTCAAATTTTTATTCATATACATTAAAGTATCAATTAAAAATGAGCCAACTAAGCCGCTTGAACCGGTTATAAAAATTGTTTTATTTTTTAATAATGAATATTTATCATAAATAATTCTTTTAATATCATTTTGGTACAATTCATTATTAATATACATTTTTTGCTTCCTCTTGTTTTAACAATGCTTTAAAAATATCTATATCGTCTTGCGTTGTTATTTTAAGGTTCTTTTCGGAACCGACAGAAAAATATATTTCTTTTCCAAGTTCTATCATAAGAGTACAGCTTGCAACAGAATTAGTTATACCGAGTTCTTTTGCTTTTTTATGTGCTTCTATTAAATCTTTTAAGAAAAAACCATGTGGCGTTTGAGTCCTTTTCAATTTTTCTCTCGGATATGATTTGTTTGAAGAAATGCCGTCTTCCGTTTCAAGCATTGCTTCTTGACAAGGAATACATGCAATTGCATTTCCTCTTTTTTTTGTAACAGCAAGACAGTCTGATATAATATCCTTTGATAACATTGGACGATTACCGTCATGCACCATTACAATAGAATCACTGCTATAATACTTTTCAAGTTCAAATATACCGTTTTTGATTGATTCTTGTCCAACGTTACCGGCTTGTACAATATGTTTTAATTTTGTAATTTCATATTGCTTTGCATAACTTTCAAGAATATTTTCCCATCCATTTAAACAAACAACCGCAATAACATCAACTGATGGATGATTTTGAAATTTTTCCATTGTATAAGCTATAATCGGTTTATCAAAAACAGACATAAATTGTTTTGGAACAGCATGCTGCATCCTCGTACTCATTCCGCCTGCTATAATTAATCCTATATTTGTCATTTGTCAATTCCTTTAAATATATTTTATGAAATGATAGTATACGAATGTCTTATTTGTCAAGAAAAAGATATGAATATAAGTCGATTATTAAGTTACATAAAAACTTAGAGTAAAACAATATATTTTTCAATAAAAAAGGAACTAATCAAAACAAGTTCCTTTTAAATGGTCGGGATGACACGGTTCGAACGTGCGACCCCTTCGTCCCAAGCGAAGTGCGCTACCAGCTGCGCTACATCCCGATATTCAATTATACTTCACAAAACTTTCGTTTTGCTCAGGTGCGCTACCCCTCTCACAAAAACGATACTTAATCGTTTTTGTTCGGCAGAGTGCTACATCCCGATATTCAATTATACTTCACAAAACTTTCGTTTTGCTCAGGTGCGCTACCCCTCTCACAAAAACGATACTTAATCGTTTTTGTTCGGCAGAGTGCTACATCCCGATATTCAATTATACTTCACAAAACTTTCGTTTTGTTCAGGTGCGCTACCCCTCTCACAAAAACGATACTTAATCGTTTTTGTTCGGCAGAGTGCTACATCCAAACGATGTACTAACGCTGATACAAAAATTCTACAATAAAGATTTTATAACGTCAAGAAAATATTATTTATATTAATAATTTATTTTAATCTTCGTAAAATTCATACTGCTGTGTGTTTGTATTTATATCTGTTTTACTTGTTGCAGACTGAATTAAAGTTTTTGCAAAATCTGACATATTATTTATTGTATATGTATTTCCTCCTGTTATAGAGCTTAAGCATGTTAAATTTCCGGCATATCTGCCTGTTATTACAACATCAATTCTTATATCTTTTCTTTTTTGCATAAGTTGTTTTGCAAACTCACACGGATTACCTCCGCAATTTTCTCCCCCATCTGTTATTAAAACTATCTTTTTAGGAATATTTACGGAAAACTTTGCAAAATCCTCATTAACTGCTCTGTCAAGTCCGTAAACAAGTGGTGTTGAACCACCAATCCCTACAGAATTCATGCCTGCAAGCAAGCTTGAAGAATTTGCATTCATGATAGGTGTAACTGAAGCTGTTGCACTACAATAACCGCTTGTATTTCCTAAGTAATTTTTATCTTTAGTAACAGCTACATATTTTCCATTCTTTTTTACAATTTTGGAAAGTTCCGCTATTTCAGATTTAGATTTATTATTTCCATTACTTTGACCAAAAACTCTAAAGCCCACCTGAACATTTGAAGGTATCTGTGAAACTACATAAGTCATTGTTCGTTTAGCTTCATCAATCCAACCGGACATGCTTCCTGAATAGTCCATTACTATATCTATTGCATAAGATTGCTCTCCACTATTTACGGTTTTATTTGATACATAGGAATTTGAATTATATATATTGTAATAATTTTGCTGATTTATTTTTTGAGGTGAAACGATTACATTACCTGTATTTGTTTTTACTGAACCGTTTGTTCCTACCTTATATTTTGCAGCATAAGCAGTACAAAAAGTGAATGATAATATCAACGTACAAATAATATAAAAAATCTTTTTCATATTTGCTACCCTAAATACGAATTTACAAGTTCATTGATGCTTTTTTGCCAATCTTCAACTTTTTCTACATAAAAAGCAGCACCTCTTTTTTCACATTCTATTTTATGTTCTTTTTTAGATGATGCAGACATTATACCTATTAATGTTGTATCATTTCTTGATTTTGATATTTTTTTTAGTTCGTCAAGCAGAATATATCCTTCACGTTCGGTAGGTATAAACAAATCCATTATAACAAATTGATATGAACTATGTTTAAAATATGATATTGCATCATAAACTTCTTTTGCTGTTGTAACAGAAAAACCTGACCGTTTAAATAATGTACTGAGTTGATATGTTATAACCCCCAAATCATCTATAACAAGCATCTTTCCTTTTATTAAATTACCGTTGTCATCATAGATTTTTTCAGTTGATTTTTGTATTAAACTTGCATCAATAAATTGTGTTGTTTGTTGAGTATAAACTTTAGGAACTTTTTCATCAGCTGATTTTGCAACATTAGATGAAGATTGAGTTTGTGTGCTACCGGTGTTTGAAGATGCAGGACGTTTATTTGCCAAATCAAGCTTCTTTTTTAATTCTTCAAATTCATTTTGCATATTAGAAAAACGTATACTTACTTCATGAAGCTGTTTTTTTAACATTTGTAGTGTTATTTCTTCATTTTCGGGTGGTAACGTGTCATTTAATTCAAATATTTTTTTTACAAAACTTTCATCAAGTTCTAATGTTAATTTATCTTGCATGTTATTAATCCTTAAATATATTCTACCATTATAATTCATTTTTGTAAAAATTTAAATAAGTTTTTATAAAAAGGCAATTTTTTTGAGCAAAATGTTTTTATATAAGTGTTAGGTTATAATAATTTTGGTAAGGAGAATACATGTTTAGTGATGAGTTTATGCGTTTTTTAATTAATTATCAGCAACCGGAAACTCCAAAAAATATTCGAGAATATAAAAATTTTGATATGCCAAGAGGCACAAAGAAGCTAGCGAAAGTTTTTGTTACAGTAAGGCAGTAAACTATTATTATTAAAATAAATAAAATTTTTTGATAAATTCCAAATATTTTTTATTATTTCTAAACATATCTTATTTTTTTTAATGTACAAAGATGTAATTGATCACAAGATACGGCAACATTGGATATAAAACTTAATTTATAAAAAAATATAAAAATTGATAATGGGCGTTCTATCTATTACAAATTTAAGAAATTTTGTTTGTTATTAAATAATTTACATAAACTTGTGTTTGAACGTCATATAAAATAATTATTATTTGTTTACAACTGTTATGTTTTGAACTATAATCATTACTAAGTAATAGTTGAGAAGAAATCGATATATATGAGTAATATAAAGCAAGAACAAAAATTGTTTTTCTTTTTTTTGTTTATACATTTGTTGGTATGGTCGTCTATTGGATTAATAAGATCAGTTTTACCGACAGATGCTCTTGAGTGTATATATTGGGGTTCATTACACGATTTTGGAACTCCAAAACACCCTCCTTTAGCCGGTTGGTTGAGTTATATTACATATTTACCATTCAAGACTGATTTTGTTATTTATTTATTAAGCCAAATATTTATTATTACAGGACTTATATATGTATATCGAATTGCAAAAATATTTCTTGATGATAATTCTGCAATGTTATCGGTTATAATGCTTGAGGGATGTTGGGTATACTCTTATATAACAGGTTATTACGGTTTTAATCCGGATGTGGTTCTTTTATGTTTATTACCTGTTATTACATTTTATTTTTATAGCTGTATGCATAATAATAGACTGAAAGATTGGGTAGCATTAGGTTTAACCGTTGGTTTATCATTTCTGAATAAGTATCAAACAGGCTTTGTTATTATAGCAATGGCAGTTTATGCTTTTTTATATAAAAAAGAAACTTTTAAAAATAAATTTTTCTATTTATCTATCATAATTGCATTTCTTGTATTTTTACCTCATCTTTTATGGTTGTTTAAATATGATTTTTTTTCGTTTTCTTACTTTGAAAATGAATTATCTTCAGTAAGCTGGTATAACCATTTAACTGCACCTATGCAATTTATAATTATGCAAATATCTTTAATTGCAGGTACTATTATTCTCTTTATGTTTGCGAAATGGAAAGCAAAATCTGTATATAAATTTAATGGTAATTATAAAAATAATGAACTGATGTTCTTATTATTAAATGGATGTATTCCAATAATCCTACATTTAATAATGGGTATTATTGAAGGTGGTACAGTGAGAGGACGTTGGGGGTTTGAGTTCTGGTATTTATTTAGTATTACTTTATTGTATATATTTCCAATGAAAGTTACTAAAGAAGTTTTTATTTCAACAACTAAACTTGCATTTGGTGTTATGTTTATAATTTTCTTATCGCTTGGAACACTTCTTGCTGTTGAAAAGAATTATAGAAGCAGATATCCGGTGAAACAAGTCTTTTACGATATAAAAACTATATGGGCAAATCAAGTAAATACTCCTTTAAAGTATGTCGGAGGATATATAGAGTGGACATTACCTTTAACAATATATGGTGATACTCATCCTAAATGTATATTAGACACTTTCAATTATAAAAATATTTGGATTAATCAAGAAGATTTAAAGCAATCAGGTATATTTATTATAGATAGA
>Ga0256404_1011889_pt1 | contig 11497 bp, 16 predicted proteins | sample RumenRJG_01DNA_FD_185990 | JGI IMG/M metagenome (GOLD analysis project Ga0256404, IMG submission 185990) | Bovine rumen microbial communities from Lethbridge, Alberta, Canada - RJG_01 | ecosystem: Host-associated > Mammals > Digestive system > Stomach > Rumen | place: Canada: Alberta | collected... | reverse complement strand
CTGAATATACTTGTTTATATAGGATTAATGTGAAGAACATCTTAATTTATTTGTCAAACATCATTTGACAAAATACTATTTTTGTGTTATATTTTATGCGATTTAAGGACCTAGTTCTTTATCATATTAAAACTTAAAAAGTATTAAAAAGTTGTAAATGTATAGGGATTTTGTATACATTTTAGGAGGTTTTAATATGAATGATATTGAATTATACTTAAATCAAAATAAGACAAGAAGTTGCTATGAAATGATTTTTTCTTATATCGATGATTATTTTATAAAAAATAATATTGATAAAGATTCTTGTATTTATAACAAAGCTAATATAGATAGAAGAATTTTTTCAAAATTTCGTTATGGTAACTATAATTTGTCTAAAAATAATATCTTAAAGCTATGTATTGCTTTGGAACTTAATCTTGATGAAGTGAATCAAGTCTTAGAAAGTGCTGGATATTCTTTAAGTATGAATAAAGACTTTGATTTGATTTTAAGATATTTTATAAGTAATAAGATATTTGATTTTCAAAAGATAAATGAATGCCTTTTTTCTTATACAAATATGGATTTATCTTAGGATAAGTCCTTTTCTTTTATTATTATTTATGATTTAATATTAGTAAATATTGGGGTGTATTATGGAAAATATATTTAATTATTTTACTCGAGTAAAGTTTAGAGAAGAAGATTTACCAAAAATATTAAATCAAGTTATAGAAATGTATCATTTTTCTTCTTTAAAAAATTATCATATTATTGAGACTGGATATGAAGATTTTAATGTTTATTTAGAAACCTCTCATAAAAAATATGTTATTAAATTTTTTTCTAATGATAGAAGTCTTGATAATATTAATCATTATATTAATATTATTGAGATTATTTCTAAACAAAAATATATACATATTCCTAAGGTATATTATCATGATGATAGATTACTAGGAGAAATTGACTATAATGGAAAATCTATTTATTTTTATGTGATGGAGTATATTTCTGGTAAAACTATTTATGATTTAGATAAGAATGTTAGTTTAAAGACTATGATTCAAATCGTTTTTGATATTTTAAAATATAATTGTATAAATACTTCTTTAAAAAATTATTTATCTTTAGATAGTGCTAAAAAGAATAAACAATATGATATGTGGAGTTATGAGAATTTTTTACAAGAATATCAAGATAAGAAGAAGTATTTAAGTGAAGATGATCAAAATCTTATAAAGCCTGTTGTTTTGTATTATCAAGATATGATAAAAAGATATGAATCATATAATGAAAAGTTTCATTCTTTATCGGTGATGCCTCCATTTGTTTCCTTACATAATGATTTTATTTCTACTAATATTATTTTAAAGGATGATGTTCCTTATTATATTGATTTTTCTGTTTCATCAATTGCTTTAAATTTTATTGATATTGCGATATTTGGATGTGATACAGTTTTAAAAAAAGATATTTCTTCTTCTGAGTATGTTCGTTATTTAAAAATAATTAGTTATATTTTATATCGTGTTCATATTATGGAATATAATTTATATCCTTCTTCTGTTGCGGTACAACACGCTATTCATTTGCTGATTGCTAATTATTATAAAGTTTGCGAAGGGGTAGATGCTGAAGAAAATGAGTATTTTCTAGATTTAGGAAGAATGGGACTTCAGTATATAGAAAAAGAAGATTTACTGAATAAACCGGTATTTAACTGGATAAAGGAAGATAATTGGTATTTGCGTTCTGAACTTGGAGAAGAATCAGAGTATTCAAAAGTACGTGAAGATATTATTCAGTTAGGATTGTTTGAGTTTATTGAAGAACAGATAAAGGAGTATTACCGGTTGTATAATCGAAATAGGGATAATCAGAATTATGATAAACTTTATCCTGATGATATGTATCATAAAGGATATGATTGGTTATATTCTTTAATAGAAAATGTTTCAATAGATGGAGTAGTTATGGCAATATCATTTTGTAATGATAATGAATGGAATGGTACTTATGAAGAAAATATATGGACAAAGTTAAATATAGAAGCTCTAAATCGTGGAGTTCTTATGAAAAGAATTTTTGTATATCCAGATAATCGTAAGAGTTTAGTACTTAATAATAAAGATATTTCTAGATTTGTTCATTATAAAGGTAATAATTTAGAACTTGAATTTATATCTGATACAAAGATAAAAGAAGTCTTAGGAGATAATTATTCTAAGATTTATCCAGGAGTTTTGGTTTTTAATCAAGAGATTGCATTTATTGATAATAATACTGATCCAGAAAATAGAGGATATAGTGTGTTTGATAAAGATAAAATAACTAATTATTATGAATTATATGATATAGTTAAAAGTAATTGTGATTGATTTTTAATAGGAGTTTTTATGAAGATGAGGTATTTAATTATAATTGGAGTTATTCTAGTTTTATTAATAGTATTAATCTTTTTAAAGAAAGAGAAAAATATTATTAATATTTATAAGTTATCTTTTTCTTATTCAACTGGGAATTATATGAATGCTAGTGTTAGTTATGAGTTAATATGTAAGGATAAATGTATTTTGTCTTTTAAGGATGATGGAGTAAGTTATGAAGATGCTAAGGAATATGAAGTTGATAAAAAAATTTTAAAAGAAATAGAAATTATTTTAAAACAATATCATGTTGCGAGATGGAATAATTTTCATAAATATGATAAGAATGTATTAGATGGAAATTCTTTTTCTTTTAGTGTGATTTATGGTAATAATCAGGAGATTGAAGCAAGTGGATATATGAAATGGCCTAAAAGTTATCAAGAAGTAAAGAAAAAATTAAGTGAAATATTTGATAATTATATGAGAAATGAGGTATATATATGATAAAAAAATATGGAGGAAATTAGTATGAAAGTTTATTTAATAAGACATGGTGAGTGCCAATCGAATCTTTTAAAGATTTATACTACTGTAGATGAAGATTTAAATGATACTGGAATAAAACAAGCAGAAGAGCTTAAAGATGATGTTGCTAAAATCGATTACGATATTGTTATTTCTTCTCCTTTAGTTCGAGCTTATCATACGGCAGAAATTATTAATGTACATCATAAGGAGATTATTATTGATAATCGACTTAGAGAACGGGAAGCTGGAAATTTAGATGGGAAACCTAATTCAACTTTTGATCGTGATGAATTTTGGAATTATAATTCTACTATTCATTATGATAATGAGGAGTTGGTTTCTCACTTATTTGATAGAATACAAGAGTTTTTAGATGAATTAAAAGATGAGGATTACAATACTGTCTTAATAGTTGCTCATAGTGGAGTTTCAAAAGCATTTAGTTTTTATTTTGAAGGTATGGGAGATGGACATTTTCTAAATAGAGGACTTAAGAATTGTGAGATAAAAGAATATACTTTAAAAAAATGAGAAAAGTATTAATTATATGAAGGTTGTGATATCTTATAAGAATGCTGATTTAAATGGAGTAGCAAGTGTTGTTGGATTAATAAGAGAAAACTAAAGAGTGATTTTTAGCTTTTTTATGTTATTATAGTTTATTAGTTAGGGAGGAGTAGTTATGTTTCGATTATCTAGAGAAAACTTTCTTACAGAGGATAAACGTTTAATTGAACAATTCTATTTTGAAGGATATTCTATTCATGACATCTGTTCTGTTTTAAATTTAGAATATTATGAAGTGTTGTATTATGTTGGAAATATTATAAAAAGCCAGGATTTTATGAGAAATCATGCTTTTTGCAAGGAGTTTTATGATGATAAGTTATTAGTAGTTTCTGATACTCATTTAGGTAGTAAGTTTGAAAATATGGATTATATACATGAAACTTATCAATATGCGTTTAATAATTATTTTAAAAGTGTTCTTCATTTAGGTGATGCAATTCAAAGCACTTATAAACCTGTTTCAAAAATTTATAATACTTTTGAGAGTCAAGTTTTTCATCTTGTCAATGATTATCCTAAAATGAATGGTATAACGACTTATTTTGTTTTGGGAAATCATGACTTTCATACTTTTTCTAATAATAGAGAATTATTAGATATGGTTCAGGAAAGAGAGGATTTTAAAATACTTGGTTTTTCTAAGGTATATATTTATTATAAAAAAATACCTGTTTTATTATCTCATTGGTGTCCTAAGTATAATTTTGAAATTCCAAATGTGAAATCTTTTCTTACTATAAAGGGACATTCTCATTGTTTATCTATTCGAGATAATACTATTTTTGCATCGAGCATTTCTGATAATATGAAAAATAATGGAATTCCTGGGTTTTTAGTACTTGATCAAGATGATTCTTTTTTAAATATTTATAGTAAAGAGTTTATAAATTCGGAATTAATTAATAAGGGGAAAATATTTTCTAAAAAGATATAGTAATCTATATATTTTTTTATTATAATAAAATTTGGGTGATTAAAATGGAAAGGCTAATAATTGTAGAAGGTCCACAAGGGGTTGGAAAGTCGACATTAGCAAATTACCTAAGAGATAATATTGCAGGTTCTAATCTGTATCGCTTGTCTGGGCAAAAAGATAAAACTATAACTGGACTTGAGTATTCAAAAATAATGTATACTGCATTAATTGAATATTTAAAAAAATGCAATCTGTTCCAATGGATATGATTTTTGATAGAACTTTTACAACAGAAGAAGTCTATGCTAGACTTGGTTATAAAGATTATTCTTTTACTAAAGAATATAATTGTTATTTATCTGAATTATCGAATTTAAAATATGAAATGTAATATTTTCCTTTATATTTAGAAAATGTTGATTTATATAGAAAAAGATTAGATAGAGGTGAACATCATTTATATCAAGAATTCAGTTTGCAAAACTCTATTAATCAGCAAAATATGTATTTAATGCTTGCTGAAGATATGATGAAAAAATATAAATCAATTCATGTTGTTCCTTTAGCGATGGATATTTTTGACTATACTGAGGTAAAAAAGTATTAAAAAAATGGAGGGTTTATGAAGATTTATGAAAAAAACAATAATGTTTTAAGTGTTTATGGTTTAGAAATTGATAAGAGTTCTTTAATTGAATATAGACAGAAGCATTTGGGAAATGTTAAGAGTGCTATATTAAGGTTTGATTCTGATAATAAAAAAGAATTCGATTTAACATATAATAAAGAAACTATATATAATTATATATTTGGTTTATATGATGATATGAATTCTTCTTATATAACTATTGATGATAAGAAGAATAATTCAATTTATTTATTTGATAATTTTACAACTGAAGGAGTTTTATTATCTGGTGCTTTAGCAGAGATTCAGCCAGTTGTTAGAGGAGATGTTACTTTTTTAGACTTTTTAAAGAAAAATAATTATGATGAGGAATTATTATCTTTAATAAAAATAAAAAGATTAAAAGATATTAATCTTGATGATTTAGATTTTCTTTTGGATGATGGTATTGTTCAATATGATATATCTTTTGAAAGTAGGTTGAGACAATCTCAAATTTTATTGTCTCATTATAAAAAATACGTTGCAAAAGAGTTAGGAAAAGTTAAGAAATTGGGTGTTAATTTTGATTGTAATTAATAATATTTTTAAAGAATTTATAAAAGTAAATGATAGTGGAAAAAAAGTATCTTTTTATGCAGATGATGATATTTCTTTTGAAGTTCATGATGGAGAAATACTTGGCTTATTAGGTCCAAATGGAGCAGGAAAGACTACTCTTTTAAGAATGCTTGCTGGAATTATGAGACCTACTTCTGGTGAAATTGTAATTGGTGATATGACATATGATAGGGATGCTATTGCTTTAAAGAAGAATATTTCGTTTTTATCTGGAAATACAAAGTTATATAAGGATATTTCTCCAGTAGAATTATTAAAGATGTGTGCTGGGTATTATGGAATGGATAAAGATATTATAGATAAGAGAATAAGTGAAGTTGTAAAAAGATTTGATATGGAGTCTTTTAAAAATCAAAGAATAGGTAATTTATCTACTGGTCAAGTACAACGAGTAGGAGTAGCCAGATGTGTATTACACGATCCACATTATTATATATTAGATGAAGCTACTTCAGGATTGGATATTATTTCTAGTCAAGTTATTTTGGATTTTATTAAAGAAGAAAAAGATAAGAATAAATGTATTATTTATTCTACTCATTATATGGAAGAGGCAGAAAATATTTGTGATAGAGTTGTTTTGATTGATAAAGGAAAAATAATTGCTATAGGGACACCAAAAGAAATAGAAGAAAAAACGAAAACTACTAATATTCGTGATGCTTTTTTTCAGTTAATAAAGGAGAAGTAATATGAGTTGGAATAATATAAAAATTACTATTTTAAAGGAATTAAGAGGAGTAGTTCGTGATAAGAAATCTCTTCATAAATTAATATTATATCCTTTAATTATTCCTTTGGTTATTTTACTTTTTGGATTACTATTTGATACAGTAAATGAATCTACATATACAATTGGAGTAAATTATCAATTATCTAGTGAAGAAAAAGAAATTATTAAGCAGTTAGAGAATATTACTATTAAGAATTGTAATAATATAAAAACTTGTGAGAGTTTTTATAAAGATAATAAAATAGAAGGTTATATCATTAGAAATGATAATAAATATACAATTTATACGGATACTTCTCAAAATAGTGGTGAAATTATTTTATCTCTTGCTAATTCTTATTTAGATTCTTATAGTAAGATGCTTGGTAATAAATATTTAATGGATAATGGAATGGATCCTAATATGGTGTTTAATAATATTTTAGTTGACTCTAAATCATTAAATAAAGAGGATACTAATATTATGAGTAATATGATTTTTAGTTTAGTTATTTCTTACATAACAATGATTGTTGTTATGGTATGTGTTGTGGTGGTTTCTGATGCTACTTCTGGGGAGAAAGAAAGAGGTACTTTAGAGACTATTTTAACTTTCCCGATTAGAAGTTCTGAACTAGTTATTGGAAAGTATTTAGCAACATCTTTTTTGTCTTTTATTGGTGGATCTATTGCGTATTTTTTAGCTATTCCTTCTTTTTTAATAGGAAAAGAGATTTTTACTTCATATGAAGAAATTACTTTTACTACTAGTTTTTTATCAATATTATTATCCATTTTGGTATTATTATTTACTTCTTTACTTGCTTCAGGTATTTGTATGGCACTTTCTGGAAAAGCAAAAACTTATAAGGAGGCTCAATCTTCTTTGCAATTTGTTTCTATTTTGCCTATTATTCCTTATTTTTTAAGTGTTATGGAAGTAAGTAATAATTTCTTTCAGCTTATTCCTATTGCTAATTGTAGTTCTTTGTTAAATGATATAGTTATTAATAAGATTCAGTTTCAATCATTTGGTATTATTATTTTTAGTACAATTATTTATATTATTTGTATTTTAAAATATATTTCTTTACAGTATAGTAAAGAAGAAACTTTGTTTTCGTAGGAGGTTTGTAATATGATAGCTTTAATTGTGGCCCGTTCTAAAAATAATGTAATTGGGAGAAATGGAAAGATTCCTTGGAGTATTCCTGGTGAACAAAAACAGTTTAGAGAGTTAACTACTGGAAATATTGTTGTTATGGGAAGAAAAACTTTTGAAGAAATTGGTCATCCACTTCCTAATCGTAAGAATATTGTTATTTCTAGAAATGCTCAATATTCTTATGATAATTTAATTGTTCTTCCATCTCTTAATGATGCTTTAGAATATTACTTAGAAGGTGATATTTATATAGCTGGTGGATATAATTTATTTAAGGAAGCAATTGATATTGTTGACATGATGTATATAACAGAGATTGATTTAGTTGTTGAAAATGGAGATGTTTTCTTTCCTATTTTTCAGGAAGAAGATTTTAATGTTCAGTTATTAGAAGAAAATCATGAATCAATTCCTTATAAGAGACTGGTATATAGTAGAAAAAAATAATGGTGTTGTTTTATGAAAAAGATTTTAGATTTTTATAAAAAAACTAGTTATTATACAGACTTAGGATTATATCGAGATATTGCTAAAAGCTTACCAGATGAAGTTAGTGAATTAGCTAAATTACAAAGAAGACAAATTATTCATCCAGTTATTATTTTGAATCATTTACAAGATGGATGGTGGGATAATTTAGATAAAGTCCCTAAAACGAGTTTAGTATTTGAAGATGATATTTTTCCAACAGCTATTTCTATGTTATCTGAGCTATTAAGAAGGGATAGTAATTATAGTTTAAATCGTAGAGTAGAAGATAAAATTCATGTTACTTGTAGAGGAGAAGCTATTCTTCTTGCATCTATTTTAAAAGCTAAAGGAATTCCTTGTCGAGTAAGATCAGGATTCTGTGAATATTTAAGACATGATGAAATTTACTATGATCACTGGATTGTTGAATATTATAGTTTTAAAGATAATAGGTGGATACTTGTTGATGTAGATGATCAATGGGATGATAAATTAATTGAATTTGATTTAAATGATTTACCTAGGGATGAGTTTTTATTTGGAGCAGAGGCTTATTTAAATTTAAGAAATAATAAAATGAAAAAGGAAAGTATTTTATATGCATCTGATCCTGTAACACTTGGATTGGATGCTGCGATAAGGGTTTTATTTTATGATTTTCATTCTTTAATGAATAATGAAATATATTATGATTTTGTACCTAAATATGTACTTGATAAGAATTTTCATTTAGATGAAGAAGAACTTAGAGAATTAGACTCTTTAGCAAATCTTTTATTAAAACCTAATGATAATTTTGATGAGTTAATTAATATTTGGAATCATAATTTAAAGTTTAGAATTTTGTCTGGTGGATTGAATTAAATAATAATAGGAGGGTTACCATGAAGTTTAAAAGTATGAGAGAATATACTCATGATGAGTTTGTTCAATTGGTTTCTAGTTTAGATGAGAAAGAATTATTAGATTTTAGTTCAAAATACGGAGGATATCCTGTATTGTTTCGTATGGGGCTTGATGAGAGAATTTGTCATATTCCATTTATACAAACAGGTTCTGCAGTAATAATAAGAAATGAAAATGGAGAGATTCTTTTACAAGAGAGAACTGATAGAAATGTTTGGGGATTACCTGGTGGTTGTCAAGATTTAGGAGAGGATTTAAGAGAAACTGCTGTTAGAGAAGCTTATGAAGAAACTGGTATATTATTAGATCCTAATAATATTTGCCTTATTGATACATTATCTGGTAAAAGTAGAAGGAATAGTTATCCTAATGGAGATATTGTATATAATAATACATCCCTTTTTTTAGCAAACATTTCTTTAGAAGATACCTCTAGTTTAAAAGGAGATTCTGAAACTAAGAAATTACAGTTTTTTTCACTAGATTCCCTTCCTAATAATCTTATGGATATTGATTTAATTCAGGTATATCTTGATTTTATAAAAAATGATAGAATTAAATGATTTTTTTTAGATTGGAGTTAGATATGTCAATAAAAGAAATTATTGAAAAATATAATCCATATGATGAATTTGAGAAAAAAGATAAAGAGGAAATGTTATATTTCATAAATAATTTTGAAGATGTTTTAACTAGAAATAATGTTATTGGACATTTTTCTGCTGCTGGATTTGTTGTTAATAAAGAAAAGAATAAGATGTTAGCAGTTTATCATAAAATAGCGGATGGATGGACTTATCCTGGAGGACATGCAGATGGGGATGATAATCTATTAGAGGTTGCTATTAGAGAAGTTTATGAAGAAACTGGAATAAAAAGTAAGGCAGTAAATAATGTGCCATTTATGATTGCAACTCTTCCTGTTTATTGTCATGTTAAGAATAATCAATTTATTTCTTCTCACTTGCATTTTGATGTTATCTATCTAATGGAAGCAGATGAGGCTCTTCCATTGAATCTAACTGATGATGCAATTTTTGGTATTAAATGGATTTCTTTTGAAGATGTTTTTAATGAAAATATTTGTTGTTATATAAAGCCTATTGTAATAAAGATGATTGATAAAATTAATAATCAATGTTAAATTATTTTTATCATTGTTTTTGGAGGTCGGTTTATATGAAAGTGTTTTATAAAGTTAATTTATATAGTGAAGATGCAAACTTAAAAGATTATAATACGAAAATTATTGTTTCAAAAGGATGGATATATGCTACTGAAATATTTACTAATAAAAAAATTATGATATGTGATAATAAAACGCAAGGAGATTTTCATGACTATTATGTCTTAAGTTCTGAATTTAATCTTAATAATGTTGCTAGATATGATGAGATATTAAAATATATTGAAAATTTTAAATTGGATGAGTTTCCTATTTATACTAAAAAAGAAGAAAAAAAAGTGAAGAAGTTTGTAAAAGAAACATTTAATAGGAAACAAAAATAATCATTTAGGAGGTTTTATGAATATAATTAGTACAGAAATGCTGGTTTCTACTCTTTTTAAGTTAGGATTTGATAAGGTTGATCCAGTTTTATTTACTTTTACTTTGGGAAAAATTTCAAAGGATGGATTTTTTTCTTTTGAAGAGCAAGATACAAGTAGAGCATTTCAAGAATATGTTGATTTTTCTGATGGCCTTATTAAATTAAAAGATGGTTATTTATTGGATACTAATATTGGTTGCAATGAGTCTATTTCTATAACTATTGGTCAGGCTTTATTTAGTAATAAATATTTATATGATTATTTGAGTAGTTATGATTTTACGGATATTATAAAAAAGAAGATAGAGGCTTATGGTATAAGAGATATTGATGATATAAATAATAGATTTTTTAGCATAAAAGAAATTGAACTTATGAATAATTACTATAAAAATGGTGTAATAAATAAAGTTATGAAAAGGTAAAATGATATTAAACTAGAAAACTTTATATCTTTAGTGTATAGTTATTATAGGTGATTATTATGTGGATACTATGTACTTTGTTAACATTTACTTTTTGGGGTATTGCTGATTTATTTTATAAAATTGGAAATAGGGGAGAAGAAAAATATAATCATTTAAAGACTGGAATTATGGTAGGAATTGTTATGGGAATTCATGCTACTATATTTTTGATACAGTCTAAAACAAAAATTAGTTTAATAGATTTAGTAAAATACTTACCTGTATCATTGTGTTATATTTCAAGTATGGTAATTGGTTATAAGGGTCTTAAATATTTGGAGTTGTCTATTTCATCTCCTATTCAAAATACCAGTGGAGTAATTACTGCAATATTATTTATTTTATTTTTTAAAGAAAAATATGATTATCCATTCTATATTGCATTATTATTTATATTTATTGGTATTATTTTTATTTCTATTTTAGAATTAAAGAAAAATAAAGTTGAAAATAAATCTAATAGAAAAAAACAAATTACAAAAAAAGTAATTACTTTAACTATTTTATTTCCTATAGGTTATTGTATTTTAGATGGTGCTGGAACTTTTTTAGATGGAATTTATTTAGATAAATTAAAACTTATTGGAGAAGATGCATCTTTAATTG
>Ga0256404_1011888_pt1 | contig 11497 bp, 11 predicted proteins | sample RumenRJG_01DNA_FD_185990 | JGI IMG/M metagenome (GOLD analysis project Ga0256404, IMG submission 185990) | Bovine rumen microbial communities from Lethbridge, Alberta, Canada - RJG_01 | ecosystem: Host-associated > Mammals > Digestive system > Stomach > Rumen | place: Canada: Alberta | collected... | reverse complement strand
ATTTTACCATAAAATTAAATGATTGAATTATTGAATGTGACTTAATTTAAAAAGACTAGATTTCTCTAGTCTTTTTTAGTTTAATTAATTATTATTTTTTGCTTTGATTGCGGCCTGTATGGATATATGCCTAAGGGGGGTTATGACTAAAGAGTATAAGTTATATATAAATGAGGAATAAATCCCTATAAATAAGACTTTAAATAGTAATAATTCTTATTATTATATTTTAGATTAAATGCACAACTAAACTATTTAGAACAGGAAAAAAATCGAATAACTAGATACTACAATTACAGTGGGGTTATAAATATTAAGCATCGTAATATCTTAATTTTCCGAACATACAAATAGTCTTTTCTACCATAAAATATTAATCTCTATTTTTAAATGGATGTAACACCTTATCTTTTAAACTAGATGCTACCATTTTACTACATACTTCATATAAATTATTAGCTTCTTCAGTAGATACATTTAAATTGTTGATAAATAGAGCAATAGTTTTTTCTTTATTGCCTATAATAAAATTTTCTTCATATAAATCTAATACTTGTCTTGCATAGGACTCATCGCATTTTAATTCTTTCATTAATTCATTTATAAAATATGTTTTATTCATTATTTATCACCTCCTTAATTTTTTTATTTATATGTATACTATCTATCCTTCTTTTATTAATGAATAAACCGATATTTTTTTAATTTTCCTTAATAAAATTATTTGTAATAAAACTGTACTAATAAATATTACTATTCCTATTACTATATATAATATAATAGGATAAACAAAACTAACTTTATATGCTCCTACACATTTAAATATAAACATATATATATCTTTCATAAATATTTTATTAAGAATTATCCCAAGCACTATAGATATAATTACACATGGCATATATCCTCCGATTAAATGTCCTACTAATTGATTGTTTTTATATCCTATAGATTTATATATGCCAAAATCTACTTTCTTTTTCATTATAATAGATGATACTAAAATAAATAAAATCAAATAAACTATTATAATTGTAATTATTATTATAACTATACTAATTATACTAACAATTGAAATATACATTGTAAGTCCACTATCCATTGATTTTGCATAATCCATTGTAGATATAATTTCATTACTATATTCATTTTCAATATAATCAATAAATTCACTTGATTTTGAACTATCATTTAAATAAACATATAATTTATTTGGTTTATAATTACTATCTAGTTTAGAATAACCATCATTAGTTAATTCTATTACTTCACCTGAATAATTTACAGATTGAATAAATCCAACTATTTTATAATTATATAAGGTTTTTCCCTTTTTTATAGTTATATAATCTTCTAACTTTAAATTATACTTTTCTTTTATTTTACTGCCTATAGCAATTTCATTATAACTACTAGGGTTCTTTCCTTCATAACATAAATCATTTGCTAGATTATTAAAACTTTCTGATATAAATAATTTATATGAATCATTCATATAACTTGCAGTCTGTGAATCATCATAATAAATAACATTCTTCACATCGTTAATCTTTTTTAGATCATTTTTAATGCTACTATTAGTATTTACAATCACATCTGGATGTTCTTCTACTAATGTATTAACAAAGTTTAATGGATTAACATTTACATTATAAAATAGTGTTATTGTAAATGAAATCATTATTGATATAAATAATAATACAAAACCTAACAATATATTTTGTTTAATTGAATTAATAAAGTTTTTTAACATAATAATTATATTTATGTTTCCAAAAGTTTTATCTATTTCAAAATGATTCTTATTCTTTTTACTACTCTTTATTCCTCTTATAGCATTTATAGGATTAAGTTTTTTAATTACTCTAGCACTTGATAAAGTAAATATTATTATTAAAGAAATACATAATGCAAATGATATTAAACAAGATATTATATCTAAAGGTGGATTCCATATGAAACCAGATTGCATTTCTATAACCTTTGATAATATAGGAACTACAAGTAAAGAAAAACTAATACCAATTATGCATGATATTATTCCACTTATTATATAAGGAATAATTATTGAAATAATAATTTCATTACTTGTATATCCTAGTGCTTTTAATACACCCATATTAGTTATTTCTTCTTCAATAGATTCTGAAATTTTAAATTTACTAACTAATAAACTTACTACTAATATTAAACTTGAAAAAAACATTAATATTAAAACTAATATTGATGAAATAGAAAGTCTTTGATTCTTTGAATTATTATCATAGTTTTTACTTAACACATCTATTCCTTTATTACTAAAATATTTGGATATTTCTTTATATGTTTTTTCACTATCTTTAGATTTAATAAAAATACTAGCTACTTCATTATTTGAATTATTATTCAATACTTCTTTATAAGCATCATCTGATAAATATTCAGCAATTATAGAAGAACTATAATTACCATATTGCATTTCTTCTATAACACCATCAACAGTATTAGAATAATTAATATTATATATCTTATATTCAAATTTATCTCCTAGTTTTAAACCAGAATGAATATAAGTATAATTTGATAGATATATACTATCATTTTTCTTATTATTTGTTTCAACTATTTCATATTTATTAATATTAGATTCTTCATTTAAGTTATAAAATATAATATTTTGATCTTGATAATCATCTTCCATCATAACTGGTATATTAACAAATATTCCATTTCTTTTATCAACACTAGTAACACCATTTATGTCTTTTAGATCATCTAATATTTGATTACTATAATAAAACTTAGGTATATTAAAAAATGAATTACTTGTATTTAATTTATCAAATTTGGTTTCATATGCTTTATCAATATTATTATTTACTATTAAAGCACTATTAAATAATATTAATGAAATAAATAATATTATAGAAAATGAAATAATATCTTTTAAATTTTTCTTAAAGAAATTAAATTGAAGTGCAAATATTTTTTTCATATTACCACCCCATATCTTCTAAAAATTTATTTACTTTATTATTTCTTTCTTCGGATTCACCATTATATTTATCTAATTTTAATTCACCATAAATTTTACCATCTTTTAAGTATATAATTCTATTTCCTCTTAAAGCACTTTTCTTATCATGTGTAACCATAATAATACTTTGGCCTTCATTATTAAGAGTTGTAAAAACATCTAGAACAGCTTTACCAGTTTCAGAGTTTAATGCTCCAGTTGGTTCATCTGTAAATAAGCATACTGGAGTATTAATGGCTGCTCTAACTATTCCTGCTCTTTGGGCTTCTCCACCAGATACTTGATTAACATTCTTTCTTATGATAGTGTCAGAAAGATTTACTTTTTTAAATAATTCTATTGCTTTTTTGATTACCTCTTTTTTATTATTATTAACTAATAATCCCGCTGTTAACGCATTATCCAATAGACTCATTTTATCTAACATATATACTTGTTGAAAAACAAATCCGCAATTCTTTCTTCTGAATACTGCTAATTCCTCTGGTGTCATTTTTGTAATATCTTTTCCATTAAATATTATTGAACCACTAGTAGGAGAATCCATACCTGATAATGAATACATTAAAGTAGATTTACCTGCTCCACTAGAACCCATTATTACTGTAAAATCTTTTTCATATATATCAATATCTAAATCATTAATAATAATTTGTCTAATACCATCATTTTCAAATGATTTAACTATGTTTTTTGCACTTATTATTTTATTCATTATATCCTCCTATTAAATTAGTAATAAAATTCATACTACCCTTTTTTGCTCCTAATATTTTTTCTGTAGTATCAATAAATACTTCTATCTCTTTATTAGTAAAATTTTTGGCATCAAATAGACAACTGCTCATAACTAACAATAATTTAATTCTTTCTTCAATATTATCACAGTTAAAGATTCCTTTATCTATGCCCTCTAGAACAGTAATTTTTAGTAATGATGTAGCAGATTCTATTAACTTATTATTATATTTATTATGCATCTTCATGTTTGAATCATCATTTAATGCGTTTACTATACTTTCTTCATCATCATTTGGTCTAAATGAAGAAATTATTCCTACTATCTTTTGTTCTACAGGGATAGGCATTTCAATAACTTTACTTGCAACAGTTATTTCTTTTTCAATCATATTATTAATAACTAAATCAAGCATTTCTTCTTTAGTTGTAAAATAATAATAAAATGTTCCTTTTGCAATGCCAACTTCTTTAATTATTTCATCTACACTTGTATTATCATAACCTTTTGCTATAAACATTTTATAAACTATATCCAATAGTTCATCTTTTCTATTATTTGACATTTAATCACCTCAATGCTATCTTACCGACTGTTAGTCGGTTTTTAATCATTATACATTATATAATATTATTATGTCAATATCAAAAATTAAAAAAATAGATTATCATCCATCTTTATTTGTGTTTGTAAAATTACTATTTTGTGAACAGAAAAAGACTAGATAACTCTAGTCCTTTATTTGGTTACTTTGACCCCTTACTTTTAATTGCAGATTGTCTTACAATCAAACTTGCAACACACTATTGCCCTAATAAATGGGTCTAATAATCATAATATCTTGATATTACGATTATCTTTTTATATCCTATAATACAAATATTTCCTTTTCCCTTTTTCATCTGGAATAACCCTGATTATCTGGTAAATCTTTAAATTATTCTTGTTCTTCATCACTTAAATCATAAAAATCACTTTGTGATATTGCAATAATATTTATACCTTTTTCTTTTAATTCTTTTGCTTTTAAAATCTTTGCTGTTTCATAATTACAATCATCACCTATTATCAAATAATCTACTTTTGAAGAAACTGCCGATTTTATAACACCACCATTTGTTTCTATATATTGTTCAAGTTCATATTCATTAGTACAGAATGTATGAACAAAATTTTTTCCACTTATTTCTATTGATTCAGGCTTAGGACAAATTTGTCTAGCAAATTCTTGACCACTAGTTAATTTATCATCTGCTGTTCTAGAATTACATTCATATATGTATGAACTAGTTTCTCCATTATCTTCAGAAAATGAATTTAAATCCATTATATTCATATTAATAAGCTTTTCTATTGCTTGCTTAAATTCATCTTCACTTATCATTGCGTCTTCAAAATAATACTTAAAAGTTTTATAATCAACTATACTTAATAATTCAGATGTAAAGAAATTTTCAAAAGCATCCTCATCTAAATCTTCTATTTTGAATAATTTAGCAAACCCTTCTTCATCAATAATACTTTTTACATATTTAATATATTCATTATAATTTGTTATATATGATAAAGTCGTAATTTCCAGTTTGTTATCTTTATATTTAGCATCTAAAGATACATTTGTTTCATATATAAAGCCCGTCATTTCACCACTAAATTCCACATTTGGAACTGCATCTACTAAATCTTCAAATACTTTGGTATCATTTAATTCAATATATTGTCCATATGGTCCCATAGCTTCTATAATATTATCTTTTTCTATAATATCTAATAATTCATTATCATCTAATTCTTCTACATATTCATCATTTAATGTGACACTACTAAGAAACTTATTTTTTGCTACTTTTTTAGCAAATTTTACTATATCATTATTTCCCCCTTTTACCCTAATTTCAGTATTAATATCAGCACTCATATTTGCCCTCCTTATTATTAATTTGCCTCAATATTAACTATACTTCCAGTATTTGTTTTGTTAACTAATATTTTATTATCTATTCTACTCATTAGTTCTGAAACATGAGATATAACTCCTACTAATTTATCATTTCCAGATAAATCCGATAAAATATTTAATGCTTGATTTAATGATTCAGAATCTAATGAACCAAATCCTTCATCAATAAATAATGAATCTATTTTTATACCACCACGATTATTACTTATTGCATCAGATAATCCTAAAGCTAACGCTAAAGATGCTTTAAATTTTTCTCCACCAGAAAGTGACGCTACATCTCTTTCTTTACCTGTATATGAATCAAATATAGAAAAATCTAGTCCAGTTTTTGCATTTAATCTTGCTTCAGTTTCTTTCCTTTTTAGTTCATATCTACTATCTGTCATTTTTATTAACCTTTTATTGGCTTCTACTAATACAGTTTGCATAAAATATGATTGAACGTAGTTTTCAAAAGTGATTCTTTGTTTTCCGGTTAATGATCCATTAGCTGTATCACTTAATACTTTAATAATATTATACTCACTTTGAACTTTCTTATTATCTTCTAAGTAATTCTCAATATTAGAAGTTGATGTTTTTAATTTTTCTAATGCTGCATTTAATTTTGTATACATATCATCTAAATTTTTGTATTCTTCATTAATAGCATTTAATTGCTTTTCTTTTTCAGATACATCAACTATTTTTTTATCTTTAACTTCTTGTTCTAATAATTTTATTGTTGATTCTAGAGTTTTTTTTGTATTATCATAATTTTCAATTTTTGATTTTAATTCAGATAAATCATATTTATCTAATTTTTTACTTACATAATCTTCATAACTAGTATTATTTTCTTCATATAATTTATCAAGATTTATATTATAATTTTTTATATTTTCTTCTAATAATTTAATATCTTCGTTAAATATTTTGATATTATCTTCAAGACTTTTAATACTAGATGATAGTTTTTGCTTTTCGTCAGATAAAATTTTAAACTCATTATCTAATTTTGTTTTTTCTTCGTTCTTTTTATCCAATAATTCTCTATTTTTATCTCTTTCTAATGAGATATCTATATTATCAGAAATATTAAAGTCTTTTATTATTTTATGAATTTGTTCAATAGTTGCTTCATTTGTTTTTCTTAAACTATCTATATTCTTTAATTGTATTTCTGCTTCTTCTAAATCTTCCTTAGTAAAATCGCATTCAGTTGCGACTGCTTTTTTTGGATGTTCTTTTGATCCACATACAGGACATTCTTCTCCATCAACTAAAGTATCAGCTATTTCAACAGAAATATTTAGATAATATTTTCTCTTCATATTTTCATATAATGTATTTTGTTTATCATAACTGTCACACATTATTTTATATTCTTTTTCTACATTAGCTAATTCTTTTAATTTGTTTATGTATTTATCATAGTCCTTATTTTTATTTACTAGATCATTAATATCTTTGTTTAATTTATCTACATCCTTTGAATAATTATCAAGTTTCTTAAATAATTCTTCTTTTTCTTTGTGTTCTTTTTGTTTGCTATCCAAATCTTTCTTATTTTGAAGTTCTTTATTCTTTTTATCTTCTAATGATTTAGAGTCTTTATTTAATGCATCTAATATATTAGTAATAGAGTTTGCAACTTTAATATTATAATCATATTTTTCTTTTCCTTCTTTAATATTAGGATTAGATAGTAATAATTTATCTAAATCATCTTTTGCTTTTTGATAAGTAATAATATCTTTATTTAATTTATTCAAATTAAAAAGTTCTGTAGATAATTTTGTTTTTTCTTCATTCTTCTTGTCTCTACCAGCTTTAGTTAATAAAACTGTATCATTATCTTCTTTAATTTTACTTTTTAAAGTAGAAATTGTTTCATCATTACTTAAACCAAAAACATTTATAATTGGTTCTAAGTTTTTCTTTTCTGTATCTATTTTATCTTTTACTTTTTCTATTTCCTCTTTTTTAATTAGCATATTTGATTTCAATTTATTTTGTAGCAAATCATAAAATTCGGTTCCAAAGATTTTTCTAAAAATTGTGGTTTTTTCATCAGAACTAGCAAGTAAGAATTTAGTGAATTCTCCTTGAGATAACATAGCTACTTGTCTAAATTGCTTATAATCTAAACCAATTAATTGTTCAATTTCTTTTGTAACATCAGTTACTTTTGTTACAACACGTCCATCAATATCTATTTCCGCTGAAGGTGCTTGTTTTGTCTCTCCTTCACCATTCTTTTTTCTTCTGCTATATTCTGGACTTCTTCTTACTTCATACATTTTATTTTTATAATAGAATTCTAAATCAACATATGTATCTATATCAGGAGATGCCCAATCACTTCTTAAAGAATTAGCTGTTCTTGTTTCTCCAGAAGTTTGTCCATATAAGGCATAACATATAGCATCAAATATTGTTGTTTTTCCTGCTCCTGTATCACCAGAAATCAATAATAATCCTTTATCTATTTTCTTATTTTCAAAATCAATTACTACTTTATCTTTAAAAGGACCAAATGCTTGTAATGTTAATTTCTTTAATTGCATATTACTCATCCTCCCATAAAGACTCAATAACAGATTTTATATATTCATCTTCTTCTTTATTCATTTCTCTTTCATTTTGTATTGTAAAAAATGAATTGAATAATTCATATGGACTTACATCTTCTTTTATCTCTTTTAGTTCATTTTCATTATTTGAATCATATTTATTTATAAATACTAATGATATTGCATTTTTAAATCTATGTTTAATTTCTTCCATTGGAGAAATAATAGTATTTTCATCTTCTAATTCAACCTTAATAATATCATCTGTTGGTTTCATATTCATTATTTCTTCAAATGTTCCTCTTAATATTTGCATATCTCTTAATGGTTTTAATTCTAAAAGTTCTATATTGTCTATATCATCTGTATCAATTATAACTACGCTTTTCTTATCATTTACTTCGCTAAATGAATATTTCAATGGTGTCCCAGAATATCTAACGGTATCTCTTTTAATCTTTTGTGGTCTATGAATATGTCCTAAAGCAACATAATCGAAATCATCTAATAGATTTACATCTATAGCATCTAATGTACCTAGATTATTTAAAGAAATACTTTCAGAATCACTTTGTTCTGGTAGTTTACCATCCCACATAACAAATTGATGAGCTAATAATATGTTTTTCTTACTTTTATCTATATTTTCTCTACTTAAAATCCACTTCATCATATCATTAGAATTATTGATTGTATCATATTCTTTATCATCCATTAAATGTTTTATATGAAAAGGCTTTAAAAATGGTAAAAGATAGAAGTCTATATCATCCATGCTTAATTTTTCAATTTGTCCTTCATATGAAGTTACAATATGAATATTAAATTCATTAAATATTTTTGAACCATATGATAATCTTTCATTGGAATCGTGATTACCACTAGTAATTAATACCTTAACATTCATTTTAGATAATTTAGTTAAAAACTTATCAAACATCATACTAGCTTCAGAACTAGGAATACTTTTATCATAAATATCTCCTGGTATCATGACAACATTAATATCTTTTTCTTTTACAATTTTTGTTATTTCATCAAGTATATTTTTTTGATCATCATAAAAAGATTCTTCCGATAAGTTTCTACCTAAATGTAGATCACTCGTATGCAATATTTTCATATGATTACCTCCTTTTTTTTTTAATACTGCTAATCTATATTTCCAATTTCATAAATTAATTATCATTTATTTTAAATATTTTTTTAAATCAAATTTATTGTTTAATGCTATCTTAACAATCTGTTCTTCATTTGCATTTTCTACTTCAGTTAAATCGACTAATGCAATTGGAGAAACTATAAACATAGCTGATGTAAAATGTTCAATGAGGTCTTTTCGTAATCGTTCAATATCAAGATTATTAATATTAATATTCATAAAATATTCCTCCATTGATAAGATTATATCATAAAACCCAGTCATTTTTTCATTAATTTAATAATCGCAATATTACTATATTGCGATTGAATAAGTTTCGAATTTACAAAAAAACGTATCTAAAACGTATCTAAAGTGCTTTTTTTGATAATTATTTGCCGTGGCACATTTTATACTTACGTCCACTGCCACATGGACACATTTCATTTCTACCTATTTTTTTTACTCTTTTAGGTGCTTTTTTCTTAGTTTCTTTACCATCGTTAGCAACACCTTTTTCTACTTCCTTACGCTCTGTATTTTGTCTAATTTCAGCTTTTAGCAAGTATGTAGTTGTTTGAGCATCAATCTTCATAAGTAGTTTTTCAGATAATTCGTATCCTTCATTTTTATATTCACGAAGTGGATCGTTTTGTGCATAAAACCTCTTAAATGAATTCCTTCTCTTAAATGTGACATAGTATTAATATGTTCCATCCAGTGTGTATCAATTTCTCATTAAAAATATCACGTTTTTTGTCTAATCCTAACTTGCTATATTCTAGAAAAAGTTTATTATAAATATTTATATCATTCATCTTATCACCACTTTTAATTCTGCCCCAATAAATCATCGTTTAAATTATTTGTATTTTCATTCGAACTATCTATATGAATTTCTTTATTCCCATATTTATAATAATTTATAATATCATTGATTAATAAATTAACAATTGCTTGTGCTTCAGTATTTAATGAAAAAGTTTTTATTTTCATCAATACTTGTTCATATAAAATATCTAGTTCCTGTTTCAAAAGTATACTAATATTACTGACATCTATTAAGCCATTCAATGAATTTAGTTCATATTCTATTTTGTCTTTTTCGCACTTTTCTAACTTTTCAAAGTCTTCATAAAGATTAAGCGCAAATGTGTATGGTATTGTACTCTGACTACTATATTTAGATATATAATTTCTAAGGTCTTCAATAGAATAATTACTTATATTATTATTTCTTAATATTGCACATATATCAGAATTTAACACATAATCTTTTAAAGATATTTTGTTTGCCCTAATAGTATGTTCAATCTGATAAACACCACTTGACATATCAACTAAAGTCTCAGCATTTGATAATATATTTATTAGATAACAATTATTTTTTCTCAATAATTATATCTATATTAAACTCTTTTGCTATAACTTTAAGAGTTTCAACTCCATAATTAACAGTACCTGCTTCGTACTGTTCTAGTGTTCTTTTAGATTTTCCAATTCTTTTAGCAAAATCTTTTTTAGTCAAATTAGTCCATTCTCTAATAATTCTAATTGCTTCACCTTTTGAGTAATCCTTTAGATTTAGTTTCATTACTACCACTGCTTCTAATTTTATCAGTTATATCTTATAAAATATCAAAACTCACTATGAGATAGTGATTGCATTAGTAATATATGCAAATATTTTAAAAATATAAATAGTTAATTTAATATGCTTAAAACGGATTGAATAAATCCGTTTTTTTATATCGCAAAATATTATAATTTAATAAAAAAAAGATATGCAACCGCATATCTGAAGCTAATCAATAATAAAGTTATTTTAATAGAAAGAAGGATGAATAGAATTAAGTAAATTATTTTCTTACTGAAAGGATTATATTATAATCATACTGATTATCTTCTTTTAATGATTTTTTTAATTTTATGCTTGTTTTAGCAGAAACCCCTTTAAAACAAAGCAAATCCTGTAATTCGTTAATTCGTGTCATAGTATAACATTGACTTCTGCAGTAGTTAATGGTTCTGTTTTTAATAAAGTTACAGTAGATTCTTTTACTCCTGAATCTTTGATTACATA
>Ga0256404_1011886_pt1 | contig 11499 bp, 5 predicted proteins | sample RumenRJG_01DNA_FD_185990 | JGI IMG/M metagenome (GOLD analysis project Ga0256404, IMG submission 185990) | Bovine rumen microbial communities from Lethbridge, Alberta, Canada - RJG_01 | ecosystem: Host-associated > Mammals > Digestive system > Stomach > Rumen | place: Canada: Alberta | collected... | reverse complement strand
AATTTGGTAGATTAAAAAAAAACGATTACTTTTGCACCCGTCAAACGACAACGCCGATATGGCTCAGTTGGTAGAGCAACGCATTCGTAATGCGTGGGTCGGGGGTTCGAGTCCCCCTATCGGCTCAAAGTTTGTTGGAGTTCAACAAACGCTATCCTTTTCATAAATTCCTCTTTTCTTGCGGTAATAGCTCAGTTGGTAGAGCGTTGGCTTCCCAAGCCGAAGGTCACGGGTTCGAGTCCCGCTTACCGCTCTCTACTAATTTCTTACAGATATTTCTAAGGGAGAAAATGACTAATATCTGATCTAATTCATTCTTACAAGTCTTCCATTACGGACATATTACAATCCTTATTCTTGTTTATTTCTGCCGCACCAAAGTGTAGAATTTTTCCAGAAAAGCGTCCAACAATGCTAAATAATAATATGGCAAAGATTAGCTACATCAAGCGGGACTTCACGCAGATTAACATCGCCAACAGAAAGGTCTTGGAATACGTGTTCAGACAAGGGGAATGACATCTGAAGTCGTTCTTTGGAAGAAATTCTCTCTCAAAGAGTTCAACTTTAGTTTTTTTCGTTAACTTTGCAATTAAACGATAATATATTTTTCTTAGACATGAACCTAAAGGGCTATATACAGCAAGTATCCCGTCAATGGCAGACAGATGATGCCACTGAGCATAGCTATCGTGGTATGCTGGGGCAATATATACAATCTATCATTGGTAACTCATTTGTCGTTGTCAATGAGCCTTCGCACATAGAATGTGGTGCTCCTGATTATGTGGTCATACGCACCAGTGACAATGAGCCTGTTTTCTATATAGAAGCGAAAGATATAGGCGACAACGATATCGATGGTAGAAAAGTGCATCGCGAACAGTTTGACCGATACAAGGGCGCATTGGAGCATATCGTATTTACTGATTATTTAGATTTTCATTTTTATGAGCGTGGAGAATGGACACGCAATATTCGCATAGGAGAAATTCAAGGCAACCGAATTGGACCAAAGAAAGATGCTGAGGCTGAATTTGAGGGACAGATAAAACAGTGGAGTCAAGCTCAAGTAGAGTCAATAACAAGTGCAGTTCGTCTAGCTAAAATTATGGCATCGAAAGCACAGTTGCTTCGTCATGTCACAGAGCGTACGATGTGTTTAATAACCAACGACCCTGATGATTATCAAGACAGCCAATTATTGCAACTATTCAATGCTTTCCGTGGATTACTCGTCAGCGACTTAACTGTGAAAGGCTTTGCTGATATGTACGCTCAGACCATCGTCTATGGTCTATTTGCAGCTCGCCTGCATGATGAAACTCCCGGTAATTTTACGCGTGAGGAAGCTGTGCAACTCATACCAAAATCTAATCCTTTCCTCAGACGAATATTTAACAATATCGCCGGTATTGATCTTGATGAACGTGTAGGCTGGATAGTGGACGACTTAGTGGAAACTTTTGCAGCAACCAATGTGTCAAAAGTGATGAAGGATTATGGTAAAAATGAAAGACGGAATGACCCTATGGTTCATTTTTATGAAGACTTTCTTACCAATTACGATCAGAAGTTGCGCAAGGAAATGGGCGTATGGTACACACCTAAGCCTATTGTTAGCTTTATCGTACGCTCGATACACGAAATGCTAAAATCTCTTTTCCATATACCACAGGGCCTTGCAGACACAAGCAAGTTGACAATTAAAACCAAACGAGGCAAGCGAGAAGTTCACAGAATTCAGATACTAGACATTGCCACAGGTACTGCAACCTTCCTTGCTGAGGTGATAACTGTCATTTATAAGACTATTTGTCAAAATAATGCAGGAACGTGGGACACTTATGTTGACGATGGACTGAAACCAAGACTCAATGGCTTCGAAATCATGATGGCTCCGTATACCATAGCTCACTTAAAACTAGACATGATTCTCCGCGAGACAGGCTATAACGAGAGTAATAATAACCGTCGACTTAATGTATTTCTCACCAATTCCCTTGAACCGCCATCGGTAGAACCACGTACTTTCTTCAATGCAATTAGCATGGAGGCTGAGGAAGCTGACAAGGTGAAACGAGATAAACCAGTTATGGTCGTCATTGGCAATCCGCCTTACAATGGAGCAAGCACTAACAAGGGTGATTGGATCATGAAACTTATGGAAACATATAAGACCGAACCGGGTGGACACGTAAAGTTGAAAGAACGTAATCCGAAATGGCTCAATGACGATTATGTCAAGTTTATACGATTGGCAGAAAACTATGTAGAAAAGAATGGAAAAGGCATTATCGGCTTTATCAATCCACATGGTTTTATTGACAATCCAACGTTCCGTGGAATGCGTTGGAATTTGCTCAAGACCTTCGATCGGATTTACATACTCAATCTTCACGGCAACTCAAAGAAGAGGGAGGTATGCCCTGATGGATCGAAAGATGAAAATGTCTTCGACATCATGCAGGGTGTGAGCATTAATATCTTTGTAAAAACCGGGAAGGACGATGGAGATGAACTTGGCAAGGTCTACTACGCAGAGTTGTGGGGATTAAGAGAGAATAAGTTTAAGTTCTTGGAATCCCATGATGCTACAGATGTTGAATATAAAGAGGTTATTCCACAAAATCCAATGTTTTTTTTCAATCCCATGAAAGAAATGGGGAAAGAAGATTATGATAAAGGTTTTTCAATTCCAGAATTGTTTGTTGTGAACTCTGTTGGTGTAGTAACAACAAAGGATTCTTTTCTTGTTTGCGACGATATTGAGACATTGAAAAGAAGAATCAATGATCTTATTTCTATGCCCGATATTGATTTTTTTCAAAAATATAAACTGAAAGATACAAGAGACTGGATGTTAAGTAAAGCAAAGCTTGATGTCGGTATATCGTTAAATAAGGACAACATAATTGAATACGATTATCGTCCTTTCGATAAGAGATACATTTATTATACTGGCACAACGAACGGTTTGATTGCTAGGCCAAGGGCTGTAGTACAGAGAAATATGCTTCATGTTGGCAATTTAGGTCTGTTGACTTGTCGCCAATGTGTTAATACAGAATGGAACTTAGTAGGTGTTACTGAGAATGTAGTCGACGATTGTAGATTATCAAATAAGACCAAAGAACGTGGCTACATTTTTCCGCTTTATGTTTATCAGAATATCATGGGTACAGTGGAAAAGGTTCCGAATCTTAACCCCAACATGCACAATCGCATAGCAGACAGCCTTGGCTTCAAGCCAACACCTGAGCAGTTGTTTTATTACATCTATGCAGTGCTACATAGCACAACCTACCGCGAGAAGTACAAGGAGTTCTTAAAAAGAGACTTTCCGCGTATTCCTTATCCGACAGATAGTCCTCTGTTCGAACAGCTGACAAACTTAGGCAAGCAACTTGTAGAACTTCATTTGATGCACGATGCCGAGAGTTGGAATGTCACGGCGGGATTCCCTAAGAATGGGTCAAATGTTGTTGACCGCTATGACTATTCGGAGGAAAAAGTGTGGATAAACGAACAACAATATTTCTCAAATGTAAGTGAAACCGCATGGACTGCATTTATTGGCGGCTACCAGCCTGCGCAGAAATGGCTTAAAGACCGTCGGGGGCGAGAACTTACTTATGAAGATATTATCCATTACGAACGTATTGTCTATGTATTAGATACAACGAAGACCATCGTTTCAAAAATTGATGGTATTTCACAACAATAACACAGAGATTACTTTACTGACATTGTCAAGGTTCTTCCTGCGCTTTGCCGTTGTTCACATAATGGTCACAGATGCCTCGTGGACTATCCTGCCGTCTTAGACTATCACGTAATTAATTATACTTGCGTCGGACAGGGCTGCCTGGCGACGGATAAAAGGCCCAGAAAACACTTTTTTCGAAAAAAACATGGAAAACGTTTGGCGGTCTCGCAAAAAGTAACTACCTTTGCACCCGCATTCAGAAAAGAACGCTATCCGAATTTGATTCGGTTTTATATTGCGCCCTTAGCTCAGTTGGTAGAGCAACTGACTCTTAATCAGTGGGTCTAGGGTTCGAGCCCCTAAGGGCGCACGATTCTTTCTCTGAAGCAAGCGCCCTTAGCTCAGTTGGTAGAGCAACTGACTCTTAATCAGTGGGTCTAGGGTTCGAGCCCCTAAGGGCGCACAAAGTTTACAATTGCCGTAGCTCTGACGAGTTGCGGCAATTTTTTTTCATAATCTCGTAGAATTTACTGAGAAGGAGAAAATCTGGTTGGGTAGCTGATTTGCGCGCTTCGCACAGGTGTGCCGCTTTCGGGGCACTAAGTTTAAAGAGGGAGGTAGAACCCCCCATCTACTCCCATTCGATGAAACAACGGAACGAATAGGAGGGCCGTCATTCCTGACGGCCACTATTTCCGAACGAATTTCATGCAATGCAATCGTATACCTTTCTTAACAAACTTCTAAAAGTTTAATCAAAATTCTTTCTTGAAGACGCCGATTATACATCGAATATTCTCTTATGCATATCAGAATTCTTGCTTGGCCGTCAGGAATGACGGCCCTCCTATAAACAGCCTTGTAGGAGCTTTGGTATTCTTGACGACGAGGATTGAAGATGATCTTGGATAATAAATATATGGCACACTAGCGCGAAATGCGCATTCAGCTTATGGATTAGACAGAAGGCAAGACTGTTCTGTAGACATGCAGGCGAGGAATTACCTAAACTTCATAGCTATGCCTAAAATAATCAGGAGAAATATGGCTCGATTGAAAGAAATGTATTATTTTTGCTGCATTAAGAAATCATTCACGCTTAACAAAGACAAACGACATGAGTGACGAAGAGATGCTCTATCGAGAGATGAACCCGGAGGATACGTTCTACATGGGAGACGACGAACCAAACGACGACAGACCATCGGACAATGAACAAGAGCAGAATCCGGAAGCGGCCGAGAGCAAGACGCAAACAACGAACAAAGGTTGCCTTGGCGTCATGCTGTGTTCTTTTATTGCTGCAGCGGTATGTTTCTTTTTCCTTATTCTATAGTATAAAGGTAGATTGGCGAAGGAACTATTACAGAAATATTGTTTTCAACCATCCTTACTGAAAATATTTGTCAAAAACATTCTTCTGTAATCAAAAATTTCTTATATTTGCCATTGGAATAGCTACCTCGCCTATGAACCACAACCGATCTGTTTTACTGTTGCTGATTTTCCTGTTGGCTTCAGCTTTTGTAGACGCTCAGAACAAGACGAATCCTGCCTTGCCCTGGCAGAAAATGTATGAGGACTGGCTCGACGTTGAAGACGTTGACAACGAGCTCAGCCAGCAACAGTACGAATTTCTTCAAGACCTTTATAACAACAAGATCGACATCAATCACGCCTCGCGCGAGGACTTGGAACAACTGCCTTTCCTCTCCGCGCAGCAAGTGGAGGACATCGAAGAATACATTTATCGCTACGGTGAGATGAAGAGCGCGGGCGAATTGCAGATGATAGCTTCCATCGATGCTGTCACCAGAAGATTGCTCCTGCAGTTCGTGACCTTCAGGTTTGCTCCAGGAAACGTACGTCCCGCTAAGGACAGTCTTTATCAGGAGCGAAAGGGACTGGCCAAACTTTTCAGCCATACCCGACAGGAACTTATTGTCAGCGGTAAGATTCCCACCTACAAACGTCGTGGCGACAAGCTTTCGGCCGATAAAGGCGGCTATCTGGGCTATCAATGGAAACATTCTTTCCGTTATACCCTCACTGCGTCCAACCGATTGAAGCTGTCGTTCGTAGGCGCTCAGGACAGCGGCGAGCCCTTCTTCTGTGATGGCAATGGGAAAGGTTATGACTATTACAGCGGCTACATCTTGTATAAGGTGCCGCGAAAACCCTTGGATAAAGCCTTTCATGGTCCACGGCTTCGTGAGGTCGTAGTGGGACGCTACCGCCTGCGGGCTGGTATGGGACTGGTAATCAATGGGAACTCAGGCTACGGCAAGGCTTCAATGCTGCAGTCTTTGGGCCGGGGGTATACCACGATTACGGGGCATTCGTCGCGGTCGGAGGCCAACTATCTGCAAGGAGCGGCTGCAACCGTGAGACTGTTTGAGCACAAGCAGACCAACTTAGACCTGACAGCCTTTGCCTCCTGGCGCAAGATTGATGCCACACTCGACACGCTTGAATCGGGCAAGACCGTTATTGCTACAATATTGCGCACGGGCTACCACCGAACCCGCAGCGAGATGAACCGTCGCAACGATGCCAGTCAGTGGGCAGCCGGTGGCAATCTCAACTGGAGATGGCAGAGATGGCACGCCGGACTGACGGGACTCTACACGCAGTTTGACAAGGCGCTACAGCCCAAAGGCAACCAGCGCTACAGGCAATGGGCGCCCAGAGGCCAGAGCTTCTGGAATCTGTCGGTCGACTATGGCTATACAAGCAGCGTGGTAAACTTCAGCGGCGAGACGGCAACGGGCGACTGTGGTGCCGTGGCTACAATCAACAGTTTGAGCCTGCAGCTTTCCTCGTCTTTGTCGGTTGTGGCCCTGCAGCGCTTCTATTCCTATAAGTTCTATTCACTATACGGCAGCAGCTTCTCGGCTGGAGGAAGCGTTCAGAACGAGAGTGGCGTCTATTTGGGCGCGGTCTGGCGTCCCCTGCGGGGCTTTACTGTCGAAGGATATGGCGACATCGCTTATTTCTCATGGGCGAAATACTTGATCTCACATGCCTCACATTATTACGAGACCATGCTTAATCTGCGTTATGAGCACAACGACTGGACTTTTTCTGCCCGTTACCGCTGGAAAGACCGACAGCAAGACGGAGAGTCAAACCGGGATGGAACGAAACCTCTGGTCTGGCAAAGCGAACAGCGGATGCGCGTGTTCGCGGAATTTAGCCGGGAAGTTTGGAACGCCCGTCTGCAGCTGGACGGCGCACTCTGCAGCAAGGGCGACAAGCACAACCATGGTTGGATGGCAACGGCACAAGGCGGGTGGCGGTGCAAGCACATAGCCTTGTGGGCTGGCTTCAGCTATTTCAACACGAGCGATTATCTCTCGCGGCTGTATGCCTATGAGCGAGGAATGCTTTATTCGATGTCCATCCCGATGTCGTATGGCGAGGGCATTCGCTATAGCTTCCTTTTCAGTGCGTCGCTGGGCAGTCATCTTACGCTCAACGGCAAGGTGTCAACGGCTGACTATTTCGACCGCAATCATATATCCTCGGGTATGCAGCAAATAGATGCCTCGTCGCAGACTGATGTTGAGTTGCAACTAAGGGTAAGACTATAACAATTCTGAGGAAAAAATCCCGTAATTCGATAAACGATGATTCGTGACGGCCGTCACGAATGAACGTGATGACCGTCACAAACGAACGTGACGACCGTCACGAATGAGCGTGACGACCATCACGAAGTAACGTGACGACCGTCACGAACCATCGCAAAACCGTCACGAACTAACGTGAAAACCGTCATGAACTAACGTGAAAACCGTCATGAACTAACGTGAAAACCGTCATGAACTATCGTGAAAACCGTCATGAACTATCGTGAAAACCGTCACGAACTAACGTGACAACTGTCACAATGAACGTGACAACTGTCACATGGTTCAGCCAGAATAATGTGTAGTTTATGGGGGAAAATGCTCACTGTGTTGTGAGCGGCAGATTAGGAGTTCCAAAAATAGGAACCGTCGGTATTGATGTCTTCTTCTGTCACCAAGTCCTCTATGGCAGCCGCAATGACAGGCAGGGGAGCCTCCAGTTCCTGTATCTCTTTTACGGTGTGCTTCTTTCCGTCGGCTAGGAGCTGACGGATCATGGCCTGTACGGACGCTATGTTTTTGTGTGATGTCTCGTCGTGAGTATGGCTCAGACAGACGTCGCACTGTCCGCAGTCTTCCGAATTTTTCTCGCCGAAATAGCGCAAAAGCTGACGGCTACGGCAAACATTGTCGTCGTTGGCATACTGCAGGATGGCCATGATGTTTTGCTCATATTGGCTTTTGCGGATGGCATAGACGTCTTCGGGAATGACGATGCGCTCCAGCTCCTCCCTCGGCCGGGTATACTCTACGAAGGGCATCTGGCGCTGGGGAATGAAACTCATGATGTGACGCTGGCTGAAGCTGCGAAAAATCTGATAGACCGCCGTGTCTTTCATCTCGCAAATGTGGGCGATGAGCGGCAGGCTGATGTAGGCGTAGTCGGTGAACAATCCGCTGTAGGTGCGCAGCAGGGCTGTGACCACTTTCTCCTCTTCCTCCGTGGTCTCGTCCAGCATATACAGTTCGTTGCGCGACAGCAGGAAGCGGCATCTTGCTGTGTTGTCGGGTTCTTCCTCATAGTGGATGTATCCGGCGCCTTGAAGAATATGCAGGGAAGCCCCAACGCTCAGCGGCTGAAAATTATATACGTGGCTGAATTGGGCAACATCAAAGAGAAAACGATGGCCTTCTCCGCTGCCTATGCCCACTTGGAAGAAGTAGGCCAAGTGTTCATAGACGTCCTTGATGAAGTCGATGGGCGGATAATTATATCCGATGCGACGTTTCAGGATGCGCTTGTCGTTGTCGTTGTAGAGCAGAACGGCATAAGCTTTCTTGCCGTCGCGGCCCGCACGGCCCGCTTCCTGAAAGTAGGCCTCGATGGAGTCGGGGGTGTCGTAGTGGATGACGATTCTGACGTCGGGCTTGTCTATGCCCATACCGAAGGCGTTGGTGCAGACGATGATGCGGATGTTGTCCTGCTGCCAGTTGTTCTGCCGCTCGTCCTTCACCGTATGGTCGAGGCCGGCATGAAAGAAAGTAGCGTCCAATCCGTTGTCGCAGAGCATCTTGCTGACGCGCTTGGTGTGGTCGCGGCTATAGCAATAGACGATAGCCGAACCCTTGACCGATCGCAAGATATGAATGAGTTCCTGATCTTTGTCGATGGTCTTGCGCACCACGTAGGCAAGATTCTTGCGGGCGAAACTCATACTGATGACATTCTTCTCCTTGAATTGCAGCTTCTCTTGAATGTCATCAATCACTTTTGGCGTTGCCGTTGCCGTGAGGGCGAGGATCGGAACGCCGGGCTTCCGCTTGCGAATCTCTGCTATCTTGAGATAAGAGGGCCGGAAGTCGTAGCCCCATTGACTGATGCAGTGGGCCTCGTCGACCGTGATGAAGCTCACTTTGATGCGCTCCAGCTTGTTGAGGAAGATGGGCGTCTCGAGGCGTTCGGGCGAGACGTAGAGCAGTTTTGTGTCGCCGAGGATGCAGTTGTCGAGCGTTTTCACGATCTCGCGGCGCTCCATTCCGCTGTAGATAGCAGCGGCGATGATTCCGTTGCTGCGCAGATGGCTCACCTGATCCTTCATCAGGGCGATGAGAGGCGAGATGACGATGCACACGCCTTCCTTGGCGAGGGCCGGCACCTGAAAGGTGATGCTCTTGCCGCCGCCTGTAGGCATCAGCCCCAGAGTGTCCCGGCCGCTTCCAATGCTCTCGATAATCTGGCGCTGGATGCCGCGGAAGTCGGGATAATGCCAGTATTGCTGAAGAATTGCTTTGTAGTCGGTCATTCCTCGTTGGGTCTGATATCCTCAATCTGCAGCTGAACGGCATTGCGCTTGAAGATATTCTCCTCGATGGTATAGGCGATGTCGAAGCTGCGCTTGCTCTTGATGTATCTCACGCTCTCGCTCTGCCCGAAGGCGATGCCGTTGACCACCGTGGGCGACTTGGAGTCGAGGAGCTCCAGTTTGATATGCTCTTGGTCGCGGCCAACAACCTTCGACGTGCCGTAGTCGTAGACGTTGAGCGTGCTGAATACGGGTTTGGGATTGAGCGGACCGAAGGGAGCGAACTTCTTCAGGTCGTTGTGCAGCTTCTTTGTGATGTCCTTGAAGTCGATCTGTGCGTCGATGTCGAGGTTGGCCTCCACTTGCTCAGGCTGGATGTGCTCTTCCACGTAGTGCTGGAAGCGCTTGCGGAACGTCGGGACATCGGCCCACTGCAGGGTGAGTCCGGCTGCGTAGGTGTGGCCGCCGAAGTTGATGAGCAGGTCACGGCAGCTCTTGATGGCCGAGTAGATGTCGAATCCTGTCACGCTGCGCGCTGAGCCTGTGGCCAAATCGCCATCGCGGGTCAGCACGACGGTGGGGCGGAAGTACATCTCCGTCAGTCGGCTGGCCACGATTCCAATGACGCCCTTCTTCCAATGCTCGTCGTAGAGCACGATGCTGGAGCGATGCTTCATGGAGTCGAGCTTCGAAACGATCTGGTTGGCCTCCTCGGTCATCTGCTTGTCGATGTCCTTTCGCTGTTCGTTGTATTCGTTGATGTGCTGCGCCATCTTCAGTGCGGTGGGGTAGTCCTTCTCCACCAGCAGGTCGACGCTCTTCTTGCCGTTCTCCATGCGGCCGGAGGCGTTGATGCGGGGGCCGATCTTGAACACGATATCGCTCATGGAAATCTCACGTCCGCTAAGTCCGCAGATGTCGATGATGGCCTTCAGACCGATGCTTGGGTTGATGTTGAGCTGCTTCAGTCCATGATAGGCCAGAATGCGGTTCTCATCCACGACGGGCACTATGTCGGCAGCGATGCTGACGGCACAGAAGTCGAGAAGCGGAATGAGTCGCGAGAAGGGTATGCCATTGTTCTTGGCAAAAGCCTGCATGAACTTGAATCCCACACCGCAGCCGCAGAGATGCTTGAAGGGGAAACTGTCGTCTTCGCGCTTGGGATTCAATATGGCCACGGCGTCGGGCATAACCTCGTCGGGCACGTGATGGTCGCAGATGATGAAGTCTATGCCCAAGGTCTTGGCATAGGCAATCTCCTTGATGGCCTTTATGCCACAGTCAAGGATGATAATGAGTTTTACTCCGGTCTCGCTGGCATATTCCAAACCTTTCTTGCTCACCCCGTAGCCCTCGTCGTAGCGGTCGGGGATATAGTAGTCCACGTTGGAATAGAACTGCTGCAAGAATTTATACACCAGAGCCACAGCTGTGCATCCGTCCACGTCGTAGTCGCCGTAAACCAATATGCGTTCCTTTCGTCCCATAGCATCATTGAGCCGGTCAACAGCCACGTCCATGTCTTTCATGAGGAACGGGTTGATGAGATCGGCCAGCTGGGGACGGAAGAATCGCTTGGCGGCACTTTCAGTGGTGATGCCCCTTCGGATGAGCAAGTGGGCGAGGATAGGACTCATGTTGAGTTTGTCACCCAGCTCTTTTGCTGTTTTCTGCTCTTCAGGTGTAGGAGGTACGTAGTTCCATTTGAAGTGCATTTTAGTTTTTATTTTTTTCTTTCTGCGTGTAAAGTTACAAAAAACTCGTTGAAACACAAAACTTTTTTATACAATATGAATTAAAATCGATTTTGGGTTTTAGTTGCATTCAAATGTAGCAAGATATTTTCGCAGAAAGAAAATCGGCAAGAAAAGAACTTGCCTTTTCTTGCCGATTGTTGAGTATCTTAGACTTA
>Ga0256404_1011885_pt1 | contig 11500 bp, 8 predicted proteins | sample RumenRJG_01DNA_FD_185990 | JGI IMG/M metagenome (GOLD analysis project Ga0256404, IMG submission 185990) | Bovine rumen microbial communities from Lethbridge, Alberta, Canada - RJG_01 | ecosystem: Host-associated > Mammals > Digestive system > Stomach > Rumen | place: Canada: Alberta | collected... | reverse complement strand
TCTCTAGAAGAAATTCCGCAAACAACCGATACTGAACATTGATTATTATGATGATTAGCCAAAACACATTTCACATTTGTCACAGCATTTTTCAGCTGATCCTGTGACAACAGTTTTCCAGCCCCTGATTTTCCGCCAGGCGCATTCATCACAAAAATAAACCCTCGCCCCTTTTCGGCAATCTGATTCAAAAGGATATTCCCATTTTCTCCATTCTCAGCAACAGCCATTTCATAAGAACAGTCTAAGATCAAGTGCCTATTTGTGCGTAAACAATCTTGATAAAACCCATATTTATCATTCGAAGAAAACAGAGGATAATTTGGCAGATCAAAGCCATCTACATCTGCATTTTCTGATAGTTTCCAGAAACGATCTATCCCCATTGTTAACGCAGTATCAAAAAGGGTCATATCAATGATTGGAGTATCAGGGTAGTCTTTTCTAAGGTTCAATATCAAATCAAATATTTCTTCCCTGGAAATTCCCGCACACCTTGCATTCTGGGCTGCTTTTTGCAGCACCTGACCCTCCATCCAGGGCATTGAGTTAGGTATATGTACCATGATGATGTCAATGCCTGAATCGACCATCATATGCGCAATCTCTCTGGATTTCTTAATCCCTGAGGGATCAATGGGAACTAGTCCAATAAATGCCAGACGGTGCTCTTGTTCTGCTAACGAAATTGTCTTATCAATTCTGTTGCTTTTCATATCGTGCTACCCGAGCGCAAGTTGCGTAAAACACAGAGACTATCTTCAGAACCGTCTTTTAGAACATACAGGGTAGCGTTACTTTGCAATGATAAAGAAGGATCGACAATTTCAACTTCAGAAGATGGAACGATTGTACGGAGAACTTTTCCTTGATCAAAGAGATCTGACAATGCCGGGCAAAGTATTCTATCTTGCTTTCTATTTCTCATGACCTTAGTAAAGGTGCCACAATAACTGTCCAACTCCTCCTTCATGTTTTCTGCAGAATCACATTCTACAGTCTCTATCAAAGTATCTGTCTGTTCAAAAGCACGAGCAATACTTAGTGCAAAGGATCCTGTAACACACGGAATGACAATACGCTTTACAGAATTTGGAACTGCTGCTTTGAAGTCATTACCATAATCAGATGAAAAGTCCGAGGAAATGTTGGTCTGTGGATAGGCTCCTGCATTGGATCGGCAGTTAATTATGCAATATTTGTGAGGGGAAGCAACCCACATCTGAAATGCATACATTTCCGGAAGATCGAATAGTATCGAGCAAGTATTTGAATCTATTTCAATATTGCTTAACTTTAAAGTCTCACACAGTGCCTCATCATGGCTTACTGCGTCTCCCAGAATCATAAGAACTCTAAGCTTCAAAAAATTGCAAAGCTTTGCAATCAATATTGCTTCATCAGAATATCTGACTCCGCAGACTGCCGATTCATACCCTAATTTTTTTGCCAGTAAAGCTGTGCCAATAATTGAATCAAAGTTTTCAGATACATGAACTGTCAGAATTGTTTCTGTTTTTTTTAATAATAAACTCGTTGGGGCGAACGTCTTCTTCAGGGAATGGAACTCTTGCACAAACGACGGGTCATTCACTGCTTTTTGATATTTCTCATAATACTCGTCACAGTAATCAGAGAATGCATCCGCAATAAAACATCCACCGTATTTCCCATACCAAACACGGTTATCCAGCTTGTTAATCATGTCTATTACCCGAATTGTTATTTCAGCTTTTCCAATATTTCTTTGTAAACCTTATCGACTCCCACTCCAGTCAATATTGCAGTCGCTTTAACCGTAGGAATTCCGGTATCAGGAAGCTGCGTAGCTGATACAAATAGATCAGGATGCAAAGACTCAGCCATGGACCTCACTTCAATCACCTTGCATGTTCCAACCGTACACGGAATATTCTGCTCCTTAAGATATTTCTCAATTTTCATGGCAATGTTTTTAGAAGTCACGCCACCTGTACCACAAGCAACCAATATTCTTTTCTTACCTTCTGTGTTCATAATTTCACTCTCCTAATTTCATTTATAGGGGGCACAAGTTGGCCCCCCTGTTTTCTCATTTCAATAACAATCAGGCAAATAGTTTAAAGATCCAGGCGATAATTGCTGACACATAGGTGGAGCCTACGCCAAGCGAAGTTGATAATGATTCAAACGGTGTTCCATTCAAAGCTGCCGCCTGTGTATATAACGGCCCAGTCCAAGTGCAAACGTAAAGAGCAATGATGAATACGACGATTCCTGCAAGGAATCCTCTGAAAATATTCTTTTTGCAATACGGCATAGCGCATGAAACCAGGAACGGGCAGGCTATTGCGAGATCAGCCAGAGGCATTACTCGATTTCCCGGGAGAATCAAAGCGAGTAAGATTACAACCGGAACAAGAAGAATACCAGTAGCCATAACATCAGGCATACCAACAAGGACTGCTGCATCAAGTCCGATATTTAACTGTCTGTGGAAGTATTTTTCTGAATGTTCCCGCATGCCATCGGCAACCGGAGTAATTCCTTCAATAAGAACATTTAGAACCTTCGGGAAAATGATCATGAAAGCTGCAATGGTTACTGCCAGATTCAAAGTGCTCCCTACGGATTGGTGATCAATAATTCCAAAAACGATACCCATGACGAATCCAATCAAAGACGGCTCTACAAGACCACCAAATTTTTCGGAAATTGTATCTGGATTCCAGTTAATATCGCGCAGCCCAGGGATCTTTTCAATGATCCAGTTTACGAGCATTCCGACAGGAGCATAAACAACAGCATTCCCATGAGGAATTGAAACACCGTCAAGACCATATGCTTTCTGAATTGCCGGCGCTGTTAAATCCGCAAACTTTAATATGATAATTTCTGTAATAACAAATGCAATAATAGATAGAGCGACGTTTTTTGTCTCTGCATAGACATATGCTGAAGACAGGGCAAATACGTAATAATTGAAAATATCAACGTCAAATGTATTCGTGAAATTGAGAAGTATCATTGCAATATTTACCAGCAGTCCTACAAGTAATAGAACTGAGTAAAAAGGAAGCGGGAAAATTACATAAGATTGCGACGATCCAACCCCCAGGTCAATGATATCCAGGCTAAGCCCCATATTCTGGATAATGTCTGAAATCACAGGCACAGCCGCTCCCGCAAACATTCCGACCATTGTATTCAATCCGATGATTCCCCCAGCCACATAAATTGCAGCTTTAAGAGCAGCCATAGGTTTTAATCGAGCCAGGATTAAGCCGACAAGGAAAATGCCAATCATAATCATGACTGCGGCAGATAATGAAGAATACCAATTCAATAATGCCATTTTCTTTACCTCCCCTTATTATGAGTTGTTGATGCTTCTTCACTACTCGCAATATAGGTCAAAGAAAAAACATAACCAACAAGTATTCTTGCAACTTTATTTGTGCAATTTTCCTAATTATTCCTTCCCGTAAACAGCGGAAATTCGGGTGCAACGCGTCGGCATTATTGGCATCGCTCCATCGATGTCTTCCTACGGTACCACTTTTAACCATCGATCCTGGTCCGCACATCCGACGTATGCGTTTCTCACTCAAACACTTTATTTTCAACAATCTCAAATATTTCAGCAGTAGTTGCTGCTTTATTAATTGTGCGCTCGATCTTATCGTCATCAAAAAGATCAGATAGTTTATATGAAATGTTCACATGACTAAAACTATCTACAGGTGTGAGCAGTAAGATATGATGAATTTTGTTTTCCATTATTTGAACTGGATATCTGAGATGCAGGTATGACAATCCAAGTCTTTTAGCTTTTTCCATGGATGCATGGCCTAACAGGTAACCATTATGATAGGTCATGTAACTCCCATAAGTTTTTATGTTACTTATCAATTCTTGAATATAATCTTCGCCAATATAGCCATTTTCAATTAGTGGTTTGCCTACGATAAACAATAGTTTTTCCCAGTCATCCTCTTTTTCTTCTTCTATCTGAACAAATTCCGGTCTGAAAACATCACTTAGATTTGCGCTTCCGCCAACTTTATAGACCTGCTTTAAGTCGCTCTTGACACGATCAATTTGACTGCTTTTGACATAAGGCCGAATTGTATTAACAATCTTTGAATATGTAGGTATTGGAGAATTATGAAAAATGATCTGATTAACTGCATTTTCAACTGCAATCTTATCTTCCATTGTCAGTATTGGATGGATTTGAATTATTCGTTCATTATCAATTGAATTTATTGGAACCGTAGTCAAGATAATATCGGCATGATAATTTCCGTGATCATACTCATTCAGGCTGATACATGATTGAACATTTATTCTCGAATCCAGATTTTCTATTTCTCGCTTTAATAGATAAGATGTCGATAAACCATTTAAGCAAATTGCAATTACTGAGACTTGTTGAACTATATGCTCTTTTTCCCTTGCTTTACCAGCAAAATATAGTGTAATGAAACCAATTTCACTTTCATTAATAGGTCCCCCAACCATATCTTCCAAAGGGGCCACAACATTTTCCACAACTCCATAAAATAACGAGTAACGTTGTTTTATTTCTTCCAATAAAGGATTGTCTATGGAAATTCCATATTTCATCCTTAAAAATGCTGTTTCAAGATGAGTGGCTAAACTCTCTGTAAACTCTGCATCGTCAGTATTAATTGCAGTCAGAACATAAAACAGGTTCTCCATCTGCTTCGTCACGACCATGATTTTATTTTCAATTACACTTTCACAACGCTGGTTGATCCTGGAGCAGTATAACAAGAGAGTAATGTAATTAAATTCATCACCTATCAGTTGTGGAAAATGTTTGGAAACGAACTGCTGCTCATGACTATCCTCAATCATTTTTTGTTCTTGAGGATCAAGTGAAAAACAAATTGGATCATTGTTCTTCTTTGCAATATATGCGATCAAATAAGCTATCGAAAGAAGAGAACTGTCATAGTATGCATATTTGCTGTTTTCTATTGTCTTTAATATTTGATATTTTTGGATAATTGGCTTCGTATAAAAACTAAATCTGCTAAACATGTCCGGTTCCTGAACTATTGAAGAATATAGAGAGCCAAAAAAGTTCAAAAAGCCTCTTCTTCTATTCAGTTCATTGCCAACAATTCGGTACCCTTTTTCCCGTGTAAATTTTATTTCAAGGTGGTATGATGACAACTTACTTTTTAATTCGTTAATATCGTTAATAACCGTATAACGGCTTACCTTTAATAGTTCGTCGAAATCATGAATGTCAAAGGAATTGGCATTATTAAACATTTCACAGTAATAACACGCCAGTCTTTCTTCTTGTGTTAATGAATAGATCTGCTTCAACGTATTTTTAGGAGAATATTTCGAAAGAACATTTTTCTGATTTTCATCAATAAACATTCCTTTTCCATAAATGGAATGAATTTTGGAAACCTTAGAATGCTCTAAAATGGTATTAATTTCATCCAGAGTATAGTAAACATTCCTCTTTGAAATGTTTAAACACCCACTGATCTCTTCTACCGAGAGATAAGCCTTATTTGTTATAAATAGATTAATAACTGCGACCAATCTATCATGTTGATCTAATCTCATATAATTATCACCACCCTTTTCAAAAGACGGTATATGCGTATTTTAGCAGAACCCGACTTTCTCAATTCTTTTCAAAATGGTCAAAGCCATTATCAGTAAGCAACGTTCATTTTCAAATGAAGTTGAAGGCAGCTTTCGCCTCCATAGGCAGCAATTATTTCTCGAACAAACAAAAGGCCTTGGTGTCAAAGAATACTGACTTTTGACTTCCAAGGCCATATTGTGAAAAACTTCTATAGAAAGCGGCTTATGGGATAATAATGATTTTGGTACAATCAATCCATCAGCGAGCCGCCGTTTACATCAAGGATTTCGCCATTAATGAATGAGACATTATCCTGACATAAGAAAGCAGCAGATTCACCGATTTCAGACAGCTTCCCAAGACGTCCACAAGGGATTGTCTTGATTGCTTCTTTCCAGCGATCACCAGCAAGAACTGCAGCAGATTCAACCCAGCCAGCTGCGATAGCATTGCAATTGATTCCAGTCCCGGAAAGCTCGAGCGCATACGACTTTGTAATACTGATCAGGCCAGCCTTGGCTGCTCCATAGCAGGCAACGCCTTTTCCAGGCATCTTGCCATCCGAAGAAGAAATGTTAACGATCTTTCCATAATGATTCGGAAGCATACTTTCCTTCACTACCGCCTGTGTCATGAAGAATGCGCTCTTCAGGTTGACATTTATGCAGAAATCGAAATGCTTTTCATCTGCTTCAAGCACGCCCTTAGCAGGATAAGCTCCGGCATTATTGATCAGAAAGTCGATCTTTCCTGCATCCTTAACGATTGCCTTTACCGTTGTCTGGATCTGCTCGACATTTGTAAGATCACATACATAAGTCCAGCATTTTCTCCCCATCGCCTGGATATTCTTTACAACTTCAAAATTCTCATCAACTTTCAGATCAACAATGGCAATATCCGCCCCCTTAGACGCAAATGTTTCCGCAATCACTGCGCCGATGCCACGACCAGCGCCGGTGACAACAGCAACCTTTCCATCAAAAACATTCTCCATAGTTTAATCTCCAATCTCCTTAGTGTTCAAAATGATGATAATCTGTCGGAATTTTCTCTACATTCGGATCACTATAATGAAGCACAAGATCTTTTACTCCGATGGTTTTAATGGCAAGCATCAAAGAATATGGATTCTTAATATCTACATAAGAGCTCAATGCATCAAGAACCGCCGATGCAAAATGTTTTCCATTTTCTTTCTGAACTGAGGCCGCCTCATCGATCTCATCAAAGTTAATCAGCTTCAGAACATCACCAATATATTTTTCCTCTTCTTTTGCCAAAGCGAGCTTTCTTACGATCTCTTCAACTGTCACCTTCTCATGCAAACCTGTATCAGCCATTACCGTCACGGCATGCCCGGTTCTGTAATGAACCTGCCCTGCCATATCAAACAGCAGACTGTCAAACAGATGTGCATCATTAAGCGACGAATCCTTATGGTTTCTTCCAAGCTTGTTGGTAAACAACATGGAGCCAGTCAGATCATCACCATAGATCTGTTTCAATGCCGAAAGCATGATCAGCCGCTTGTAAGGTGAATGGAAATCATCGCCAAACGATGGCGCAAGATGAGCACCGCAGAGATCTTCCACAATATATTTCTCAATCAACGTCATGCCCAGCAGCTCATGAACATTCTCTGTACTTTCACCATATCCATCATCAAGATTGGAATGGATCAGTGCACCTTCCGGCTTATGTACTCCCATGCAGAGAATTGCTTTGACAGTTTCCTTGGTTCTCGCACAGTTATCAGGAAACTCGGGATAATCCCATCCGAAATACTGGGAGATGTTTCCCATCGTCGTAATCCCTGCTTTCAGCGCATGAACACAGGAATCAAAGGATGCCGGCGAACCGATCATGTTATCCCCAAGATGAACCTGCGAGCAACGCACCGAGGCAAGTTTGTCCCAGTCACTCTGATCGGAAAAATACAAAGCAGTATGCGTTGCATGATCATTTCTGAGCTCTTTTGGAAGAGCCATACTTGGATCAATTGAGACGCCAAAGCGATCAAGTTTCAACCCACGTTCCGCCAGCTGTTCTTTCAGCTCGAAAGTCTGCTGGTCAAACTGATCCCAGTCACGGAAGCAAAAGTGTACATGGTACATAATCTCCCCGGCGGCAGCGCATGTTTTCTTATAAACAACTTCGTTCTTAACGCCGGAGCCTTTCGCCCATTCACTTTTTCCAACCTGGAATTCAGAAGCTTCTTTTTTAGTTTCTTCGATCCAGCCCGGGTCCGAATCAATTCCTTCAAGTTTTTCTTTCAAGTTCAATTTCGTCATTATCAAGCCTCCGTTTCAGTTTTTTTACAGCCGATATTCAATGCCGCAAGAATCAGAGAGAATACCGGAGTCAAAAAGCCCATAAAGTAATACGGAAGATACGTTGCCACAGAAATACCCAGAGCATTTGCGCAGTAAATTCCATTCGTGCCCCATGGAACCATCGGACAGATTATGGTTGCTCCATCCTCCAGGGTCCGTGACAATACAGAGCGATCAAGTCCCTGCTCATCGTATTTTTCACCCAGAACATTGGCAGGTATCAACATCGCCAGATATGGATCTGAGGCAAAATAGCTCAAAACAATGCAGGATATCAGTGTCGTCGCAACCAATCCAAATCTTGTCGAGGTAACCTTGCCAAGTTTGGAAAGAATCAAATCCATAACAGAAGTCACCTGCATCAGGCCAGCCATCATCAATGACATCATCATCAATGCAACGGTGCTGGTCATTGAGACCAGTCCGCCTCTGGTCAGCAGCCGATCCACTGCTTCAATACCTGTATGCGATGCGTATCCGGAATACATGTACTGAAGAATTTCGGCAGGAGACAGATGCTGAAGAAATGCCATCTCAAGCAATGCCAGCCCAATGGCAATCATCATTGTCGGAATCGCCGGCATCTTCTTAAGAATCATGATGATCATTACAACAAGCGGGATCAGTAATACCGGACTGGTCCAGAACACCTGTGAAATCCCGCCGGTCAACGTCTCAATCTGCGAAACATCTACCGTTCCAGACTGATACCTTGCGCCAATAATCGCAAACAGGATCAGCGAAACAATAAAGGCAGGCGTCGTCGACCACAGCATCGATCTCGTATGATCATACAAACCCGTTTTAGCAACAGCTGCCGCAAAGTTCGTTGAATCCGAAACCGGAGACTGCTTATCGCCAAAATAGGCTCCGCAGACAATAGCCCCAGCTGTGATTCCAATCGGAATTTTCATCCCATAAGAAATGCCAATAAAGGCAATTCCAATCGTTCCGATGGTGGTCCAGGAGCTGCCGGTTGTAATGGACATCAAAGCACACAGCAACAAAACAGATGGCAGAAAGAAAGCAGGAGAGAATATCTTCAAACCATAATATATGATCGTTGGAACAGTTCCACTGGCCATCAGCACCCCGACAAGGATACCGATCAGGCAAATGATCAGCATCGTTTCAATGGATTCAGAAATGCTCTTCAGGATGGAAGAACGCATCTCCTTCCAGGGAACCCCTATTAGAATTCCATAGATCATCAGCACTGCACAGCTGAACAGCAGAACCACATGAGGATTCTGTCCAAGTACAGCAACACCGTAAATCAGGAGCCCGACCGTAATAATCATTATGATCAGGCTTGATTTGAATGTCGGCTGAATTCTGCGTTTTACTTCTTTCTCCATAAAACGCCAACTCAGTTCTGAGCCTGTTTTTCAGCTTTGTACTGGAACTTGTTTACTCCTGCATAAATGATGGTGAAGATAGGTGCAAGAATTGCGACAAAATAGAACGGAATATACTGCAGTGTTGGAACACCTAATGTAGCTGTTACATAAACGCCGCCGGAACCCCACGGAACCATCGGTGCGAAGAATACAGCATTATCAACCGCACGCGACAAAACAGAGCGATCCAAACCGAGGTCATCATATGCCTTGCCAAGTGCCTTTGCAGGAAGCGTCATTGCAAGATATGGATCCGCTGCAAAATAGCTCATCACAAATGTAATGACAGTCGTGAGTACAGTGAGCGGGAATACCTTCTTGACAACCGAAGCAAGCTTCTCAAGAATAACATCCATCATGCCAGTATTCTGCATGACACCAGCCATCCAAAGCGAGAAGAACATCAGAGCAATGGTTCCCATCATGCCATTGATGCCGCCGCGTGTAATGATACGGTCAACATCTGCAATACCTGTGTTACCAACATATCCACTTACAAGATAAGACAGAGAATCAGCAAGAGAATCCCCCTGAACGAAGATTGCAACAAGTGTACCGGCAGCTGCTGCAGCAACCATAGTTCCAACAGCCGGTGCCTTCTTGGCAATCATAACTACCATGACCACAACCGGGAGCAGCGTCAGAGGGCTCAGATTGAAACCAGCATCCAATCCGCTTAATGTCTGCTCAATCTGCTCGGAAGCGCCAACGCCGGATGCAGAATAACCAGCACCGATAACGGCAAAGATGATGATGCTGATAATCAGAGCAGGAATTGTGGAGCACAGCATATTCTTCGCCGCCTTGTATACTTCCGAACCGGAAATAGCAGCTGAGAAGTTAAAGCCATCAGACATCGGAGACTGTGCATCACCGAAGAAGGAACCGCAGCAGATTGCACCAACCGTAACCGGAGCAGGAATGCCCATCGAAGTAGCGATACCAAGCATGGCTACACCGACGGTCCCGGCAGTTGTCCAGGAAGAACCAGTCAAAGTCGACATGATTGCACAGAGAACAACTGTAAACGGAAGAACGATTGACGGCTTGAAGATCTTCAGACCCCAGTAAATAACGTACGGAACGGTGCCGCCCGCAACCCAGGAACCAATGACCATACCGATCGTCATAATAATAAGCATTGCTTCCAAACTGCTGGAAATAGACTTGAAAGCATCCTTCATCATGTCATTCCAGGAATGACCAAGGTACAGGCCATAGAACATCATGACCAGCGTGCACAGAAGCAGCGGGATCTTAGGATCCTGGCCCAGCCCGATGATGCCATACATCAAAATGACGACTGCAAGAACAAGAATTCCCACAGCGCCCTTTAATGTTGGCTTGCGCAAAGACTTCTTTGATTCACTCATAAATTTCCCCTTTCAGCGGAACGAAATCATTTCCGTGTCCTACGAAAAATTATAAGTGAATGAACTATCATGTTATTGCTTTCACTTATACGATTTATTTATGCCCAAGCGCAGCGTCAAGCAATATTTCTATTTCCAATAATCATCAAAAAAGGCCATCGCTGGCCTCAATTTCAAAACGCACTCAACGCATTCCTTAATCAATTTGTGAATTTTTTACTTTCTGCGTTATAAAAATCTTTTATGCGTGCTTCAATAGCTTCTTGGCGCATTTATGCAACAAGTCCACATATCGCTTTCCAATAGGACTCAGCTCCTCTTTCTTTGTCACATATCCCACAGAGACAAGGTCGGTCTTCGACATCGGAACCGTTGTAATGTTGGTCCCATTCAAGTACGGATGGATCATGTTTGTACAGATCGTGAAACCATTCAAGCATTCCAGAAAATAAAACATATCGCTCCGATCCGAAACATTCACCACACGTCCATGGCCAAATACCGTCGAAGCCTCCTCGGTAAAGTATGAAGAATTGAATTCACCTTTTTCAAACTGGATGTAGGGCATATCCTGCAGATCCACCGCCTCGATTATCGGCTTTTGAGCTAAAGGATTATTCTTCAGCAGCATCACGTACTGACCGGATTTGAAAAGCTGATGGAATTCCAGACCATCACGTTCCAGCCGCTCACTCATTGCCTGATAATTCCGCTCCGTCCAATAGAGAATGCCGATTTCGCACTTATTCGCGGCAAGGTTCATCAGTGTCT
>Ga0256404_1011884_pt1 | contig 11501 bp, 9 predicted proteins | sample RumenRJG_01DNA_FD_185990 | JGI IMG/M metagenome (GOLD analysis project Ga0256404, IMG submission 185990) | Bovine rumen microbial communities from Lethbridge, Alberta, Canada - RJG_01 | ecosystem: Host-associated > Mammals > Digestive system > Stomach > Rumen | place: Canada: Alberta | collected... | reverse complement strand
CGCTGTGCGCGGCGGTGTCGAGCTTGCCGAGCAGGCTGGCGAGCAGGCTGACGTAGGGCAGCTCGTCGAAGGTGACGCCGTCCAGGTCGAAGTAGTGGTAGGCATAGGCGATGCCGTGGGTGTCGATGTCGTGCACGAGGTAGGGGAGGCCAGCCTGCTCGAACGCGATGGGCGTCTCAGCCGCCGGCTCGCCGATGTCGGCCACGCCGAGGCGCGGGAGCTTGGCGATATCCTCGGGCGCGTCCTCGCGCTCCTGCTCCGCGCGCAGGGCCGCGACCTCGTCGATCACATGCTGCAGATCGTCTGCGGACATGCCCTCCTTGATGCGTGCGAGCTCGGCCGCCTCCTCGGCGGCATCGCCTTCCGCGACGGGCACGAGGTCCACGAGGGCGGAATGGCCGTTCTCGGTGATCATCGAGCGCAGGAGCTCCTCGAAGTAGCCCTTGTCCAACCCCTCCTTCATGTGGGCGATCTCCTGCTCGTAGTGCAGGTACGACACGGGGTCGTCATCGTCGTAGAGCCAGCTCGAGAGGGACGTGATGGCATAGGCGACGCCGTCTGCGATGCCCCACTCGCCCTCGCGGAGCGTGAACTCCGCCTGGGCAAGCGCGGCGCGGAGCTTGTCTGCGGGGATGCCGTTCTCGATGAGCTCGGCGCAGGAGTCCTCGATCAGCTTGCGGAACTCCTCCGCCACACCTTCGCGCGCGCCCTTCAGGGTGAACATGACCTGCGGCTGGTACAGCGAGTCGATCAGAGCGGACGAGAAATCCTCACCCAGCCCGGCATCGAGCACGCGACGCTTGAGCGGCGCCTCATTGGAACCGCAGAGGGCGTCGAGCAGGATGTCCGCGGCGAGCATGCGCTCGCGCTGGGCGGAGGTTCCGATGACGTAGGCCAGCGCAACGCTGGCGTTCTCGGGCGCGGTGGCCATCTCGATCGTGCGCAGGGGCGTCGTGACGGGCGCCTGCAGCTCCAGCGGGTTGGGCTCTCCGCTTGTGCGCTGATTCACCGTGGCGAAGCGGCTGGCGATGAAGGCGAGCTCGCGGTCGATGTCGAGGTCGCCGTAGAGGATGGTGTAGCTGTTGGCGAGGTTGTAGTGGCGCGCGTGGTTGTCGAGGAACTGCTCGTAGGTGAGCGTGGGGATGGCGCGCGGTGCGCCGCCCGACTCGAAGCGGTAGGCGGTGTCGGGGTAGAGCTCGCGGCCGACAGCCTGGAACAGCACGTCGTCGGGGTCGGACATGGCGCCCTTCATCTCGTTGAGGACCACGCCGTTGTAGGTGAGCGGGGCCTCGGGCGACTCGAGCTCGAAGTGCCAGCCTTCCTGCTCGAAGATGCGCGGGCGGGCGTAGATGGCGGGATGCAGCACGGCGTCGAGGTAGACGTCCATGAGGTTCTCGAGGTCGGTGACGTTGGTGGATGCCACGGGATAGAGGGTCTTGTCGGGGAACGTCATGGCGTTGAGGAACGTCTGCATGGAGGTCTTGAGCAGCGTGACGAACGGCTCCTTCACGGGGAAGCGCTCGGACCCGCAGAGCACGGAGTGCTCGAGGATGTGGAAGACGCCCGTGTCGTCCGCGGGGGGTGTCTTGAAGCCGATGGCGAAGGCGCGGTTGGCATCGTCGCAGGCGATCCAGAGCATGCGCGCCCCGCTGGGCATGTGGCGCATGCGGTATGCGCAGCCCGAGAGCTCGGGGAGCTGATAGACCTCCACGACTTCGAACTCGCTGTGGACGCTTCCGACCGCGAGGTCGGCGCGGGGCTCGGAGAACGATCTCGTTTCCTCAGACATGGGCACCTCCGTTGATTGCACACCTGTTTAACTGTAGCAGACGGGGCCGTCGAACGTGCTATGCTCGAACGGCTGTCGCCCGAGACCTCGCAAAAGGAACCGTCCCAAAAGCGCGGAAAACCGCGAAAAAGGAACCGTCCCCAAAGCGCGAAAAAGGAACCGTCCCCAAAACGCGGTCAACGAGAGAGAGGAGGTGTCCGGTGGAAGATCGTTCGCGCGTGAGGCGCGGCATAGCCATGGCCATCGTCGGCGCGATGCTCTGGGGCGTCAACGGCACGGTTGCGGGATTCCTCATGGACGCCTACGCCATCGACCCGCTCTGGCTCGCCTGCGTGCGCGAGCTGCTGGGCTGCTGGTTCTTCCTCATCCCGGCTTTCGCTCTCGACCGCGATGCCCTGCGCGATGCGGTCTCATCCCCGCGCAACCTCCTCTGGATCTACGGCGTGGGACTGGCGGCCATCCTGTTCTCGCAGATCTCCTACCTGCAGGCCATCTTCTGGACCAATCCCGCCACGGCGACGGTCATCCAGAGCCTGGGCATCCTGCTCGTGCTCGTCTACACGTGCGTCTCCAAGCGGCGCCTTCCCCTCAAGCGCGAGGCCGTGGGCATCGCATGCGCGCTCGTAGGCACCAACCTCATCGCAACCGGCGGCAGGCCGGGCCAGCTCGCGCTGCCGGTCTCGGGAGCCGTGTGGGGCGTCCTGCTCGCCGCATCCTCAGCCTGCCTCGCGATCTTGCCCCGCAAGGCCATGGAACGCTTCGGCAACTTCGCGGTGAACGGCCTCGCCTTCCTCACCTCGGGTATCACCCTCGCCCTCTTCGTGCGTCCCTGGGAGACCATGCCCGCGCTCGATATGAGGGGCATCCTGCTGCTCGCCTTCGTCATCGTGCCCGGAACCTTCGGCGCCTACGGCCTCTTCCTGCAGGGCGCCAAGGATGCGGGGGCGATGCGCGCCGCGCTGCTCAACACTGCCGAGCCGGTCACGGCGACGATCGCCACCGTGCTCTGGCTCAAGACGTCGTTCTCCGTCGCCGAGCTCGTGGGCTTCGCGCTCGTCCTCGCGATGGTCTTCCTCACGGCGGGGGAAGAGCGGGACTGATCCGAAGGGCCTATGCGAGCGTTCGGACGGTCTTCGCCACATTGACGAAGTGGTCGGCGACCCTCTCCGCGTCGGTCGAGAGCGAGAGGAACCGCGTGCTCTCCTCCGCCTTGCTGGAACCATCCGCAAGCCTGTGGATATAGCTCTGCGCCATCTGCTCGGCCAAGGCGTTCACCTGCTCCTCGAGGGCGTACACCTGCTCGAGCTCGGAGTGCTCGCCATACAGGTACGCCTCGACGGTGTGCTGCGAGATCTCGTGGATGAGCGCCCCGATGCGCTCGATCTCCTCGATCTCAACAGGGGAGAAGCACTGGCCGATCTCATCGAGCGCCTCGGCGTATTCGACGATGTTCTTCGCATAATCGCCCACGCGCTCGAAGTCGGAGACCGAATGGATCGCCTTCGAGAGGTAGGTGTGGTCGGCCTCGCTGAGCTTGCCCTTCAGCAGCTTGGCGATGAATACCACGACTGCCTTGTTGAGGAAGTCGAGCTCGCCCTCGCGCTCGTAGAACAGCTGGCGCCCGCTGAAATCCATGCTCGTCGCCATGGAAAGCGATGCATCGAAGTTCTCGGTCGCGATCACCGCCATGTTCGCGATCTCGCTGCGGACCTGCGCGACGGCGATGGCGGGCGTCGCCAGCATGTTCTCATCGATGAAGTGCGTACGGTACGCCATCGCATCCGCCTGGTCGCTGTCGGGGATGATGCGGCAGACGAGCGCCACGACTGCCTCGGTGAACGGAAGCACCACGATGACGGCAACCACGTTGAAGACGGTATGGAACACCGCGAGCTGCGTCTGCGGCATTCCGGGGAACGCATCGTAGAAGATGGAGCCGAGCGAGACCGCTCCTCCCGTGAACAGGCGGATGGCCAGGCCGATGAGCACGAACAGGACGACGCCGCCGATGTTGAAGAGCAGATGGATCGCCGCCGTCCGCTTGGCGTTGGTTCCGCTCGTGATGCTCGCGATGATGGAGACGACGCATGAGCCGATGTTGGAGCCCATCGTGAGGAAGATGCCCTGATCGAGCGTGATGAGGCCGGCGACCAGCATCGTGATGGCGACCGACGTCATGACCGACGAGCTCTGGATGATGGCGGTGAGGATGGCGCCGGTGAGGATGAGCAGGGCACCGTTCTCGATGGAGGCGAGGAAGGTCCTCACGCCCTCGAGCTGTGCGAATCCCTCCATGGAGCTGCTCATCATCGAGAGGCCGACGAACAGCATGCCGAATCCCGTCACGATGCCGCCGATCGTGCGCAGGTTGTCGCCCTTTGCCTTCTGGGCGAGCAGGGCGCCGATGCACGTGAAGGCGGAGAAGATCGCCGTCGTCGACAGGGCATCTGCGCCGATCAGGCCGAGCGCCACGATATGCGCCGTGATGGTCGTGCCGATGTTGGCGCCGAAGACGATCGTGGCCGCCTGCACGAGCGTCATGATGCCGGCATTCACGAAGCCGATCACCATGACGGTGGTCGCGCCTGAGCTCTGGATGGCGGCGGTGCCCAGCGCGCCGATGCCGACGCCGAGCAGCTTGCTGCGGGATGCGCTCGCGAACAGCGTGCGGAGCTTGTCGCTGCCGATCGATTCGAGGTTCTCGCTCATCATCTTGCAGGCGATGAGGAAGGTGCCGATGCCGGCGAGCAGGGACAACGCCGATGCGGCAGGGGAGAAGATATCCATCTCTGGTCTCCTGTTCAGGTGTCTCTGTGGTTTTGGGAAAGGCGCGCTACGCTGAGGGCGCGTTGGAGGATTCAAAGATCATGCGGGGCCTGCTGCTCCTTCCGGTCGGTTTGCAGCAAAAAAACGAGACGTTTTGCTGCAAGCTTCCATGCGGCAAAAGTCTCGCTTCTTAGAACATACCCCGGGGATCGATCGATCCCGTACTGACGAAAGTATGTTACGCACGCGGTGCGCAAGCTACTCCCTTTTCTAGCGGAATCATAGCAAGCCGCGCGAGCGGAAAAATGGTCATGCGGTCAGTTTTCGGTAAAAGGATTGGGGAAGCCTTAGAGCTGGTCGTTCGGCCAGACGTACTCCATCTGGGTGGCGGTCGCCGAATACCATGCGCTGCCGGGCGGGCAGTAGCGGGCGGCGGCGGCCCAGGTGAGCGTGTAGCCGTAGCCGTTGGCGAGGCCGCGCACGTGGGCGCGGATCGAGGAATCCCAATCGGAACCGAGGTAGGCGAACCAGCCCCAGGCGTTGTAGGGCTCGAAGCAGTAGCGGCCCTTGGAGCTCTCGACGGCGGCGATGGCGGGCGACCAGCGCGGGTCTACGCCGTAATCCCAGGCTGCCTCGGCGAAGGCGTAGCCGTAGCCCGCGAGCGGGGAGCCTGCGAGGTAGTTGTCGATGCGGCCGCTCCACACCTGGACGAAGTAGTCGCGGGTGGTGACGGAGGGATCGGTGCTGACGGTGCCGGAGTCGCCGTCGGAGATGCCGCCGGTGCCGCCGGTCGCGCCGATGTCGGAGTTGGGCGGGATCTCGACCGTTGCGGTGTTGCCGCTCGCGGTGGTGAACTCCTCGCCCGCATGCTCCTGCGCCTCGGCGAGGGCGCGCTCGCGCTCGAGGCGCTCCGCCTCCTGCTGGGCGAGGATGGCCGCCTGGAGGGCCTCGCGGGCCTCGATGGCCTCGTCAAGCGCCTCCTGCGCAGCGGCCTTCTCGGCCTCGGCGAGCGCCAGGTCCTCGGCGAGCTTCTGCCTCGTCTCCGTGAGCTCGGCATCCAGGTCGATGAGGGCCTGGAGCTCGGCGTTGTTGCGCGTCTGGATGATGTCGAGGTACTGGATGGTGGCGAGCATGTCGTAGAAGTTCTCGGCCGAGAGGACCATCTCGATCAGGCCGGGTGCGTCGAGCGAGACGCGGTACTGCCAGCGGATGGAATCGCTCGTGCGCTGGCGCTGCTGGGGCAGCATGGCCTCGAGCTCGGCGATGCGGGCCTCGTTGGCCTCGATCTCGGCCTGGAGCTCCTCGATGTGCTTCACGCAGGTGTCGTATTCATCGGAGCAGCGCACGACCTCGGCCTGGAGCTCGGCCATCGTCGCAGCATGGGCCGTCGCCGGGAAGGCGATCGACACGGCGAGCAATGCAGCTGCGAGCAAACAAGCTACGAGCGCGCGAATATGTGGCTGGCGTTGCGCCAAACTCCGTCCTCCATACGTCGTGCGGCAGGCAGTCACCTAGAATACCGCAGTTTCGCCCGAATCACGGTTCTTCCACGTTTAGAGGACATTGAGGGAGCAAAGGGCGTGTAAGGAGTTACAAGAGTATCATGAAATGGTATGTGTGTGGGAAAAAGTTCGGCGGGAGGTCTCCGTGGACATCATCGAACTGTTGAAAGCCGCCCTTTTCGGCCTTGTGGAGGGAATCACCGAGTGGCTGCCCATCTCGTCGACGGGCCACATGCTGCTCCTCGAGGAGTTCGTCACGCTGGACGTCTCGCCCGAGTTCTGGAAGATGTTCCTCGTGGTCATCCAGCTGGGCGCCATCCTCGCGGTGGTCGTGCTCTACTTCGGGAAGCTGAACCCCTTCTCCCGCTCCAAGACCGCCGAGGAGCGCCGCGGCACCTGGTCGCTCTGGGGCAAGATCATCGTCGCCTGCATCCCCGCGGCCGCCGTGGGCATCCCGCTCGACGACTGGATGGACGAGCACCTCTCCGGCCCCGTCGTCATCGCCGCCGCCCTCATCTTCTACGGCATCGTCTTCATCATCCTCGAGAACAGCAGGAACGCCCGCGCCGCCGCCTCGCCGCGTGTGGGCCGCCACTTCGCCGGGGATGTCCTGATGGACGCGGACGCCCTCGCCACTACGACCTCGCTCGAGAACCTCTCGTGGAAGACCGCCATCGGCATCGGCCTCTTCCAGGTCCTCTCGCTCGTGCCCGGCACGTCGCGCTCCGGTTCCACGATCATCGGCGGCCTCGTCCTCGGCTGCGCGCGCCCCGTCGCGGCGGAGTTCACGTTCTTCCTCGCGATTCCCGTCATGTTCGGCGCCTCGCTCCTGCGCCTGCTCAAGTACTTCATCGGCGGGGGAGGCTTCATCGCGAGCGAGTTCGCAATCCTCGGCGTGGGCTGCGTCGTCGCCTTCGTGGTCTCGCTCATCTCCATCAGGTTCCTCGTGGGCTTCGTCCGCAAGCACGACTTCAAGCCGTTCGGCGTCTACCGCATCATCCTCGGCATCGTGGTGCTGGGGTACTTCGTCGGCATGCCGTTCGTGCAGTCGCTCATCTGATCCGGCACACTACCTGCGGTCCCGCATCCTGCGTGTTTGTTTCCCATGCATGACATGATGGGCGGTCTCCTTGTGCATATCCGAGCTGCCAGCTAGGATATTATTCAGGAGAGGAACCGCCGGTCCCGAGTATTGACGGCACGTTTCAACTGGTTGCTTAACCGTTTGGACGCATTCTGTAGACGGTACAATCCACGTGTCCCTTATCTTTGGAAGGAAGGAACGTACGATGAACAACATGAACATCAGCAGGCGCTCGCTCCTCGCGCTCGGCCTCAACGGCGCTGCCGTGCTCGCCCTCGCCGGTTGCGGCGGTGGCGGCGAGGCCCCCGCTCCCGCGCCCGCTCCCGACGGCGGCGAGGCTGCGTCCGACACCGCCCTCGACGCCGAGGCCTTCGACGCGTGCGTCGCCTCCGGCCCCGTCGCCCCCTCCTCCGACATCATGGCCAGCGAGTGGGCGAGCAAGGTCCACGCAGCCGGCAAGCTGCGCGTGGGCGGCGTCGAGACCTCGACGCTCTTCTCGCAGCTCAACGAGGTCGACGGCCATCACCGCGGCTTCGACGCGGGCCTCTGGCAGCTGCTCGCCTTCTACATCCTGGGCGACCCCTCCGCGTACGAGCTCACCCTCGTCCAGTCCTCCACCCGCGAGTCGGTCCTGCAGAACGACACGGTCGACGCCGTGTTCGCGACCTACACCATCACCGACAAGCGCAAGGAGCTCATCTCCTTCGCCGGCCCCTACTACGTGGGCCATCAGGGCATCCTCGTCAAGGCCGACAACACCGACATCAACGATGTCGCCGACCTCGCCGGCAAGATCGTGGGCGTCCAGGAGGGCTCCAACGGCCGCGCCGTCCTCGAGGAGTACGTTCCCGACGCGGGCGAGGTCCAGGAGCTCGGCACCGATGAGGAGCTGCGCCGCGCCCTCGAGCAGGGCCGCATCGACGCCTACGTCGTCGACGCCACCCTCCACATGGGCAGCATCATCGAGAACCCCGGCAAGTACCGCCTCGCTGCCGAGTTCGGCCCCGAGGATCCCCTGGGCATCGGCCTGCCGCTCAACTCCGACGGCGTCGCGTTCGTGAACAACTTCCTCGCCGAGATCGAGGGAGCTGGCAAGTGGACCGAGCTCTACAACATCTGCCTCGGCAAGCGCATCGGCCAGGATCAGGCTCCCGAGCCTCCTGCGATTCAGGCATAATCGGGATAACCGAGCAGGAGCCGCGCGTCTTGCGGCGACTCTTTCGCAACGAGTCCGGGCTCTGCACGTCGGTGCGGGGCCCGCTCTGGTTAAGGAGGTGCATATGGGAGTTGCAGAGGTGTTCACCGAGTTCGGCGACATCTACCTCCAGTCGGTCATCTCGACCTGGCTCATGACCGCGGTCTGCTTCGCGGGCGGCCTCACGCTCGGCATCATCATCACGGTGCTGCGCGTGTCGCCTATCAAGCCGCTGCGTACCGTGGGCGATGTCTACGTGCAGCTCTTCCGCAACATCCCCACCGTGTCGCTTTTGGTGATCTTCGTGTACGCCCTGCCGTATCTCGGCGCCACACTCCCGTACCGCACCTGCCTTCTGGCCTGCGTCATCCTGATCGTCTCGGCGTTCGCGTCCGAGAACTTCATGAGCGGCATCAACGCCATCGGCGTCGGCCAGATCGAGGCGGCGCGCTCCGTGGGCCTCTCGTTCACGCAGATCATCCGCCTCGTGGTCATCCCGCAGTCGCTGCGCACCACGGTGCTCCCCATGACGAACCTTCTCATCGCGACGCTGCTCACCACCGCCATGGGCTCGCAGGTGCCGCTCACGCCCCCCGAGCTCACCGGCATGGTGAACTACGTCAACTCCCGTTCGGTGGCGGGCATCTCGGCGTTCGTGGTCTCCGCGATCTGCTACGCCGGCACGTCGGTCGTCCTCGGGTTCCTCGGGAACCGCCTCGATAAGAAGGTGAGGATCCTCCGATGAGCGCAGCGGTTTCCATGAGGGACGCCCTCTACGAGGCGCCCGGTCCCAAGACGCGCAGGCGCGTGGCCATCGGCACAGCGATCTCGCTTGTCGCCCTGGCAGCGCTCGTCGTCTTCGTCATCAGGCAGTTCTACATCAACGACCAGCTCAATCCCCGCTATTGGAGCTTCTTCGCCCGCTGGACCACGTGGCGGTTCCTCCTCAGGGGCTTCCTCGGCACGATCCGGGTCGCGCTCGTCGCGGGCATCCTCGCCATGGGGCTCGGCCTTCTGCTCATGCTCGGGCGCATCAGCTCCAGCAAGGTGCTCTCGGGCATCTGCCACGTGATCACCGACCTGTTCCGCAGCCTTCCCAGCCTGCTCCTGATCTACTTCTTCTTCCTGGTCATCCCCAAGTACGGCCTCAAGATGCCGTCGTTCTGGATGATCACGATCCCGGTGGCGCTCGCGGCATCGGGCGTCCTCGCCGAGGTCTTCCGCGCCGGCGTGAACGCCGTGCCCAAGGGGCAGACCGAGGCGGCCATGTCGCTCGGCATGACGCACGGCAAGATCACCCGCAAGATCGTGCTGCCGCAGGCGCTGCGCATCGTCATCCCCAGCCTCGTCTCGCAGCTCGTCGTCGTGGTGAAGGACACCACGGTGGCCTACGTCGTGAGCTATCCCGACCTCATGCAGAACGCGCGCGTGCTCATCTCCAACTACGATGCGCTCGTCTCGATGTACTTCGTCGTCGCGCTCATCTACATCGCCATCAACTACGCCACCAACCGGTTCTCGATCTACCTCGCGCACCGATCCGGTGCGAAGATCATCTCGCGCACCGAAGAGAACCCCGTGTAAGGAGGAGCACCCATGACCGCCGAGTATGCAGGCCCCATCATCGAGATGCGCCATGTGGACAAGCACTTCGGCCAGCTCCACGTTCTCAAGGACATCAACCTCACCGTCGACAAGGGCGAGGTCGTGGTGCTGATCGGTCCATCCGGCTCCGGCAAGTCCACGCTGTGCCGCACCATCAACCGCCTCGAGACCATCGACTCGGGCGAGATCCTGTTCCAGGGCGTCAAGCTGCCCGAGGAGGGCAAGGAGCTCGCCGCGCTTCGTGCCGAGATCGGCATGGTGTTCCAGAGCTTCAACCTCTTCGCCCACAGGACCATCCTCGACAACGTCACCATGGGCCCCATCGAGGTGCTCCGCAAGCCCAAGAAGGAGGCCGAGGAGGAGGCCATGGAGCTGCTCCGGCGCGTGGGCGTCGCCGAGCAGGCCGCCAAGGTGCCCGCGCAGCTCTCGGGCGGCCAGCAGCAGCGCGTGGCCATCGCCCGCAGCCTCGCGATGCATCCCAAGGCCATGCTCTTCGACGAGCCCACCTCGGCGCTCGACCCCGAGATGATCAACGAGGTCCTCGACGTCATGGTGGAGCTCGCCAAGCAGGGCATGACCATGGTCGTGGTCACGCACGAGATGAACTTCGCACGCCGCGTGGCCAACCGCGTGGTCTTCATGGCCGACGGCCAGATCGTGGAGCAGAACACGCCCGACGAGTTCTTCGACCATCCCCGGAGCGACCGCGCGCGCGACTTCCTCAACTCCATCAAGGGACATTAGGCGGGTGCCATGGCCTCCCTCCTCTTCGTCTGCCACGGCAACGTGTGCCGCTCGACCATGGCGCAGTTCGTCTTCGACCACCTCGTGCGCGAGCGCGGGGTGCAGGAGCGCTTCTCGGCGGATTCCGCGGCCACGAGCCGCGAGGAGATCGGCAAGGACGTGCATCGCGGCACGCGGCGCAAGCTCGCCGAGATGGGCATCGCCTGCGGGCATCACCGCGCCCGCCAGATGACGCGCGCCGACTACGACGCCTTCGACCTTATCATCGGCATGGATGCCGAGAACCTCGACGGCATGTACCGCATCCTCATGGGCGAGAGCGGCTTCGGCTGGAGCTGGAGGCCGGTGAGCGCTGCGGAGGCGGCTGCCGCAGATCCGGAGGGCAAGGTGCACCTGCTGCTCGATTGGTCGAAGCGCCCGCGCGACATCGCCGATCCCTGGTACACGGGCGATTTCGACGAGACCTTCGACGACGTGCTCGAGGGCTGTACCTCGCTGCTCGACCATCTGCTGGACGGCTGAGCTGTCCGCATCCTTCTTGCTCTACACTGGGAACCGTGAGGGGCCGCGCGGCCCTTCCTCATCCGTTCGGAGGGGGCACCCATGGATTACGACGTGATCATCATCGGCGCGGGACCGGGAGGCATCTTCGCCGCCTACGAGCTCGCCAAGCAGCGCCCGGGCATCCGCGTCGCGGTGTTCGAGTCCGGCCATGCCCTCGAGCGCCGTCGCTGCCCCATCGCGGAGGGCAAGGTCGCCTCCTGCATCGGCTGCAAACCCTGCTCGATCATGAGCGGCTTCGGCGGCGCAGGCGCG
>Ga0256404_1011883_pt1 | contig 11501 bp, 13 predicted proteins | sample RumenRJG_01DNA_FD_185990 | JGI IMG/M metagenome (GOLD analysis project Ga0256404, IMG submission 185990) | Bovine rumen microbial communities from Lethbridge, Alberta, Canada - RJG_01 | ecosystem: Host-associated > Mammals > Digestive system > Stomach > Rumen | place: Canada: Alberta | collected... | reverse complement strand
TCATAAATTGATTAATCTCTTTTAAGTTTTGATATATATTTCAAATTATTATTATTTTTCTAATACTACTATTACCAACTACTATGTAAACGTAAACTATAGCTTGACTGAAATACATTTGGAGCAGGTAACGGGAATCGGACCCGTATTTTCAGCTTGGAAGGCTGACATTCTACCATTGAACTACACCTGCATATTAAATTAAGTTAAATTAAATTAAATTGAATTAAATTTTGAATTAAATTCAAAGCTCTAAACTTTAAGCTCTTATTCTAAATTCAAAATAAAATTTAACATCTATATGTTACACCATTTTGAATCATTTGTCAACACTTTTAATTTATAAAACCACTTTTTAAGATTAGGTTAAATAAATAACCATTTCTTTGGTGGGCAGAGATGGATTCGAACCATCGTACCCTTACGAGAACAGATTTACAGTCTGCCGCCTTTAGCCACTCGGCCATCTGCCCATTTTACACATGGTGCCTTGAAGTGGAATCGAACCACTGACACAGGGATTTTCAGTCCCTTGCTCTACCGACTGAGCTATCAAGGCTTAAATCAATATTAGCATTTCAATTAAAGCTCTAAAAATAAAAATGGCGACCTGGATCGGGCTCGAACCGACGACCTCTAGCGTGACAGGCTAGCGTTCTAAACCAACTGAACTACCAGGCCATAAATGGTGGTCGCTATAGGGCTCGAACCTATGACCCCCTGCTTGTAAGGCAGATGCTCTCCCAGCTGAGCTAAGCGACCATTTCTTAAGTTGACTTCTTAAGTATACTAAATTTTAATGTAGTTGTCAACCTTATTTTTAAATTTTTTTATTTTTTTTTGAATAAAATTAAATTAGTAAGTAGAACCTGCTTTTTTTAGTAATAATTCTAATATTTGAACTGCATTTGATGCTGCACCTTTTCTAATATTATCTGCTACAACCCAAATGTTTAATCCACTTTTAACACTATAATCTCTTCTTATTCTTCCAACATATACATTGTCACTTCCTGTCGCAAATGTTGAAATTGGATACATTAAATCTTTAGAATCAGAGTTAGCTATATTGTCAACCACTATTATTCCATTTGCCTTTTTTAATGTTTCTTTAACATCATCAATTTCAAAATCATTTTCAAATTCGACATTTATACTTTCAGAATGGGAATTAAATACAGGAACCCTGACACAAGTTGCAGTTATTGGAAGATTATCTTTTTTTAGTATTTTTCTAGTTTCATTTATCATTTTGGTTTCTTCCCTCGTATACCCATTATCCATGAAGATATCTATATGTGGTAGACAATTATTAAAAATAGGATATTCAAATTTTTTCAATTTGAAATTATCAGTTTTTTCTTTGCCACAATTTGTCACAAGATTATTATCTTTTTCTTCGCAATATTGCTTTATCCCGTTTTCTAAATCATCTATTCCATCTCTTCCTGCTCCTGACACAGCTTGAAATGTAGTGTATACGATTCTTTTCAATTTATATTTATCGTCCAATGGTTTTAATGCAACTACTGCTTGAATAGTTGAACAATTTGGGTTAGCAATAATTCCACGATTTTTATAAATTTCTTCTGGATTTACTTCTGGCACAACAAGTGGAACATCATGATCCATTCTGAATGCATTACTATTATCTATTACAATAGCTCCAGTTTCTGCAACAATAGGTGCAAATTCTTTTGCAACATCTGTGCCAGCTGAAAAAATCGCAAATGTTAATTTTGCCTTTTTAATTTCTTCTTTCGTTAACTCCTTAACTTCATAATCTTTTCCAAAGAATTTCATAATTTTGCCTGCGGACTTTTTTGACGCAAACAATTCATACTCATCAATAGGAAGTTTTTTCTCCTCCAATACTTGCAAAACTTTTCTTCCAACTACACCAGTAGCTCCAATAATTCCAACTTTAATCATTTCTAATCCTTAAAAATAAATTTAGATTTTTAATGGTGTCATCTATAAACCTATATATTATTTATGTTGTCAAAACATCTTTTGTTATCAGTGTTGTAGTTAACTATTATTACAATTAATTATTATTGCAACTAACAATTAAATAATTTTTTGAAAAAAAATTATTTTTTTTCAAAAAATTGTTGACAATAATAATAAAATATTATACAATATTTTTTGTCAGTTAGATGCGCCTTTAGCTCAGCTGGTCAGAGCAACCGGCTCATAACCGGTCGGTCCAAGGTTCGAATCCTTGAAGGCGCACCATATTTCCCTAAGTAATTAGGGATTTTTTATTTTTCTGTTTTATTCGTTATTTATTTTATTCATTATTTATATTTTTTGTCATTTGTTTTATTCATTATTTATATTATTCGTCATTTGTTTTATTTGTTATTTATATTATTTGTCATTGGTTTTATTCATTGTCTTGAATATCATATTCATAATTTTTTCTTTTCAACCTGATGTAAATTGCCTTTACAATATAATACAACATAAATACTGAAATCATCACTATTACACATAAATTCATACTAATATTTTGTTTAATTGTTATATTTAGTAAATATAATGTACATATTCCAAGCCCAGACATTTCAATAGCATTCAGAAACATGTTTTCATTGTCTTTATAATATGAATTTTCAAATAAAATCAAACTCAATGATAAACAAATAATTGACGAAATCTTTAAGCAATTAGCAAATTGAATACTAGTTACTCTAGCATTTTCGAATAATAAGAAAGCAAAATATAATACAATTGTTATTGCTAATAACATATTTATAAATATCTTATGAAATTTTTCCTCCAATTGTTTATAATTTCTTCCCTTACTTTCAATAAGTTCTGTATGTATTTCATTAAGTTTCGCTTCATCAATTATTTCTTCATTGTCATCTTTTAATGTTTCGCTTATATTTTCATTAAATTTTCCATCATTGATTGCATCTTCATTATAGCCTATTAATAATTCGTTTAATTTTTCATTAGACTTTTTTTCATCTTTTAAATCTTCATTATCATTTATTAGCGTTTTGTCTTGCACACCTTTTTTAAACTTTGGCATTTTTTTCATCCTCCAATAGTAATCTTTTATCTCATTTCATGTCAGTTCTGAAAATAATTTACATTTCATACTCATATAAAATCATACTAAGCATTGCAATAGGTGCAGTTTCTGTTCTAAGAATTCTTTTTCCAAGACTAGCAACATTTGCTCCTTTATTTTCTAGAAGCTTTAGTTCATTTGCATCAATTCCACCTTCTGGTCCAATTATTATAGCAATATTTTCCGCCTCTTTACAATTTTGTAAAACATCTTTCAAGCTAACATGCTTTTCATTTTCATATGCTACAATTACTAAATCAAATTCTTTTAATCTGTTTAATAAATTATCAAAAGATATCTTATTTTCAACCATTGGTATTATACTTCTTTTACTCTGCTTAGCTGCTGTTTCTGAGATCTTATTCCATCTTTTTAATTTATTTTCTTCATTGTTTATTTTTGCAACACAATTTTTCATTTGAGTAGGAACGATATCACTTACACCAAGTTCTACAGATTTCTGAATAATATACTCCATCTTATCTGCCTTTGGTATCCCCTGAAATAATGTTACTTTCTTCGTCATTTCATTTGATGCTATTTTCTCTATAATTTTACATAATATTTCATTTGTGTCTATCTCTTGAATTTCAGCCAGATATGAGTTATTTTTTTCCTTATCATTAATTAATATCTTTGTTCCTATTTTCATTCGCAATACATTTTTAATATGATTGTAGTCATCACCTGAAATCCTTGCAACATTATCATAAATATCATTTGAATTAACAAAAAAGTTATACATATTAAAATCCCCAGTCATCACCATTTTCATTTTTTATTACTTCATTTATGCTCTTGCTTTCATTATATACCATATTAAATTGATCTTGTCTCTGTTTTGATGTCATTTGAATAACACCATTTTTTGCATTGTTTCCTGTTGAAATATCTACAGAAACTGCTGCTAATATTAACATTATTATAATAGTAATTACAAGTACCATTATTGTAACACCTTTTTCATTTTTTATATAATTTTTCAAATCAGTCCCCTCACAATCAAATATTGAGTTTTAAAAAAATATTTATTTTTGTTTATAAAAAAAGAACATTTCTACATATTAAAGCAAACATATAGTACCTTCGCTTTTCAATGTATTAATGTTTCTTAATTACTTTAATTAGCTTGGTGACCCCTACGGGAATCGAACCCATGATTCAGCCTTGAGAGGGCTGCGTCTTAACCGCTTGACCAAGGGGCCAAAATTAATACTTTTTTATTATACAACATAAAAATATAACAGTCAATAAAATTGTATTAATATTTTCTAGGATTTTATTATTTTTTTATTTTTTCACTAGTAATAATACAGTATGTTACTAAATCAATGTCTTTATTAAAAGCAAAGCATAATATTTAATAATGACAAATTAGATATTACGCTTCACTCTTAATCATTAACTAACAACCATTAACTAATAATCAATTAACTAATAATCAATTAACTAATAATCAATTAACGATCTATGCTATTCATCTCTTTTTTTAATTTTTCTTGTTTATTAGTTAACAAATTATTTTTCTCATTCATTTCTCTATCTTTCGCTCCCCTTTTTATAGCATCTTTTACAATTTTATATAAATACTCATTTTCAGCATATTCTCCTAAAGAAGCCATTACGAGAGAATCTCTTACATATTGAAAATTATCTAATAATAGGGATCTTTTCATACCAAATCCACGTTCATCAGCGAACCTAAAAGCAAATGTAGTAATTGTTCTTGTATTTCCGTCTCTAAATGGATGTACTTGCCACAATTCAGCAATTAATTTTGAAAAATTCATTGCTTTATCGTCAAGTTCTTGGGCATTCCAATTTATTGCATTTAATTTATGTAGTGCATGCTTTGTCTTTTCTAATATTTCTGTGGGATATGCATATTCTACTGATTGTCCATCTAAAACTTTCTCTGGCTTTTCCATTGGAACGGTTCTAAATTCACCTGCCCAATCATATATATCATCTAAAATATATTTATGAATATTTTTTAAATAATCAATTCCAAATTCATTACAATCAACATCTCTATCAACTGTAAGCAATTTTGCAAATGATATATCAGATTCAGCTTTTACTAACTCATCATAATTCTTTATACCTAACTTGTTTTTTAACACTCCAGTATCTTCATAAACATAAGGATCCTTCATTATTCATTCTCTCCTTTCTTTAAATATTTTTTTAGTATATTTTTTTGCAATTCATCTATCTCAATATTTCCATCAATATATTGTTTTGCCAATTTTAATGCATCATTACTTGGCATTTTAGTACCCAAAAGAGATATTCCTAATGCATTTTTAACTATTTCTTTTCTCTCTTCTTTAGTTGTATCAGCTATAAGATATTTGTTCATAAATTTTTCTCCTCTATAACAAATTAATTATTTTTAAATATCATTGTTGATATATCTATGTTTGCTTACTTATTAAATTATACTATATTTTTACCTATTTTTCCATATAAAAACAATATTTTTTTTAAAAATTATAAAAATCTATTTACAAACAAACGTTCTTATGATATTATATTAACACTAAAAAATAAAGGATTGGTACAGATTATGATTTCATTTCTAGAAGGAATTGTTAAATTAAAAACAAATAGTTTTATAATAATTAATGTTAATGGTATTGGATTTAAACTTTTTATGTCTGAAAATTCTCTAAATCAAATTGAAAATAATCAAAGTCTAAAAGTATATACATACATGAGAGTATTACAGGATGATATAAGTTTATTTGGTTTTTTAAATTATGAAGAACTTTCTATGTTTGAGCTATTAATTAGTGTTAGTGGTATTGGAGCAAAATCGGCAATTAATATATTGTCTAAAATTGAGCCTTCTAAATTTGCTTTAGCTGTAATCACTAATGATATAAATACATTAAAAGAACTTCCCGGTATAGGAGCAAAATCTGCACAAAGAATTATTTTGGAGTTAAAAGATAAAATTAAAACTGAACAAGCTGAAAGTAAAAATGAAGAAATAATAAATAAGATTAAAAATGTCGAAAAAGCTCAAGATGCTATCGATGCATTGCAAGTTCTTGGGTATAACAGAAAAGATGTTGAAAAAATTGTTAGCAAAATTGAAAATGTTGATGAATTAACCACAGAGGAAATTATAAAAGAAGGATTAAAATTACTTTAATTCGTTTAAGTAATAGTTGCATTAAATAAAAATGTTGTTTTAATATGTCTTTAAATAAAATGTTATGTAATATTTAATGTTTGTTTTGTAATAAATTTAGAATAATTTGGAGGTTGAATTTTGGTTGACTTAAATGAACCTTTGGCATATAGAATGATGCCTCAAACACTTGATGAATATGTTGGTCAAGAAGATATTTTAGGAAAAGATAAAATTTTATATAGAACAATAAAAGCTGATAGGCTATCTAGCATCATTTTATGGGGTCCACCTGGTTGTGGGAAAACATCTCTAGCAAAAGTTATTAGTAATACTACAAAATATAAATTTGTAAAGATAAATGCGGTTACAGCAGGAGTTGCTGACATAAAGAATGCTATTGAAGATGCTCAAAATCTGATGTTAAACCCCTCTGGCAAATGCATTCTTTTTATCGATGAAATTCATAGATTTAATAAATTACAGCAAGATGCCTTGCTTCCCTATGTTGAAAAAGGTGTTGTTATTTTAATTGGTGCTACTACAGAGAATCCGTATTTTGAAGTTAATAAAGCCTTAATATCAAGAAGTATGGTCTTTATGTTGCATCAACTTTCAGAAGAAAATATTTTTACAATTCTTAAGAGAGCTTTAACGTCTGAAAAAGGTCTAAAAGATTTTAATGTTAAAATAGATGATAGTACTCTAAAAAAATTTGCTATCACGTCAAATGGTGATGTTAGAACTGCTCTAAATAATTTGGAAATTTCGGTTCTTTCTACCCCACCTGAAAAAGATGGCGTTATATACATTACAGATAAAATTGCTGGTGAATGTGTTCAAAATAAAAAAGCTATTTTCGATAAAGATGGTGATTATCATTATGATAATATTTCTGCTTTTATTAAATCAATGCGTGGTTCTGACCCTGATGCAACTGCTTTTTATTTAGCTAGAGCTTTAGATGCTGGTGAAGACATTATGTTTTTAGCAAGAAGAATTGTTATTTCAGCTGCTGAAGATGTTGGCCTTGCAAATCCTAATGCACTTGTTGTTGCAAATGCTGCAATGCAGGCTGTGCATATTGTTGGAATGCCTGAAGCACGAATTATTTTGGCAGAGGCCGCAATTTATAATGCAAATTCTAAAAAGTCTAATGCAAGTTATTTAGCAATAAATAAAGCTATTCAAGATGTTAAAACAAAAGATACTGGAACTGTGCCAATGCACATTAGAAATGCAGTTGCTAAAGGTATGGAAAAAGAAGGATATCACGTTGGGTACAAATATCCCCATGACTACCCTAAACATTATGTAGAGCAACAGTACTTGCCTGATAAGATGTTAGGTACAAAATATTTTATACCAGATGAAAACATAGATACATCAAATTTTCAAGAAAAAAATAATAACTAACAAATAAAAAGCTTGAGACAGAAAATATTCTATCTCAAGCTTTTTGTGGTATTATCCTATTGATAAGTTAAGATATTAAATCTGCTCTTCTTACCCAAATCTCAGGATGACTTTTCCAAAGTTCCTCTGCTTCTTCTTTAGAATAACTCTTCTTTGTTACTCTAATATATCCCCAATATGGAGAAAGCAGTTTGAATACTTCATTAAAATTACCCCAACTTGGTATGAATAAGCCTTCATCACTATAATAAGTGAGACTTTTTTTCATATTTTTCATTGCAGATTTGCAGATCGGATCCTTAGTTGTCAACAGTTTGCCAAATAATACCCTCATTTTTTCCTCCTGGACATATCGTCCAAAATAAATAGTAATTAATAGGTACATTATTATTATAGCACTATGTGTATATTATGTTAATTTTTTTTACATATTTTAACAAATAAAATTTTGGTTTGTACATTTATTATTTTAAAATATATTGTCTTTGTCTATTTTTTTACATCTTTATTATATTGTTGGGATAATTTTTTCAATGCTATTTATTTTGTTTTTCATTTTTTTCATCTTTTACAATTTCTTTCATTGCTCCTAAACTTGCTAAAGTATTAGTTGCATCAAATGGTATAAACACTTTGTTTGCATCTCCATTTGCTACTTCTTTTAATGTTTCCAATGATTTTAATTGAACTAATTTTTCATTTGGTTTACTTTCCATCATTGCTCCATAAACCATTTTTACTTCTTCAGCTTTTGCTTCTGCAATTCTTCTAATAGCATCAGCTTCACCAGCTGCAGTTCTAATCTTTGACTCTCTTTCAGCATCTGCTTGTAAAATGGCTGCATCCTTTTCACCTTGAGCTTTAAGTACAGCTGCTTGTCTTTCACCTTCTGCCTGCAAAATAGCTGCTCTCTTATTTCTCTCAGCGTTCATTTGCTTTTCCATAGCATCCCTAATATCTGGTGGTAATGTAATATCTTGTACTTCAACTCTATCAATATCACATCCCCATCTAGATGTGGCTTCATCTAACATTGATCTTAATTTGTCATTAATTGTATCTCTTGAACTAAAAGTTTCATCCAAATTCATTTTACCAACTAAATCTCTAATTGATGTTACAGAAAGATACTCAATACCCTTTTTTAAATTTTGAATTTCATATACTGCTTTTGCTGGATCAGTAACTCTATAAAATACAACTGTGTTAATTGTTATTGTAACATTGTCCTTTGTAATAACTTCTTGTGGTGCAATATCCAATGTTTGTTGTTTTAGACTTACAATACTACGAACATGATCTATAAATGGTATTATTATTGTTAGTCCTGCATCTGCTACTTTATGAAATTTACCAAGCCTCTCAATAATATACACCTCAGATTGTCTTACAATTTTAATGCTCATTGCAACAAAAATAATTATGAGTACCAAAAAAATAATTAAAACCCACATAATAATCTCCTCTCTTTATTTTTAAATTAATCACTACTATTTAAAACTTGATTAGAATAAATTAATTTAATTTAATTTAGTTTAGTTTAGTTTAGTTTATTTCATTTAAAATGAATTTAATTTATTACTTTTCTATTTTTTGTATTTTTAATTATAAAAATTACCAATTTCATTATAACATATATTTTGCGTAAAATAAAGAGTTTTCGTTGAATTTACATAAAATTTTGTGAATTCAAAGTGATAATTTTACATTTTTTCTTAAAATTCTTAGTGAAAATATCAAAATAGAATCTATAAAAATAAAATGATATCTAATTTTTACATAAATTTAAAAAATGTGGGAATACTTATTATAAATAAATTATTTGGGAGGTTCTTATGGGAATTGAAAAACATATAAAAATAACAGGAACATCAAATATTTCTTGGAAAGATGCCATTGTAAAAGCTGTTGAAGAGGCTTCTAGAACAATCAATTATTTAACTTCTGTTAAAATTTTAGATCAAAGGGCAAAAGTTACCCTTAATAAAATAACAGAATACTATGTTGATTTAGATTTAGGATTTATGATTCAAGATTAATATATACAATTTCAAAATTAGTATATATTTATTTAAATAAATATTATAAATGAAATTTAATACAGGGAGGTTATTTATGTACCCTATTAATAATCCGCAAGAATATCAAAAATATGTAGATAAAAAATCACCAAATTCCTCTATTGTTAAAAACTGTTCACGTGCTTTTTTAGTTGGAGGCTTAATTTGCGCAATTGGACAACTAATATATTTTTATTGTACGTATAAAGGACTTGATAATGTTTCTGCAAACACAGTTGTGTCAATTAGTTTAGTAGGAATTTCGGCTTTTTTAACTGCTATTAATGTGTTTAATAGAATCGGAAAGTTTGCTGGTGCTGGTTCTTTAGTTCCAATTACAGGATTTGCTAACTCGATTGTTGCACCTGCAATGGAATATAAATCAGAAGGATATATTTTAGGAGTTGGCTCTAAAATGTTTACTGTAGCTGGACCAGTGCTTGTATATGGAATTTCTTCATCTGTTATTATAGGAATTATGGCTTGCCTATTTATTTGATATCTTGAGTTGTTTTTTATAGCTTAGTTTATGATTTTTATATAATAAATTATTATTGCAACTTATAGATTTATAATTCATAAATTATAATTGCAACCTATAAAGTTATAATTCATAAATTATAATTGCAACCTATAAATTTATAATTCATAAATTATAATTGCAACCTATAAAGTTTATATTATCAAATTATAATTAAAACTTAGAAATTTTAAAAATTCTTAATGTATGACAAGGTTTATAGATATACCCTCTAAAAATCTAAATATATTATACAAGGAAAAAATAATGAAAAAGGTTGGAAAAAATACTTTGCAAATGGACTACCCTGCACATATATTGCAAACAGCATCAATAGTTGGACCTAAAGAATCTCATGGTCCACTTGAAGAATATTTTGATAAATGCATTGAGGACGAGTTTTGGGGTGAAAAATCCTGGGAAAAAGCTGAAAGCAAATTTATAAAAGAAACTTCTAGCTTAGTTCTTGCTAAAGCAGGATTATCTACAAAAGATATTGACTATATTTTTGCTGGTGATCTTCTTAATCAATGTATTTCTTCAAGTTTCGCAATGCGTGAAAGTAATGTTCCTTTCTTTGGAATATTTGGTGCTTGTTCAACATTTGCAGAGGCATTGACTCTAGGTTCTATTTTTATTGATTCTCAAGCTTGTAACAATGTTCTTTGTGCTACGTCAAGCCATTTTTGTAGTGCCGAAAAACAATTTAGATTCCCTCTTGAGCTTGGAAATCAGAGAACCCCAACTGGTCAATGGACTGTAACTGGTTCAGGAGCTGTTATCCTTAATAAAGCTGGAAATGGGCCTCATATTACCTATGTTACTCCAGGTGTAATCACAGATTTAGGAATAAAAGATGCAAGTAATATGGGTGCAGCAATGGCTCCTGCCGCACTTTCTACATTAGTAACACATTTTGAAGACACTGGAAGACAGCCAAATTATTATGATGCGATTATTACAGGTGATCTTGGATATGTTGGTAAGGACATTTTGCTTGATTTGGCTAATGCAAAAGGATATGATATCTCTTCAAATTATGATGACTGTGGCGTATTAATGTTTGATCAAAAAAGACAAGATACACATGCTGGTGGAAGTGGATGTGCATGTAGTGCAACAGTATTTTCTGGATATTTGTATAATCAAATGCTTAAGGGGCAAATTAAAAAATTATTATTAATTGCAACAGGTGCATTAATGAATGCCACTTCATCTCAGCAAGGAGAATCAATTCCTGGAATTGCACACGCTGTTTCAATTGAAGTTTAACGTGTTTGT
>Ga0256404_1011880_pt1 | contig 11504 bp, 9 predicted proteins | sample RumenRJG_01DNA_FD_185990 | JGI IMG/M metagenome (GOLD analysis project Ga0256404, IMG submission 185990) | Bovine rumen microbial communities from Lethbridge, Alberta, Canada - RJG_01 | ecosystem: Host-associated > Mammals > Digestive system > Stomach > Rumen | place: Canada: Alberta | collected... | reverse complement strand
AAGTTTTAGTAGCAACAGAAAAACCCTTTGCAGCCGTCGCTGTCGAGGGAATTAGAAAAGAGATTGAAGGAGCAGGCCACGAACTCGTGCTGCTCGAAAAGTACACGGAAAAGGCACAGCTGCTCGATGCTGTGAAAGATGCCGACGCGATGATTATCCGCTCGGACAAGGTCGATGCCGAGGTGCTCGACGCCGCCAAGCAGTTGAAAGTCGTCGTTCGCGCAGGTGCTGGTTTCGACAACATCGACCTCGCCGCCGCTACGGCTCACAATGTCGTCGCCGAGAACACGCCCGGACAGAACGCCAACGCCGTGGCAGAGCTCGTGATGGGTCTGCTCGTGTTTGCTGTGCGCAATTTCTACAACGGCAAGGCCGGTACGGAACTGCTCGGTAAGAAACTCGGTCTGTTGGCCTTCGGAAATGTTGGTCGCAACGTGGCTCGCATCGCCAAGGGCTTCGGAATGGACGTTTTTGCCTACGACGCATATTGCCCTGCAGATGTCATCGAACAGGCTGGCGTTCACGCCGTCGCCAATCAGGAAGCACTCTTCGAGCAGTGCGACGTGGTTTCGCTGCACATTCCCGCTACGCCCGAGACGAAGCAGAGCATCAACTACGCTTTGGTCGGCAAGATGCGCAAGGGTGGCATCCTCGTGAACACCGCGCGTAAGGAAGTCATCAACGAGCCCGAACTGCTGAAGCTGATGGCCGAGCGCGAAGACCTGAAATTCGTCACCGACATCATGCCCGATGCCCACGACGAGTTTGTCAAGATGGAAGGTCGCTACTTCTCGACCCCGAAGAAGATGGGCGCACAGACCGCCGAGGCCAACATCAACGCAGGTATCGCTGCCGCCAAGCAAATCAATGCCTATTTCGCTACGGGTGACACTCGTTTCCAAGTGAATAAGTAAATTGTAAATCGTAAAATTGTCAAATAGTAAAATATCATGGCAACAATCAAACCATTTCGCGGCATTCGTCCGCCGAAAGAATTTGTAGAGAGAGTGGAGAGCCGTCCCTACGACGTGCTCGAGAGCGACGAGGCTCGCGCCGAGGCTGGTGACAACGAGATGAGCCTCTATCGAATCATCAAACCCGAAATCAACTTCCCCGAAGGCACTTCGGAGTACGACCCACACGTCTATGAAAAGGCCGCAGAGGTGTTTCAGGAGTTCCAAGACAAGGGCTGGCTCGTGCAGGATGAGCAGGAAAACTACTACATCTATGCCCAGACGATGAACGGCAAGACGCAGTACGGACTGGTCATCGGTGCCTACGTCGATGACTATATGAACGGCACCATCAAGAAGCACGAACTGACGCGTCGCGACAAGGAGGAAGACCGTATGAAGCACGTCCGCGTGAACAATGCGAACATCGAGCCGGTGTTCTTCGCCTATCCCGACAACGAGGTGCTCGACAAGCTGATTATGCGCTATGCCGCCACCGAGCCTGTCTATGATTTCATCGCGCCCATCGACGGTTTCGGCCATAAATTCTGGGTGATTTCCGACGCACAAGACATCGCGACCATCACCGAGGAATTCCGCAAGATGCCTGCGCTCTACATTGCCGACGGTCACCATCGTTCGGCTGCGGCTGCACTCGTCGGTGCCGAGAAGGCCAAGCAGAATCCGAACCACAAAGGCGACGAGGAGTACAACTATTTTATGGCTGTGGCGTTCCAAGCATCGCAACTGACCGTGCTCGACTACAACCGCGTGGTGAAGGACCTCAACGGTCTGACGACGAAGGAATTTTTCGAGGCGCTGTCGAAGGATTTTGACATCGAATGTAAGTGCGACTGCACGAAAGACGGTGGCAAGTGCAACTGCGAATTCCCGTGCCACTGCTCGTGTTCGGAGAACTACAAGCCGAACAAACTGCACAATTTCTCGCTCTATATCGAGGGCGTGTGGTATTCGCTGACGGCCAAGCCCGGCACATTCGACGACAACGACCCGATTGGCGTGCTCGACGTCGATATTTCGAGCCGTCTGATTCTCGACAAGATTCTGAACATCGGCGATTTGCGTTCGTCGAAGCGCATCGACTTCGTTGGTGGACTGCGCGGACTCGGCGAACTGAAGCGTCGCGTCGATTCGGGTGAAATGAAGGCCGCTCTGGCACTCTATCCCGTGTCGATGCAGCAGATTATGGACATTGCCGACAGCGGAAAAATTATGCCGCCGAAGGCTACGTGGTTCGAGCCGAAACTGCGCTCGGGACTGGTCATCCATAAACTGTCGTAAGCGCCGATGGAGCAACTTCGTGAACTTTATCGGCAGTGGAGCGGGGTAGAGCCTGCCCATGTCGAACAACTGGCAGGAGCCGGCAGCAATCGGGTTTATTACCGGCTGACGGCTCCCGCCGATTCTGCCTTGTCGATTCCGCGTGAGGTGATTGGTTGCGTGGGGACGAGTCGCGACGAAAACAGTGCTTTCATCGCCCTTTCGAGGCATTTTTCAGAGAAAAAACTGCCTGTGCCCGAGATTTTTGCTGTGAGCGACGACGAATCGCGCTATTTGCAGACCGATTTGGGTGCGACATCGCTTTTCGATGCCTTGAAAAAGGGTCGTGAGGCTGGTGGACAATACGACGAAACGGAAATTCAACTTTTGGAAACGACGATTCGCCTTTTGCCTCGCCTGCAAATCCTCGGTGCCGAGGGTTTGGACTGGAGCGTGTGCTATCCGCAGCCGTCGTTCGACGAGCAGAACGTGATGTTCGATCTCAATTATTTCAAATATTGTTTCTTGAAAGCGACCGAAATCGACTTCCACGAACTCAAACTCGAGGCCGATTTCCGCCAGATGGCCACCGATTTGACTTCCAGAAAAGAGTCCGACGAATGGGGCTTTATGTACCGCGATTTTCAAGCGCGGAATGTAATGCTGAAAGAAAATCCTTTTTTCATCGACTTCCAAGGCGGTCGGTGCGGTCCGGTTTACTACGATTTGGCCTCGTTTCTTTGGCAGGCATCGGCCCGCTATCCCGACGAATTGCGGCAGCATTTAGTCAATGTCTATTACGAGGAACTGAAGCAATTTACAACTGTTCGCGTGCGCGAGGATTTCGACCGCCGACTGCGCCTTTTCGTGCTTTTCCGCACGCTGCAAGTGCTCGGCGCATACGGTTTTCGCGGTTATTTCGAGCGCAAGCCCCATTTCATCGCGAGCATTCCTCCAGCGAAAGAAAACTTGCGAAAATTATTGAAAAATTCGACGGTTTGCGACGCTTATCCCTATTTGAAAGCAGTGCTTTTGCAACTGTGCGACGAGGGCAAAACGACCTGCGAAACAATCTCAAAATCGTCAGAGCCAACCATCGAAGCCATTCCGAAAACGACGAAAGCGCCCGAAAAAAAACCTTTGGTCGTCCGCGTGTTCAGTTTTTCCTACAAAAAAGGCATTCCCGAAGACGAAAGCGGCAACGGTGGCGGCTACGTTTTCGATTGTCGCTCGACCCACAACCCAGGTCGTTACGAACCCTACAAACAACTCACTGGACTCGACGAACCCGTGATTCGCTTCCTCGAAGACGACGGCGAAATCACAACCTTCCTCGAAAGCGTTTACAAACTCGCCGACACCCACGTCGAACGCTATTTGGAGCGCGGTTTTACCTCGCTGATGTTCTCGTTTGGCTGCACGGGCGGTCAGCACCGTTCCGTCTATTCGGCGCAACATCTCGCTGAGCACATCCACGAGAAATTTGGCATCGAAGTTCGGCTCTGCCACCGCGAACAGGGGATTTTTACGATTTATAATTGAAAATTGAATATGTATGTTATGAGAAAACTGTTTTTATGCTGTTTCGCAATCGCGTTTCTGTGCAGTTGCGCCCAAGAGGTTCAGAAAGAAAAGATTCCATTCACGTTTACGCCAGAACGGAAACTGATGTCTGTTCCCGTAACCATACAGGGCGTTCAAGGGAATCTGCTGTTTGACACAGGAGCCAGTTCTTTAGGATTGGATACGACATACGCGGCCAAAATAGCTCCGTATGACAGTATTCAAGAACATAAAACATCTTATACAGGAAGCGATTTTGCACCACGTTCGCAATGGACAGTGGTTAATAGTTATATAGGTTTCCTCAAATTGAAGATTGGGAACCATTGTTTTGAAATGGAGAGATTTCGTGTAGGAGATTTTCACGAACTCTTACAAATACCAGAGTTTGACGGTCTTATGGGGATTCCAGATTCAGACTCGCTTAATGTCTGGGAAGTGAATTTTGAGGAAAACTACATCAGCATTATTACTGCCGATAGTTTCCAAATTGACGAAAAAATCCTAACACTTCCACTAAGACTGGATGAGTATGGATTTACTTTCACAACTCTACCCGTAACCATCCGCACAAAACAGGGTGTGGAAGTCAAAAGCGAAGAAGAATACTTAATTGACACAGGAAGTTACACAGATATACTTTTCTTAAATGACACGGAAGAGGCCAAAAAACTGAATACGCAAAACGATTCTGCCTATTGGCTGCACGATTATCATTTTTGGGAAGGTGAAATAAACGTGTGCGGTCGTGTGAAATTGGATTCTGCGAGGGTGTATGTATATGATTTTCCGTTATCTAATAGTAAAAGGAGTTTAGGAATGAATTTCTTCAAACGTTTCAATGTCTTTTTCGATATGAAAAACAGGCAACTTTACCTGAAGCCCATCAAGAAAAAATTTGAACGAATTAAGTTTATGAAAAGAGATTGGGGCGATTTTACATTGAAAAAGGTTGGTAAATATGATGTCGCCATTGACCGTATTTGTGATTACAAAGATAATCCAGCCATCAAAGCGGGATTTCAAGTTGGTGACAAAATTCTCACCATTAATGGAATCGACATACATTCAAACTCTTTCATTGAAGATGAAGACATTCTTATGCCTGCGAAAACGTGGAATTGCCATATCTACCGGAATGGGAAACTGCTAAATCTGACACTTCATCGGAATTTGGACAAACAAATAGAAGACTAAAAATTATATATGATGAGAAAACTGTTTTTATGCTGTTTCGCAATCGCATTTCTGTGTAGTTGCGCCCAAGAAATTCAGAAAGAGAAAATTCCGTTCACTTTTACGCCAGAACGGAAACTGATGTCTGTACCTGTGACGATACAGGGAGTTACGGGAAACTTCTTGTTCGATACGGGAGCCTATGTTTTAGGACTGGATACAACATTTGCAGCAAAAATTGCGCCGTATGACAGCATCAGACAGCAAGGAAAAGGATACTCAAGAAGTGATTATGCACCTGAAATAACATCTATGATGAACGGTTATGACGGTTTACTGAAAGTACAGATAGGAAACTATTGCTTTAAAGCAGAAAGATTTCGTGTAGGAGATTTTCGCGAACTTTTACAAATACCAGAGTTTGACGGTCTTATGGGGATTCCAGATTCAGACTCGCTTAATGTCTGGGAAGTGAATTTTGAGGAAAACTACATCAGCATTATTACTGCCGATAGTTTCCAAATTGACGAAAAAATCCTAACACTTCCACTAAGACTGGATGAGTATGGATTTACTTTCACAACTCTACCCGTAACCATCCGCACAAAACAGGGTGTGGAAGTCAAAAGCGAAGAAGAATACTTAATTGACACAGGAAGTTACACAGATATACTTTTCTTAAATGACACGGAAGAGGCCAAAAAACTGAATACGCAAAACGATTCTGCCTATTGGCTGCACGATTATCATTTTTGGGAAGGTGAAATAAACGTGTGCGGTCGTGTGAAATTGGATTCTGCGAGGGTGTATGTATATGATTTTCCGTTATCTAATAGTAAAAGGAGTTTAGGAATGAATTTCTTCAAACGTTTCAATGTCTTTTTCGATATGAAAAACAGGCAACTTTACCTGAAGCCCATCAAGAAAAAATTTGAACGAATTAAGTTTATGAAAAGAGGTTGGGGAGATTTTTCATTGAAAAGGGTTGGGAAATATGATGTCGCCATTGACCGTATTTGTGATTACAAAGATAATCCAGCCATCAAAGCGGGATTTCAAGTGGACGACAAAATTCTCACCATTAATGGAATTGACATTCATTCAAACTCTTTCATTGAAGATGAAGACATTCTTATGCCTGCGAAAACGTGGAATTGCCATATCTACCGCAATGGAAAATTTTTGAATCTGACACTTCATCGGAATTTGGATAGACAAATAGAAGACTAATTTCATCATTAAAAACATTTATTATTTTGACCACCGAATTTCAACTCCGACTTCTGCCCGAACAGGCAGCCTCCGAGCAGGCCATCGCCGACTATTTAAGCCTTGAAAAAGGGCTTGAGAGGGGCAGCATCAGCCACATTCGTGTGCTGAAACGCAGTATCGACGCACGACAGCGAACGATTTTCGTGAACCTCAACGTGCGCGTTTATCTGAACGAAATGCCGACCGACGAGCCGTTTGAGCACGTCGATTATTCCGATGTTTCCCAACGACCGCAGGCGATTGTGGTCGGGGCTGGGCCGGGCGGACTTTTTGCTGCGTTGAAACTCATCGAACTCGGCCTTCGTCCCATTGTTTTGGAGCGCGGAAAAAACGTGCGCGACCGCAAAAAAGACCTCGCACTCATCACAAAAACGCAACAAATCGACCCCGAAAGCAACTATTGTTTCGGAGAGGGCGGTGCCGGTGCCTATTCCGACGGAAAACTTTATACGCGCTCGAAAAAACGCGGTTCGGTGGAGAAAATTCTGAACGTTTTTTGTCAGCACGGCGCATCGACGAGCATCCTCTGCGATGCCCATCCGCACATTGGCACCGACAAGTTGCCGCAGGTCATCGAGGCGATGCGCAACACGGTTCTTCGCTGCGGCGGCGTGGTGCATTTCCAGACGAAAATGACACGCCTCATCATCGATTCTGTCGATCGGAAAGTGGTTGGCGTGGAGGCGGTTTCGCCTGAAAATGAAATGGAATTTCGCGGCCCTGTCATCCTCGCTACAGGCCATTCCGCCCGTGATGTCTATCGCTATTTGGCCACCGCTCGCATCGAAATGGAGGCGAAAGGCATTGCCGTCGGCGTACGGTTGGAGCATCCGGCGCAGCTCATTGACCAAATTCAGTATCACCGTCGCGAGGGTCGTGGCGAATATCTTCCTGCCGCCGAATATTCCTTCGTGAAACAGGTCGAGGGGCGCGGCGTTTATTCGTTTTGTATGTGTCCGGGCGGTTTCGTCATTCCGGCGGCGACTGACAAGGAACAAATCGTTGTCAATGGGATGAGTCCGGCTAATCGCGGTACGCAGTGGTCAAATTCTGGAATGGTGGTCGAAATTCGTACGGAAGACATCGAAAAATTGACGCAAAACAACGATTTTGAGGGACAAAACGCAGAAAATCCCTTGAAAATGATGGCATTTCAAGAGCAGTTGGAACGTGGTTGTTGGCAGCAGGGCAATCGGAAACAAACCGCGCCGGCACAGCGAATGGCCGATTTCGTCAATGGGAAATTGTCGTTCGACCTTCCGAAAAGTTCCTACGCGCCAGGCCTCGTCAGTAGTCCATTGCATTTTTGGCTTCCGCCCTTCATCGCCCATCGTCTGCAAGAAGGTTTCAAGATTTTTGGCAAAAAAAGTCGCGGATTTCTCACGAATGAGGCAGTGCTCATTGGCGTGGAAACCCGCACGAGTAGTCCTGTGCGCATCCTTCGCTCGTCCGAAACCCTTCAACACGTCACTGTTCAGGGACTTTTCCCCTGCGGTGAGGGTGCCGGTTATGCCGGTGGAATCGTGTCGGCAGGCATCGACGGCGAGCGTTGTGCAGAGATGTGCGCAGCGTATTTACTTCGTTGAGAAGCGATAGATGGTGTGGCTCTTGTAAGTCTCGCCCGACTTCACATTGGCACTTGTCCACTCGGCTTTTGCAGGTGCTTTCGGGAAATTCTGCGGTGCCAAAACCACGCTGACGTGCTTCGGATATTTCACGCCATTCTTTCCAGCAACATCGCTTTTTCCGAAATCGTTGGCCGAATAGAGTTTGAGCGTCGGTTCGTTGGTGAAAATTTCGAGGAAAATGCCCGTATTTTCAGCATACAGACTGGCGGCAATCATATTCTCGCCCTTGCCATTCTTGAAGCTGTTGAGCACATACTGGTGGTTGAAACCGTCGGCAATCTTGATTTGATGCTCGGTGGTGTCGCCAATGAGTTCGTAGAGGGCGCGACCCTTGTTGAAGTCCATCGACGAGCCGTAGCAGTCGCGCAATTTGCCCGTAGCAGCGAATGTCGTATCGACAGGAATGAATTTGTCGGCATAGATGCGCAAAACCATATTCGTGCCAGCTTGTGCAGGGTCGCCCGTCAGCGTGAAATAGCTGTTGGGGGTGAGAGCGAGGAATTTTTCATCCTTGGGCGTGGCCTCGAAAGTGCAGTCGAGCGCGTTGTCGTCGGTGAGTTGATAGGTGGCGGTCACGGTTCCCTCTTCAGGCGAGTTGAGCGTGAGTTTCAGCGTCTGCTTGTCGATTTGCTCGGCGTCGAAAACTTGATATTCCCAGTCTTTTCCTCCCGTCAGCGCACCGAATTTGCTGGGCGAAGCCACTGAATCCATATACTGCGCGATGTTGTCGTAGCCCAAAACGACATCGACAAATGCGCCGTTGCGGTCTTTGGCCATCAGCGAAACCACGCGTGCACCGAAATTGGTGATGCAGACCTCCATATTGTTTTTGTTGGTCAGCGTGTAGAGTTGCACGGGTTTCTCGTTGATGACGGTGTCGAACTTGGCGATGTCGATGCCCGAAAGCGTCTTTCCGCCGTTACCACACGATGCGAGGACAACAGCCAGTCCTGCGCAAAAAAACATTGTCATTAACTTTTTCATAACTTGATTTTTTTATTGTTAATTGTTAATTTATAATTTTTCCAAAAGAATTGCCATTTGTTGCTGCATTTCGCGAGCCTTGTTGCCTGCCATTTCAGCGAAATCTTCGCCGTCGGAAGCATAGATGATGCCACGCGACGAATTGACGAGCAGACCGCAGTCCGACGTCATTCCGTAATGGCAAACCTCCTCCAAACTACCGCCTTGAGCACCCACGCCGGGCACGAGCAGGAAGTGGTGAGGGGCCACGCGGCGCACGTCGGCGAAGAGTTCTCCGCGAGTCGCACCGACCACGAACATCATATTCTGCGGCGTTCCCCACTCCATACCCTTGCGCATCACTTTCTCGAAAAGTCGCTCTCCGTTTTCGTCCTTCATCAGTTGGAAATCGAGGCTTCCCTTGTTGCTCGTGAGCGCAAGCATCACAACCCATTTCTCGTCGTATTCGAGGAACGGCGTCACGCTGTCCTCGCCCATATACGGCGCAACCGTAAGTGCATCGACGTTGTATTCCTCGAAGAACGTTCGCGCATACATTTTCGACGTGTTGCCGATGTCGCCACGCTTCGCATCGGCGATAATCAGGTGGTTCGGATGCTTTTCGCAGATGTATTCGACCGTCTTTTTGAAGGCAATCATACCGTGTGTGCCGTGCGCCTCGTAGAAAGCGAGATTCGGCTTGAACGCCACGCAGTAGGGCGCAGTGGCATCGATGATGGCCTTGTTGAACTCCACGATGGGGTCGTGCAGGTCGAGCAAATGCGCCGGAATTTTCTTTGCATCGGTGTCGAGGCCCACGCAAAGAAACGATTTCTTCGCGAAAATTTGTTGGATTAGTTCTTGACGATTCATAATGTATTATTTTTTAAATAGCAAAATGTTAAATAGACGCCATAAACAACGATATAAGAAAGCAATAATGCTCCCAATGCAGCCCAAATTGATGGCGCGTAGGGTGCATAGAAAATTGCAAGACTGGAAATCAAGTTCAAAACACCGACTTTCCAACCAATTTTTTCTTTGAGAGGTTCAAAAAAATTCTTCATATCAAAATTCTTAATTCTTAATTCTTAATTATTAATTTTAAAGTTCTGCTTCTTTCATTCGCTCGGCATTCTCCGCCACCGTCAGCGCATCAATCATCGGTTGGATGTCGCCACCGAGGAAACCCTGAAGGTCGTGCGTCGTAAATCCGATGCGATGGTCGGTCACGCGACCTTGCGGAAAGTTGTAAGTACGGATTTTCGCCGAGCGGTCGCCCGTCGAAACCAGACTTTTCCGTCGTGAAGCAATGTCATCGACGTATTTCTGATGTTCCTTGTCATAAATAAAGGTGTAGAGTCGGCTCAGCGCACGCTCCTTGTTCTTCGGCTGGTCGCGTGTTTCGGTACATTCGATGAGAATTTCCTCGCTCTCGCCCGTGTTCGGGTTCTTCCACATATAGCGCAGGCGCACGCCCGATTCCACTTTGTTCACGTTCTGACCGCCGGCACCCGACGAACGGAACGTGTCCCACTTGATTTCACCCTCGTTGATGTGCACCTCAAACTTGTCGGCTTCGGGCAACACGGCCACCGTCGCTGCCGAGGTCTGCATTCGTCCGTTCGACTCCGTCACGGGCACGCGCTGCACGCGGTGGACACCCGATTCATACTTCAACGTGCCATAAACATCGGCTCCGCTCACGGCAAAGTCGATTTCCTTGTATCCGCCGACCGCACCCTCGTTGAAGTCGGTGACGGCCAACTGCCAACCCTTCGATTCGCAGTAGTTTTTGTACATTTTAAACAAGTCGCCAGCGAACAGACAAGCCTCGTCGCCGCCCGTTCCGGCGCGGATTTCCATCTGCACATTTTTCGCGTCCTCGGGGTCTTTCGGAATCAGCGCAATCTTAATTTCCTCCTCCAACTGAGGCTGCAGCGCCTCGTTTTCGGCCAGTTCCTCACGTGCCATTTCCTTCATTTCGGGGTCGCTCTCGTTGGCGAGAATGTCCTTCGCCTCCTTGATGCCGTTCAGACACGCGATGTAGCGGCGGCGAGCATCCATAATGTCCGACAAATCCTTGTATTCTTTCGTCAGCTTCACGAAACGCTGTTGGTCGCCAATCACCGCAGGGTCGGTAATCAGCGTCGAAACCTCCTCGAATCGCGCTTCCAAGCCGTCGAGTTTCTGTAGTATGCTGTTGTTATTCATAATCGGCTACCATTATATTGTAACATATTCTTTTCTTTATTTTTCCTGATTTTTCTGATTCCCTTCGCCCGACGTCCAATTTTAAACCCTTTGATGATGAGTTCAATGCCATCGACCATGAAAAAGAAAATACCCAAGAATAGCCAACCCAGAAACGCCAATCCATTTCGGAACAATCTCCACGCTACAAATGCATTTAGTTCGCCCTCGATGGCTGTGTAATAGGTCTCTTTCGCTATGGAATAGCAGAAAAAAAGACAGAAAAGTCCGATGCCCCAGCTAAGTATTCTATGCTTCAAACTCATGGTGTTATGCTGATTTTTCTTGATAATCGGCTACAAAGTTACTGTAAATCGGGCGAAAATCCAAATTATTTGAGAAAATCACAGATTTTTTTTGATAATTACTCATTTATTTGTACCTTTGCATCACTCTGGAATGACCGCTTCGGCGA
>Ga0256404_1011878_pt1 | contig 11505 bp, 7 predicted proteins | sample RumenRJG_01DNA_FD_185990 | JGI IMG/M metagenome (GOLD analysis project Ga0256404, IMG submission 185990) | Bovine rumen microbial communities from Lethbridge, Alberta, Canada - RJG_01 | ecosystem: Host-associated > Mammals > Digestive system > Stomach > Rumen | place: Canada: Alberta | collected... | reverse complement strand
ACAGCTACTACGGCATCATCCCCGCAGGAGCAAGCGAGCTCCCGGCATCCTCCGGCTACAAGTACGGCGCACTGGTCAACGCAGCCGACGCAGCATCCGCACCCGGATACATCTTCAGCGGATGGGACAGGAACAACTTCACGATGCCTGCAGGCAACGTACAGATCAGCGGCAGCTTCACAGCGAAGGACGACACACTCTACACAGTAGAGCACTACCTGGAAGAGCTTGACGGAACATTCCGCCTCGAAGAGAGCGACGAGCTCCAAGGCACAACAGACACAGAGGCGACAGCGATCGCGAAAGAGTACGAAGGATTCAGCTTCGATGAGAACGCGGAAGGCACACAGATCTCCGGAAACATCGCAGGAGACGGCAGCCTGGTCCTGAGACTCTACTACACAAGAAACAGCTACAGCGTATCCTATCAGATCAACGGACAGACCCCGGACAACATGAAGGGACTTCCGGAAGCGGCAGAGTTTAAATTCGGCGCAGACGTCAAAGTAGCAGACAATGCCAGCGCAGACGGATTCAACTTCAGCGGATGGGACAAGGCAGACTTCATCATGCCGGCAGAAGACGTCATCATCAGCGGCAGCTTCACAGCGATCCCCGTAGTGATCCCGGAAGAGACCCCCGCAGTCAGACCTGCAGCAGTCACACCGGAAGAGGTCGAAGAACCCGCAGTCGAAGTGATCGAGATCGAAGAGGAGAAAGTTCCTCAGGCAGAAGCAGTCATCGAAGTCATGGAAGAGGCAGCAGTTCCCACAGCAGCAAAGAAAGTCTGGGCACTCATCAACCTCCTGTGCACCATCGCAACAGCAGTCATCTCCCTGATCATGGCCCTCACCTACTTCCGCAAGAACGACGAGGAAGAGGAGAATGAGGAAGAGGAAGACAGCAGAAAGAAGAGCAAATTCTTCGGACTGATCCCGGCAGCAGCAGCGGTCATTGCCTTCATCCTCACCGAGAACATGAAGAACGCTATGGTACTCACCGACAGATACACCCTCCTGATGGTCATCATCCTCCTGGTCAACGCGGTACTGGCTTTCGTCACCAGAAACAGAAAAGAAGATGAGAACGAGGAAGAGATCGAAGGACAGCTCGCATAAGAAAAACGAACACAACAAAACCTCTCACATAAGAAAGGACCGGGGCGCCTAAGCGCTCCGGTCTTTCCCTGCCGAGAGGGAAAAGTGCGAAACGTTGGTTAGTGTTGTGCAAGGCGTACAAAGAAACCGGCGTGTCTATTGTGCATTCCTACAAATATTTTCTAAGTTGGACAAATCGCTTGCCAAAATTTTCAATTTCCGATATGCTGACCAGGCTTTGAGAACCTTGAAAACAGGATAGACATCCACCGGATACATTCTCTGTGGACCTCACCCGCCGGATCTGCGGCGGGGAAGCTTTCGCCAGAAGCGCGGTCCTGGACAGAGGACAATGATACTTCCGTGATTCGCGGCCCGGCCATAAAGAAGGCGGGGAGGTGAGATTCCTATGGACCTGCGCGGCAGCAGGCGTCCGGTGTGTTCCCTGTATGCGGGGTGCATGGGCAAATAGCATACGGTCTGCCGGTTACGGCCGGGGACAGAGAGGAGCAGAAGCTCGGTAATGGTCCGGGGGACAGCGGAATATGAGCCGCAGAGGACCCGGAACGAAAAAAAAGTTGTGTAAGGTGCGTAATATATTAAGCACCTAGCCTTTAGGGGTATTGCAACGACGCGCCGCGTATGATATGTTGAGAGTGACGAATGGATCATGCCGGCGCAAACTCGTGCAAGTGGATGCGAAAAAAAGGAAAGACGACGCTTTGGCTGTCCGTTCGTGATCATATTCACGAAAGGAGACAAAGCGAACAGATGGCAGATACTGACGCGAAGAAGAGAAAGAAAAAGAGATCTGTTTTTGTGTGGCTGCTTGTCCTTCTGATCCTTACGGTCTGTCTGGGACTGTACCTGATGCCCTCCGGAACCGTGGAGGGGAGGATCCCTGTTGCGGGAAAGCAGAACGAACTGCCGGATCAGAGAGAGAAGGCGGATGATACTGTCCCGCAGGAGGAGCTTTCCGCTGACACCGAAGGGAACACAGTGAACGGCATCGGAAGGACGGAGGAAGATCCTCCGGATGATGCGAAGACCGCGGAAACGGTGCCTTCCGCTCCGGTGATGACCGTGTCAGAGCCCGAGCCGGCGTCCGCCTCGGAGGTGAGACCGGATCCTCCCGTGCCAGATCCCCAGGAGCCTGTCCATACGGGACATGTGCACGAATGGGTGGAAGAGGTCGTCGAGGTCCATCCCGCCGTGACCGAAACGGTACATCACGACGCGGTGACCGAGGAACGCTGGGTGAGCGTCCCTGTCCGTGTGATGCGGGCCCACTGCACCACATGCGGAGCGGTGTTCGACGATCAGGACGACGCGAATGCCCATCTGTGGTACTGGATGCAGAGGGCTGCGGAAGAGGGAGATCACTCCCTGCAGCACATCAGCTACCAGATCTGGGCCGACACCGTCGACCAGGGATACTATGAGACCGTAACTGTGCAGGATGCCTATGACGAAGTGGTGGAGATCACCCCGGCCTGGACGGAATATATCTTCCGGTGCAGGACCTGCGGAGCCACCGCGTAAGAAAACAGAATACTGAAATTGACGATTAGACCCGTGAGATTCATGGGTCTTTTTGTGTGCGAAAAAAGGAGAATTGAATGAGAAAAAGATTAAGAAGGGCAGTCGCCGTCCTGCTGATGGCGGCGTTGATGCTCACATCCGTGCCGATGTCCGCTTTCGCGGATGAGGCGGAAACAGCAACTATGATGATCGGAAATACAGAGGAGGCGAACAGCGAAATTGATCGTTATACGGAAGCGGAAGAGACCGCTGAGGATCCGGCTGATACCGGAAGTGAAGATCCGGCTGAGATCCGGGCTGAAGATTCTGCTGAGGAAGCGAACAGCGGGATAAGCGGGGAAGTGCCGCAGGAGAGCCCGGAGGATCCGGGCGAAGTGACAGAACCGGAGAATGATACACCGCCTGCGGAAGAAGCAGGGGAGGACATGGAAGGAGAGAACGGTGCGGAAGATCCGGAGGTGTCCGGATCGGATGAGCAGACAGAAGCGGAACCTCCCTCAGAAGTGTCGGAGAAGGACGCAAACGGAGAGGAGGAAGAGGAGAGTGCAAAGGAGGAAGAAACCGCGGTTCCCGTCACGGTCACGGTGTGTCTCGGGGATGTGCGGGATCTGATCCGTATCGAGCGCAGCGGAGAAGTGATCTGCACCATATACGGCAATCCGTCCCCGGGAAGCGGAGCCTTTTTCCTGGCGGGACCGTCGGGACTGGAACCGCTCAGCGCGGACGGGGACGGTCTCACAAGAGTGACCCTGGAGGGAATGATAGGAGATCTGTTCGCGCTAAGCGTCCTGCAGCCTCCCTATGCGGCCATCGGGTTCTCCCGGGACGGAGAGGGGAACGGAGTGACGGCGGACGGCGTCGCCCAGTACCTCTTTACGGCGAACGGAGACACCTCGGTATCGGTCTACGGGGACTATTCCGCCGCGGAGGGTTATTACGCTGTGCCCCGCGCGGGAAAACGCCTGCTGGCAGCTTCCTCCTCATGGACCCTTCCGAACACGCTGTATGTGTCACTGGGACAGGCTTACGACACCTATTCCAGCAACGCGGTGGTGAACGGTCACCGGGGCGTGTATTTCTTCCAGCCGGAAGAACTGGGGAGCGGAAGGTTCGTATCCGCCACCTGCGGGAGCACCACCAAATCCATGGTGTCCGGAGTCCACACAAAGGTGGCGAGGATCGCGGACAGCGCAGCCCGCGCCTATCTGGATTACGGCTCCGGATGCTGCAGGCCAAGGGCACAGAGAGCCCTGGCGTGGATCACCCATCACGGTCAGTCCGAGTACGACTGGAACCGGGCGAACAACAACCAGTTTGTCATGGGGGACGGGAAACTGTGGGTACAGAATCAGCTGGAGGCATACACCATCACCTTCCTCGCGGCATGGGTCTGCACCAATGACATGCGTGCGGGAACATACGGAACGGTATACGCGGAGGACGGTGCCCACGCGCTGGACTTCATGTTCGGAAGCGGATTCACTTCCGGACTTCCGGCATCCACCCGGTCCGCCATCGACAGGATGGTAGCATGGGGCCTTGCCTTTGCCGATGCTCACCCGGACGGGAACGAAAACGTGGATGAGTATCAGATGACCTATGTGTATACGGACGGGAACGGAGCCCATCAGCCGCTTCTGGTCGGGGCCTATCAGGGACCGTCGGTACCGACAACGGGAACGGTCTCGGTAGCCAAGATCTCTTCCGACGCGGGGTGCACATCCGGAAACGGGATGTATTCCTTTGCCGGGACACAGTTCTCGGTGAAGGACGGGTCGGGAAACACCGTCGGGACTCTGACCGCGGACGCGATGGGGAGGACCGGAAAACTGGAACTGGAACCGGGGACCTATACCGTAACCGAGACGAAGGCGGGAGAGGGATATCTGCTCAGCACAGAGATCCGGACCGTCACGCTGGAAGCGGGGGATGAGAAGACGGTGACTTTCGCCAATGAGCCCATGAGCGACTCGATGGTGTTCGGGATCTACAAGGTGGACGCGGAGACCGGGGAAAGGACGCCCCAGGGAGACGGCACCATGGCCGGGGCAAGGTACCGCTACGATTACTATGACAATGAGGACTGGTCCGGAACGCCCTTCCGAAGCTGGGTGTTTGAGACCGATGACGATGGAAAGATCGAGTACGCGCCTGAATACAAGGTGGAAGGACCCGATCTTTTTTCTTTTGACGACTGGACTTACATGCCTCTCGGAACCCTGAAGATCACCGAGGTGGAAGCGCCGAGAGGATACACGATGGAGACAAGGGAGATCCGTATGAAAATGACCAAGAACGGGACGTCGGTGGAGACAAAACTGACAGATGAAACAGGAACCTGGGTGCAGGCGCAGGCCAATCTGCTTCGGGTACCGGAGAAAGCGGACCGGGGAGGTGTCCGGTTCAAAAAGACCGACCTGGATACCGGCACACCGGTAGCGGGAGCGGAGATCTCGGTGTACAGCACCTCGCAGAACGATGTGGTGACCGACGGCATCCTCCGTAAAAAGGGGGAAGCAGCGGCGGTGCTCATCACCGGGGAAGACGGGACCTGTGAGACGGCGGAAGACTGTCTGCCCTGTGGGACCTACTTCGCGGTGGAGACCAAAGCCGCACCGGGATATGAGATCAACCGGGAATGGAGAATTGAATTCTCCATCACCGGAGGCGGAACGATACTGGATCTCACCGGAGAGGAGACGGTGCTGAAGGACCGGATCATCCGGGGAGACCTGAGACTGAGAAAGACGGACGAGAACGGCACACCGATGCCCTATGTTCCCTTCCTGATCATCGCTCTGGACGGAGAAGGAAAGGAGACCGAGAGCCATGTCATGCTCACAGACGGGCAGGGCATACTCGATACCGGACTCTTCCCGGATAAAAGGGACAATCATCTGGATGCCCGTATGGACAGGGGAACCTACCGAGGGGATCCGTCTGACGACGCCGCCGGTGTGTGGTTCGGACCGGGAGAGCCGTCCGGTGAACTCGGAGCCCTGCCTTACGGGCAGTACAGACTGGTGGAACTGAGGACCGACGAAATGCTGGAGGAGGGATTCGATCTCATTGAGACGGAGACTGTTGAGATCACCCGGCCCCATGTGACGGTGGAGCTGCCCGACGCGGTGGACCGACGGGTGAAGATGACCTCACTGGCCCGCTCACAGGATGGAGACAGCTTCCTTTCCGGTGAAGAGACCGAGAACATCACCGATACGGTCGTGATCGAGGGGCTCACTCCGGGAAGGGCATACCGCCTGAAAACGGATTTTGTTCTCCGCGATGCTCCCGGCACCCTGGTAGGCACGGGTGAACAGGAATTCACGGCTCCGGAAGGAGGAAAAGCGGAGGTCACGGTGAACGTTTCAGCGGATCTCGGACCGGTGACCGAACCCATCGCTGCCATCGACAGCCTGTATGAGGAGATCCATGGGGAGACGGTCTTTATCGCCGAGCATGTGGGGCTGTCCGAAAAGGATCAGACACTGTGGAGACCGCTTATCCGCACCGACGCGGGAAGCGCCGGATCCTACGCGGATGAGGTGCAGGCCGCGGAGAAGGCGGAGATCGCGGACACGGTCCGTTATGAGGGACTGAAGCCCGGCGAGACCTACACGGTATTCGGCATCCTGATGGACAAGAGCACCGGGGAGGCGGTGGTGAAGGACGGCATCGCCGTGACTGTGTCCCGCATGTTCATTCCTGAGTCGGAGGACGGGGAAATCGAGGTTACCTTCACCTTCGACGGAACTTCCCTGGCGGGAAGGACACTGGTGGTATTCGAGGAACTGATCTGCAGGGGCAGGATCATCGCGGAACACACCGACATTGAGGATGAGGATCAGAGCGTGAACGTGATCGATATCCGGACTCTTGCGAAGGACAGCGCCACCGGAACGAGACAGGCGCTTCTGAGCAGGGAGGAGACCATCACCGACACCGTGATCTATGAGGGACTGACCCCGGGAGAGACCTATTACCTCAGGGGAGAGATCATGGTGAAAGCTACGGGAAGGCCACTCACCAGGGACGGATCTCCGGTGACATCCACCGCCGTCTTCGTTCCTGGATCGCCGGACGGCACCGCCGAAGTCCGGTTCACGGTAGATACGGAGGGAGTGCAGGGACAGGATCTCGTGGTATTCGAGGCACTGTACCGGGAGGATCCGGATAGAAATCCGGACAGCGTTCCTGTTGCGGTCCATACGGACCTGAACGATGAAGGTCAGACCATCCATGTTCCGGTGCGGCCGGGCAATTACGTGAACACGGGAGATACCGGAGAGATCCGCAGGTGGATCACACTTTTCGGGCTGTCGGTATTCACCTTGGGAAATCTTCTTCTGTGCAGGAGAAAAATGCAGCGTGAAAGAAAAAAGAGGAACGGATGACGCCGTTCCTCTTTTCTTCGGAAAGGAGGAGAGATGGAGAGCAAGCAGATCCGTACCCTGGAGGAGGCGCTGGAGACGCTCGAGAGCGGCATCCGGGATTTCATGGATTCCGACGCCTATCAGAAATATCTCAGCGCCATAGGAAGATTCCACAACTACAGTTCAGGCAACATCCTTCTCATCACATCCCAGAGACCGGACGCTACCCTGGTGGCGGGTTATACAACCTGGAAAAAGATGAACCGCCAGGTGAAGAAAGGAGAAAGGGGGATACGGATCATCGCGCCGGTCCCGGTGAGGGTGGAGAAGGAAGAGATGAAAAAGGACGAACTGGGAAACCTGAGAAAGGAGCGGGTAGCCGTGACGGTTCCCCGGTTCCGCATGGTGACGGTGTTCGACGTCACTCAGACCGAAGGAGAGCCTCTTCCGAACATCGCTCCGAGGGATCTGAGAGGGTCGGTGGAAAACTACAGGAATTTTCTTACCGCCCTGCTGAGAGCCTCCCGTGTACCGGTGTCCTTTTCCGAGATCGGGGGAGGGCCGCGGGGCTATTTTGACATCGGAAATGAGCGCATCGTGATCCGGGAAGGAATGAGTGAGGCGCAGACCGTGAAGACACTGGTCCATGAGATGGCACATTCCTTTCTCCACAGCTCGGACAGCGGAAGGACGGCCATCCCGCAGAAAACAAAGGAGGTGGAGGCGGAGAGCGCAGCCTTCGCCGTCTGCTCCCGCTTCGGGATCGACACCTCGGACTACACCTTTCCCTATGTGTCCGGATGGTCCGGGGAACAGGACCTGGGGACACTGAAGGCGTCCATGGATCAGATCCGGGAAGTCTCCTCCCGTCTGATCCACCGCATCGAGTATGAATACGAAAACGTCCTGAGGGAGAAGGAACTGCCTGCTGTGGCCGCTGAGCTGGCCGGTCTCCGTGTCGGCGCGGATGACCGTATGACGCCGGGACCGCCGGCGGATCCTCAGAGGACGGCCGCCATGGAGAGGCTCCTGGACAGGGGGAACGTGGACGGGATCCTCCGGGATCTCCGGGAGTATTCGGAAAGGGAGGGCGACATGAATAACCGCCGGGTACTGGAGGAACTGATCGGAAAGGTGGAGCGATATCTCCCCCGGACAGAGGAAACGGCGGAGAAAGGAGGATGGGAACGATGATGTTTACCGATGATGAGAACCGGGTCCTGGTGATGTATGACTGCGGCACGCGTCAGGGGACGATGAGAGGCATCCTGGAGGCGCTTCCCTTCGCGGACGGGGACGCGGCAGAGATCATGCGGTCGGTCCACACCAAACTGGCCGGTATGAGCGACAGCGGCTACAGGATCCTGATGATACTTGCACGGATGCCCGGCGGGAGCAGGACCGTGTGACAGAAAGGAGTGGCAGGGAGTGACAGGAAACAGAAGACCGGATCCGGGAAGGATGCTGAGGAGGATCCGCAGCGCCAGGCTGAGGAACGGTTACCGTCTCCCGGGTACGGCAGACGGGAGAAACAGGAAAAGGAGAAGAAATGAGTTACACAAATGACGCCGCGCAGCTGACCGTGAGAGCAGCGGTGGAGTCGGTGAAAGTTGCCCTCAATGCGGTGGGCAGAGGGGCGAAAGGCCTCACTGTCCTCATATTCGCTGCACTCAGGGAGCACAGCGGCACCAGGGGCAGCATGCGGATCTCTCAGATGCTGAGGGAAGGAAAGGAGATGCGGGCGTTCGATATCCGGGACGACGACGCGGAACTGCTCTGCCGCAGAGCGAAGGAACTAGGGCTGAGATACACCCTGCTGAAGGATGTGGAAAGCAAGGACGAATGCAGTGTCATCCTGGTCCCTGCGGATGAAGCGGGCAGGTTCTCCCGTTTTCTGGAACGGTGCGGGATCGAGCCGCCTTTTCCGGAAAAAGAGAGGGAGAGAGAAAGAGGACCGGTGCAGGATGGCAGCCCGGACCTGAACGATTTCCTCCGCAGGGCTCAGCAGAGCCGCGAGCCGGACAGCGGAAGAAACCCTATCTCGGGAAGGCAAGATCCAGAGAGTCCGTCCGCGCCTTCCTGCAGAAGTATGCGGGCGGCGGAAAGGGAAAGAAGGGAACTTCCGCGTCAGGAACGAATGTCGGTGCGGGATTTTCTGAGAAGGAACCGGGCAGAGATTGACCTGGACCTTCAATTGAGAGAGAGGGATAAGGAGAGCCTTCAGCAGGCAATCGGTTTTTTACAGTTCAGAAAGGAGAATGAGAAATGAATCTGATCCAGGCGATCCTGGAAAACAACAGGCCGGAGATCATCTCCGGCACGGGATATGACAAAGAGGCATGGGCAAAGAAAAAGGCGGAGGAACGAGATGCACTGTTCCGGACCGCGGAGGAGACGGCGCTGAGCTGCAGGACCGATCCGGAACTGCTGCGCAGTGTGCTGGACCTTATGGTGCGGTTTCCGGACCAGTCGCCGACAAACATCCTTCTTCTCGCAGCCCAGAGCCCTCAGGCCACCGAACTTAGGGAATACCGGGAGTGGAATGTATCCCGGATCGGCGTGAAAAAGGGCGAGACAGCGATCTCGCTGCTGGTGCCGGGAGGGGAGTACACCCGCGGGGACGGTACCACAGGAACAAGATGGAACGTGAAGAAAGTCTTCGACATCTCTCAGACTTACGGGAAGCAGACTGCGGCAGTTCAGGGACCTACCCTGATCAAAACAGCGGTGGAGGGGATGAAGAGAAGCGTGCCCTGCACTCTGAAGATCTACGGAAGCGGTGATCCTGCGAGTCCCGGAAAAACGGTCTACGATCCGGGGAACAAAGTGATGGAGGTGACCGGAACGGAATACCCCGCAGAGATGTTTTACCGGCTGGCTCACGCGGAGGCATCAGCGGTCCTGGACCGGCAGGATGTGGATAAGGAGCTCCTCGGATTCGGTTCTGACTGCGTGTCCTACATTCTGTGCCGCAGATGGGCAGTCGAAAAGGAGTTCAAACATATCGGAATCCCTCCGGAGGCCTTTACGGATATGGAAGCGAGAGGGGTAAAGCGCTTTCTTACAGAGGTGCGCAGCGCGGCGGAGGAGATCGCCGACGGGATCGACTGCTACGTCCGCGACATGAAAGAGGCTCCGGAAAGAGACGGAGATGAAGCGAGGTGATGAGAGGAGGTGAGAGAAGATGCGAGACAGCGGACGATCCTCCTGACTGCCGGTGCTGCTGCTGTCATATGGATCGGACTGAAGATCGCTCCGCTTATGGAAGGGGGCCTCCCCGGGGTACTGTCGGGATGGGGTGATGCCTTCCGCTATCCCTTCCGGATATCCCTCTGCCGGTACACCTTACGGACGGTGGTCCTCCTTCTGGCGGTGTACGGTACAGCTGCAGGATCCTTTCTTGAGGGAAGGCGCAACCTCCGCAGCGGGGAGGAACACGGATCGGCGAAATGGGGGTCGCCCCGCGCCGTCAACCGGGTCTACGCAGGACACGGGAATGAGGGAAACAAGGCGCTGACCAGAAATGTTTCCCTGGGCCTCGACAGCAGACGGCACCGTAGGAACCTGAACGTCCTGGTGTGCGGCGGTTCCGGGTCGGGAAAGACCCGGTACTACGCGAAAGCCAATGTCCTGGAGGCGAAGGACTGCAGTCTCATATTGCTGGATCCGAAAGGGGAGCTGCTCCGGGATACGGGGGACCTTCTCCGCCGCAGGGGGTACACGGTAAAGGTGCTCGATCTCATACATATGGAGCGGAGCCACTGCTACAACCCCTTCGTATATCTGAAGGACGACAACGATGTCCAGAGGCTGGTGACCAACCTCTTCAGCAACACCTCCGCCGCGAAGGGACGCACCTCCGATCCCTTCTGGGATCAGGCGGCGATGATGCTGCTCTCCGCCCTGATCTTCTACCTCAAATACAGGGCATATGAGCGGGAACAGAATTTCCCCATGATCCTGGAGATGATACGGGCAGGGGACGTGAAGGAGAACAACGACAACTACAGATCTCCGCTGGATCTCCTCTTTGACAAACTGGAGAGCGAGGAGCCGGATCACATTGCCCTCAAGTACTATCGCAGCTACCGGTCCGGCGCGGCGAAGACGCTGAAGTCCATTCAGATCACCCTTCTGGCCAGACTGGAGAAATACAACCTGGACACCCTCGCCGGCATATCCATGTACGACGAGCTGGAACTGGATCTCGTGGGGGAGAGGAAAACCGCGGTGTTTGCCGTGATCCCGGACAACGATTCCTCTTTCAACTTTGTGGTAGGCATGCTGTACACCCAGCTCTTTCAGCAGCTTTACTACCGGGCGGACACCTTCTATGGCGGACGGCTTCCCGTCCATGTGCATTTCCTCATGGATGAATTTGCGAATGTTAGCTACTCATTTTGAAGATTTATGAGAATAAGGAAGGATGTAATATTGTAACCTGACCTAACAGCATATCCTCAAAGGGTCTATATCTAATTAATAAAAATGGA
>Ga0256404_1011877_pt1 | contig 11505 bp, 11 predicted proteins | sample RumenRJG_01DNA_FD_185990 | JGI IMG/M metagenome (GOLD analysis project Ga0256404, IMG submission 185990) | Bovine rumen microbial communities from Lethbridge, Alberta, Canada - RJG_01 | ecosystem: Host-associated > Mammals > Digestive system > Stomach > Rumen | place: Canada: Alberta | collected... | reverse complement strand
TATTAGGCAGTAAAAATCAACTAAGATTAGCAAACGACAAAGTTGAAGATTTATCAATTAAAAAATTAACGGCAGGAAGTCCCTCTATAGCAGAAAAATTTGAAGAACTTGGCGTTGAAGTTAAAAAGAAGAAAAAGAAAACAAATACATAGAACAAAAAAGGAATAAAAGAGGAGTGAAATTTTTGAGGTTTTATTAAATACCTAAAAAACACTACTCTTTTTTATAAAATTTCAAAGTGCAATTTTATTGCTTTAAAGTGTAAAAATTGCACTTTGAAATCAAAAAGAATATCTATAAGTGAATCGATAATTTCTCCAGAAATTTCAGAAATTTTAAAAAAAATTTTATTTTTTAACAAATTTTTTAAATTATGTGTTATAATATTATCCATAGGAAATCCTTTCTTTTTATGGTGTTAGTGATATTATATCACAAAAAGGATTTCCTTTTTATATGATTCCGCAATTATTTTACACTATTATATTCTAAAAAATATTTATTAAAAGGAGAATATACGATATAATATAAAAAAAGAAGCTCTGGAGGTTTTTATGAAAATTGTTATAGGTAAATTATTTGGAAAGTTTGATACAGAGATAGAGATTGATAAAGAGTTAAATATTTTAGTAGGTGAAAATGGAATTGGAAAATCTACTATTTTAAGAATATGTAATTATGTATTAAATAATAACTATGTTGAATTAACTAAGTATTATTTTAACAATATTGAAATATATGATAAAAAGTTGACTGAACCTATCGTTATAAATCATGATTTTTTGTTTCCTGATAAAGAAGATTTATGTGAAATAATTGAAGAAAAAGATAAAGATACAGAAGAAAGAGATAAACTTTTAAAACTAATTAATCAATTATATAAGGATGATTTACTAAATGAATTCCTTGTTTATTGTTATTTTGACCCCAGTTCCAGTTTAAGTGGAAAATTAGAAAATTGTTTATATAAATATGCTTCTAATAGAGATAAACAAATTATATATATAAAAAATATACTGGAGGATATGAGAAAAGAAAACAGCAATATATTAAAAGGTATAGAATCATTTGTAAATATAGACAGTTATATAAAAAAAGACAAAAATTGCTACTATATTGATTTTGTTGAGAATTATAAAATTGAAAATAAATTCTTTAAAGAAGGTCATATAGGAGTAGGAATTCTTGATACTGAAACATTAGTATTTGAGGGTATTTATAAATATGTTTATGCTGGAGAAGATGATGAAAATGAGATTCTTAATATATACGAAAAAGATAAATTTATTAATGAAGTAAACAAAAATATGAAGTTAGTTGAAAATTACAAATGTAAGAATTACAAAATTATAGAAATAGATATTGACAATATTATAAACAAACTTATTAAAGAAAAAAGAATTGATATTAATAAATTGATATCATATTCTTATTATAGTAAAGAATTTATAAATAATATATATTTAAAAATAAATAATTTAGAAGAAAAGTATAAAGATTATTATATGGCACAACAATATGGGTATGCACAAAGTTCAAATGAGTATACTCCAAGTATTCAAGAAATACAGAAAATAAGAAACTTTTATGAAAATGAGGAAAATAGGGAAAAAATCATAAATTATATATTGCCATTAATGCCAAAAGATTCTCCTTATGAATTCTTTATTACAAAAGCGTTTTCTTATAGAGAAGTAAATGAAAAAAATTATATGTTTTTTAGATTATATGAAATTTATAATTGTATCATAGAAAATATAAATAATTATAAAAATGAAAGAATTACTAAATTAGAAGAATTATTAAACAAATATATAAGAAGTAAAGAAATAAGAATAAAGCCAACAGGAATACATATTTATGACAAAGAAATGGATAAAAATGAAGATATTTTAAAAACTAATTATGATAAAAATGTTGAATTAGATTTCTTATCTGCAGGAGAAAAGAAAATAGTTATATTATTAACATTAGGAATGTTTGTTGAAGATTCAATATTTATTATTGATGAGATAGAAAACTCATTATCTATTATATGGCAAGAAAATATAATAAATGATCTAATTAATATAAATAAACAAAACAATTTAATAATTGCAACTCAATCTGCATATGCACTAAAAAACAAAGAAATCCAAAGTAGTATATTATTTTTGCCTTTTGAGGAGGTATAAAATATGAGTGACACTAACATAAAAACATTTACAAATTATTTTAAAAGTCAAATAGAGTATTGGGGTTATAAAGCTGAAGAAAATTATGAAAATAATTTAATTGATTATTGTATAAAAATGCATTTATGCTCACGAACTTATAATTTAGTTTGGCTAGTTGAAGGAATGTCAGATGTTGTATTTTATAGAAATATAAATATTAAATTAACAGACAATTCATTTTTTGTATTTGCAGATTCAAAAGATTATAATAAACAATTAGTTGGAAAGCAAAGTGTATTAAGTGCATACATGTTAATTAAAAAAAATGAACAATTAAATAAACATATGAATAAATATATTTTTATGGTAGATCATGATTATGATGGAATAGATTCTTATCGACCTAGTATTAACTCAAAATATGAACAATTTTCAGATAAAGATAAAAGAAATATATCTGTTACAGAAGGATACTCTTTTGAAAATTATATTACAACAACGGACAATATTGAAAAGATATTTGAAATTGTATGTAGTATTAAAGGATTAAATAAAGCTGACGAAATAAGAAGATTTAATGAAAAATATGATAATTTTAAAGGAGAAATAGTAGAATTCTTTTCATGGTATGCTTGTATAGTATATGGATGCGCAAATAATTTATTTAGATATTACCCTAGTTTAATTAAAGTTGATGATATATTTAGGTATGATTTTAATAATAAGGATATTTATAATAAAGACTTGTTAAAGTCTGCTTTACAAGAAAGAAAAGATTTTATATTATCAAATGTTCAAAATTTAAGAAAAGAGTATATTGATGAACTTAAAAGAAAACAGAAAGAATACTATAAAATTATAGTAGAAGAAAACTACATACAAGGACATACGCTATATAACTTTTTAGTAGAATATTTCAAGTATTATTTAAAATTCGACTTAAGAATGGATTCTAGGAATACAGAATTTATTAATAGAGTTTTAAATAATTTAAAAATAAAATTCACTATAAATCTGGGAAATGGAAAGAGAATAGAGGAACCATAAAATAAAACAAAGCAGGAGTTAATCCTGCTTTGTTTTATCTTGAGTATCTAACCATTTATCTCTTGCATAGTTGCTTTTCCCATTAAAGGGGAAAATGAAAAAATGAAAGCAATAAATGTAAAATGGAAGTAGAAATACTTCTATTTTTTTATGTGATTTTTTATGAAAATATTGCAATAAATAATGATCTGTGATATATAATATATAAGCTTATAGTTTATATAGAAAGGAAATGAAAGTTGGACACATTTAGTAATTTCTTAAAAACTGAAATGACAAGAAATAAATATAGTCAAAATAAATTTGCTAAAGAGATAGGTGTATCATCATATTATTTAGGTCAATTAATAAAAGGAGAAAAAAGACCACCTAGTAGAGAAATACAAAATAAAATTGTTGAGACTCTGAATTTTAATGAAATACAAAAAGGAAAATTTTATGATCTAATTGCAAAAGAAAAAAATGATATACCAAGTGATATCTATAATGAAATAAAAGAATCAAATAATTGGAATGAAATTAGAAAAAAATTAAAGGAGTAGTGAAATGGATAATAAAACAGGTGTTATTTATATATTAACAAATCCATCTTTTCCAGACTATGTAAAGATTGGATATGCAGATGATGTTGAAAGAAGATTAAAGGAACTTAATAGAAGTGAGTGTATTCCTTTTGCATTTAGACTTTATGCATATTATGAAGTTTCAGCAAGACTTTCGGATTTGAAAATACATGAAATGATAGATAAATTAAATCCAAATTTAAGATCAATTGAGGAATTTGATGGAAAAACTAGAAAAAGGGAGTTCTATGCAATGAGTGCAGAAGAAGCATACTCAATTTTAGAAACAATTGCTACGATAAATAATCTTAAAGATAATTTACATTTGGTTGTTCCAACCAAAGAACAGGAAGATGATGAGAAGATTGCTAAAGAAATTAAAGAATTGGCACTTAATAGACATCATTTAAGAGATATAGAATTCCATTCTAGCTTAACAAATAAAACATATTACACTAGAACAAATGATAAAGGAACATTGAGTGTATTTGAAAAAGATACTGATATAGAAGTACCAAATAATAGTAAACCATCTAAAAAGCAAATAATACGTCAAGCTCTAATAGATTTAGGTGGCGATGGAAACAATAATTATACACTATACCAATTAGAAGACAGGTTAGAAAAGAAAATATTAGGAAATTAGATATATATTTAGGGGGAAAATAAATGATAACAGGAACATTAAAACAAAAAATAAATGCAATTTGGCAGGATTTTTATAACGCAAACATGGCTCAAACTTCAGATATAGTTAATCAATTAACTATGTTAATGTTTATAAAGATGCTAGATGATAAACAAAACGAAATTGAAGCACAGGCAAGAATAATTGGGGTAATACCACAGGATGTTACTTTTAAAGAAGGAGAATATATAAACTATACTGAAAGAAACGGAAAAAAAGAAGTTAATTTTAAAATACCTTATGAGGAATTAAGATGGAAAAACTTTAAAAATTTAAATCCAATGGATTTATCTCATAGAATAAAAACATATGTTATTCCATTTGTTAAAGATCCATCAAATGATGCCATAGGAGAATTTTCAAAGTATGCTCAAAAGTATGTATATGCTTTTGATGGAAAAGAAAGTCTATTAACAGCTGTTGTAGATAAATTATCGGATTCAGAAATGAATTTTAACAATACAGATTTAATGGGAGACGTATATGAATATATGTGTGCGTCAGGAGTTTCAGGACAATATAGAACTCCAAGACATATTATAGATATGGCTGTTGAAATGATGAAACCACAAATAAAAGAAAAGATAATTGATCCTGCAATGGGTACAGCTGGTTTCTTAATTGAAAGTGCTAAATATATTCAAGAAAACAATAAAGATGAATTATATAATATTGAAAACAAAAAAAGTTTTAATAATGAAATGTTTTATGGATGCGATAATGATGATAATATGGCTAGAATCGGTTATATGAATTGTATTCTTCATAATATAAAAAATCCAACCATTACAATGGATTCTTTGCTAGAAGATGAAAATGCGAAGAATTATTTAGGAAAATTCGATTTAGTTCTTCAAAATCCACCTTTTGCTGGAAGTATTGATAAAAATTCAATTAACAGCAAGTTATTAACACTTACTAATACTAAAAAAACAGAATTATTATTTGTTTCGTTAATGATTGAATTGATGAAAGTTGGCGGAAGAGGAATGTCGATTGTTCCTAGTGGAGTTTTAGAAAATACTAATGATAATGCATATATTCAATTAAGAAAAGAACTTGTAGAAAACCAGAGATTGATAGGTATTATAGATATGCCTAGTGGAATCTTTATGGCTTCTTCTAAAAAAGGATCTTCATCAAAAGGAGCAGGAGTTCATACTTGTTTTTTAATTTTCGAAAAAACTAATAAAGGTGGAACGGATAATGTTTGGTTTTATAAAATGGAAAATGATGGATATACTCTTGATGCAAAAAGAACTCCTATAAAGGGATCAGATATATCTGACATCATAAATAGATTCAATAATTTAAAAGATGAAATTAATAGAAGTAGAAAAGAAAAATCTTTTATGGTGCCTGTTAAAGAAATAATTGAAAATAATTATTATTTAGGAATTAACAAATATCGTATTATTGATATTAAAAAAACTCAATATGAAGCTCCATCAGTCATTTATAATGATCTTAAAGAATTAGAAGAAGAATTTAAAAAAGGATTCAATGAACTTGGAGGATTGATTTAATGAAAAAAATAAAATTATCTGATGTTTTAGAGTATGAGCAACCTTCAAAATATATAGTTGAGAGCGAACAATATAAAGATGAATATAAAATACCAGTGCTTACTGCAGGTAAGACATTTATTCTAGGATATACAAACGAGGAGAATGGAATATATCATGCGACTAAAGAAAATCCAATAATTCTGTTTGATGATTTTACAACTGATTGTAGATATATTAACTTTGACTTTAAGGTGAAATCTTCTGCGGTAAAAATATTAAAATTAAAAAGAAATGATAATAATTTAAAATATTTATATTATCTTTTAAAAAACATTGTATACGATACATCCTCACATAAAAGGTATTGGATATCACAATATTCAAAATTTGAGATTGAACTTCCTAATATTGAAATACAAAATGATATAGTTAAAGAAATAGGTAAAATAGAAAATTTAGTCGAAAATAAAGAAAAACAGATACAAAAATTTAATGAACTAATTAAATCCAAGTTTGCAGAAATGTTTGAAAATGAAAAATTTCCGAAGAAATGTTTAATTGATGTATGTGAAGACTTATTTGCAGGAGGAGATGTGAAAAAAGAACATACATCAAGAGAAAGAACAGACAGGTTTAAATATCCAATTTATACTAATGGCGAAAATTTAGATGGTCTATATGGATATACAGATATTATAAAAGTGGATAAAGAAGCTGTAACTATCTCGGCAAGAGGAACAATAGGTTTTTCTTGTATTAGGAAAGAACCATTTTATCCTGCTGTAAGGTTGATAGTTACTATACCAAATAAAAATTTAATCGATACAGTTTTTTTAAGACAATTTATTGAAAATAAAAATTATGGTGGTCAGGGGGCAGGTATTCCACAATTAACGGTTCCTATGATTAAAAATGAGCAAATTCCTATTCCACCACTTAAATTACAAAAACAATTTGCGAATATTGTTGAACAAATCAATAATGAGAAAATGATATGTGGCAAAATAGTAGATAAATTGAATGAACTAAAGGAATCTAAAATGCAAAAATACTTTGGAGGTGTAATAAATGAATAGAAGTGAACAAGAAACTAGAGAAGAACTAATTGATCCAAAACTTAGATTAGCTAATTGGGATATCTTAGAAGAAAAATATATAATTGAGAAGAATAAAGCTTGCATTGAGACTCCAGTAAATGATATGCCTATATCAAGTATAAATCCTAATGGAAATGGATATGTTGACTATGTTCTTTTTGGTGATGATGGGAAACCATTAGCTCTTATCGAAGCAAAAAAATCAATTATTAATGAAGAACAAGGAAGAGTTCAAGCGTGTCTTTATGCTGATTGTTTAGAAAGAAAATATGGAATTAGACCTATTATTTATTATACTAATGGATATTCAATAAAAATACTTGATGGAATGTTTCCAGCTAGAGAAGTATTTGGATTTCATCGTAAAGAAGAACTAGAATATATGTTACAAAAAAGAAATTGTAAGCTAGAAAATATTGAAGTTAGAAATGATATTTGCGGAAGATATTATCAAAAGGATGCAATAGCTGAAATTATAAATAATATAAAAAACAAAAAAGCTCGTTCATTAGTTGTTTTAGCAACTGGAACAGGAAAAACAAGACTTTCTTGTGGATTATCAGAAATTCTTATTAGAAACAATTTTGCTAAAAGAATACTATTTTTAGCAGATAGGAAGAATTTAGTAACTCAAGCTAAAGAAGAAACATACGATAAATTTTTAAGTGATGTCCCTATGGCTACTATAATTGAAGGGAAAAGTGAAGGAGCTGAAGATGCGAGAATTGTATTTTCTACATATCAGTCAATGTTATCAATAATACAAGATACAACAAACGCAAAATTTGGAATAGGACATTTTGATTTAATTATTACTGATGAAGCACATAGAAGTTTGTTCAATAAATATGCGGAAATATTTAGTTATTTTGATGCTCTTATGATTGGACTAACAGCTACTCCTCGTAATGATATTAATAAATCTACTTATAAAGTATTTAACATAGATAACGATACTCCTAACTATGAATATGATGTAGTTAAAGCGGTTAAAGATGGATATTTAGTTTATTTTAGAGCATTAGATAGGACTCCAGATATTTTAAGAAATGGATTAACTTATAATGATTTAAATGATGACGAAAAAGAACAATACGAAGAAAACTTTACAGAAGATGATGGAACGCTACCAGAAAAAATTGAAGGAGAAAAGTTTTATTCAGCTATTACAAATGAAGATACAATAAGAAAAGTATTAAAAGATCTAATGGAAGAAGGGTTAAGAGTTGATAATGGAGATACGCTTGGAAAAACAATAATATTTGCAAGAGATCATAATCATGCTATAAAAATCCAAGAAATTTTTAGACAAATGTATCCTGAACTATGTAATGTTGAAGCACATGAAGGAGAAGACTATTGTGTTATTATAGATAATAAAATTAAACATAATGATAAATTACAGAGAATTTTTAAAGATAAACAAAGCATAAGAATCGTTATTTCGGTTGACATGATGGATACAGGCGTTGATATTCCTGAAGTAGTTAATTTAGTATTCTTTAAAAAGTTAATGTCAAAAATTAAGTTTTGGCAAATGATAGGAAGAGGTACGAGACTTTGTGAAGATTTGAATGTCATATCCCCTAAAAAAGCCTATTTTGAAAGACAGATAAATGATAATGCAAGAGAATATTATAAGGATAAACAAGGATTTTTAATTTTTGATGTTTGTAATGTATTTAAATTTTTTAATTTGAATCCTGATGGACAAAAAGATAGTAGTTCACAAGCATTATCATTGAATCAGCAAATTTTTATGGAAAGAGTTGCATTATATAAAGCATTACAATTTAAATATTTTGAATTAGACGATGATGATAAAACTCTATATGAAAATCTTAAAATTGAGCTTTGTGAAATAGTTAAATCTCTTAATAAAAATTACATAGGCGTTCAAAACAACTTACAATATGTTGAAAGATATTCTGAATTAAGTGCGTGGGAAGATTTTAAACAGGCAAAATTTGTCGAAATAAAAAAACATATTGCACCAAATGTTATAGGAATAATAGATTTCGAAAGTGCAAGAAAATTTGATTTACTATGTTATAAATTTTCATCTTCAAAATTATTGAGAAGTAAAGATTTTGCAACAACTTATAGTGCAATATTTAAACTTGTTACATATTTAGATAGGTATAAATCTCAAATATCAGAGGTTGCTAGACACATTGAATTGATAAAATACATACAAACTGATGAGTTTTTGAACCAGACTAATACTTCGAAAATGGAAGATATAAGAAAACAATTAAGAGACTTGATAAGATTTGTAGAAAAAGATGTAATAGATCCAATTATTACAGATTTTACAGATAATATTTCTTCTACTGATGATGCAGAAGATAATAGTATTGCTGATTTTAGCACTAGCACAGAAGCTAAAGTGGAAGATTTTAAAACATTAGAAGATAAAACTATATCTTTCATTGAAGAAAATTCTGACTTTCCTGTTATTTCAAAAATAAAAAAATTACAACCATATGAAGAAAGTGATGTTCAAGGACTTAAGAATGAATTATTAAAATTATCTAAATCTCAAGAAGATTATAATAATCTATTTAGTAATGATATTGAATTAACAACATTTATTAGAAAACATATTGTTTTTGATGAGCAAGCAGTTAAAACTTTCTTAGAAAAACAATTAGAAAAAAGGAATCAAGAGCAAGTAAAATATATAAAAGAATTATTAACTTTCATTAATCAAAACGGAACTTTCAAAGTTGACGATTTGATTAAAAATGAAGAATTACATTTTGTTGAATTATTTAATAGTGAAGAAATAAGGGATCTTATAAATGATATTAATGAAATATTATAAAATTAAAAAAACCGACTTAATAAAGTCGGTTTTCTATTATTCCTCAAAACAACCCATAATTAACTGACTTCCATCTACAAATCCATTTCTATAATATTTTTCATTCCAGTAATACAAATAATCCATAAAATTCTTATCAAGCTGATCTAGTTGCTTTTGAACATATTTCTTATTGTTATTAGGTACATTTTTAAGTATTTTTTCTGCAATTTCTTCAAAACATATGCAATACTTTTTATCTTGAGGAGACATCTCACAAAAAGCAGTTTCCTCTCTAAATTCTAACCATTCTTTTAATATATCATCTTCATTTACTTCTCTAAAATTTATCATAATAATTCTCCTAACATTTAATATTTTATAAAAGGGATTGGGACTTGTCCCATTGCATAGAATTTGAAAATACGAAAAATTCGTGTGAACAAATTCATTGCTTGCTAGGACAAGAATTAACCCTTTTAAGATTTTTATTTAACAATAAATTAACTCATTAAGTACAATTTCTTCTGCTCTATTTTTAATATTATTCATACATCTAACCCACTCTAATTGGTTATTTTGTTTCAAGTTTTCATCAACTTTTTCTTCCTTAGCAAGTTCATTAATTATACTTTTTGTTCTTTCATTTGCAGTTTTATCAATCTCAATTAGGTACTCTGGTAATGTGCCACTTAATATTAAATCGCTATATAAACCTAGGCTATGTTTCTTCATATATTCTAATTTTAAACGTCCATATAATCCAATATGATAATCAGATTCAGCTCCTTTTATTGCTAAATTAGGAATTAAATAATCTCCTTCTTTACGATATGTTATTTCTTTCATAATCAAAAACCTCCAAAATAAATTTTTAGGTTTCCCATTTTTATTGCGAACATACGTGTAAAATTCATGGGGAAAAGATGGGGAAAAAACATTCAAAAAAGTACAAAAAATTACACAAATGTTCGAAAAACTATTCCCCAAGTTTTCCTTGACAAATCAAGCAAAACCGTTGAAATCACCAAAGTTCATAAACCTGTCGGCTAGCCCTCATAACCCGAAGGTCGTAAGATACAGTCTTATTTTACAACCAATTTTGAGGCATTTTGAATTTTAAAACTAAATATAGGCCAGCATTTAATTCTTTATAATATGTACTAGCACCATGTTGACATCATATGGTTATAACATATCAAAATTGAAAAGTGAACTATAACTAATAAAAACTGATACTAATTCTGATAGCTCAGGAGAGTTTTTAGCAATACATGAATTAACACACGCAATAGGTACAAATGATATGATGAATATTGTAAAAAATACATTGATAAACAACAAAGAATTTCAAAGCTTATTAAAAATATATAACAAGAGTGAAATAGATAAAGAGGCATTAGCAGATGTATCATGGCAATTATTTAAAAATCAAGAGTTTATCAACTGATTGACATCAGGAAGAAAAATGATATAATTTAGATTAAATAAATCTTATAAACATTATTATACAAGGTGTAGGGAGGTAAATTTTATGAGTAAAGAATTTATTATTAGAAAATGTGATAGTTGCAATGCTACTATTAAGGTACTAGAAGATTGTAATTGTAAATGTAAAATTCAGTGTTGTGGTCAAGAAA
>Ga0256404_1011876_pt1 | contig 11506 bp, 12 predicted proteins | sample RumenRJG_01DNA_FD_185990 | JGI IMG/M metagenome (GOLD analysis project Ga0256404, IMG submission 185990) | Bovine rumen microbial communities from Lethbridge, Alberta, Canada - RJG_01 | ecosystem: Host-associated > Mammals > Digestive system > Stomach > Rumen | place: Canada: Alberta | collected... | reverse complement strand
TTTGAAGCCATGAGAAAATCTGCAATGGAAAGTGATTTTTCTTGGAAAAAGAGTGCGAAAAAATATTTGGAAATGTATAAGGAATTATCTTCAAGATAACAGTTTAATATTATGCCAAAGTATTTTATATTAAATGCAAAAAATTTCGGAATAAGTAAAGAAAGTAACCGAGCGGTGCTTGATGGATACAACAACGGCTTTTTGACAAGTGCCGCAATTTGCGTAAACGGCAAGGCGTGTGAATCGGCTTTGAATGAAATTTTACCGGAATGCCCGAACCTTTCTATTGGCGTTAATTTAAACTTGACGATTGGTAGTGCTCTTACTAAAAATGAATATTTAACAGATAAGCATAATCATTTTTCTAACAATTATTTTAAGATAAGATTCAAGTCTTACGATAAAGAGTTTATGAATGAAGTTGAAAAAGAATTTCGCTGTCAGATAGAAACCGTTTTGCAGTATTCAAAGATTGATTTTTTGGATTCTGTCCACAATGTACACTTGATAGGAAATATTTTTTCTTTGGTAACAAAATTAGCAAAAGAGTATGATATAAAATTTGTTAATACAAAATTTGAAGAACCATATTATGTCCCAAACTTTTTTAAACACTTAAATTTTCGCTATATTCCAAATCTTGTAAAAACAATTCTTTTTAATTATTTATCAAGAAGAAATTTAGGAAAATTAACAGTTTACACGAACAATTACTATATTGGAAATATGTATAATTCAATGCTTGATAAGGATTCAATAAAATGCGGACTTGAAGCTATTGATGATAAAGATAATTATATAGTTGAGGCAGGAATTTTTCCTTGCGTATATAAAAATTCCCACAAGAAAAGAGGTGTAAAAGAATTCCTTTTAACACTCGATAAAGAACTACTTGATTCAATTGAAAGAATGGGATTTGAGGTTACAAATTATAAAAAATTAAAATAATGAAAAAAGTATTATCATCGTTAATAGTTATATTTGCTTTCATTGGATTTTGGGTATCTGATTATTTAAGACGTAATGAAATAAGAGTTTTAAAAATAATTTCTCCTGACATGTTTGTTGCGGATATTAATAAAAACGGTAAAGAAGATATTGATGAAACAATTTGTGTTGCGGGAGTGAAATCATATAAATTCGATATAAATGATACGGATAATATAGGATTTTGGTATCTTGCAAACCAATTTGCATTAAAAAATATTCAAGATAAAAGTGTAAAGTTAACTTTGACCGGTGAAAAAACTGAAAAATGCAAAAGTGCAAATGTAACTGTGAACGGACGCGACTATGGAGAATTACTTACCAATAACAATTTTAATCTCAATAACATTGATGAATTAAAACTTGAAGAGCAAAAACGTATAATAGAAAAACTTAATTTGGTTATTTACAATCATCACAGCAGAAAATATCATAAACTGGATTGCAAATTTGGAAAACTTTCCCACGATGCCGTAATTTTGCCAATGAAACAGATCTTAAAAGAAGGGAAAAAATGTAAATACTGCCTGCAAGAAGGAAGTGAAAAACCTTTAGTGCACAAGCATCAATCTAAAACTTCTTCTGAAACTTTTATGACTGAAATAAAATTAAAGTACTACCCACATTCTGTTTATGACGGAAATTTTAAACTCATTTTGTCTGATCACACAAATAAACTTAAACCTGATAAAAATTGTTCAATGGAAATGTGTAAAGATTTTGTGAGTCTTATTAATTCGGCCAAAACCACGATAGATATTGCATCTTATGGATTTGATAATATCCCTGAAGTTCATAATGCTTTAATTGAGGCATATAATCGAGGAGTAAAAATTCGAGTTGTTTATGATGTACGGGCAAACGGAGAAAATTCTGTTTATCCGGATACAAAAGACTTTTTGTCATTCCTTCCTCTGTCGCAATTGAGGAATGATTTAGGTAAAAACAAAGGTAGTGCTAATATTATTATGCACAATAAATTCGCCATATTTGATAAGAAATCAGTGTTTACAGGTTCAATGAACTTTTCTGCAACTGGATTTTCAGGTTTTAATTCAAATACTGTTTTAATAATGAACTCTGTTAATGCCGCCAAAATTTATGAAAAAGAATTTAACAGAATGTTTGATGGAAATTTTCACAATCAAAAGAAAACTTTGACAGAAAATGTAACAAGTGAATATGCAATATATTTTTCACCTCAAGATAAAATCATTACACGTAAAATCATTCCGTTAATTAATGATGCACAAAAATATATCTATGTCCCTATTTTTGTTATAACCCATGAAGAATTATCCCAAGCCCTTGTGAATGCCCATTTACGTGGAATTAATGTAAAATTAATCGTTGATGCAACAAATTCTAAAATACCGCGCTCCAAGGTAGATTTTTTACGTAAAGGCGGAGTTCCCGTAAAAGTAGAAAATTACGCGGGTAAAATGCATTCCAAATCAATTATAATTGATGATAAATATCTAATTATCGGTTCTATGAATTTTTCTAAAAGCGGCGAAAATAAAAATGATGAAAACTGTGTAATCTTGGAAAATCCAAAACTTGCAAGATTTTATAAAGGGTATTTTGAATACATTTGGTCAAAAATCCCTGATAAATATTTGAACCGCCACCTAAAAGCAGAAAGTAAGGACTCTATAGGTTCTTGTAATGATGGAGTTGATAATGACTTTAACGGCTTGACGGATTCCAGTGACGCTGCCTGCAAATAATACTTTCAAATGAATTCACCATAATACTTTTGTAAACTTTTGTAACAAAAACCTCAGCTTTTGAAATTTGGTTCAGCTCAAAAACTTTATATAAATGAAGAGAGCAATTTACAAATTAATAAGGAGAGAAAATATGGCATTCTTAGCTATTAATTCACAGAGGTCATTGTATAATATGCAAAAGACTCAATTGGAATTTGAAAAAACAATTATAGTGAGCAGATGTACAGCGCTTCAACGTCAGATGGGTTATCTTGCAGAGCAAGCACCTGAAGATTATGCAGAAACTCCACAGTACAAACAGCTTGAACAAATGGAAATGTATTATACTACAAGACAAGAAGCACTTGAAAACCAAATTCAATTTTTGAATGAGGCGATGAATAGCTTCAAGACACTTGCAAACAATAATATGAAAAGCTCAGCAACCATTAACTTAGGTTCAGGAGGCTAGAGTAAATAAAAATTCGGGCTATGACAATTTGTTCTGCTTGAGGTACAAATCGTATGTATTTGTCATCAAGGATGCAATTGTCATAGGACCTATACCGCCCGGAACCGGTGTTATATATGACGCAATTGGTTCCAAAGCGTTGAAATCAACATCACCTGTAGTTTTGCCGGACTCATCTTTAAATATACCGACATCAACAACTACACAACCAGATTTTATCATATTTTCCCCTATTAATTTTTTTCCTACTGCAGATATTAATATATCCGCAGTTTTTATTATTTCCGGAAGATTTTTTGTATAACTGTGACAAGTTGTGACCGTTGCATTTCTGTTCAATAGCATTTGTGCAACAGGTCTGCCTACTAAATCAGAACGCCCAACTACAACAGCATGTTTGCCTTCAATTGCAATATCATATTCATCAAGCAACTGCATAATACCTTTTGGGGTGCAAGGATACGCCCAAGGAATTTCACCTGTGAACAGCTTTGCCATATTGTACTCACATAATCCATCCACATCTTTTTGCGGAAAAATGGAATTAATTACGCGCTTTTTATTGATATGTTTCGGTAGCGGAAGCTGTACAAGAATTGCCGTTACCGTTTTATCATTATTTAATTCTTCAATTTTTCTTACTAATTCATCTTCCATTACAGACGCAGGATAGCTTATAATTTCAGAGATTATTCCGATTTTTTGGGCAACTTTCTTTTTGGTATTAACGTAAAGTTGACTTGCCGGATTGTCACCAACTAAAATTACAGCCAATTTTGGGCGAACATTCAAAGAAATGTTGTCAATTTGTTTTTTTAAATTAGCTAGGATTTTTTCCCGTAAAGCTTTACCGTCAAGTATTGTTCCCATAATGCTCCGTCATTGTTTTCCGTTTTCATTTTGCGGAAGGTTTAATCTGAAATAAAATTCCTTTATCGCGTTTTGAATCTTTTCGGAATTCCTTGTAATACTTTCTATCTCATTATCATAAGGAATAACGCCGAGCACGTCAAGGTCATAACGTTTTAGTAAATCGTATACTGATGACAACTCGTTATTTTCAACTTTATTGATTACAACCCCCAATTGTCCGCCAATAGCATGTTTTGCACTGAATTCTTCTATTCGTTTGGCCAAATGTGCAGATTCTTCATTAGGATTTGCAATAATTAGTGTTGTATCTATTTCAACATCAACAAGCTGATTCAAATATTTTAAATCAAATTCGCAATCAAAAATTACAATATCATATCTGTTGATGAATTTTTGAACAGCATCATTGATTTGACTTGTTATCGGACAACGGCAATCTTTTGAGCCAACAAACCAAGATTCAATAATATCAACGTTTTCATCAATTGACACTACAATATCTTCAAGTGCCCATTCTACAAATTCCTGTTTTGACATATTTTCAGGAATTCCGGTTTTGTATTCATGTTTGCCACTGCGAATCCCATATATTGTATTTCTTATATCAAGTCCAAAACTATGGCCAAGTTCACTCGTTAAGTCATTATCAAAAAGTAAGATGGATTTTTGAGGAAACATCTCCTTAAAAACATTCATAAAAGCTTTTACAATAGATGTTTTACCGCTTCCGCCTTTACCTGTTATCGCAAGTTTTATTGTCAAATTTTGCTCCCTATTTATTACGGTGAATATCTCTCTTTTAATTCTTCAGATAATTCTTTGGTTAGTTTTAAAGCTTTTTGCGCCAATTCCTCACTCAAACCGCCGGCTCCGCATGACGGAGTTACAATAGAATTATCTATTACAAGTTTTTCATTAATTCCCTTTTCTGTCAAATACTTAACAGATGTTTCAAAAATTTTAATTGCATCTTGAACTGTCATTTTCTCCAGCGCATCGCTATCAAGTGTCGGAATGATTCCCCAAGCAATTTTCCCGCCTGATTCCAAAAATTTGTTTACATCTTCACTGAATAAACTTAAATTTTTAGCAAAACTGAATGCATCAAGATTTATTATATCAATTCCTGATTTAATCGGCATTCTCCAATCACATTTCCCACAACAATGGATTGCACAAATTCCGCCATTTGTTTTTATTGCATTGCAAATTTCTTCAATCATACCGCGAACTTTATCTTCAGAAATCGTTAAAAATGCAGATGTTCCGAGCTGTGAAACCGACGGTTCATCAATAAAAATTATTGGTGTCGTATCAGGGGTTGCCATCTTAATTTTTTTAATTTGCCATAAAGCTTTCAAAATAAGTGTTTTAATTATAATTTCTGTCAAAGTTTCATCATAAATTGCAGCCTGACCGTTTTTGTCGGTTAAGGCTGTTGCCAAGGTAAAAGGTCCAACAATCTGTCCTTTTGCGAATTTAGGAGTTGATGCTTTTATTAAATCTAAATATTTTTTGAAAGTTGATGAATATCCGTCTGAAATTCCATATTTATCAAGGCAAGGTGAATCTATACTTGAAAGAATTTCTTCAAAATCCATAAAAAATGCTTCTAAATTCTCAAAAAATTCATCACTTTCATTGTCCAAAAAAACTTTTCCATCTGAATCAATACAAAAAGAGGGCATCCCCTCCAAATACTGGAGCATCATGTCCTCTTTTTTTGATTTTTTTGTTAACTGCGCCCAAAATGGAATATTTGCAAAATATTTTTTTATTAAACTGATTGCTTCATCCGGGTCTTTGTGAGGGAGAGAACCTATTGCTATACATTCAAGTCTTAATGCTGAATTTCTCTCCATTTTATGAAGTCCTATTCTTCAACTGCTGATTCTTCAACAACAGCTTCTTCAACAGATTCTTTTAAAATTTCTGATGCTGTTACAACAACCGGAACTTCGCATTTAACTTTTGAAGTTAATTTAATCAACATTGTATAATTGCCAACTCTGTTGATAGGAGCGTTAAGTGAAACATTCTTTCTATCAATTTCAACGCCTGATTCAGCCAAAAGTTCTTCTGCCAATTTTTTTGTAGTAATTGTGCCAAACAACTTGCCAGATTCACCTGCTTTTGCTGATAATTTCAATTCGCCAAAAGCATTAAGTTTCTCTGCTTTATTTAAAGCTTCTTGGTGCAATTTTTCTTGTTTTGCTTTAATTCTTGCAAGATTTTGTTCTCTGTTTTTTAATGCACCATCAGTAGCTTCTTCGCAAATACCTTGAGGCATCAAAAAATTTCTTGCATAGCCGTCTTTAACATTTACTATATCACCGGCTTCGCCCAAATTTTGAACGTCTTTTCTTAATATAACTTGCATATTTTTCTCCTTTAATCTATTTATATTTCGTACGTCTGGAGCAAGCGTACAACAAACATACTTTCTTGTCGAGAGTTTGTTTATTATTGTTAAGCATAGAATGTGATGATTTTATTTATGCCTTGTAATCCAATCTTTTGGCTTTTGATTTTTCACTGACAACTTCTCTTTTGAAATCTCTGTTAGCCTTATTTCTGGTTCTTCTTGCGGCTTCATCAGCCTGCATATCGTTAATTTCAAATTTGCGAGCTGAACTATAATCCCTTTGAATATCGTTCATAACGCGTTTTGCAGCATTTCTTCCTGCTTTATAAGCACTTCCGCGAAATGTTATTTCTGATACAGGTATGATTTGCATAAAAATTTCCTCCTTGTTTCAAGTCTGTACACATATCGTATAAAAAAAATATTCTGTTAATAATTATTTGTTTGAATAAATAAGCTGATTATATCGTTCAATACAGCATATTGTTTTTGATATTTTTGAGTTTGTTTTTCTAAAATACTAATTTGACGTTTATTTTCCAAAATATTAGCTTGGCATTCGCGCGCAGAACTATTTAAACTTTCTTGAACCTGTTGTGCCTCCTGAAGGACGCTTTTCATTGAAATTCCAAGAGCTTCCATTGTTTGCTTGATTATTTGAGCGCCGGTTTGTTTAGTCACTCCGGTTGGAAGCTGTGTTATAAGCTGTTTTAAAACTGCAACATTTGTAGGGATTTCAAGCCCGTCAATATCGCCAAGTTTTACATCTGATTTTGCACCAAAATTAATCAGATTTTGATTAAGAGCATTGGTTGCCATTTCCGACAAATCTTGAATTCTGTCACTGCCAAAACTGTTTTGCATAATGGGTTGAGAATCAATAGAGCTTTCTTCCGGAGACAATTGAGGTTCAACATATTCAATATTTGAATTTGCTTCACCCATGTTCATATTAATTGTAGATGTAGCTTCTTGGCTTTCAACTTCATCCATTGTTTGGTGTTTCAAAGCTTCAACTATTTTCTTACCCATGCCTTCAGATATTCCGATATTTGTCATATTTACCTCTAAACTTTTTACGATTACTGCTATTCTATTATAATCGAAAAAATTTTTCAATATGTTAAATTTACAAAAAATGTAACAAAAGTATATAAAAACAAAAAAATCCATAAATTCAAATTAAAAGAATTTACAGATTTTTTTTGTTTGTTGTGAATAATTTTATTTACGTTTTGGTGTTTGCTGAGGAACTACTTGTGCACCGTCATCACCAACTTCTAAATCCCCGTCAATTTCAATAGTTTGAGGTTGTGCAGATTGTTTCTTCTGTTGCTTAAGCTGCTCTTTTTGTATTTTTTCCATTAATTTAATTTCTTTTTTGCGAGCATTTTGCTCACCTTGCGGAAGGTTAAATTCTGCATTGTCGATTGTATACATTCTTGTCCAACAGCCAGGTACAGGGGATTTGTCATTACAGATACTATTTCTCCAAGTCATGCCTGTTTGGTTATCTACCAATATGGTTAACATATTTCCTGCAGGGATAACCTCGTACCTTTGAACAGATTTTTTACAAGGACATTGGAATGCACAAATTAATACTATTAAAACTACTAATAGAACATTTAAAAACTTATCATTCATTTTCTTTCTCCTTATTTCAAAGAAGATTATATTTAAAAAAGTTTAAATTGTAAAGAACATTAGGTAAGATTACCAAGTTTTGTTTTGATAGATGATATAAGTTCTTCGTTAGATGTTTGAATTGCCACTTGTTGGGCTTTTTTTAAAAGATTCACAGATTTTGAAGTATTTCCGTAATTTAGCATGACTTCTGATGCCGCAATATAATTTTGAGCAACTTTTGTTGGTGAATCCGCTTCATCATAATATTTTACCGCATTCCCAAAGGATTTCAAAGCTTCTTTAGGTTCTCCGAATTGAGCGTAAGCGTTTGCCATATTAGAAGATACAAAACCTTTTACCTTTGAATTATCGGTTGTCTGTGCAATATCAAAAGCAATATCAAAATAATTCAGAGAATTTGTATCATACATTTCTCTGTAAATATTTCCCATTTTTGCAAGTGATGTCGATTGAGCTACAGCATTATCACCCTCGCCTGCATAAGCTGCCGAAACATAATAATGATCCAATGCCGGAGTTATTTCATTTATGTCATCATAAATTTGTGCCATAGAATAGTGAGCTTTTGTTTTTAAGATATTGTCTTGAGTACCTTCAACTACAAGATTATAACTTTTTAGGGCTTGAGCGTAGTAATCATGATCATCATAAATTTTTCCGACTTCAAAATATACCTTTGAGGCGGTTTCAGTATCTCCAAGCTCATTAGCACGCTTTAACGCTTTTTCGAAACTTAGAATTGCTTTTTCAGGCTTATCGGCATAAGCAAGTTTTTTGGCCTGTATAAACATAGACTTTAATTCTTTATCTTGAGGTATTGCCGATGTTTTAAGAATTGTAGAAGATTCATTTTCTTGTGAGTTTTGTAACTTATCTTCAGTTACATCTTCGGCTTTCGGGGTTTCTTCAATTTGGGCAGTTCTAAGCTTGCCATCATTTTCAGCACGCTTGGTCCCTTCAGGAAATTTAACCAAAAACTGAGGATTAACATCATCCTCGTTGTATTTGAAATCTATTTGTTGTAAAAATAACGCATCAACCCAGTTTTCAACAACTTTTGAATCTTTATTTAATGTATTAGATATATATTCATCTAAAAGTGAAGAAGCATTTTTAAGATTAGATTTTATTAATTTTATATTTGGGCTATCTTTAACAACCTGTTTTTCAATAAGCTCAAGATATTGATTGACTTCTTCTTTTATATTATCAGGTGTCCCGATTGCAGCTTGAGTGTTTTTAAAATCTCTAAGGATTTGAGCTATATTAATTTTTGAACTTGTATTTGCAAAATTATGAACCGGCTCTTCAATTTGTGTGACATCTTGATTTCTGGCTCTGGCAAGTGCCTGATTTTGAATCATTGCACGGGTTTCTTCCCAGGAAGGTTTGTCTGTATTTTTTAAATAGGCTTGTTGATTAGCCTGTGCACCTTCGCGATAATCCAGACCTTTGCTTGGGGTTTGGGCGTTGCTATCTTTGTTTTGAGAATTTTGCGCAGCAGAACTCTCCTCATCTTGCTTGTGTCTTACAAAATTAGGATTTGTATTTATATATGGCTTTTGATATACACCGTTTAACCCCATCTAAGACTTATCACCTCTTCTTTTTACTTGCCCGGTAATTGTATAATACAATAATCAACTACCTTTGAACTCATACTTTTGATGGAAATATTTATAATATTTTTAATGTTTTTTTAAGTGAAGTCAAAAATTTTGATTTGAAATTTTAGCGATATGACGTGAATTTTATATATTTACTTAAAATATTGCAAATTTTTTCCAGTTCTTCGTTTGTGAAAGTTATTTCGTCTTTCAAATTTTTGTCTAAAAGTTTTGTTGGAATAAATTTTTGCAAGTAATATCTTTTGGCGCCATTAATGCTTTTACCAATTTTTTCAAAATCATCAATGGTAAGTTGAGATTTTAAGACAGTTGTTCTGAATTCGTAATCAACACAATTTTGCATGATTAAACCAATGCTATCCTTTATATCATCTATATTTACGTTTACACCTGAGATTAATCGGTACTTTTCAAAAGGGGCTTTGATATCCATTGCTACGTAATCAATCAAATTATCTTTAATTAATCGCTTTAAAATATTTGGGTTTGTTCCGTTTGTATCAAGTTTTACCGCAAAGCCAAGTGATTTAATTTCTTTGATAAAATCATGCAATCCATTTTGTAAAGTAGGTTCTCCGCCTGTAATTACTACTCCGTCGAGTTTTCCTATGCGAGTTTTTAAAAAATCAATAAAGTCTTTTGAATTGTATTCAGTATTTTTATCAAATTCAAGTAATTCAGGGTTATGGCAATATCCGCAAGTAAAGTTGCAGCCCTGTGTAAACACAATAGCTGCAACTTTACCTGGAAAATCCAAAAGCGTTGTTTTTTGTATCCCACCAATTATGAACAACAGCAGTGCTCTCCTGCTTTTGCCATATCAAATGTTTTACGGTTTCCAAATTCTGCTTTTTTACCTTTATTCCATTGTTTTACAGGTCTGATATAACCTACAATTCTTGAATAAATTTCGCAATCAGTACCGCAATCAGGACAAGATTCATGCTCACCTGCTACATATCCGTGATTTGGACATACAGAGAATGTAGGTGAAAATGTGAAATATGGAAGATGATAATTTTCGCATATTTTCTTGACGAGATTTTTCATTGTAGTTGTATCGTTAATTCTTTCACCTGCAAAAATGTGAACAACAGTTCCTCCTGTATATTTTGTTTGTAAGTCATCCTGATGATCAAGAAGTTCAAATATATCATCAGTGCAATTTACAGGTAACTGTGTTGAATTTGAGTAGTATGGTTCTGCTCCGTTAGAGTAGTAATCTTCATCATTTGCGCATTTAATATCAACAAGATTTTTCTTATCAAGTTTTGCAAGACGATAACTTGTACCTTCTGCAGGAGTTGCTTCAAGGTTATAGTTGTTTCCTGTTTCTTCTTGGAATTTAACGATTATATCTCTCATATAATCCATAACTTCCACTGCAAAATCATGACCTTCATTATCAATAATTCCGCAATTCAAAAGATTTTCGCAAGCTTCGTTCATACCTACCAAACCAATTGTTGAGAAGTGGTTTTTCCAATAAACACCAAATCTTGATTTGATATCTCTTAAGTAGAATTTTGTATAAGGATACAAACCTGCATCAGTTAATCTTTCCAAAAGTTTACGTTTAATTTCAAGAGATTCTTTTGCAACTTCCATTCTATCTTTTAATATTTCAAAGAATTCTTCTTTGTTTGATGCCTGATAACCGATTTTTGGTAAGTTAATAGTTACAACACCAATAGACCCTGTTAGAGGGTTTGAACCGAATAAGCCACCACCTCTGTATTCAAGCTGTCTGTTGTCAATTCTTAAACGACAGCACATTGAACGTGCATCTTCAGGATTCATATCAGAATTTATGAAGTTT
>Ga0256404_1011875_pt1 | contig 11506 bp, 8 predicted proteins | sample RumenRJG_01DNA_FD_185990 | JGI IMG/M metagenome (GOLD analysis project Ga0256404, IMG submission 185990) | Bovine rumen microbial communities from Lethbridge, Alberta, Canada - RJG_01 | ecosystem: Host-associated > Mammals > Digestive system > Stomach > Rumen | place: Canada: Alberta | collected... | reverse complement strand
AATTAGATCCTTCATCGCGGAAAGCGCTTCGTGTACGATCCGCCCGGTTCCGATCACCGCAAGTTTCATAAGGTTTCCTCAATATCCCAGCGTCTTCAGATTTTCCCGGCTGATGCGGAGCGCCTCAAACGGACTTTCCTCGCAGACATCCTGCTCGACCAGTGCGTATTTACAGTCTGTCTTTTCCAGTGCGTCCATGACCCGTTTGAAATTGATGTTTCCCTCCATGACCGGCGCCATGATCTCTGTGTGATCCTTTGTCACCTTCCGGTCCTTCAGATGGACGCAGGGGATACGATCCGCACACTTTTCAATCCATTCGACCGGGTCCACCGCCGCGGTTGCAAGCCAATAAGTATCCAGCGTGACGCCGAGCTCATCCGGGGCAAACCCTTCGAGCAGATAATCAAGCAGATACTTGCCCTTTGCCTTGTAAAAATCAAGATCATGGTTATGATACATGAACAGCATTCCTGCATCCCGGATCATATCGAGCGGACCGCGGAAATCCTCGATGAAATTTTCGATCCACTCCGGATCCTGGTATTTCTCCGGCATCGATCCGAGCCCGATGTATCTGCATCCCATGATCTCGTGATCATGAATCAGATTCTCCGTATCATGAAGGATCCGTTCAACTTTGCTGTGGGTGAGAACAATCTGTACACCGTATTTGTCGCAGATCTCCCTCGCGATCGGGGGCGTGACAGAGTCTCCGACCGCGGAGAGCTGCACCGTCCTGTACCCCATCGCCGCGACGCGGCTGACCGTCCTGTCGAAATCCTTCGGTGTCTGTGTAAAATTTCTGAGTGTAAAAAGCTGAGCTCCGACTGTAACGTTCATAATTATCCCTTGTTTTCCCCTCTCCGTCATAATGATTAACAGCCCCTGACTCCTGCTGATTTACGCCTCGTAATCAGCTGTCCGCTGCTTTACCGGGACCGCAGATAACGGCGGATTTTATGAGGAACCTCCCATTTGCATCAACGCGGATTTGACGTCTACCTATGGCCTGTGGGCAGCAAAACGTATTTTTCCACACGTAAAGAGAGGCCATATAAGAATAGAATATTCAAAATCAGAATGGATGTCCAGCGCTGCAGCAGCACAGTATATGCTGTGAATCCTATGATCAGCACAAAGGAAACCGAATTTGCACAGCGGCGGATTTATATTTTTCGAAACATGAGTCCGCGATAACATCTGCAGAAATTTCAGATGGCAGACAGCACTTTGAACCTGACTATTTTGGTCAGCTTAAAAGGATTCTTTGCAAAAACTGAGAATTGTATACGGAAAATATAGAGCGTGCGCCCGCCGGGCGCACCAAAAAGCGGGAAGAAAACCAAAGTTTTCTTCCCGCTCCAGTCAGCTCATCCCTTGACTCCGCCAAGCGTAATTCCCTTCACAAAATTGCTCTGAATAAAGGGATAAACCGCAATGATAGGCAGAACTCCTACTGCCGCCATCGCCATTCGGACGGACACGGATGGGATGGATGCCAGCCCGACACCGGCGTCCTGTACATGACTTGCATTCTGTGACAGATACTGAATGTTCTTCATCATCCGGTTCAACAGGTTCTGAATGGAATACAGGTCCGTTCTCTTCGTAATGTAGATATAACCGTTCATCCAGTCATTCCAATATGCAATACCATTGAAAAGCCCAATCGTAGCGATGATCGGCTTTGACAGCGGTACAACGACCTTCGAGAAAGACTGAAACTCACCGGCGCCGTCAATATACGCAGCATCAATGATTTCTCCCGGAATGCTGCTGACAAAAAACGATTTCATGAGCATGACATTGAAGCCGTTCATGAGCAGCCCCGGAAAAAGCAGTGCCCAGAAAGTATTCTTGATATTGAAGATGTTGGAGTAAACAATGTAGGTCGGCACCAGTCCGCCGTTGAACAGCATCGTAAAAATCACAAGAAACAGCATCACGTTTCGTCCCGGGAGATTCGGCTTTGAAAGCGGATAGGCCAGCAGCGTGGTAATTGCAAGGGACAGGAACGTTCCGACGATCGTCAGAACAATCGAAATGCCATAGGCATGAAGCACCGAATTTCCCGTTTTGAAAATATACTCATAGGCATAAGTGCTCCATTTTGCCGGAAAAAACGAATATCCGTTGGCAATCAGCGTACTGTTGTCCGTAAGCGATGAGATCAGCAGCAGAAGAAAAGGAACGACGGCAAGAACAGACAGCAGTATCATCACAATGTTCGCAAAAACCTGAAAATGGACTTCTTCTTTGGTTTTCATTCTATTATCTCCTCGTATCTCAGAACAATGCATATTCCGGATCGATTTTCCTCGCAATACAGTTGGAGCCAAGCACGAGCACAAAACCGACCAGAGACTGGTACAGACCGGCTGCGGATGACATGGACATATCGCCCAGTTCGATCAGTCCGCGATATACATATGTATCAATCGTGTTCGTCACCGTAAACAAAGCCCCCGAATTCTGAGGCACCTGATAAAACAAACCAAAATCCGAATAGAAAATCCTTCCTATGGCAAGCATCGTCATCATAGCGATCGTAGGCTTCAGAAGCGGGATGGTTATACTGAAAATCTGTTTCCACTTGGAGGCTCCGTCAATCGCGGCAGACTCATAGATGCTGCGGTCAATTCCGAGAATCGATGCAAGATAAATTACGCAGTTGTATCCGACACCCTTCCAGGCACTTACAAAAACAAGAATAAATGGCCAGTACTTCGGTTCCATGTACCACGAGACCGGACTGATGCCCAGCGGTTTCAAAATGGAATTATTAATAAAACCATTGTCTGTAGACAAAAAGCCAAATACAAGGTAGCTGACAATGACCATGGAAATCATGTAGGGAAGAAGAATAAGAGACTGGTACACTTTTTTCAGCCTGGTTGTGAGTTCTGACAGCAGAACTGCCACAAAAACAGCCAGAACTGTATTAACCAGAATAAAGATCAGGTTATAAAGAATTGTATTGCGGGTGATAATGAATGCATCTTTCGTGGCAAAAAGATATTTAAAATTTTTGAAGCCGACGAACTTCGACCCGAATATTCCCTTTCGGGCATTGTATTTCTTGAATGCCAGGACCAACCCTGGCAAAGGCATATAGTTGTTGACGAAGAGATACACCATTCCCGGGAGTGCCATCAGATATAGTGGAAAAAATCTCTTCCAGTTTGTCTTTTTTCCGGTTGTGTTCATGATTTCCTCCTGCAATTTTTGCTAATCATCCGCGTGATTCCCGGTCTGTGTACCTGAAGATACTCCCGATATCCCGGCAGGCCATCGTCGATCATGTTTTGTACTGTTTCGAGTCTGTGTACCTGTAGATACTCCCGATATTCCGGTTCCGCTTCTGACATCAAGAACGGCCGGACAAATGTTTCGCCCGGCCACCCTCTCATTTCAGTTTTCCTGATTCAAATTTTGTTCCGTTTCAGCCTTTCACAAAACAATGACCGTAAAGCGGTATCTTTTACATCAGGCATCGTGTTTTGAGCCTTGCCCTGTCAATATTTCTTATTGCGATTACTGAACATTGTTCTGCGCAGCCCACTCATCAAGCGCCTTCTGCTTTGCGTCCATATACTCATCAAGACCCGCATCCTTCAGAGCGCTCTCCAGTTCTGCAATACCTTCTTCAGGATTCACGAATCCGTAAGTCACCTGTTTGCCGTACTGATCATACGCATTCTGCAGAGCGGTAAACTCAGCTGCATAATCACTGTTGTCCCAGGTAAACCCAAGTGCCTTGGACTTGTTCGGGCAGTTGTCATTAAATTCTGCCATCATTTCACCGATGTTCAGAGGATCGCCTTCCCAGACATGCGCAATGTATGGGTTCGGCATCAGCCACAGAACGTTCGGATAATACTCCGAATTCGTGGAATCAACGCCATCTGCAAAAGTAATGGTCCCATCCTCATTTACCTTGAATTCCTTGCCTTCCTGGCCCCAGCAGATAAGATCGGAGACAATCGGATCGGAATAAAGCGCATTCAGAACCTGCATTGCAGCAGCCGGATCTTCTGTATTCTGGTTGATGCACCAGGGGAAAGAGGAAACGGAGGAAGAGCTCATGAAACTCTGTCCCACATCAAATACAGCCATATCTCTTCCGCATTCGCCGCTGATCTGCGTCTTGTACCCCGGCTTGCTGCATGCCATCATCGCCAGATAGGCTCCGGATTTCACTCTTGCCGAAGCTCCGGTATCGTCGGTCATTGCATCGGCGCTGATGTATCCCTTTTGATTCCAACTGTAGGTTCTTTCGCACCATTCTTTGAAAATATCCGAAGAGTAGACATCTGATACATCAAGTGAATTTGCCGGGTCGAGCAGGGTGCCATAATAGTCGCCGCCGATGTTATCCACGCAGCTTCCCTGCGTCAGCAGATTATCCTGGATTGCAAAAACATATTTATCCGGATATTTTTCGTGCAGTTTCGCAAAAATATCTTCAATGTCATCCCAGGTTGCGATCGGATATCCGTTATCATCCAGCTTTAATCCGGATGCATCATACCCTATACCATCCAGATACTCCTGTCCTATACATACAGCGCTTGTCTGTATCGCATAGTCTTTGATCGGAGGGACACCGTAAAGCGTGCCGCCCACCCTGCAGGCATCCAGATAGTCCTGCCGCACATACTGACGTATCCCGTCGCCGTATTTATCAAACAGGCCATCTTCCTCAAGATCCAGTACATAACCATTATTTATACAGGTGCTGTACCCGATGATGCAGGTATTAAACAGATCCATCTGTTCTCCGGAAGAGAGCATCAACTTCATATCATCGCCGTATGCGGCGGAATCAATAATCTGCAGTTCCACGTCGAGGCCGAGAGTATCCTCCGTGTGTTTGGAGAGCGCTTCATTAATGCGGTCAATTCCGGCCGGCGTCCCGGTCCAGTCGAAAAATCCGACCACGATCTTCTCGTATTCGCCATCCTTCTGCGCTTTTGCTTTCCGGTCTGCTATAGCCTTGGCTGCCTCGTCATTTTCCGCAGCAGTACTCTCTTCGTCCCCGGCAGCGTCAGCTGAAGCGGAATCAGCCGAATCATCCGATGTGTTTCCTTCCGATGCCGCGGCCGATTCACTGTAGGACGTTTCCGTGCTGCCACTGTTTTCTCCACATCCCGCCAGCAAACTGCCTGCCGTCGTAAGGCACAGCAACACTGTAATCAACTTTTTCTTCATAAACCCCTCCTTATCGTTTCCGGTAATTGAGCAATTTCTTTGCAGATAAGTAAATCGATTAGCCTTGCAGCAATAATAATATGTCCGTTATTGGATAAATGTCAAATATATTTGGGCTAATTTTCCATATTTGTTAAGTATTTACAAGTATTTAATGGATAAATTGTACAAGTTTATCGTTATACCAGATATGCTCGAAATAGATTGCCCGCATGCAGGCACTGAGAATATATGTGTAAATGAAAAGAGTACTCTATGTCAGAGCACTCTTTACCAGTTAGCCTCTGAAAAATTTTTCTGCCATCAGGGCCGGGAATAAACGGATAAAAACTGAATCATTGTGTGTCAGAAGTATCTTTCGCAGCTCAAATGTTTTTACGCAGATCCTTTACCGAATCGCGCTCGACAAGACGGCACCCGAGCATGATTCCGTGTCCATCTTCCGTCAGTTCATCTCCCAGTTCCGGCCGAAAACACGTTTTCTTCCATGCCTCATCTTCTTCTATTCGGTCGAACAGCTGCGTTGCTGCGTTCTCCCCAAAACGGAGCAGTGGGATTTCCATCGTCGTAAGGCCCGGAACATAATATTCCGATATCATTTCGTTGTCAAAACCAATTATCGAAAGTTCGTCTCCGATTCTTATATTGTTCTGATAGCAATACTGATAAACTCCTCCGGCCATGCGGTCGCTCATGCAAAACACCGCCGACACGCCCTGCCCAATCAAAGTACCAATAGCCCGGAAGCCTCCTTCTTTCAGCCACGAACCCGAAATAACCAATCCTGGATTATACAAAATCGATGCTTCGTACAGCGCCTGCTGATACCCCTGAAGGCGGAGCTGAGTATGCATATTGTCCAGTTCTCCTGCAATCACGCCGATTTTCCGATGCCCCCGCAGCGTCAGGTACCGGGTTGCGTAATAGGCCGCCATGCTGTCATTGATGATTGTATACGGCGTCTCATCGTCAGCAGGCTGGGCATAGACAAGAACTATAGGTGTACCGGATGTATCCGGCAACACTATTTTACGGCCATGTCCGGCTACATATAATATCCCGTCTACGTTAATGGATAACAATTCCTGGACAGCAGGGCGCAGTACAGTATTTACCAGTCTGTCATTGTCAAACCAGCTCCCATGCCATCTCGCGTAAAGACGCAGATTCTGTACAACCGTACGGTATCCCTTCCTCTCCGCCGCCAGCATCGCGCCATCCACTATGAATGGAACCGTGAACTGTGTAAAATCCTCCACAATCAGGCCGATGGTGTAAGTTCTCTGCTTCCGCAGCCCTTTGGCAAGCATGTTGGGGCGATACCCGTATTTCTGAACAGCCTGCATCACCTTGTCTCTGGTCTTTGAACTTACGTTTTTCTTCCCGTTCAGAATATTGGATACAGTTGCCGTGGATACTCCGCACTCTCTCGCGATCTCTTTCAGCGTTACCATAATAATTTACATTTTCTCCGAAATTTAACTAACGGAACAAAAAAGATATCGGGCCATGCAAAATCATAGGTTAATCGATTAACTATAATACCATATTCTATGTTGGAGAGCCAGAGTTCACTATTGTCCAGGCAAATCGATACAACGAAGATGGCCTTATCTTGCACCATCTTGCAAAATCATTGGTCCATTTCTGTCTGTTTATTTTCCAAACATCCCGCTAAAATGTTCCCTTCAAATCCGCCACCTCTTCATGAACTTCTGCTTTCCCCTTCGAAGCGGCTCTTCTCTTGTTAAGCTCCGCGAGGAAGAGATCCTCATCAAATGGAATTTCCACCGGATGTCCCAGCCAGTGTGAAAGATGCATCGCATTCGAAAGGGTAAGACCGCGGATTCCCTCTCTTCCGTCGGCAATCAGCGGACTCCCATATAAGATGTGATCCGCAAATGCCTGAAGGACCCCGTTGTGCTGCGGATTCGGACCCTCCATCGGGATCAGGGTATCGTGATGCTTCGGCGGCGTGAATCCCTCCGGACAGCTGAAACGCCATTCCGGCTCATCCGCCTCCAGCTCCGAAACCGTCAGTGTATCGTGCTCACACACTATCTTTGCATTATCCAGATCCACCTCGAACCGGTTCGTTCCCGGCGCCTCGCCGGTCGTCGTGATAAAACATCCGGTTGCGCCATTTTCAAATTCCATGTAGGTCGTGACATCATCCTCGACCTCGATATGGTGCCATTTACCTTCCTGCATGAAGGACATGACCTTCACCGGCAGGCCGCAGATCCACTGCAGCAGATCCAGCTGATGCGGGCACTGGTTCAGAAGGACGCCGCCTCCCTCTCCGTTCCACGTCGCGCGCCACTCGCCGGAGTCATAATAGTGCTGCGTCCGGTACCAGTCCGTGATGATCCAGGTAACTCTCTTTAAGTTTCCATACTTACCGCTCTGCACCAGTTCATGCATCCTGATGTACAGCGGATTCGTGCGCTGATTGAACATCATCGCGAAAGTGAGCTCCGGATGCCGGTCCGCACACGCAATTGCCTCGCGGACCTGCTTCGTATAGACGCCGGCCGGTTTCTCACACATGACATGAAGCCCCTTCTCCATCGCGCGGATGGCAAAGCCCGGATGATCATAATGCGGAACCGCAATGATGACTGCGTTAATGTCGGGATCGTCAAGGAGCTGCGCCTCGTTCTCATAAATTTTTACATCTGCAGGCAGATTCTCCTCTGCCCATTCGCGCCGGGCAGGCTTCCGATCCGCGACCGCCGCAAGCTTCATCCCCCTGACGTCTCCGCGTGCAATCCGCCTTGCATGATCCGATCCCATGTTTCCGATGCCGATAATGCCGATCTTTACTTCCGAAATCATTTTCCCTCTTTTCCTGCCAGTACTTCTGCTTTTCTTTAACAGACAGTTGATACAGCCATTCCCTTGTCTTTGGTACTCCCTTCACTGCGAGATTCTCCGCAGCGCCGCAGCTCGAACTTACAGCGGCAATGTCAACGCTCTGCTATCTCCTCACTGCAAAATTCTCCGCAGTGCCGCGACGGCCGCGTCAAAAGCCGAGTCACTGTCCGGAAAACCTTCCTCATGAACCGCTGTCCGTTCTCCCACGATGCTTCTTGAGTCATCCTTCTTTTCAGACTTCTCAGACTTCTCGGGCTTCTCCAGCTTTTCAAAACCGGTAAAAACTTTGAGATGCGGCTCGACTGTTACATGCACGCCGCCCTGCGCGCGGAACATAGAGAGGATTTCCTTCACATGTCCTTCCCCCTCGCCCGCCGGGACCACAGTCCCGTTCGGGAGCGCATCTTTGATGTGCATATAGACAATATAAGGCGAGAGCATCTTCCATGCTTCCAGCGTATTCTGGCCCACCTGAATAAAATTGGCGGGATCAAAAATCCCCTTCAGTCCCGGAACATGCGTGAGAATATCGAGGCATCTCTCCGCATTGTCTCCGTAAATCGCCTTCTCATTCTCGTGGCAGAGTGTAATATCTTCTGCCTTCGCCATCGCACTCATCTGCGAAAGCCGTTCCAGTATCTCATTCCGGTAAAGCCCCGGATCGTCCCCCTCCGGATAATAGAACGAAAACATACGGATATTCTCCGCACCCAGAATATGGGCAATCTCCATTGTCCGGCGAAACTTCTCAAGATGCGTCTTATAATCATCCGTTTTGACATTGATTTTCCCGATCGGCGATCCGACAGACCAGACCGAAAGACCGGCCTCATCCAGTTTCGCGCGGACTTCCTTCGCTTTTGCATCCGAAATGTCTGAAATGTTTACCCCATCGACGCCCCGGATTTCCGGGCCGCAGAGTCCGTTCCGCGTCAGTGCCCGGATCTGAGAGTCTACATCGGCCGATGCCTCGTCCGAAAAAGCATAAATCTTCAGTTCTTCCATCCTTCACCCCTCTGAGGCAAAATTCGCGAATGCGGTTTTGCCGAATGCGGCACCCGGTGCGTACACTGTACGCACCGTTGGTGCCGTTTGAAAGTCCTGCATCAGCAGGACTTTCAAACCTTTACCCCCACGCCGCGTTTTTGCGGCACCCAATGTGTCAGCCGGAATATTTCTCTTGTTCCAGTCCTAATTCCAGCGGACCTGCCAGCGATCCGAATATTCCCCGGAATGCACGCTCTCGTCAACGTGCCCCTGTGCTCCGTGCCCTGTTTCCTGGCTTTCTCTGTCTCCTCTGTCTTCGCCGTTTTCTCCTGTTTCCTTTTCTCCCTTCTTTCCCTCTTCTTCCTGCCTTTTCTTCTCCTTCTCCCGGAGTGTATGCAGAAAATCAAGATATTTCTCTCCATCCAGCGGCAGGTCCACCCACCGATCTTCTGCCGAGGAGAGATATGCCGCATTTGCAAGCATCAGTTCATGAATACCGTCTATGCCCGGCGCAAGAAGCGGCGCCCCATAGAGAATCGCATCCGTAAAGTTTTTCAAAATTCCCAGATGCGCGCTGTCCGGCTTCTCCTGCCGAAACGCCACCGTATGTACCGGCCAGGACGGGAATCCTTCTTTGCTCTCCTTCACCAGCTTTCTCTCGTCTTCGTCGATGAGTGAAAGCGTAAGCGCTCCGTTCTCGATGACCGCCTTTCCCCTCGTTCCGCTGATCTCCAGCCGGTTCGTCCCGGGATATTCGCCCGTGGATGTCATGAAGACTCCGCTCGCGCCATTTGCATATTCCGTGTACAGTACGGCGTCGTCCTCCACATCGATGTCGTGATAATGCCCGACCCTGCAAACCGCGCGAAGCCGGCACGGCATTCCGCAGATCCACTGCCACAGGTCCAGATTGTGCGGACACTGATTCATGAGGACGCCGCCACCCTCACCATTCCATGTCGCGCGCCAGTCGCCGGAATCGTAGTACGCCTGCGTCCGGTACCAGTTGCTGACGATCCACACCGTGCGCTTCATCTCTCCAAGCGTACCGTTCCTCATAAGCTCCCGCATTTTTGCATACAGCTCATTCGTCCGCTGATTAAACATAATGCCGAAGACGCGGTCCGTCTGCTCCGCAAGATGATTCAGCTCCTGCACGGAGGCCACATCAATTCCCGCCGGTTTCTCCGTGAGCACATGTTTTCCCGCTTTCAGTGCCTCTCCCGCAATCACTGGATGAAGCGGATGCGGGACCGCGATGATGACCGCGTCGATCTCCCCGTCCGCAAGAATTTTCCTGTAATCCGTTTCTGTCCTTACCCTGCCAAAATGCTTCCGCGCCTGATCACATTTTTCGCTGTCTGTGTCGCAGACCGCAGCAAGCTCCATTCCGGGAACGTCCCCGTTATAGATGTGATTTGCATGGGCAGAGCCCATATTTCCAAAGCCGATGACGGCTGCTCTTACTCTTTCCTGATTCATACTCATACCCTGTGCCGCGTTATTTGCTGCGCCCGCGGGGTAGTCTCTCTGGGCTGTCTCTCTGGGCTGTCTCCCGGACCGGGACATTGGGACACCCGTCCCCGTCAGCATTTCATCTCCATTACCCGTCGGCATTTCATCTCCATTATACGAAATTAATAAGCGGATAATGCTCCAAATCACACATATTAATCTTGTGCGATATAGTTTTGCACGTTAATTTATTGCAATTTATTGCCGCATCCAGCGTCAGGCAAAACATATGGCGCCCTTTGTCAAAAATCCATTAGATTCCTGACAATTTTTGTCAACCTCCGGAGGAATCTTTGTCAAAACAGCGCCGGGCTACCTGTTTTGACAAAAACTCTCTGGATTCTTGACAATTTTTGTCAACTTCCGGAGCAATCCTTGTCAAAACAGCGCCGGATGCCTGCGTTTGACAAAAATCCGTTTGATTCCTGACAATTTTTGTCAACTTTCGGAGCAATCCTTGTCAAAACAGCGCCGGATGCCTGCGTTTGACAAAAATCCGTTTGATTCTTGACAATTTTTGTCAACTTTCGGAGCAATCCTTGTCAAAACAGCGCCAGGCTTCCTGATTTGACAAATTTTCTCTGGATTCCTGACAATTTTTGTCAACTTTCGGAGCAATCCTTGTCAAAACAGCGCCGGGCTACCTGTTTTGACAAAAACTCTCTGGATTCTTGACTATTTTTGTCAACTTCCGGAGCAATCCTTGTCAAAACAGCGCCAGATGCCTGCGTTTGGTCATTCTGCGCTTCCTTGCTCATATCGCCTTTGTGCTCCCGCGTTCCGCCTTCTTCTGTACATACCGGTAGCAGATGATGCAGATGATGATCTGCAGGACCGTCGCACACGGAATTCCAAGACCGATCTTAAACAACGACGGCTCCGGCTGCCGGCTCATTGCGACCGCAACGGGAAT
>Ga0256404_1011874_pt1 | contig 11506 bp, 17 predicted proteins | sample RumenRJG_01DNA_FD_185990 | JGI IMG/M metagenome (GOLD analysis project Ga0256404, IMG submission 185990) | Bovine rumen microbial communities from Lethbridge, Alberta, Canada - RJG_01 | ecosystem: Host-associated > Mammals > Digestive system > Stomach > Rumen | place: Canada: Alberta | collected... | reverse complement strand
CCCCTTGCTCTGGTAACAACAAAATGATGATTGCGTAATAAAAGGAGGCATGACTTATGTTACCGAGTATTTTTGGAGAGAGTTTGTTTGATGACTGGTTCGATTTTCCGTTCAGAGGCTTTGAGTCCGATGTGGATCATAAGCTGTACGGCAAACACGCAGCAAGAGTGATGAAGACTGACCTGAAGGATCACGATGATCACTATACGCTGGAAGTAGACCTGCCGGGATTTAAGAAAGACCAGATCGACCTGCAGCTGCAGAACGGCTACCTGACCATCACGGCCAGCAAGGGCTTGGAAGAAGACGGCAAGGATAAGAAGGGCAAGATTGTCCATCAGGAACGGTACGCCGGATCCATGACCAGAAGCTTCTATGTGGGCGATCATGTAACGGAAGAGAACGTGAAGGCCAAATTCGAAGACGGCGTTTTGACATTGGAGTTCCCGAAAGAGGAAACAATCAAATTGCCCGAGAAGAAGACCATCATGATCGAAGGATAAAGCTTAAACGGTACACCGCCCCGATATATTCGGGGCGATTACTTTTTAGAAGGGAACGGTGACAAATATGTCCGAGAATATATTGATCATAAATTATAAAGTTGAGAGTGAAGCCTACCAGGCATTGTCAGAACTGAAGAGAGAGACGTCAAATTCAAACTATACGATTTCACAGGCTGTCATCGTAAAAAGAGAAAGCGGAAAGCTTGAGATTCAAGACGGATTTACCGCAGATGCATCGATGGGAGACGATACATGGACCGGCAGTCTTCTCGGCAGTCTGGTCGGTGTGCTTGGAGGACCGTTAGGTGTTCTGCTGGGCGGCAGTGTTGGCATGATGATCGGCGGGGCTGTAGATGCAAGTGACGCTGCAAAGAATGCATCTCTTATTGAAAAAGCCGGGGACTGCATAACAGAAGGAGAGACCGCAATCATTCTCCTCGCTCAAGAAGAATATGAAACTGCCCTGACGGCCAAGTTGAACCAGTTTATTGTGACTATTACCCGTATGAATGCTGCGGAAGTCGCTGCAGAAGTTGAGCATGCAAGAGAAGTAGAGCGACAAATGGCGAGAGACGCAAGAGAGAAAATGAGAGCAGAGAAGACAGAAAGCTTCAAAGCCGGCGTTGCCAAGAAAAGCGAAGAACTGAAGGCGTGGTTTGCCAACTTAGGGAAAAACGGTAAAGGAGAATGATTTCCCTCCTGCCACTGTCCATCCTATTATCCCCTTAATAGAATTTTAAGGATCTCCGAGGATTGAGAGTTGAAATTCACTGTGGTAAGATACTCTCACATAATCTCATAAGGGAGGCCTTTCTTATGGACCGCAAAGATACAAATCAACTTTTAAAGCCTGCAAAGATCGGAGCGATTGTGCTTGCCGCAGCCGTAATTATCGGTGTAGCGGTGATGCTTTTATCCTCTCCAAAGAGCGTTAAGGCCGAACCAACACCTGAATCCACAGCAGTACCTGTCGTCTCAGCGGCCCCGACTCCTACTCCTGTTCCGGATCTTACAGCTATAAGGCTGTATGCATATGGGCGGGAGCTGAATGCTGACGGTATCACACTATATGTCGGGGACAAACCTGTTGAGATATATGTTGATTTAGAACCCAAGGGCCTGAATTATCCTGTTGAGTGGTCATTCAGCAATGAGGAAGCCGTTTCCCTGGAACCAAGCGATGATGGCCTGAAATGCACAGTGACAGTGCTGCAGCCGAAAGGGAAAAATGAGCTTAAGGTTGTCTGCCATAATCTCTATACCACGATTCCCGTATATCTGTGGGAAAGATAAAATCAAGATAATTGTTGAAGAATCATGAAAAAGATACGACGTTGCCTCACAGTAGATTCTGCTGAACGCAACGCCGTATTATTTGTTAACGGCAGTGAGGAAGTAAATTCCACTGCCTTTTCACTAGCTGTATAGTTAAAAATGTTCCTGACGGAAGCCCATTGCAGGAATGATCATCTTTAGAAGCTCAGTCCTTTGGCTTCATATAGAAATGGCCTCGGATTTCAGTTGTCCGGATCGAATTGACAAAAGCTTCAGGATCTGCCACTTTAATAGCCTGTAAGGCAGCCTTGACATCCGCCCCAGAAACAACAGAGTAGACCATTGTTACCGGCTGCTGGCTGAAAGAGCCTTCTGCATTCCAGACTGTTGCACCATGATGGCAGGCGTCATGAATTGCCACATAAACCAAGTCAGGCTTATGCGTAACGATGAAGAGCGTCTGCTTCTGGTAACTGCGATACAGAGCGTGGAGAGTTTGCGTAGATACAAACTGGAAGATAATGGAATACAGCGCTTCCTCCCAGCCGAAAAAGTAGCCTGCAATACAAAGGATCACAACGTTAAACCCTAGAACAAGATTCCATGTTTCCATCCCGCGCTTTTGTGAGAGGTAGATTGCGATGAAGTCAGTTCCTCCGCTCGTAGCGTCTGCATAAAGGCACAGGCTGACAGCTGTTCCGCTCAGAATGCCTCCAAAAACGGCAATCAGCAAAAGATCTTCTGTGATTGTATATACTGGAAAAGTATCGGTCAGAAAGCTGCTCACAACAATCATTAGTAAGGACAGCAACGTGAATTTCTTCCCGACAAAGCGAAATCCCACATATACTGGAAACGCATTCAGCAAAAGATTGACTGGAGAATAGGGAATATCAATGCCAAGATATTTTTCAGCTAGGCGCTGAATAAGCACGGTCATGCCTGTGACTCCGCCAGGAAACAAATCACCCGCATGGACAAAGGATTTAATATTGAATGCCATCAAGGCTGAAGCGATTAAAACAATGAGAACTCGTCGCCAGTCCTTTTTCCAATCAAGTGCCATGTTGATATCCTCCAAGTGTAACTATAAAATTCAATAAATGAAATACAAAGCGTTTTTTAGACATTATTTCTATGGCTTTACTGGTTCACATCAGTGTCTTTTACAAAATAGGTTTAATTCCGCCAATACTGTGATATACTATGGTTGGAGGAGATACTATGACTATTGATACAAATGCTGTTTTTTCAGCAACTGAAGCGAATCAGAATTTTTCCAAAGTTGCCAGAATGGCCGAAAAAATGGGACACGTAGTTGTTTTTAAACATAATCGTCCAAAGCTTCTGGTAATTGATCTTGACACGGAACCGCAGATAGAAATGACAGAGGATGAAAAACTACAGTTTGTTGCAGAGCGCATTCTGCGCGAACATAGAGCGGCATTCGAGGAGCTGGCAAAATGATCAGGTTCTCAAAGGAAAAGACCTTCTGCCACAAAAATCCAACGGTATTAATGCATATTAATCATCGAATATTCCGAGAATAACAAACTGACTATGTAGTGCTGCCCGGCATGTGAAAATGATCTCTTGTGGAGATTATCTCACATGCCGAATTTTTTTAATAGTAAATAGGGTAAACCTGTGATTATCAGAAGAGAACGGTAATAATTGAATGATCAGATTGCCTCTTTAGGATAAGCTGCGACAAAGGGCTGCTGATATGGGACTTGCTTTTGTGCGCAGAGACCCTCATGCCACATATAGAAGAAACGAGCGAGAGGAAAGGTATAATAACCGTCTTGAAAATGATTCGTTACATCATAGGGATCAGCAAAGATCAGTACATCGTCATAAGTGTATTCCGTCCCGCAGGTGTCGATGCCAATGATAACCTGCCAGTGACCATCCCAGTCAGCCCAGTCCACCATGATGGGAATATTATGGTCAATCTTGTCCACAACATATTCCTGAAAATCTTCAGGATGTTCAAAGCAGATTCCGGTCCCTGCATGGAAATCCACATTCCATCCGATGAGATCAAAAAAATCAGCGATGTTTTCTACTGAGGAACCTACGTCAGGGAGCGAATCGATCAGTTCGCTCACAAGCATCTCGTGATAGTTTTTCTTGCCAAACCAGTTGAGTACCATCAGACTGCAGGCAGCCCCGCATGTATATTCCGTGGTCTGCTGGTACGTCTGAAAGTGTGTCAGAATATGCAGTGATTCATCACTGCATATTATAATAGTCATTAAAGACGTAATATCGCGAATTCAAATGGTTTGTTTTTCCGGCAAAGGAAGATGCGCCGCTTTCATTCAGGCGGTCCTTATAATTGTCTGGATAGGGGATTGCATGAATTTCCGGCAGCCTATTGTAATTCTTCTTTTTCATCCAATAATCCTTCTTGATAGAACAAGATCAAATGTTTATTGCAACAGGAAAGAGATAATCTGATTCTGAAACTCATGATAATGTGTTTCTTCAGACATCACGATATGCGAACCATCCTTAATGATGCACATTTCCGATCCTTCAGGTAGAAGGTCAAGAGCGTGGCTTAACTGTTCATAATCCAGATTTGGATCGTAGTCACCATAAATGAGTAAGGTAGGAACCGTTATCCTGTCGAGCTGGATCAAACGTATAGTTGGACTGACGAAGGCGTCTCTGCACCATCCATTCGGGCTTGAATCGCCGTCATAATGCCAGCAGCTGGAACAGAACAACTCTATGAGAAAAGGATCGGTTATATCGGTTTTGAAGGAGCCGTCATCGTTCCTCTGGAAATCCTCCGCTGCGCTATCCCAGGTGTTATGACTGAAGGATTCCGTTATTTCTTGCTCGCCTAAACCGGAAACAATTGGTGCGTACAGGATGAGTTTACCCAGATGGGTCGGATACTTAACCGCGAACTGCCCAGCTGTCATGGTTCCCCTGCTCCATCCAAGTACATCAATCTTCTCCTGGCCGGAGAGCTCAACTATTCTATTTACAGCCGCATTGATGTCCTCAGCAGCATATGAAGTGTCTATGATGGACCCGTCTTCTACCTGTTCTGACCGGCCGTAACCGGCAATGTCAAGTCGCCAAACAGCATATCCTTCACGTGCAAGCCTTCGAACAAGACTGTAGTCTTTGTAGTCGATATCAAATTCGTGCGAGGAATAGGTGGAACCATGGACTAAAAGAATGTTGAGATCAGGTTTGACCTCATACATAGATACACAGTCTAGATGAAGACTTACCGCATTTCTTTCCAGTGAGTATTCAGTATAATGTCATTACTTTCGCCCTCTATATTATTACTATTATCCAGAGTCATGTTAAACCTTCAAATTTACAAGAATAGTATAACATAGGAAAGAAGAGAAAAAAAGACCCTCCGCTGTGGGAAAGACAGAGAGTCCTAGCTTAAAAATGTATTCAGATCAAGAACGCAGCCCTTGCGCTATTATATGTCACATCATTTGACTTCACAATGCGTGAAGCATTCATGCGTGTCTGTTTATAAACTCTTTTACCTGGTGACCATCCATATATCCTCTGGTATAAAGCCGGAGAAATGCACCTTTGTCTCTTGTCAGGGTGTCTACACCCTCTGTATTCTCTGGGGCAATGATGAGCAGCTTTCCAGTTTTTTCCAGATCTTTAGCTTTGGCTACACCTGCATTATATTTCACTGCGCGCAGATGCAGCTGTTCGGCCGCTTTCGGATACTGCTTTTCTATTCGCCTGGCCAGCAGGTCGTCTTTTCTGCTCGTACGGATTGTATCTTTCGGTTTCGTGAGAATTAGTACGATTCTGTCATAATTCTCCACCATATCAAGAGGAATTGTGTCTCCGAGCGCACCATCAAAATACGGAATACCATCTATGAAATACGGCTTGCAGATCGATGGAATCGCGCAGGATGCTTTGAAAATGTCATAGTTGTCCAGACTCAGATCAGATTTATAGAAGATCTTTGTCTCACCAGTCCATGCATTACAGGCGAGAATATATAAAATAGTAGGGTTGTCAATGATCGCCTGATAATCCAGCGGGTATTCACCATCCGAATTGGATAGAGTCCCGTAAATATAGTCAAGATTCAAAAAACTGCCCTTCGTTCGGTAATTGCTGAGACTCATGTATTCTTTCCGAAAAGAGTATTCCAAAAAATAGCGTTTGTTCCTTCCTCTCTGGTGAGCCAGGAAAGACGCTATATTTGCGCTTCCAGCTGAAATCCCGATTCCGGCATCAAATGTAACCTGCTCATCCAGACAGCAGTCCAACACACCGGCTGCATAGATTCCCCGCATTCCACCGCCCACATCAATGAGTGCTGTTTTCATTTTTTTCGTCCTCTGTTCCTTTTATAATCTTAGTCTATGCCTTGCCCTGCTTTTACTTGCAATTAGCTCCGACAGATCAGCGTAGGATTCAGACTGGCCGTCTTCGTCGATCTGATCATAGATTTCACTATCGGCCAGAATAGAAGTTTATCATAAAAACATAAAACCCAGTTTGCCGATTTCTTTCTTGCTGTTTTCTCCAGAATTAAAACAGAATGTCTTCGTATCCGCCATCGTCCATTGCGACTGCAGTGATGCACCCGCGTTCTGTAACATCGACTTTTTCTTTTTCAAGCTGAGCAGCAATAAGAGCAGCCTCTTTGGTACTAAAGGTTCTCAGGACAGTAACCGGCTCATCTTTTCTAATAACAGCGAACATAGAATGAAATCCTCCTGTTGTTGATAGGGCACAGGGAGGGATTATAGAGAAGGAAACTGAAAAAAACAAGACTTGACTTCTTGATTCATCTATGCTGTAGGCTTGATTATAGAAGTGAATCAGATATATGGACTGCATACTTTGTAGTCTCAGGATTGCCAATAAGTCCTGATAATGATAGAATAAGACAAAAAAAGGAAATCACAAGCAGGAAATGATGCCTTTCTTTATACAGGATACCAAATAATGATATGAAAATTGCTGTTATGAGTTTCAGGCTGTATGCCCCTTGGGTTCACAGCCTGAAGGAAAAGCGAATGATCGTAAAAAGTATCGTTGCCAGACTACAGAATAGATTCCATGTCTCTGCGGCGGAGATTGAGGAACAGGACACCCATCAGATCATTGTGATTGGAGTGGCAGCGATTGTCCCTCATCATGCTATGGCAGACAGCATGATGGATGAGATCGCAGATTTCGTCGAGCAAAGCAGTGACGCGGAGCTGCTTGGAGAAACGAGGGAAATCCGGTGACAATCTATGTTGATGCGGATGCCTGTCCTGTGACGAGAATAGTGGAAACTCTTGCAAGAAAGCATGGAATTTCTGTCGTTCTTCTCTGTGATACGAATCATCAGCTCACATCGGATTACAGTACTGTCAAAGTGATCGGCTCCGGATCGGATGCGGTCGACATTGCACTCATTAACCTGTGCCAAAAAGGAGATATCGTTGTAACACAGGACTATGGAGTTGCCGCGTTAGCGCTGGGAAAAGGCGCAAAGGCCATCCATCAAAGCGGCCGATGGTATACTGATGATAATATCGATGGACTGATGATGGAACGTCATCTTGCGAAGAAAGCCCGGCAGAAAAGTAAGAACCACCTCAAGGGGCCGCATAAGCGCACGAAAGAAGACGACGTGGCTTTTTCGGAGAGTTTTGAACGGCTGATCCTGAAGACAGCAGGTGAATCATGAATTCCGTGACCAAAGCGAAGAGAGGCTATGTGCCTGAGGATGAAAGAAACTTTTCGCCCTCTGCCATGAAGGTCTTGCGTACAGCCTCCGGTCATGTCGAATACCTGATCAATGAAGGCTATGACCTGAAACAGGCCGTGACCTTTGTTGGAAACCATTTTCTCCTCTCTGAGAGGCAGCGTCTTTCTGTCATGCGCAGTGTTGCAACAAGAGAGCAGCTTAATGACAGAGAGAATAAAAGCGTTCCTGTCACTGAACTGGCCGGGAGAGATATTTGGATCGACGGTTTTAATACGATTATTACGCTTGAGGTCCTGGAAAGTGACTCGATACTCTTTGAGTGCATGGATGGAACGATTCGGGATCTGGCAGCCCTAAGGGGAACGTACAGAATAATCCCAGAGACAAGATTAGCGGTCGACACACTGTTTAGTCTGCTGGAGAACTTGCAGGTCAATAAGGTTTCGATTCTCCTGGATGAACCTGTTTCAAATTCAGGCAGGCTGAAAACTCTTATGTCAGAAGCAGGGGAAGCACGTTCCTTCAACTTAGACGTTCAGGTTCAGAAAGATGTTGATCGCACGCTTTATGAGAAAAAGAATGTTGTGACATCAGATTCCATCATTCTGGACCGGTGCTGCAGCTGGGTGAATATGACAGCAGAAATAATGGAGCAAAAGGGTAAATACGGACTTCGAGTCTGGGAATAAAAAATACAAGCGAAAGTGGGAAAGAGTATGCTTAACGAAACTATCAGTGTTGGAACACTGAAATTGAAAAATCGTCTTGTAATGCCGCCCATGGCGACAGGGAAATCAGCGGGTGGTATTGTATTTAAAAACGCAGACTGGAGACAAAGACAGTAATCATACAGAAAGAAGGGAAAAAATGATGAAACCGGAACTGCTGTTTGAAGACACCTGGGCGATTGAAGATGCTGGAGTCCGCATTTTCATCCTGAAAGGGAAAGAAAAAGTACTTGTGATTGACACTGGAAGATCCGGAATCGATGTTCGTCCATTGCTGCCCGAAGGCCTTCCATATGAATTGCTGAATACTCATGCGGATATGGATCATATAGCCGGAAACCATTTTTTCCCGTTCTTCTATATGCACCCGTCAGAAGCTGTGGTCTATTACAATCTCAATAAAGGAACAGGAAAGTTCCTTCCAGTCTACGACGGCGAAATAATTGATCTGGGCGATCGGCCTCTGGAGATCGTTCATGTCCCGGGACACACACCCGGCAGCATCAGTGTTCTGGACAGAATTCAGCGTACTCTGATCGGAGGGGATCCGATCCAGATGCATGGACAGATCTACATGTTCGGAATACATCGGGATCTTCACAGTTATGTATATGGATTGCAGAGGCTCATGGGAAGAACGGACTTTGACAGAATTTATCCGTCCCACGCAGAAATATCTGTTGATAGAAATGCAATACCAGGATTGATAACCGGCGCGGAAAGTATCCTGGCAGGAACTGCGGCCGGTAAAACAGTTTCGATGCACGGCAAAGAGATTATTGCATACCCGTCCGGCTGTGGCATCCGTGATGTGCGGTGCAAAGAGCGTGGATGATCTGAAAGCATCTTTGGCTTATGAGACTGCCAGTGATGAAGAAAAGGACTATGCGGCTACCTTCGCAAGCTTTCCGAAGATCAGCTGGAAGGGATATTGCATGTACTGCGGTCACTGTGCCCCATGTCCGGTCGGCATTGACGTGGCCGACGTGACAAAGTTTCTGAACCTTACGAAAGCGCAGAAAATGGTACCAGAGACAGTTGCTCAGCACTACAGTGTACTGAAAGCTCACGGTGGAGACTGCATCGGCTGCGGTTCCTGTGAAAAGCGCTGTCCGTTTGAAGTCCCGATCAGAGAGAATATGAAAGCTGCGAAAGCCGTTTTCGGATACTGACTGTAGGAGGACTTAAACTGTCAATAGGTTCTCCGGATGAGTATTCCTATACTGAAGAGGAATGATTTGTATCAGCCTATTGAATAAAGGCAGATGAACTTAGTCGATCTGGATTAATTAAAAAGGGGGAAAATGAAAATGAGTAAAACATTGGTCGCATATTTCAGCGTACAGGGAACTACAAAAAGAGTGGCAAAACAACTGGCGGAGCACCTTGGCGCGGATCTGTTCGAGATCATTCCTCTGCATCCGTATACAGATGCAGATATCCGCTATACGCGATCATTAATTTGGGAAGGAATATTGCTATGAGAAAAACAGCTGTTTTTATGATGGTCTTAGTACTGCTTATTTCCTGCCATGTAACCAGCTTTGCAGATAACCCCAGACAGAAACCGATTTTTGAGCTCTACAGTGTTGAAGGATCTTATGAAGACTCAGTAGGAAATATAGAGATATATTCCTACCATGTGCCGCAGATCTTCTCTGAGACACCGACCGCCAAGGAGATCAATGCGGAAATAGCAGAAAGATTTGGAAAACGTGTTGAGGAGCAATTCCAACACATGAAAGATGGATTGTCTCTCTGGTCCTGGCATACGGAATGGCATTCCTACTGGGTCGATTCCGAGCTCTTCCTCCTGATCAGTGCAGATGAGGAAGGCGGGTTTAAAGACTATGCCGTCTATGGATATGATTTCGTAACAGACAGTCGGCTCACAAATGAGATGATCCTGGAACAGCGTGGGCTCGATGCAGAGCTTTATAAAGATAATCTGCGTGAAAAAGCGCAGCTGATGTTTGAAGACATGTATGGGACAATTCCTCAGGAATCCAGAGAGGGAATGGGATATTATACTCAGCTCGAGAAAACAATCAGCGATGAGAATGTTGAAGATGCAGTTCTCTTTGTGGATGGCAGCGGGGAACTGGAAGCGGTAATGAGAATTTACTCCCTTGCCGGTGCAGACTGGTATTATCATCTCGTAACGCCTTTCGCCTATGGCTGATCTTGCCGGGAGGAGATAAGGAAAAGTCAAATAGCCTGTGTAAGACAAATGCTGTATTGAGGATTTGTGTAAGACTGTAGGAAGCCGCCAACATGTGCTCAGGGAGGTGCACTATGAAAAAACAGTTATCCTTGGTCCTGACTATCATTCTGATTCTTTCTTTGACGCCAGTCGCTTTAGCAGATAACACAGACACTATTTCCAATTGGGATATCAGGATCTCAGTCCCTGAAGGTAAAACAGCTGTGCTGAAAGGGAGCGAGTATTATATCTACGGGCAGCATGAAGGATCAATTCCCTATGTTATGCTTAGAACCTACAGATATGACAGCACGGAAAAGTTCATAACAGATTTTACACAGTACATGCAGCAGCAATACCCTGATCTACGGGTTACAGCCCCCGCAGAACAGAAAACAATCGGCAATAAACGCTGCTATGAGATAGACTATGGTTACACTGTCAGCAGATACGATGTCAAAGATCGTCGAGTGATTATTACAGTCGGCGAAACAACCTATATGTTTGCCTCTAAGGAAATCGAGTCGAACGGAATGGTGATTGGAAGCATGCTGGACGATGTTGTAGCCGACTGTGAGCTTTGGGGCCCTGACGCAAACAGCATACTGGTCGATTCTGATTTCATGCTTGTCACCGGACTGAGTGAAATGAGAAACGCGCTGAATAACGGCGCGGCGATAGAATCAGTATATTATACCGATGGATACGGATTCTCTGTCTCGGAGTTCACTACAACAGATCCTGAGGAAATGAAGGCACTGTGGAAAGCGATCTCGAGAATGCAGCTCAGTGCACCGTCAAGTATGAGCATTACGGACTGGTATCCTCTGATTGTATTCAATCTGGATGACGGTACACGCTACGGTGCAAGGTTTGAGGGACACTGCCTTACCATACGAAGAGATAACTATGAGCTTGAAAACGCGGATGAATTCTGGGCATTGACCGGAACATTGGTCCAAAAATACACGCAGGGAAACAAGCACAATTATCTGGAAGACTATACGCCGGTTTTGGACAGCTATTTCTCTTTCCTGAACGGTACAGAGCCAACTGAAATGAGTACGACTGC
>Ga0256404_1011872_pt1 | contig 11507 bp, 8 predicted proteins | sample RumenRJG_01DNA_FD_185990 | JGI IMG/M metagenome (GOLD analysis project Ga0256404, IMG submission 185990) | Bovine rumen microbial communities from Lethbridge, Alberta, Canada - RJG_01 | ecosystem: Host-associated > Mammals > Digestive system > Stomach > Rumen | place: Canada: Alberta | collected... | reverse complement strand
ATAAGTCCTTCCACTGCTTATAGTGGGGTGGGCGAATGGAGGAAAGGATGTTTCTCCATTTGGTATGGGTCGGCTGAACTGTTACTTTGATCTTTAATTAATAAGCTTATTTTTTTATTTTTCCACTTGCCAAACCTGAATCTCTGTGCTAATATACTTTTTGTTGCGCGGAGGTGCTGAAATTGGCAGACAGGCAAGACTAAGGATCTTGTGTCCGGTAGGACGTGTGGGTTCAAGTCCCATCCTCCGCAGATTAAAAAACGGAAGTCAGATGACTTCCGTTTTTTTCGTTATACGGTAAAATAATATATACATCATAAATTCATCCGTAATGGGTAAATTCAGGCAGATTCTCGAAGAACCATTCCGGGATCTCTTTTCAGAGCAGTCCTGTAACCCGATAACGCAAAGGGAGAAACCATCATGAATGTTGCAATCATTACCGGTGCCAGTTCCGGCATGGGACACCGCATGGCAATAGAAATAAGAAACCAGATACCAAACGTTCAGGAATACTGGCTTTTCGGCCGCCGTAAGAACAGACTTAAGGCTTTAAAAAAGACTCTTCGTAAGCCCTGCCGGCTTTTTGACGAGGACCTCACAAGCAGTGACTTTCTTTCAAAATATAAACGGCTTTTATCTGATGAAAAGCCCAATATCGTATTTCTTGTCAATGCCGCCGGCTTCGGCAAGATCGGAAATATCCGTGATCTAAGCCTCAAGGATCAGCTTTCCATGATCGACCTCAATGTCCGTGCTCTTACAGGCATCTGCAAGCTGAGCCTCCCTTTTATGTCGGAGAATTCCAGGATCATAAACTTTGCCTCCAGCGCCGCCTTTCTCCCTCAGCCTGCATTTGCAGTGTACGCCGCCGGAAAAAGCTATGTGCTCAGTTTCTCAAGAAGTCTTAATGAAGAACTAAGGGGCACAGGCTGTCATGTAACTGCCGTTTGTCCGGGTCCCGTAAAAACTGAATTTTTCGACATTGCCGAAACCACCGGAAAAATTCCGTTTTATAAGTATATATTCATGGCAGACCCGAAAAAAGTTTGCAGGAAAGCCCTTATTGACAGCATAAACAAAGCAGATATTTCAGTCTATGGTATTGGCATGAAGTTGGTCATGATCCTTTCCAAGATCACACCGGTGCCACTCATACTTCTGGCCCTAAGGGTTATGAATTTTCTCGCCAAAGCAAAAACGAAGCATTAGCTGCTTATTTTTAATGTCTCCGCCTCTAAAAATCAGAGCTAATCACCTATGCAGATGCCTAACATATACATCATAAGGAGTTATCTTTGAAAGAATTACATATATCCCTAAACGAATCCGGACAGCGTCTCGATAAGCTTTTACATAAATATCTGTCCAAGGCAAATACCGGCTTCATATACAAGATGCTAAGAAAAAAGAATATCGTTTTAAATGACAAAAAGGCAGAAGGGAAAGAAATCCTGAAGGAGGGGGACTCTGTAAAGATCTATTTTTCAGATGAAACCCTGGCTCTTATGACCGGAGGAAAGCAGGGCACCTATGAAGCCGGAAACCGGAAAGCAGGTATCCGGGAAAAGTCTGAATCCGGAACCCGGGAAGAAGAACCCAGGGGAAAGTACGAAGCCGTAAACCGGAAGGCAAGACCCCAAAGAAAGTCTGTCTCCAAAAAGGAGGTCAAAAACACTGCTTCCAAAAAAGAATTCCTTGAATTCTCCAAGGCAACAGGCTCTCAGCTTGATATCCTGAAAAAACGTATAGTATATGAGGATATGCATCTCCTGGTCATCGATAAACCCTCAGGCTGGATAAGTCAAAGTGATGATTCCGGCGCCCGGTCTGTCAATGAGATCTGCCTTATGTATCTTATGGATAAAGGTGAGCTTACCGAAAGGCAGCTTGAGACCTTTAAGCCGAGTATCGCAAACCGTCTCGACAGAAACACTTCCGGACTTATTCTTTTCGGAAAAACCCTGCCTGCACTCCAAAGTCTTGCTGAGCTTTTGAGAAAACGTACAGCGCAGAAATATTATCTTGCAATCGTTAACGGAAAACTGGATGAGCCCAAAACCATAAAAGGATATCTATCAAAAAACGAAAAGCTCAACAAGGTTCTGATAAAGAAGGAACGTTTCGAAGACTCAGCAGAAATTAATACAGCATACGAACCAATGAAGATCACCGACAGATACACGGTTCTGAAGGTTCACCTCATCACCGGAAAGACTCACCAAATCCGTGCGCATCTTTCCTCAATAGGACACTCCATAATCGGAGATCCTAAGTATGGTGACCCGAAAGTGAACAGTTATTACAAAAAGAAGTATTCTTTGGATCATCAGCTGCTGCATTCATGGCAGCTCAAATTCCCGGAAGACCTCAGTGGCGTTCTGGAACCTCTGGCAGGAAAAACACTGACAGCAGAACCACCGAAAGAGTTTTTGATAGAGCCGTCAAATACATTTTCAAAAGCATAGAGCCAAAACGTCAAAAATCAGAATCCGACTCCCTAGTGCCCCTTAGGAATCGGATTTTAGTTTTTAACGGCGAAGTCGGCCGGTTTTAAAAAAGGCACCCGACGATGTTATAGTCTATTTTCAGACCTTACGCTTTTCCTAATTATGTGCTATTTTCTTTTTGGTTATAAACACATCCCTCGGAAAGAGGTTAAATGTTAGCAAAAATCAACAGTGCCGGTTTGTCCGGCATGGATGGCTTTCTTGTTTCTGTCGAAGTAGACGAAAGCGACGGCCTTCCTAAATCCATAATCGTCGGCAATGTTTCCGCCTCGGTGAGAGAGGCTCTGGACCGCTGTCAGGTAGCCCTCAGAAATGCCGGTATAAATGTCCCACCCAAAAGACTTACCATAAATCTCGCACCGGCAGACCGGCGAAAGGACGGAACCCATTTTGATCTGGCCATAGCCACCGGCATTCTTAAATCAATCTTTCTGGATAATGATTTCTCCCTGGAGGATTATGGCTTTGTGGGAGAGCTGGGTCTCGACGGAAGGATACGACATGTGAACGGAATCCTGCCTATTGTTACAGAAATGAAAAAGGCCGGATTAAAAGGTGCAGTTGTCCCTAAGACCGATGTCCAGGAGGCACTGGTAGTCTCAGGGATGGATATCCTTGGTGTGGAGGACCTCATCGATCTCTGCACCATCATCGCAAGCAGAGAAAGCTTTTCCGGTCATCCCAGGGAAACACCCATAATACAAAAATCCGAAGAGATCTATGATGTGGATTTTTCAGACATTCACGGCCAGTCCTTCTCGGTAAGAGCAGCACTTATAGCCGCTTCAGGCGGACACAACCTGCTTCTATCCGGTGTTGCCGGCTCCGGTAAAACCATGATAGCGAGAAGAATCCCAACCATACTCCCCGGACTCACAAGAGAAGAAAATATCGAAATCACCAAAGTCTATTCCATTGCGGGACTCCTTCCCGAAGGCTCAGCTCTTATGAACCGTCGTCCCTTCAGAACCCCTCATCACACCATAACCACACCGTCTCTCGTTGGCGGATCCTCGCCCTCAGGTGTTGTGCCCGGGGAGATAGCATTGGCATCAAAAGGTGTGCTTTTTCTGGACGAGCTTCCTCTTTTTTCAAAATCTTCCATAGAAGCCCTGAGGCAGCCTCTGGAAGAAAAAAAGGTGGTCATCAATCGTCTGAACGGCAGCTTTCTGTATCCCGCAGACTGTATGCTGGTGGCAGCCATGAATCCGTGTCCCTGCGGTTATTACCCGGACAGAAACAAATGCCACTGCACCGAAAGCCAGATCCGTCACTATCAGAGAGGCATATCCAAACCCATTTTGGAACGAATCGATCTTTGCGTTGAAGCCTCCCCTGTAAGCTTCGAGGAAGCCACCAGCAGTAAAGCCTCTGTAAGCTCTGCGGAGCTCCGGAATAAGGTTCAGAAAGCCCGCGCTATCCAAAAAATACGTTTTGAAAACTGTAGTCATCTGCATGTTAACGCTGACATGGGTGCAAAGGATATAGAAAAATTCTGCCCGCTGAATCAGGAAAGCAAAAGCTTCATAGGAAAGATATTTGAACTCAAATCCCTGTCCATGAGAACCTACCACAAGGTTCTGAAGGTAGCCAGAACCATAGCGGACCTTGAGGGAGTAGCAGACATAAGCATTAGCCACCTGAGCGAAGCCGTGAGCTACAGAGGTCTGGAGGATCACTTGTATGGTGCAGCAGAAACAGGAGTACTGTCTTCAGGTTTTTCGGGAACCTACGGAAAAGTCTTTACTAAGGAGACCGTAAGAAACACCCAAAAAACCGATTCAAAAGTCAGGCAGAATAAGCGATCTGTTTCCGGGATCACAGATTTATCGGAAGAGAGGTGCAGCCTATGACAGCCCGGGACATTAATTTCAAAAACGAGATACGGGAGCTGACACCCCTGGACAGAGAATACCCTGAACGTTTACGCATGATACCAAATCCTCCCTCAACTCTTTATGTAAAAGGCAAACTGCCTCCCGATGACCAGCCGACAGTTGCCATCATCGGTTCCAGAACAGCAACGGAATACGGACTTGATGTAGCGAGAACCTTTGGCAGAGTACTGGCATCCCGGGGTGTAGGCATCGTCAGCGGCATGGCTCTGGGAGCCGACAGTGCAGGACAGTGGGGCGCCCTTGACGGAAAAGGCAGTACCTATGCAGTTCTCGGAAGCGGCATAAACATCTGTTATCCCGCAAGAAACTACAGGCTTTACGATGAAATACTGAAAAACGACGGAGGGATAATGTCGGAAGTCCCCCTGGACTCACCGCCTCTTCCAAAACAATTCGCCTCCAGAAACAGGATCATCTCGGCACTATCCGATGTTGTTGTAGTGATAGAAGCCAGAGAACGCTCCGGCACCTCCATTACCGTTAACAACGCTCTCGAACAGGGTAAACAAGTCTTCGCCCTTCCGGGACGCATTACCGACCCCCTGTCAAAAGGCTGCCTCCGGCTCATAAAAGAAGGTGCCGAAATCCTGACCTCCCCTGAAGACATCCTGGAATATCTTCACCTGAAAAACCAAGGCGAACAGCTGATCCTGGAAAAAGACACCTCCGTCCTTAACCCGAAACAGAAAGCCGTCTACGACCTCCTGGAAACCGACGCCGCCCACCTCGACACCCTGGTCCCCAAATGCAACCTTCCTGTACCAGAACTTACTGCCATTTTACTGGAGTTGGAAATTCTCGGTTTTTCCGAGTGCACAAAAACAGGATTCTACAGAAGAAAACTGTTGTAACTCCCCGAGGCACATTCTACAACCCAAAACATACCACACTATCTATCAGCATTAATCACACACTTGTGTGCTGATTTAATGCTGATAGGTATTCCTCATATCTGTTTTTTTACGCCTTATGCAAACGGAGGAAAATGCAAGGGATGTGCGGCTAGGCTTGCGGCTTGAAAGAACATCGAAAGCAAAAATCCGTTCAGAACGAACGCGTAAGCGTCCGAGCTGAACGGATTTTTGATTGAGATGTACTTTCAACGCCGTGGGCCGTCGCGCATCCCTTGCATTTTCCGTACCATTCCACAATGATTCGAAAAAACCATTGACAAGCCACCTCCCCACGCAATAGAATAGTGCCGTCTTTAAATTTTAACTTCCGACTCGGAAGTGCCCTAAATCGTTGACGAGGACAGTAGCTTTTTCAGCCTGCTTCAGAGAGGAGCCGTTTGGTGCGAGGCTTTGCAGAAGAAAACGCGAAAACCACCTCCGAGAGGTCTTTAATCAGACCCGTTGATCACGTTATAATCAGTAAAAGTGGTTGTTGCATAACGCAGCAGCAATTTGGGTGGAACCGCGAACTTATCGTCCCAATCTATGACTACAGTCATGGGTTGGGACGTTTCATTATAAAAAAAGCTTCCCCAAAGGGCTTTTCTATCTAAACAAAGGAGAACCAAAATGGAAAAAGAAGAGATTTTAAAGGTGTATCGTCATTCTCTTGCACACATCCTTGCAAAGGCTGTCATCGAAATCTATGGCAAAGAAGTACAATACGCTATCGGACCCGAGATCGAGGACGGAGCTTACTATGACTTTGCATTACCCGAGGGCAAAACAATAACCGACAAGGATTTCAAGCAGATTGAGAACAAGATGCGCGAGATCATAAAGAGAAGAGAAGACTGGACCCGTAAGGAAGTATCCAAGGCTGAAGCCCTTGAGATATTCAAGGATCAGAAGTTCAAAACCGAGCTTATCAATGATCTTCCTGAGGACGAGATCATTACCATCTACTATACAGGCGAAGATTATGTTGACCTCTGCCGCGGACCTCACGTAGACAATTCACAGGAGCTTATGAGTGCAGCCTTCGAGCTTCACGCAGCTTCCATGGCTTACTGGAGAGGCGACGAGAAGAGAGACAAGCTTCAGAGAGTATACTTCTATGCATTCCCAAACAAGGATGAGCTCAAGCAACACATCAAGCTCATCGAGGAAGCAAGAGAGCGTGATCACAAGAAGATCGGTGCTCAGCTCGAGCTCTTCATGTTCGACGAAACAGCTCCGGGTATGCCATACTGGCTCCCTCGTGGATGGGTAATGTATCAGACTCTCCTTAAGTACAGCCGCGAGCTTCAGAAGGCTCACGGATACACAGAGATTTCTGCTCCGCTTATCAACAACAAGAAGCTCTGGCTCATCAGCGGACACTGGGCACATTATCTCAACAACATGTTCATCGTTCCGGGAATCGAGGGACAGCTTGCCGCAGACACTGATATCAGCGGTGTTATAGAGAACCCTAAGAACCAGGATGAGACACCTAAGACTGTTAAGATCATGGCCGGTTCAGTTGTTTACAACCGTGAGAACCTTGACACCATGGCAGCAAAGCCTATGAACTGTCCTAACGCCATGATGACCTTCAAGCGTAAGAACCGTTCCTACAAGGAGCTTCCTATCCGTTACAGTGAGTACGACGTTCTTCACCGTAAGGAGAAGTCAGGTCAGATGAACGGTCTCTTCCGTGTTCAAGAGTTCCGTCAGGATGATGACCATACATTCGTAATGGAATCTCAGATCAAGGATGAGATCAAGGATATCATCGCAATCGCAGATGAGATTTACACAACCTTTGGTGTAACTTACCGTGCAGAGCTTTCAACACGTCCGGATGACTTCATGGGTGACATCGAGGTATGGAACCAGGCTGAGGCTGATCTTAAGGAGATCCTTACAGAGCAGTATGGCGAGAACGGCTTTGAGATCAATGAAGGCGACGGAGCATTCTACGGACCTAAGATCGACCTTCAGATTAAGGATGCCCTCGGAAGAGAATGGCAGTGCGGAACTATCCAGCTTGACTTCCAGCTTCCTCACAACTTCGGTCTCACCTACATCAATGATCAGGGTGAGTCAGTTATGCCTGTAGTTATCCATCGCGCTATCTACGGTTCACTTGAGCGTTTCATCGGTATCATCATCGAGAACTTCAAGGGAATGTTCCCGTTCTGGCTGAACCCGTATCAGGTAGGTATCGTTCCTATCCGAGAGAACCACAATGAATATGCAAAGAAGGTTGAAGAGGCTCTTACAGCAGCAGGCGTTCGTGTTGAGGCTGATTACTCAGACAACAATATGAAGACCAAGATCAAGGGCTTCAAGAACTTTAAGGATCCTTATATCCTGGTTCTCGGAGATAAGGAGGCAGAGAAGAATACTGTTTCCATCAATATCCGCGGAACCAACAAGCAGGTTCAGAATGTTCCTCTTGATAAGTTCGTTGAGATCTGTAAGAAACTTAATGCAGAGCATACTCTTGAGCTTCCGGAGAACTTCGACTGATCACACACTAAATATAAAGGTAATTCATAGATGTCAAATAGCTTAATCATCGTTGAGTCTCCTGCAAAGGTTAAGACCATAAAAAAATTTCTTGGAAAAACTTATACTGTGGATGCCACCATGGGTCATCTCATAGATATGCCGAAGAGTTCTCTCGGTGTAGATGTGGAGAATGATTACGAACCTAAGTACATAACCATCCGCGGTAAAGGTGAGCTTCTTTCCAAGCTGAAAAAAGAGGCAAAAAAAGCCGATAAAATATATCTCGCAACCGACCCGGACCGCGAGGGAGAGGCCATCAGCTGGCATCTCAAAAACGAGCTTGATAAGGACGCTTCAAACAGAGACAAAATATCACGTATCACCTTTAACGAGATAACTAAAAATGCGGTTAAGAATGCTATCAAGAGCCCCAGAGATATTGACATGGATCTCGTTAATGCCCAGCAGGCCCGCAGAGTCATAGACCGTTTGGTGGGTTATACCATCAGTCCCTTATTATGGAAGAAAATCCGTAAGGGACTTTCCGCAGGACGTGTACAGTCTGTAGCACTTCGTATGATCTGCGACCGTGAAGCAGAGATTGCAGCCTTCACACCTGAAGAGTACTGGTCACTTGATGCCCACCTTCTTCACGGTAAAAAGAAATTAACCGCTGCTTTTTACGGCAAAGATAAAAAAATGGCTCTGCCGGATGAAGCATCCGTTGACGATGTCATAAAGCATATCGGTAAAACAGATTTCACTATTTCCGATATCAAAAAATCCGAACGCCGTAAGAAAGCCCCTCTGCCTTTTACCACAAGTACTATGCAGCAGGAGGCAGCCAAGTCTCTCGGATTTGCAACAAGCAAAACCATGAAGCTTGCCCAGACTCTCTACGAGGATGGTTACATTACCTATCTTCGTACCGACAGTACCCGTATCTCTGTTGAAGCCGATGCAGCAGCAAAAATCTTCATATCCGATAAATACGGTGAGGAATACGTAAACGGCGGTTCACAGGATGCCCGCAAGCCTCAGGAACCGGAAGTAAAGATCCAGGATGCTCACGAAGCTATCCGTCCTACAGATCTTGACATGACACCGGAAGAGGCTAAAGCAAAGCTTCAGAGAGATGAAGCAAGGCTTTATACACTTGTATACAAGCGTTTTCTCGCAAGCCGCATGACCTCTGCCGTATATGACACCGAATCCGTAAAGCTTGATGCCAAAGGTTATGTATTTACATTGAACGGATCAAAGCTTAAGTTTGACGGTTTCCTGTCTGTATACATGTCAGAAGAGGATAAGGCCGATAAGGATGTATCCCTTCCGGAAATGAAGGAGGGCGAAAAGCTCAGTTTCCAGAGTTTTGATAAGGAACAGCATTTTACCCAGCCTCCTGCCCACTACACTGAAGCTTCACTTGTAAAAACACTGGAAGAAGACGGCATCGGCAGACCTTCTACTTATGCTCCTACCATCGGCACACTGCTGGCAAGAAGATATATCACAAAGGAAAAGAAAAATATCTTCGTCACAGAGCTTGGACAGGCTGTGGATGACATGATGCAGAAGAATTTCCCGACCATTGTGGATACGGCTTTCACTGCCAACATGGAATCACTTCTGGATACTGTTGCAAACGGCAATATCAACTGGAAGACCCTTGTTGAGAATTTCTATCCTGATCTGTCACAGGCAGTTGAAAAGGCTCATCAGGAGGTTGAAAAGATCACCATCCGTGATGAAGAAACGGATATCGAGTGCGACAAATGCGGACGCAGGATGGTTATCAAGTACGGACCTCACGGCAAGTTCCTTGCATGTCCGGGATTCCCTGACTGCATGAACACCAAGCCCTACGTAGAATACGCAGGCTTTGTATGTCCGGATTGCGGATCCGAATGTGTAAAACGCCGTTCCAAGAAAGGACGTATTTTCTACAGCTGTTCAAATTATCCGGAGTGTAATTACATGACCTGGAATAAACCAAAAGAAGCAACAGCAGGGGAGAAGAAGGACGGCGAGATCATGTGCTGACCGGAATGTTTTCGCTTTAAACCGGGTCTCACAAAGTTGTCACTTATACCCCAAAATTTAAGTTGACACAAAATAAAATACTATGTTATATTACAAGTCGCGTTTAAAAGGCGCGACTTTTGTGTATCTGCAAAAGTAACATTATAAAGCACATCTGAACGAAAACCGGAATGGTACCTGAGAATACAGGCGACGACGGTGAGCACACACGTTCAGGTGGAAGATTTTAACCAGGAGGTATTTAAAATGAGTGCAATTGGAATGAAGCAGCTCCTTGAGGCTGGCGTACACTTTGGTCATCAGACAAGAAGATGGAACCCTAAGATGGCTCCTTACATCTACACAGAACGTAATGGTATCCACATCATCGATCTTCAGCAGACAGTAAAGATGGTTGACGATGCATACAACGCTATGGTTAAGCTTGTACAGGACGGTGGTACTGTTCTTTTCGTTGGTACAAAGAAGCAGGCTCAGGATGCAGTTAAGTCAGAGGCTCTTCGTTGCGGTGAGTTCTATGTAAACGAGAGATGGCTTGGCGGTATGCTTACAAACTTCAAGACAATCCAGACTCGTATCGATCGTCTTAAGGAGATCGAGAAGATGGCTGAGGACGGTACATTCGATGTTCTTCCTAAGAAGGAAGTAGCTCTTATCAAGAAGGAGTGGGACAAGCTTGAGGCTAACATCGGTGGTATCAAGGATATGAAGCAGATTCCTGATGCAATCTTCGTAGTTGATCCTAAGAAGGAGAAGATCTGCGTTAAGGAAGCTCGCACACTTGGAATCACACTTTTCGGTATCGCTGATACAAACGCTGATCCAGAGGAGCTTGATTATGTTATCCCTGGAAACGATGACGCTATCCGTGCTATCAAGCTTATCGTAGGCAAGATGGCTGATGCTGTTATCGAGGCTAAGCAGGGCGAGATGACTGAGGAAGAGGCAGCAGCTGCTACAGCTGGTGACGATTCTGTAGTTGCAGAGGCTTAATTAAGAAAACACATGAACCCAGCATTTGACAATTTATACCCATTAACGAAAATATTTGCCGATATATTCAGCGTATAACGAGTAAACGCACACTGAATATGTACAGAAACGGTAGTGGATTGCGTTTACGAGTATAATAGATTGCTAAATGCTGGGTTTATTTCATTTTAAAACAAAGGTGAAGATCATTCTTCCACATTAAATTAATCCAGGAGGATACAACAATGGCAATTACAGCAGCTCAGGTTAAAGAGTTACGTGACATGACAGGTGCAGGTATGATGGCTTGTAAGAAGGCTCTCGCTGCAACTGACGGAGATATGGACAAGGCAGTAGACTTCCTAAGAGAGCAGGGTCTTGCAGGTGCAGAGAAGAAGGCCGGCAGAATCGCAGCTGAGGGTGTTTCTTTCACAAAGCTTTCCGATGACAAGCACTCAGGTGTTGTTGTAGAGGTTAATGCTGAGACAGATTTCGTTGCTAAGAACGAGAAGTTCCAGACATATGTTGCTGAGGTAGCAGCTCAGGCTCTTCATTCAGAAGCAGCTGATATCGACGCTTTCCTTGCTGAGAAGTGGGATCTTGACAACTCAAGAACAGTTGCAGAGCAGCTTTCAGAGGAGATTTCAATCATCGGTGAGAACATGCACATCCGTCGTTTCCAGAAGCTTACA
>Ga0256404_1011870_pt1 | contig 11510 bp, 5 predicted proteins | sample RumenRJG_01DNA_FD_185990 | JGI IMG/M metagenome (GOLD analysis project Ga0256404, IMG submission 185990) | Bovine rumen microbial communities from Lethbridge, Alberta, Canada - RJG_01 | ecosystem: Host-associated > Mammals > Digestive system > Stomach > Rumen | place: Canada: Alberta | collected... | reverse complement strand
CTTATGGACCGGGAGCATCTGCGTTATCTGCAGGGAGATGCCCATGATATAGAATGGCTGGAGGCCATAGCAGCTGGGCAGGATTTTGATGCACTGGTTGATTTCATGGTATATGGCTCTGCAGAGTTCGCCGCCAGGCGGGATCGTATACTGCAGCTGGCGAAGCAGTATGTATTCCTGAGCTCCAGCCGTGTCTACAGTGACTCTCCCTCCCAGCCAATCACAGAGGAAACGCCGCGCCTGTTGGATGCTTGTCAGGACGGGGCGTATCTCAAGACAGATGAGTATGCACTGGCCAAAGCTCGGGCAGAAAATGAGCTGCGGAAAGCAGAGCAGAAGAATTGGACAATCATCAGACCCTATATAACATATAATGATGAGCGCCTGCAGCTCGGGACGATGGAGAAAGAATCCTGGCTCTATCGCGCGTTGCATGGGCGCACGATTGTTTTCACGAAGGATGTGGCAGAATGCTTGACAACGTTAACCCATGGGCATGATGTCGCTGATGGCATCGCCTCGCTGCTAGGCAAGAAGGCTGCTTATGGTGAGGTTTTCCATATCGTGGGGCCTGAGCCAATGAGATGGAAAGAGGTAGCTGAACTATATTGCGACGTGCTGGAAAAGTTGCTAGGCAAAAGGCCGAGAATCCTGTTGTTGCCAGATTCACAAGAATTCCGTCGGGTTTTCCGCAATGAATATCAGGTGAGATACGATCGGCTGTTCCATCGCGTTTTTGATAGCAGTAAGATCAGGCGAATCGGCGGCAAGAGCGACTATGTCCCGATGTCGGAAGGCCTGCGTACCTGTCTGACGCACTTCGTCGAGCAACATCGGAGCTTCCGGACCATAGACTGGCATGCTGAGGCATGGATGGACCGGCAGACGGGGGAACGTGCTGCTTTGTCGGAATGTAAGGGATGGAAGGACAAGGTGAAATATATCTTGTGTCGCTATACACCGTTCCTGCATTATTACTATGGTGTTTGATACTGAACTATATGTGTTGGTATGAGCACTATGATTGTATAAATCAGTCAGGGTAGACGACGGAGAGTCTTTATGGATGAAGAGATAACGGATACCGGTCGGCGGGCGCTGGCCGAGACATTGCAGAACTATGGATTGAGTAATGCCGGGGCTGAGATATCCTGTCCGGCTGATGCGGAGCTGGACTGGGAGGGCCTGGCAGCTGCAGCTAGAAAATATACGCTGAAATCGCAGTTGCTCACGGTCAGTGTTGACGAGTTGAAAGACCTGCCACTGCCGGCCATCGTTCAGCTGACGAATGGCCACTATGCCATCTTGGCCTTGGCCCATGAGGCTGTCGTGTTCCTCATCGACCCGGCCTTGTCGCAGCCGCTGGCACTGCCGCCGGTGAAGCTTGCCGAACTCTGGACGGGGGAGGTGCTGACGTTCTCCGTGCGCTGGAGCCGGGAATATTTCAAGCAGAAATACAACCTGCCTTGGTTCCACGAGGTATGGAAGCGCTATCGGCCGTATTTCGCGGAAGTCCTGCTGGCGGGCTTCTTCCTGCAGCTCCTCGGTATCGCCATGCCGCTCATGACGCAGGTCATCATCGACAAGGTTATTGGCAGCCGCGGCATCTCCACGCTGACCGTGCTCGGCGTCTCACTCCTGTTCGTCTTCCTGCTGCAGGCGATACTTTCGGGGCTGAAAATCTATCTATTAGGACATACGACGAACAAGCTGGATGCCATTCTTGGCACCCGGCTATTTCAGCATCTCATCTGTCTGCCGCTGCCATATTTCGAAAACCGCAAGGTCGGCGACACGCTCATGCGGCTCGAGGCGCTCACGAGTATCCGCGAATTCATGACCGGTACAGGACTCATGGCGCTGCTCGACGTGCTGTTCTCGGTCGTATTTGTGGCCTTTATGTTCTACTACAGCATCCCGCTGACATTTATCGCGCTGATCATTATACCACTCTATGTTGTCCAGAATATCTGGAGTATACCGCTCATCCAGCAAAAGATTGATGCGGTCTGGCGGCAGGGGAGCGTGAACCAGTCGTTCCTCGTCGAATCGGTCTCAAACATGGCGACCATCAAGGCACTGGCCATCGAGCCGCAGTTCCAGTACCGCTGGGAGGAGTTAGTGGCTCGCTACATGCGAGCAGCTTTCGAGAATGTGAAAATCCGCCTCGTGATCGGTGGCTTTTCGGGACTCATTCAGACGATGGCGACACTCGGTATCCTCTGGTACGGCGGTCACATGGTCATGGACGGACGCTTCACGCTCGGCCAACTCATCGCGTTCCAGATGATCGCCAATCAGGCCATGGAGCCGTTGCAGAAGCTCCTGACCATATGGCCGACCGTCCAGCAGACCGGACTCGCGCTCGAGCGCATGGGCGACATCCTCCACACCGGCCGTGAGCCGGTGCTCGAGCTGCCCGATAGTCCGGTACCAGCGTTGCAGGGAGGCATCACGCTGCGCAATGTGGACTTCCGCTACCGGCCGGACCTGCCGCTAGCTCTTGAGGGTATCAACCTTGATATTCAGCCCGGTGAGAAAGTAGCTCTGATTGGTCAATCCGGTTCCGGTAAGAGCACATTGGCTAAGCTCATCGAGGGGATGCATCTGCCAGATAGCGGCGAGATTCATCTGGACGGCATGCCGCTGAGCGAGTATCCTCTAGCCGCTCTACGGCGCCAGCTCGGTATCGTTGAGCAAGAGACCTGCCTGTTCAACCGCAGCATCCGCGACAATATCGCTTTATCTCGGCCCGAGGCTGGTATGACTGAGATTATCAAAGCCGCGCAGCTCGCTGGTGCTCATGACTTCATCCTCGAGCTCCCGGATGGCTATGACACGCTGGCTGGCGAGCGCGGCAGCAGTCTCTCCGGCGGCCAGCGCCAGCGTATCGCCATCGCCCGTATGCTGTTGTCCGAGGCCCGCATCCTGATCCTCGACGAGGCTACCAGCGCGCTCGACTATGCCTCGGAGAAATATATCATGGATCATCTCGAGGAAATCCGGCAGGGGCGCACGTTACTCGTTATCACACATCGCTACTCGATGGCCGCGAAATGTGATCGAATTATCGTCCTGCAGCAGGGACACATCATCGATCAGGGGACTCCTATGGAGCTGCAGCAGCGCCCGGGACTTTATCGGGACCTTTATCTGGAACAGGCAGGAGGGAAGGCATGAAGAGCATCAAGAAAATCTGGCAGGGGTTCATCCACGGCAAGGATCAGGAGGGTACCGAATTTCTGCCCGGCATCCTCGAAGTCACCGAGACCCCGCCATCGCCGGTCGGTCGTGCCGTCCTCTGGAGCATCGTAGCGCTCCTCGTCGGCGGCCTGCTCTGGGCCGTGCTCGGCCATGTCGATGAGACGGCGGTCGCCGAGGGTAAAGTCATCCCGGCCGGTCAGGTCAAGACCGTCCAGGTCAAGAACAAAGGTATCGTCCGCGAGATTGATGTCAAGGAAGGCCAGCTCGTACAGGCCGGCGACACGCTGCTGCTGCTCGACCCGACCGGCACGGATGCCGACCGCACGAGCCTGCGGAAACGGGTTGCCTACTACGCGCTCGACATCGCAAGGCTCGAAGCCGAACTCGAGGGAAAGAACTTTGTCCCGCCAGAAAACCTGCAGGACGACCTCGACCGCCATGACCTCGCCGCCGAGCAACAGCTCTACAGCAGCCGCCGGGGACAGTACCAGGCCGAGCGGGACGCCGCTGCGGCTACGGTCGAGCAGAAGAAAGCCGAGCTCGCCGCGACCGAATCGAACTACGACAAGTACAGCGGCATGCTCGAGATCGCGAGAGACAAAGAAGCCCGTCTCGAGAATCTCGTCGAGGAGAACGCCATCGCGGAATTCCAGCTCCTCGAACAGCGCTCCCAGCGCATCGACATGGAGCGCACCGTCGACGTCCAGCAGAAAGCCATGTCGGAAAGCCAGGCGGCCATCGACGAAGCCGAGAAGAAGCTGCGCAGCGTCGACGAGAACTACAGGAAAGACATCATGACGAGCCTCGTCGAGTCGCGCAAGCAGTACTACGCCCTCGAAGAAGAAATAAAGAAAGCCGATGAAGACGCCGAGCTGACCACCATCACAGCTCCGTGCGACGGCTGGGTCTACAACCTCGCCATCCATACGGAGGGGGCCATCGTCACCGATGCCCAGCCGCTCCTGATGATCGTGCCGACCGATGCCGAGCTCGAATTCGAAGTCTGGGCTGACAACAAGGATATCGGCTTTCTGCATGAGGGCCAGAATGCCGAAGTCAAGGTACAGACGTACGACTTCCAGAAATACGGCCTGGTGAAAGCCGAAGTCACCGACATCAGCCCCGATGCCGCCAGTGATGAGCGCGACATGAAGACGTATGAGAAATATCGCCTCGTCCTCAAGAAGCAGGATGAGGGAAGCACCGGTATATTCAGCAAGGAAACGCCGATCAGTCCCGGTATGAACGTCACGGCCGAAGTCAAGATCAAGCAGAAGCGCATCATCGACTTCTTCCTCGACCCCTTCCGCCGCTACACCAGCGAATCCCTGAGGGAGAGGTGAGGACATGACGGAAAACACGAAGCCAGTGGGAATCGATACCGGTCTGCGGGCCCTCGTCATCATTTCCCGGTACTTCAAAATGCCCGTAGAGCTCTCACAGCTCGAACGAGCCTATATCGTGCGGCCGGGACTCGCTGACGAAACGGTGCTGCTGCGAGCAGCGAAACGGTTGCACCTCAAGACAAAGAAACTGACCGGAATAAACAAGGAACAGCTCCTGAAGCTCCCGCTCCCAGCCATGCTTAAGATGAAGCAGGGGAATTACCTCGTATTTGAGAACATCGCTGAACAGGGAAGCGAGCTCAAGCTCATCGTCTGCGATCCTCGTTTCAGTGAGGAACCATTGTTCGGGGAAACGGAGAAGATTCTCGACGACTTCACTGGCGAAGTCATCCTGTTCACGCATCGCTTCACCCTGGATGAAGATGGACAGAAGCCGAAATTCGGCTGGAGCTGGTTCTTGCCCGTCATTACGAAATACAGCCGTAGCTTGGAGGGCGTATTGGGCCTGTCTATCCTCCTGCAGCTGCTGGGACTCGCTTTTCCATTGTTCTCACAGGAGATTATCGACAAGGTCCTCGTCCACCGCAGTATGTCGACGCTCGACATACTTCTCATCGGCATGCTACTGACGGCCATCTTCCAGCAATGGTTGACCGGTCTGCGTGGCTACCTCTTTACGAACATAACCAGCCGCATGGATGCTGTGCTCAGCAGCCGCCTCTATCGGACCGTCCTGCATCTCCTACAGAAGACTCTTGACCAATGGCAGGCCGGCGACATCGTCTCCCGCCTCGGCGAGCTCGAGACCCTCAGGAACTTCATGACCGGTTCGTTCCTGACCTTCTTGATTGATAGTATCTTTGCCCTCGTCTATCTCGGCATTCTGTTCCTCTATAGCCCGAGGCTCACTGCCGTTGTGCTGGTACTGCTGCCGGTCTTTCTGCTGCTGAATCTCATTGCTGCACCCATCTATCGGAAACTACTCAACCGCCGCTTCCTCGTCAGCACGGCGAACCGTTCGTTCCTGATTGAAACGATCACCGGTATCCAGACGGTCAAGGATGCCGCTATCGAGACCGGATTCATCCAGCGCTACGAAGAACTCCTGAGTAGCCTGATCAAGGCCGGATTCTCGGTCGTGAAGCTCAAGGCCGTCACGGGATCCATCGGCCTGTTCCTCCAACAGCTCTACACGCTCCTGATTCTCTGGATCGGTGCAATCGAGGTCATGGACGCGCGACTCACCGTCGGCGCGCTCATTGCTTTCCAGATGATCGCCGGCCAGCTCATAGCTCCCGTCATGCGCATGGTTGACTCCTGGCAGGAACTCCAGCAGGCTCGCGTATCGATGAGCCGACTCGGTGATCTCATGGAGAGCGACCAGGAGCCCGACTGGAATCCCAATCGCACTACGCTGCCAGATATCAGAGGTCAGATCGAGCTCAGTGATGTTACCTTTTCCTACAGTGATGACAGCCGCAGCATCATCAAGGACATGAATCTCGTTATACCGGCCGGGCTCACCGTCGGCATCGTCGGCAGCTCGGGGTCCGGCAAGAGCACGCTCACGAAACTCATCCAGCGCCTCTACCTGCCGCAGCAGGGGCGGATACTCATCGATGGTATCGACATCGCCCAGACCGAGCCGGCTTGGTTGCGCCGCCAGATCGGTACCGTCCTGCAGGATAGCCTGCTCTTCGCTGGCACCATTGAGGAAAACATCCGCGCCGCGTTGCCAAATGCTAGCCATGAGGAAGTAGAGCGGGCCGCTCAGCTCGCCGGCGCCCATGAATTCATTGAGCAGATGCCGCATGGCTACGACACCTACGTAGGTGAAAGAGGCAGCAGCCTCTCCGGCGGCCAGCGCCAACGCATCGCCATAGCACGGGCCATCCTGACCAATCCGAAGATACTCATATTCGATGAAGCCACCAGTGCTCTCGACATCGAGACAGAGAAACAGGTCATGCAGAATATCCGCCAGCTCGCTCGAGGCAGGACCACGCTCCTGATTGCTCATCGTCTCTCAACTGTAAAGGATGCAGATGCGATTATCGTCATGGATCACGGCCGCATCGTCGAAGCTGGCCGGCACGAAGAACTCCTGCAGAACCGGAGCGTCTACTACAGGCTCTGGATCGCACAGAAAAATTGAAAGAATAAAAGAAGACTTTTTAAATACGATATAAATAGTGGTAAAATAGGTGTAAAATATAATCATAAAATAAGTGTAATATATACGTTTACACAATGAGCTTAAGGTGGAAGAATTAACATGGAGTTAATGAAAGGATAAGGGAATGGCTACTGAATTACAAATTATACAAAAATTTATGTCTGAAATGACAGAGAAAAAATATAAAAGTGATGTTGATGCTATAAATAATGCAGTGAGAATAGCATCGAATGGCAGATTTTCCTCGCTGCAGAATCTGGTAGCATCATTTGAAAATGATGTAAGTCTTTATGCATATGGACATTCGAAAGATCAGCAGAAACAGTGGTTGGCTAAATATTGTGGCATAATAATGGACAATGATGATACAGGTGCTATATCTGGTAAAGATGCGGGTGGAAGTGTCGTAAAAACTACTCACTCTGTTGTCGATGAAGGCGGTAAGACTGAAGTACCAGGCTATACTTATGATATATCGCAAATAGGAAACATACATTTTCGATGGTATACATCTGTTAATAAAAATGAAGGTGCTAAAGTCGATGGACAAAATATTACATCGAATGAACAGCATATCGTAAATCACTTGCAGAATCATTGGATGCCGGCCGCTGTTGATTTGGTCACCAAGACATATTCTTCGGTTAATTTCATAGAGTCAGTTAATAATAAACCGTATTACGTTAACGTTTATTTTGTAGACGAAGAGGATAGTAACAGGTTAGCTAGTGCAAACAACAACAGGATTAATATTAATTTAAAATATTTCAAAACAGGCTTTACTGATTTATCATCGGAAGATGGCGTAAGTAATTATAGCTATGAGGATTCTTCTGGTAAAAAATGGTATGGCCATGCGACTCTTGATAGAGTATTAGCACATGAATTAACGCATATGCTAATGTTTCAAAACATAGCAAATTATTGTAATAATATACCTACATTTGTTTTGGAGGGCATGGCTGAGGTTACACATGGTATTGATGATGAACGATATGATAATATTTATAATGTGCTTAATAAAAGCCTGAGTGAACTCCAGAATGATGTAATGAACTTGAACCAGACAAAAAGGCATATAAGCAATGATGGCTATGCAGCAGGTTATATGCTGATGCGTTATTTAGCACGTCAATCTGCAACATCTGGCGTGCCTAATTATCTAAATGATTCTACATATATGCCATATTATGGGCAGAGTTATAGGAACAACCGAAGCGAAGTAGTTATAACAAATACTAGTGAGAAAATTGACACGGTAAATCTTAATAATTATGCAGAAACTGCTACGAAATTGGATGCTTCGAATTATAGTTATGAAGGAATGAATATCATAGGAAGCAATCGTAGCGAGACGTTTATATTATCTAATTGTGCAAGTCATATTACTCCTGGTGGCGGAAACGATGTAATATATGACTATAATTATGATAAACATAGCGGAAAAAGATATTATTTCGGAAATAATGACGGAACGAATATAATAAATGGCTTTAATGGTGGAAATAAGATAAACCAAGATTATGAAAGCAGGATATATCTTACCAAAGGAATAGTAGATGGAATCTCGTACAGTAATGGGATATTAAAAATATGGTCGGACGGTACAGATATTGACGTACAGAATATAACAAAAAGATATAGTGGCAGTGACTTACTGGGTCTTAAGATAATAGATTCGTTAGAAAAAGCTAATGTATATTGCTTTTATGAAAATGGCAATACAGTATGGTATTGCGATGAAAAGACAGGGAATAAAAATGCAATCGGACAGATGAATACTTCTAATCAATATTTTTACAGTTTTGATAAAAAGAAAGTACGACTGACAAATAAATTTTCTGGAAATGTAGATATTACTAAGTTCGACAATACAGTCTCTATAATAAATGCATCGGATGTTACTTCGAATTTAACATTCCTTGCTAATTCCAGAGTGGCTACGACATATTTGGGAAAAGGTAACGATACCATTATTTTTGGAGTTGGTTCTTCTAGAGATGTCGTATATGGCTTTGATACCAGCAAAGATCAGATCAAGCTGAAGACTGGAAGTACGATAGTAGATACGTATGCACGTGGTAATGGTGACGTATTACTCCGTACTAGCTGGAAAGATGATTCGGTGCTGGAACTGGCAGGTGTAGGAAGCAAGTATTTCAAAGTTAATGGTCTCAATAGCCAAGTGATGAATGCAGCGAAGAGCGAGACGATAGAATTCGGCACAGGAAGCGTAAGGACACATCTGTATGGCTTTGATACTAGCAAAGATCAGATCAAGTTGAAGACTGGAAGTACGATAGTGGATACGTATGCACGTGGTAATGGTGACGTATTACTCCGTACCAGTTGGAAAGATGATTCAGTGCTGGAACTGGCAGGTGTAGGAAGTAAGTATTTCAAAGTTAATGGCATCAATAACCGGGTGATGAATGCAGCGAAGAGCGAGACGATAGAATTCGGTAAAGGAAGCACAAGGACGCATCTATATGGCTTTAATACCAGCAAAGATCAGATAAAGTTGAAGAGTGGAAACACGATAGTAGATACGTTCGCACGCGGTAATGGTGATGTATTGCTTCGTACCAGCTGGCAAGACGATTCGGTATTGGAACTGGCAGGCGTAGGAAGCAAGTATTTCAAAGTCAATGGTATCAATAGCCGGGTGATGAATGCAGCGAAGAGTGAGACGATAGAATTCGGTAAAGGAACAGGAAGAATTGATGCATACAATTTCAATGCTGAAAGAGATCAAATAAAACTCGGGGGGAATAGCTCACTCTCTAGTATAGTTGATGATGGTAAAGATACTTATTTGCGTTATGACAATCAAAATGACGTGTTGAAGCTTGTCGGCATTACAGGAAAAAATATTTTACTAAATGGCAGAAGAATAGCAACGAAAACATCAGCTCTGTATTCGATGACATCTGATTCTATTTCATCAACAAAAAATAATTTGAACTATGTATCGAATATTCAATATCCGAGTCAATCAACCTCCAATATAAGCTTGACTGATAATATGGTTAATAAACAAAATAAAATTAATGTTGCTTATGGACATTAAAATGAGAAAGTTGCGAGTTGGGAAGAATCAACGAGATTCTGTGAGACGGCCTGCTGTCTGGTATAACGTTTGACATAATTGCATCAGTTTTCTAAAGCCTGGCTATTTAGTCAGGCTTTTTGATTTATAGATGAGTGAGGATATTTTGATGTAGAAGACTGCGGTATGTATGTGCTATAATAATATGTAGAGCGGAATAGTGAACATGGTGACTGTAATATGTACCGCAACAATCTGTGTGACGTGTACGGGAACTTAAGAGACAATGTCTTGACTGCCATATGGTACTGTATATCGAATAAGGATATGTATAGCAACCAAGACCTTTTGCGGATTGCTGCCGTTAAGCGACGTTAGATGCTTCATGCCCTATGTAGGTGTCCCGACACCGACAGGTAATGCCACGAAAAATAAAGGATATATGAGATCAAGGGAAATTCTAGTGCATCATATATGAAATGTAGTGAGATTGGTGTATACCTTAACTATTTATTTTAGGAGATTAATTTTATGAAATCAGCCTCGCTCCTCTACAACAATATTAATATGAATTTATGCGGAGATATGGAAGAAATTGCTCGCAGTACATTGATCGCTAGAGGAATTGACAAAGATAAAGTTGCAATACTATCAAATCCTCTTAAAACACTCATTGAGCATGATATATTTTCTATTCCTACGCAAAAAAGAAAAAGTGTATATTCAAAAGAGTTTCAATGCCCTGCAGGCTATGAAAAAGCATTGAGTGATCTCAATCGCAAAATTGAAATGGGAGAAGACATCAATCCATTCTTATCGACTAGGAGGGAATATGCAGATGCAAAGGATGCCCTTTTATTTGATTGGGGGATTCATCATCTTCATTTGACAAGAAGGTATAATAGTAAAGGACGTCCAATGCGAAGTGATTATCTCTTGTTTGTGTATTGCACAGATTCAACCATGTATTTTATTCAGGCTTATCGGCATGATTCGAATCCATTTGTTAGAGATGATTTATTGAAGATTATTGCTTGTAATTGGCCAAATATACTACGCCGTTTTCGTATAGATGACGGATATTTGATTAAAAAGATAGATAATAAAGATCGGACTTCACTACGGAAAAGTCATGTGCTTTCTCTCACTGAGATTGATGGAAAAATCTATTTCCCACCCGGAGGAGGATATGCCTCAGATGGTTCAGCAGTGTGGGCAGTTCAGAAGGCGGACAATTATTGGAATCAAGTGAAATTAATGGAGCTGTGGCTTATTAAAAATCAATCGTTTATCCGCAGTGAGTTGATGAGATTTATTCCGAAAAAACGTTTTGTAGAGGCACTCCATTTCAAGTTGTATCACTTTTCTTTTGAAAAAATTTCTATTTTCGAATTGGAAAATCATATCCTGATTGAGTATAACCTATCGAGACAGATATGTAAGTTATTTTTTTTGGATACGGTATCAAATATTTTCATTGACAATAATTATTACACGGGGACTTTCTGTCCTAGTATTTGTACTAGTTATTCTTTTTGGAACCCCTGAAAAGAGAGTTGTAGGCGCCTAACAATTGACGTCTTTATTCATTACGAATATTAATCTTCTTAACTCAAACTTCGCACACGGTAAATGGCCTATGTGCCTTATAGAATCGGCCTGCTGGCCACAAAAGATATCCACATCATGCACATTGACGTAGGTCCTGAGTCCACATTTTTGGCAATTGCTCCAT
>Ga0256404_1011869_pt1 | contig 11510 bp, 4 predicted proteins | sample RumenRJG_01DNA_FD_185990 | JGI IMG/M metagenome (GOLD analysis project Ga0256404, IMG submission 185990) | Bovine rumen microbial communities from Lethbridge, Alberta, Canada - RJG_01 | ecosystem: Host-associated > Mammals > Digestive system > Stomach > Rumen | place: Canada: Alberta | collected... | reverse complement strand
CAATACAAAGCGCTCACAACCGTGGACCATAGCAGCATATGCTGTCTTATAGGTACCGATGGAGTTATTCTTTATTGCCTCATTGGGGCTGTCTTCCATAAGCGGCACATGTTTATGTGCTGCTGCGTGATAGACCAACTGCGGTCTGTATTTCTCGAAGATGCCGAACATTCTGCGGCTATCGCGGACAGAACCGATTAAGGTAACCAAGTCAAGCTCCGGATACTTCTCCCGCAGTTCCATCTGAATGTCATAGGCGTTATTTTCGTAGATATCCACGATGATCAGCTGCTTGGGTGAATGGGCTGCGATCTGACGGCAGAGCTCACTGCCGATGGAACCTCCGCCTCCGGTGACAAGCACTGTTTTGCCATTGACGAAGTCAAAGACTTCTTTCATATCTGCATTAATGGGTTCACGGCCGAGAAGGTCTTCTACAGAGACCTTCTTCATCTGGCTGACTGTTATCTCACCTCTCATAAACTGATACATGCCGGGCAGGTTCTTGAGTTCGCAGTCAGTCTCTTTGCAGATGTCCAGGATATCTCTGCGCTGCTCCGCAGTGGCACTTGGAATGGCCAGATAGATCTTTTGAATTTGGAACTTCTCTACGTTCTCCAGAATGCTGTCCCTTCCGCCCACAATCGGTACGCCGTCGATGTAGCGCCCCCACTTATTGGGTTCGTCATCGATGAAGCACATGACTCTGTCGCTGATCTCTCTCGATCTGCGGATATCACGGGAGATCGCCTGTCCCGCATTACCGGCACCGATGATCATGACGCGTCCATAGTTCTTAGTATTTCCACGCTCGTTGCGGAGGAGCAGGACAAAGCGATATGAGAACCGGATCATGGTCATCAGAATGAATTGCAGTGTCGGTCCCATTATATAATAGGAAATCGGCATTCGCCTGAAGAAAATCGTAATAAACAGGATGTGGAACACCGATGTAACGATTGACGCCATTATGATATACAGAAGTTCTGTATAGCTGGCGTATTTCCAGATGCTCTTATAGAGCCTGGTTTTCCAGAAGACAATAAGGCAAAATACAGTGTAGATCGGTGTGAAATGTGCCCACGCTTTCAGGTAAGGAAGGTCGATCGTAGAGAACTTCAGGTCGAATCGAAGCCACAGAGCAGAAATATAGGAAAAGTTGACAACTGCCAGGTCATACAAAATCAGAAGCAAGGCTACGTTTTGCCAATGCACCGCGAGTTTCTTCCTGTTTCGTTTGTTGGAGGTTGTACGGGCTGCGGTGTTTGTTTTAGCCGCGCCGCCGGCCTTTTTCCTGGTCGAAGACTTCTTATTTGTATCCGCGCCTGCTGCCCGTTTTTTCGTACCGGTAGTTTTTTTGTTCCGGTCTGCATTCTTCTTGCGTGCAGGTTTATCGGTCTTTATGGACTTTTCTTCAGCAATAGTCGTTATGTCGTTTTCTTTACTGCTCATGAATAATGATCCTTACATGAAAAGCATCATGGATTAATGTCACTGATTTACAATTTTAGCCTAGTCAAGGGGCTTTTTCAATGAGATTTCGGGGGATTTCGCTCCATTGAGCCTTTTTTTGGACAGTGTTTTTCATTAACAGGTCCTGCGCTTCTTGTCGCATTAGCTAATTTACGTGACATGCAAACAGTATTGTGGCGACCAACATCATAACTCCAATCACATACCACAAATAAATATCTATATTTTTATCAAAATCGTCTAGAAATGCTTTATTTCTGTTTCCAACAAGCCAAATTAGCGGAAGCTCAATCACCCCTGTAAAAAAAGTGAGTATGATTGACGTCGCCCAACCGGCGTAAATCGAAAACCCCCAATTCCCCAGCGTCTTTTTAAAAATAACAGGACCCGCCGCCACAAATCCTGTACCGATAAATAAGAATAAAACTGATACTATAACAATCACAACACCCTGAATGAATTTATTGACAAGCTCAGCATCTTTTTCGGCTTTCTCCGACGCATCCATTGAACTATTCTGATTGCTGTCCGCATACGCGGCTCGATAAATAGCATATCCGTAAAAAAGGAGATAAATGATCGTCACACCAATAATCTCAAGGAAAAAGCCCCGGCTGAGCATCTCAGGTTTGAGCGTTGCAATTTCTCCAGCATGGTTGAACACTATGGCACTCACCATTATCGCAATGCTTCCCAGTGCCTCCGCCACAAAAATCAGCACCTTATAGACAGGGTTCCTAATCCCGCTGCACAGTTTGAACGCATAGTTGAGATGATAGACCGCCATGATTAAGGCCATTGATATTGTTAGAAAGAACACTATCTTGTTTGTCCTGTAATACTGTGGAAGTCCTGTGATTGCTTCCCACACGAACCGCACTAAATGCATAATACCTCCCTCATCTTCAATAACTAAGCTCTCATCGCGCCCTTCCCACCGCAAACGGTGAACTCCACGCCTTCCTGCCGTTTCGGTCGATCAATTCAACGCGCACAAAGCGGTCCTCATACATAATCTGATACTCTGCTCTGCCTTTCCCACCGATTTCCTGATAGCCACCGTCCGGCCAGGGCGTATTGGACTTGAAGACCACCGCCTGCACATCCCGTGAGCACTCCACAGACACCACGCCGGACTCCGGATCGTAGTCAATACTGTGGAATCTCGGTCCGAGGCTTGCGTAGAAATTTCCATTCCGAAGCGCGTCCATGATCGCATCCGGCCCAAGCGCAGGCGCATTTACCATCGTGAACGCCTTCGTCTGCTCTCCCGCATAGTGATGCGTGTCATCGCTGGCCACACAATTGACCAGCTTGCCGCCCTTGCCCCAGATGTCCCAGTAATACGAAGCCTCGTCCCGCCCCGGATTGAACGGATACCCGGACACACTGTTGAAAATCTCCGCCGCCGTAAATCCATGAAGGTCAAACATCTCTTCCGGCGTCATCACAGACCACGCAGGATGCGCCAAAATAGCGATTCCCCCGGCCGCTCTGATCGCGTCAATGATCGCCTGCGGATGCGGATGATACTTCTTCCTTCCGCTCCTCGAACCGGTCCAGATCCCGCCGCGCGTATTGCCAAGCGGAGCACCCTCATAGGGTGCTCCGTGGTAAAAATCGACTGTCTCTCTATTCATTCCGATTCCGAGGATATGATAAACGGGCATGTGCATAGCGTCGCCAGTATCCCACTCAACGCCGGGCAGGATCAGAAAACGGTCATCCTGCCACAGATGCCCGACCTTGCGATGGTCCGTAATAGCTATGAAATCATAGCCTGCTTCCCGGTAGACGCCGATGGCGTCGACGGGATCCAGGACGCCGTCGGACACGGTGGTGTGCATATGCATATTGCCTTTATACCAGTTTCCTCTGTTTTCAAGAATTCTCATCTGATTTCTCTCTTTTCAGGCTTCGCAGGACAAACCGCATAGTTTGGCCAAACGATAGCCTATCCCTTTTCTCGCGCTTTTACAGCATCAAGTACTATTTTGCCACCGTCAAAAGTCCGCCGTCCGAAAACTCCGTTTTCTGTCCGCTCGTTACCTTGCAGCGGTAATAGCGGCCCGAATACTTCTGCTGCGCCGTGAAACTGAACGTGTCGGTATTGTAGCCGCTTCCCGTGCAGTTCTTCCATGTCACGTTGTCCGCGCTCCACTGCCACTGGTACTTGGCGCCGCTCGCCGATGCCCCGACATGGAAGGAAGCTGTCTTTCCAGCTGCGACCGTCACGTCTTCGGGCTGCGCTTCGATCAGTTCCTCTCCTGCGATGCTGACAGTAGCTGCAGCGGAAGTATAAGTTTCTCCTCCCGCCTTAATGATGCAGCGGTACTGGCGGCCCGCAAATCTCTCCTGCATGACAAAGCTGAAGGTATCGGTATTGTAACTGCCTCCCGTGCAATTTCCCCAGTAGGAGCCGTTGACGCTGTACTGCCACTGATAGGTGGGATTCTCTCCGCTGAACTCGACATGGAAGGAGGCTCTGTCTCCGATCGCGACGGAAGTGCTCTCGGGCTGGCTGACGATCTTCCCCGCCTCTTTGAGGCTCACGGTCGCCGCCTTGGAAGTAAGAGTCTCTCCGTCTGCAGTTACCACGCATCTGTACTGACGGCCGGAGAATTTCTTCTGCATCACGAAGCTGAACGTGTCTTTGTCATGGCTGCTTCCCGAGCAGTTGCTCCAGTAGCTTCCGTTGAGGCTGTACTGCCACTGATAGCTGAGTTTTTCCCCTGTCGCTTCCACATGGAAGGACGCGGTCTTGCCGGCTGCCACGCTGGTGTCCTCCGGCTGCGTCACGATCTTGTTCCTCTCGATCAGGGTCACAACTGCGGCGCTCGAGGTCACGGATTCTCCGTCTGCCGATACGATACAGCGATATCTGCGTCCCGCGAATCTGCTCTGCATCGCGAAACTGAACGTATCCGTATTGTAACTGCCGCTTGTGCAGTTGCTCCAGTAGCTTCCGTTGACACTGTACTGCCACTGGTAGTTCAGGTTCTCACCGGCCGCATCCACAGTAAAGACGACCTGATCGCCGACTGCTGCGGTCACGCTCCTGGGCTGCTCCACTATTTTGACCGGTTCAAACAGGCTCACGGTTGCGGCATCGGAGATCAGGATCTCATCGCCCGCGCTCACCACGCACCGGTATTTCCGGTCCTTAAATCTCGCCTGCATCACAAAGCTGAACGTATCTGTGTCATAGCTACCGCTCGCGCAGTCTTTCCATGTGTTTCCGTCGGCGCTCCACTGCCACTGATACGCGAGGCGCTCGCCCTCCGCTTCGACCGTGAGCTCTACGGTCTCGCCCTTTCTTGCCTCGACGTCGGAAGGCTGGCCGACGATCTCCGCGGGTGTCTCGGTCTCCAGGTAATCATTATCGGACAGTGTCAGTTCCTCTTCTGTGAAAATATCGAGCGTCTCACCGTCATACTCATATGTAATACTGCCGCCGGGGTAGGTCGTGATCGAGTAAGAGCCGTCGTCATAGTCGGTTCTCACTTCCCGCTCTTCCCACGCCTTGACATATCCCACCTGCGGGGAACCGCTCATCCCCGTCAGGAACAGTTTGCCGTCCGATCCGACCGAATCCTCATCCGAATTCGTGATGTCCGCGATGTAATTGAGTCCGTCATTCATTCGGACGATATTCCACTTATGGGGGCCCGCTCCGGTCCCGCCGCTCATCGTGCCGGACACCGAATAGACGCAGACATTGCTGCTGTCAAATTGGGTAAGTGATCCCAGATACTGGAACGCCTCTGAATAGCCTTCACATACAACATTTGTGTCCGGATTGCCGTCGAAAACATAGATCAGTGCCCAAGGCCCCCTGTCATTCTGCCCGCTGTTGCCGGCCGCGCTGTGATCGTAGCTGACCAGCTCACAGATCTGCTCCTTGTAGTAGGTAAGCTTATCAAGATCGCTCATTCCGGCCGCGTCGCTTACAATTTCTGATGCCAGCGCGGCTGCACTTGAGGCGGCGCCGGTCTTACCGGTATCAACGCTTGTCTCTTCCGCTTCATCCATCCTGTACTGAGGGGCGACATACATGTAGATCACCAGCGTGCTCGTAGAGAAATCCACTCCTTCGGAATTAAAGGAATAGCTCAATGCGGCGCCCGATCCGAAAGATCCCTTGCTCCAGTACAGTTCGTAAGCGCAGTCCGCGGACAGGCAGTCCGTGACTTTTCCGAAATCATAAGCAAGGCTGGCCAGTATTCCCTGTTCTGCCTCCGCTGAGATGTCGTCGCCTGTCTCATTGAGAAGGGACTCCCCGTCGGAAAGGCCCAGCTCCTTCGCACTGTACATTCTCTCCTCAATCCCCAGCTCGGTGAAGGGGATCTCAATCAGCGTATCATCCAGTTTCCCATTAGCCGCTAAGGAGGCTGTCTCTCTCATTTTGTCATAAACAGCCCTGTCGTTCCCTGTCAGGCGGGAACCTGCGCTTACCCTGGGCGCCTTTCTGGCTTTTGCACTGGGATTTGTTCTCTTATAGAAAAGGCTGTTGGCATATTCCTCGTATAAATCATCCGGATCTCCGAGGTCTTTCTGAACACCGTTCATATAGAGGTGCCTGCTGCCGGTCCGAATCGTCAGGTCGGCTTCGTTTGCAGCCTCCTCCGGTGTTTTCTCATCCGGTGTTTTCCCGGCATCATCGGTCAAGCCCTCGGCGGCGGTGCCATCCTGGGCCGCACTGTTCTCATCCTGGGCAGCGTCCGTCTCGCCTTCCACTGCATCGTTTCCTTCCATGGAAGACGGTTCCTCTGAACTTCCGTCTTCTGCGTCTTCCTCGGCTTCCGGGACTGCGTCCGCCGAGTCTCCGCCTGTCTGTCCGTCAGTGCCTTCCTCTGAGCCGGACTCTTCTCCCGCGTTATCATCGACCGCAGATTCCTCGCCTGCCGTCTCTGAATTGTCGGCAGCGATGCTGCTCTCCGGGCCGTCGCTCTCCTGCTCCGAAATCTCCTCCTGCCCTTCTGAATCGTCTTCTGTCTCACCGACAGCCGTGCTCTGTAAATCCTGCCCACTGCCGGTATTCTCAACGGCAAGTACTCCCATCGGGGCCGTTGTACTGACCAGCGCAACACTCAGAATCAATGCAATGATGTTCTTTTTCATGACGCTCCTTCTTCGTAAATTAACCGGTTGAAAGTTCTCAATTGTTATTTGCGCTATGCAACAATTTTACCATATGTGTATTTGATTGTACATTCGGCACAATCTTCTATATCATTATAGCGGCTCAGATAACAAGCACCCTTACCATCATTTACTAAAATATTTTTCTTCAAAAAAATCAGTTCAAAAAATACCACCGGGGCATTTTGACATGCTTCCGGTGGTATTCTTGTCTTTTACTTTGTTACCGTCAGCACACCGACTTCCGAATAATTCTTGTCGGTTCCGCTCGACACTCTGCAGCGGTAACGGCGGCCGGTGTAGGTCGTCTGCGCCCTGAAGCTGAGTGTATCCGTCTTATAGCCGCTGGATGTACAATTCTTCCAGGTTGTTCCGTCCAAACTCCACTGCCACTGATAGATCAGGTCCTTTCCGGTGGCTTCGATGTGGAACGATGCTGTCTTTCCGGCTGCTACCGTGACATCGTCGGGATGTTTCGTGATACGGACATCCGTGCTCAGTGTCAGCAGTGCACTGTCTGAAATGTATTCCTCGCCTTCTGCAGTGATCACGCAGCGGTACAGGCGGCCCGCGAATCTATCCTGCATCACAAAGCTGAATGTATTGGTGTTGTAGCTCTCGTTCGTGCAGTTTTTCCATGTGCTGCCGTCCAGGCTCCACTGCCACTGGTATTCCGGATCATCGCCGCTGAACTCAACGATGAAGGATACTGTATCTCCGATAGCTGCTTCCGCGTTATCCGGCTGTGCCAGGATCTCGTTCACCTCTAACAGGCTCAAAAGCGCGGCCTCCGAATAATAAGTCTCGCCGTCCTCCGTTACTTTGCACCGGTATCTTCTTCCGGCGTACCTTTCATGCATGATAAAAGTGAATGTGTCGGTGTTATAGCTTGCACCCGTGCAGTTTCTCCACAGCTTGCCGTCGCTGCTCCACTGCCACTGATAAGTCGGGTGATCGCCGCTGAATTCAACGATAAATGCCACTTCATCACCTTCCTCGGCCTCGACGTCGTCGGGATGCGCGATGATCTCGTCCGATTCTTTCAAGCTCAAAAGCGCCGCTTCCGAGATCAGTCTTCTGTCTTCTGCTGTTACGATGCATCTGTACCGGCGGCCCGCAAACTTTTCTTTCATCACAAAGCGGAAAGTATCCGTGTTGTAGCTTGTGTTGGTGCAGTTCTTCCATGTATCGCCGTCACTGCTCCACTGCCACTGGTATTTCAGACCGTCTCCTTCCGCAGATACGGCAAACTCAACCTTATCCCCGACCAGCGCATCCACATCAGCAGGATTCTGCACGATCTCGGGCTCTTTAAGCACGTGTACGGTGCACTGCGCTGTCAGACCGCCGTCTGCGGTCGTGGCTGTGATCACCGCATCTCCGGCGCCCACTGCGACCACAGTGCCGTACTCGTCGACGGCAACGACATTCTCGTTCGAAGTGGTCCATTCTATGTTTTTTTCGGACGCGTCTTCGGGCAGAACAGTTGTCCCGATCATGTCATCCATCCCTGTATAGATGGTCATTTCACTCTTATCGAGACTGAGTGAGCTCACAGAGACCCATTTATTTCCGTTTTCGCTTGTGACTTCACCGCATTTACATCTATACCAGCGTGTCCCGTCACTGGTCGTCCACTCTTCAATAAAATCATGAGAGACATTGACCTGAACCATAACGTCTACAGTATTATAGCGTTCCGGATCATCCGGTACGTAAGTCGCCGCGTAAGTATGCTCCCCGGCGTTTCCTACGCCTTGGTCGGGATTTTGCCATTCAAAACCGTAGGGCAGCTCCAGTTCAGACAGTTTCTGTCCGCACTTTGCCTCAATCGGATCAATTTCATCGAATTGAGGGGTTCCCTTAACAACCGTTACCTCTGTCGTCGCCGTATGGCCGTTGACGGTTGCCGTGAGTGTAGCAGTCCCAATTCCTTTTCCGCCAAGAAAGCAATAGTTCTCATAGTTACCCAAGAACAGCACATCGCTGTCGCTGACTTCCCATTCAACGTTTACATCAGTGGAATTTGAAGGTGTCAGAGTGGCCATGATTTCAATATTTTCATTTACCTCGATCACAACTGACTCCGGAAGGCTGATTCCGGTGGCGTGACAAGGCACTGTGACTTTGATTTTCCTGGTCACGTTTCCGCAGGTGATCGTTATAGTCGCAATCCCGTAATCCTTTGCTGTGATTACCCCTGTCTCGCTCACCTCCGCAATGCTGTTGTCTGAGCTCTCGAAAGAGACCGGGTCCGTATTGTCCTCAGGAATTTTCATCACGTTCAGTGACTTCGTGGTTCCCTTTTCAACTTCGATGTCCGTGTCCTTGATAAGAAGGGAGCAGGTGGGCTCTCCCGATTCCACCACTGTTACCTCAAATTCCGTGAGCACTTCACCGGTTTCAGTGTTGGTCAGTGAAACAGTCGTTGTTCCGGCGCTCGCCGCATAGAAAACCACCTGATCGCCATCGACAACATCCGAATCAGCCGCATTGACTTCCCAGCCGTGCGGGCAGAGTGTTCCGGAAATAAATTCAAATATGTTTCCTGAGTCAGTCCTTGAATTCTCCGGCACCAGAACAAGCGGATTTGAAAAGTACTGTCCCTTAACAACAGTTATCTCAGATTCCTTGTAAACCACACCCTCCGCTTCCGGAATATCTCCGTCCACGCAGATAATCTTAATCGTATCCGTCTTTCCGCACCAGTTCATAGAGATCTCTGTTTCTCCGACTGATTTGCAGTAAATAGTGTTAATTCCGTTCCCTTGGCTGAAGTCTTCCTGGTTCGATATTTTGACAGAACGATAGAAACTCTCTTCGTCCTTCGGACGCCAGTAGTTGATATAGTCCTCAAGGTAAATCGTTTCGCCTACATGCGCGACGATCTTGTCAGTTATAAAGGCGAATTCGTTTTCATCATCTTCGCCGTCCATATAGATTATGGTTGTTACAGAATCATTTTCATTATACTTGGGAGCATGATCGGCAATATAAGCGCCGTGGACCGTATAGCACCGGAGAAGTTCCTCGTCACCGTAAAATGCGTTCGCACTTACCTCAGTATCCTTGCCGGGGACTACGATCTCCGCCAGATGCACGCAGTCCCTGAATGCATAGTCTCCGATGCTCTCCAAACCAACCGGGAAGTCCATGGACGTCAGGCTCCCGCACTCTTCAAAGGCTAACCTCTCAATGCTCTTAAGGCTCTGAGGAAGCACTACCTCCGTGAGACTGCTGCACGCCTGGAAGGCGCCCCAATCGATAACGGTAAGGTTTGCAGGAAGATCTATGGATGTAAGCGCCGTGCATTCGGCAAATGATCCCGCGCCTAATGTAGTAACAGTATCCGGAACACTTACGTTTTCCAAAGCGGTACAGCGGGCCAAAAGAGCAAATGCTGTTTCGGTCAGACCACTCGGCAGCGTTATATCAGTAAGGCTTGAGCAGCCGTTAAACGCCGATTCACCGATCTGTGTCACACTGTCCGGAATCGATATGTCCGACAGACTAGTGCACTCATAAAATGCCATAAAACCAATAGTGTTCAAATTGTCAGGCAGAGTAACGTCGGCGAGGGAAGCGCAGCTATAGAACAGTTCATCCGGAATATCCGTTACTCCTGCCGGTATTGACATGCTCTCCAGTAAACGGCAGTCGTTGAATACACCCGTACCCAGCTCAGTGATCTGTGACGGAAGAGTGAGATTGACAATTCCTGAATCTCTGAAGGCATAATCGCCGATTGCTGTAAGGCTTTCCGGCAGACTGACGCTGGTCAGGCTCGTAAAGTCGCAAAACGCGTTTTTGCCGATATAGGTGATGCCCTCTTCCACAACCACCGTTTGTATATCATAGCAATCGCCATACCACGGGGGCGCCGATTGGATCTCTGTGATCGGTCGGCCAATCGACTGAATATGATAGGACCCTGAGCTTGCGTAATAATCATACATATCCCCGCTTCCGCTCAGTGTCAGCGTGTATTCGCGGTCTTCAATTCCGCCACCCGTGTTTGTCAATGTCCACGTGACATTATCACCGCAGGTTCCTGTGTTCACTACATTATCGGGGGCGCCTGTCTGCGTTTCTTCCTGGCCGTCAGCATTTTGTGCAGTCGGTTCCGTTGTGAGCGCAGGAACTGTTCCGCCCTCTGTCGCCGCGGTTCCATCGCTCTCCTCTGTGGTCGCGCTTCCGGTGCCATCATCTGCTGCGGTTTCGGTATCCTCACCTGTGGCTGCAGTTTCGATCCCCTCCTCTGCAGATGCGGTTCCGCTGCCATCCTCTGCAGATGCGGTATCGGTACCATCCTCTGTGGCTGCGCCTTCGGCGCCGTTGGCTTCCTCTGCGCCACCGCTTTCTGCGTTCTCCTCTGTGGCCGCGTCTCCGGCGCCTTCCTCTGCAGGCGCTTCATCCGAAAGGTCTTCCCCGTTTGTCAGAGTATCGTTTTCCGAAGACACACCTGCTGCATCCTGTTCACCTTCTGTTCCCTGGGTTGTCACTTCTGCGGCATACAGAGGTGCCGGACCAAATGATCCCGCTGCCAGCGCGACGCTCAAAAGGACTGCGATTACGTTTCTTTTCATGACTTTCCTTTCCGGCTGTTTAAGCAATACCACCGGGAGGATGCTCCCGGTGGTATTTCACTTAGTTCAGTTTATATTCGTCAGATTACTGCAGTTCGCAAAGTTTAGTTCATATTTGTCAGATTACTGCAGTTTGCGAATGCTCTCTTCTTGATCAGCTGGATCGTATCCGGCAGGTCAATCGTTCTGATCGCACTTCCCTCGAATGCCGAGTCTCCGATCACGGTGACCGTATGTCCTTCTACAGTTTCCTGCACGACCACTTCGTCCGCGCTTCCCCTGTAGCCTGTGACTGTCATCACGTCGTCG
>Ga0256404_1011868_pt1 | contig 11513 bp, 9 predicted proteins | sample RumenRJG_01DNA_FD_185990 | JGI IMG/M metagenome (GOLD analysis project Ga0256404, IMG submission 185990) | Bovine rumen microbial communities from Lethbridge, Alberta, Canada - RJG_01 | ecosystem: Host-associated > Mammals > Digestive system > Stomach > Rumen | place: Canada: Alberta | collected... | reverse complement strand
TATGGCATAGGTGCTAGACAGAGCAGCAATATTAATGAAAGAAATAAACCTAAATATTTCATATATACACATTATTATTGACTACTTCCTGTAGAGATGCTTGTATAGTAGCGATACTATACCAAGCACTCCAGAAAGTCATTTTACCAATGAGCTCTTAATATTTAGTCCTATGCACTTACGCGACTATATGCATTACCGAATTGAGCAATTCTAACTCTTTGAGCACCTTTTATTGCAACTTCATAATCACACTCTTTATCTACAAGTTTACTAACGACAACAAATAACTCTAGACTCATCAAGAAAGTGAAGAATATAAGATAAAACGCTCCAGCTAGTTTTCTTGTAGTGATAATGTCCCACATTGCTTCAAGTTCCTCCAGGAATCCTACGCTCGCTTTGCATTCTTGACGTACATCTTCTTCTACAGTCTGCTTTTTCTCGCTCCATTTATTTTCGTCTTTTCGAAGCTCTATGAGCCTTTTATTATTCGCCTCAATAACGAACTGCTTGGGGTTAGCAACTTGATTGGTTGTTACAGAAGGATTGTTGAATGTCTTTATTTCTCCTTCTGGAGTAATTACCTTTGAAGTGGTATTAGTAACAGACTTCTGTATGATGAATGGATGTGCATTGACATCAGCCTGAAGCATAGAATTAACTTGGTCGAGCGAATCTATTTCTAAACGCAGAGAAGCTATTTTGTCGTCAATCACGTGAACACGTTTCTTAGTTAAATCTTCAACTTGAACCTCTATGGTATTCGCCATCTGTTTGTCTATATCTTTTCCAAACAAAGTCTGGTCAAATATAGTTGAACCAATGATGGCCATAACAAAAGCTATTGCTGCTCTAAATAAAAGCATGGAAAAAGATTTTCCTATAGTCAATATGATTTGGCGTTCAATCATAATAACAATAGTGATAAAGAACAATGAAATCATAACACATCCCCACCAAGGCAAACCAATATATCTCTGAGCAAAGCAGAAACCTGTAACGCCCCATATTAGAATAAGTATAAGCAATGCTGAAGTATACTTACTCAAGTGGCTACGACTTGCCTCTGAACACTGCGCCAACACGGTTGAACTCCAACCTGTCAATATGCAACCTAACTTAATCCACCAGTTCATAATCTTTGTCTTTAAGGGTTAATTGAATACATTTCGATATAGTCACTATGCAGTAACTCGTTCTTCTGGAGATGTTGAAGTCATTTTAGGCATAGTTGTGTTCTTGGGGGTACCGCTGAGAGCTATTGTCGCAACGCCACGAAGGAAACCACATTCGTATGACTTCAGAGGTATTGAAGCTTCGTTTGTATCATTTCTAAAATCTTCTTCTAATTGTCTCAGTTCTTCCTTGTGAGCATCTACAATAGACATGGTCTTCTCGAGATCAGTAACTGTACTTAGAAGGCCTGCAGTTCTACATGTCTCCATACGGATCTCGATATCATTTTTTGTAACGTCATAATTAAGATTAATCTCTCTGAATACCATTAGAATCTTGTTCCTAATGATGTCTATGTTTAAGTCACGAAAAGCTAGGTCGGAATTTGTCATGGCGTCTTTAAATCCCTGTTCCTCATAGTTTTTGTGGAGATAACCATAAATAACATCAATAGGCCATCCTGTTGCGTAAGAAACTGTTAATGGTTTTTTTTCTTCCGCACCATCGTTAGTCTGTTGCAGAACATCAGTGGTTTCTGCATCAAGGTTGTCAACTACTGGCAATGTTGCAATCATTGCAGGACCATTTTCTTTCTTTCTTGTAAAAATACTAAAAATACCCATAGCTTTACTATTTTTAAATTAATACTATTATTTATATTTCTGCTGCAAAGATAAGAATACTTTTTTATTTAAATTCCAGTTCGGCAACATTGCAATGAACCACATATAAATTAAACATTTTTGCACGACAACGTTGCAATACACTCAAAATGCATTGCAAGACAACAGGTTATGGGCTCTTTAATACAAGGAAGTACGATATCTATATTTGATGGTTGAACAGCGCCACATCGTGCCTTTAATAATCTAGGAACCCAATATAATCATAGGAAATGATGGCTTTAAAAATCTATAACATGATTATTGAAAAGAAAAAATAGTAAACAACCTAGTGTTATAAATGATATTATATTTATTATAAGGCAATATCTTAACCTGTTCTCTATTCCATAGAGAGAGTCGTTAAAGCCATCTGTTGCGCTTGATAACTTTTCTGTTGCAACTTGTGTAGATTTAAGTATTTTGTCTCTATCTCTTTCGAAATCATTGACTTTTTGAGCATAATCTTTACCTACATTATCTACCAACTCTTGAACTTTTGTAGTAATCGTACCGAGTTTATTGACATAATCTAATGTCGTAGTATTCAGGTTACTAAAAGAACTTACCGTTCTTTCTACTTGTTTACGAGCAGATTCTACATCCTTAAGACCTTGCTCTAACTCTTTGAGAGTCTTGTTGATTTTCTCGTCTATCATGATTCTATATAATTATGAGTTATTCTTTTTAATTCATCTGCATGCATTTCAAGTTGAATTGCTAGTTGGATTTTTTCAATATACCCCCTGCCTTCTGGAAGAAGAGCTCTGTGGTCTATTAGTAATTGCGTGTATTCGTTAAGAAGGTCAAGTTTGCCCTGAGACGAATACATTCTCATGACGTCTTTGTAGTCATTATACAGTTCCTCTTCAAGCATATCGTTTTCCTGTTGCCCCAGGAAGAGAATGCAGAAGATGTTCAATAGACTCAATACAGGATTTTTATATGGAACTCCCTGAATAGCAATAGGTACTGCAGCCCGTCTAATCAAGCGGACAGCACCCTGTAAGTGCTTGATGTTATCTTTTTGGGAGTCATTGTTGACGATATCAGAATCAACTACTCTCATATACTTTTTTACTATATTGAAGTCTGATATTTCGCTTTCATTATAAATGTCATGATTGGTATCATCTTTAAGTGAGAAAGGTATTTCCTGGCTGACACTTGAATCGTATGTAACAAAGCCTTCCCTTGCGTATTTCGAATTGAAATAGTAATATATGAAGTCTTTAAGGTCTTCATTGGTTTCCTTCCAGTCTTTACCAGAATTAATGGCCATATTACAGAATTGCTCCATATCTAATATGCCCCTGGCTCTCTTGTCTGCAATACTCCTATATATGAAGGATGTCAGATGCTTTAAGCAAGCCATTATAACACCTTCAATAGCGGCCATCTGCTTAACTTCATTAATCATTATGTCCACCCTGTCTTCGGAGTAGTACTTTCGATAATATAGGCGCAGATATTCATAATAATGCGACTCGTCCTGACATTTGGTTGTAATGCGGAAGGTCCTCTTATAATAATCTTCTGTAAAATCATCTATAAGCCCAATGATACACATTCGGTAGATCGCCTTTTGTATTGCATCTTTATAGTCTGCGGATCCATAGCTCCTTATATAACTAAACCTTCCATCCACTTTAACATTCTCTGCGTTTCTTGTTTTGAACAATGGCATGCTTCTACTTCTCAAATAAACATTGTATTCGTCAAGAACCTGCTCATTTTCTTCGTATGATACGTAATATGTCAAAGTGGTTCCTTTTGGGTACCTATTAATAAACTGAAGTATACCTTTACTATTCCCAAATATAGGATCTTCAACACCTGCAATTTCCTCATTACTGATACGGACACGTAAACCATTCATTAATAGTTCCATAACATAAATTTCAAATTCCTCGCCAAGGAAATTGCTGTCATAAAAGAATTTGTTGTTCGTGTAATCAGCTGAGAAATGGCTCCATTGGCGAGTCCTGGCATTTATGACAGGAAATGTCTTTGATGCATACATAATAGTTGCTAAAGACATTTTCTTATCTCGTCCCGCACGTCCTGCTTCTTGTACAAAGGATTCTAATGATCCGGGATAATTGAGGTGGACAGTTAAACGCACATTTGGTTTGTCAATACCCATTCCAAAGGCCTTTGTGGCAACCATCAGATTTGTTTCACCAGCAAGGAATTCATCCTGACAAGTAGTGTCATCACCACCTTTATATGTGGAGAAGCTGTTTATATTATGTTTTTTTAGAGAGTTCGCAACCGTAGGAACGCTAAGATTAGATCTTTCAGAAGCACGCAAACAGAAAACTATTCCTGCTGTGCTTGTGTCACTATCTAAATACCAGTCCTCATCTACTCGTGTAGATAAGTCTGTAGCATTGATTTCCGCCTTCTTACTAGAATCAGAGATATTCTCTCTTTCAAGGAAGCGATCTTTAATTACACTGACGTTGCGTGCATCCTGGATTTCTTCCAATTTTTTTGTGGCATCTTTAATTGCATCGAGAAGAATGTCTTCTTTGACGTCTCCTACATCCCATGCTCTCGCTGCTGCCGAAGCATCCACAGGATAGATATAATACTGGAGCTCCAGTCGATTTGTGTTTTCATACCTGACTGTAGCATCATCTTCCAATGAATATGAATTACTTCCCGATAGTTCTCTTTCCACATCAGCGAGAACGTCAAATGAAGCAGTTGCCGTCAGTCCAAACAGAGATATATGATTATCTTCGCCTTCGACTTCTTTGGGTAGAACGTAGTTGAAAAGGTTCCGTCCCAGATGCAGATAAGCAAGTCTGAAGTCATGACCCCACTCAGAAACACAGTGCACTTCATCGATAACACCATAAGCAAAGAAAACGTCAGATTCGCGCATTGAACGCAAGACCTCTCTGAATCGATGAATACTTAGTCGTTCTGGCGATAAGAACATAATCTGTATTTGAGAACCAGTAAGTGCACTTTCCCTTCGCTCTCTTTCTTCTCTGTCCTTGGTGATGTCACTATTAATATACGAGATACAGTCGATACCAGTCTTTAGCAAACCATCGTATTGGTCTTTCATAAGCCCCCTCAATGGATCAACAACCAATGTAACGCCAGGCTGTAGCATGGCAGCCAGTTGATAAGTAAGGGATTTACCACCACCTGTTGGCAACAGTCCAATGACACTCTTCAGCTGTAATGCTCGACTAAGGATGGGAAGCTGACCAGGTCTGAAATCTTCTTTCCTGAAAATCAGGTTCAGGAAATAGCGCAGGTGCCCACAAACTTCCTCAATTTTGTGATAATTGCCTTGTGTGTCCCTTTCAACGAGAGGCTTATACTTAATTCTTTCAGTTGTATAGAGGAATCTTTCCGCATACACTGACTTTGAAGAGCGAACAATAAAGTAGCAGTCGTTGTTGGCCTTATATTTAGAGAATACCACTTCTTCAGGATTACATAATTGGTCGATAGACACATCAATGATAGCATCATAAGTTGTTTGTGTCTTAGCCTCCCTCTTACCATATATGTTAATTTGGGGAAGGGTCATGTCCGAATAATCCTGCGTCATGGCAACGATATGATGGTATAGCTCAATAAAATCGTTGATGGCAATCTTTGCCACAGACGTGTCATCTTCAATCACAAGAATATTCAAAGTATCCTTCTTCAAATCAATGCGATCGGAAATCATTGCCTCTATGAAGGTCTTCTGAATACGAGCAACTGCATTAAGGCTCTTTGCTTTATCCCTCGAACCGGTAGCATCCAAGACCTTTTGGCTGGCCAATGTAGGACAACCACGTGAGATAAGATTGCTAACAAGGGCATAGACCGGGCAAAGTTTTTTATGTGCTGTCATATCAAATGGAGCCAGAATCTCAAAAGCGCTTTGCAATGAAGCCCCCTGCAAGTTGACATCTGAATAAGCCGCAAATAGCTGAACAGGAGCAAAGTAGCTGTATTTATGCAGAATATCACTGTTATGTATCAGGCTATAGGTAAAACTCTTAATCAGACAACCATACGCCCTTCCATTGGGATGATGTCCAAAATTCGTATCACGGAATTCTGTAAACACCCGTAAGCCTTCCTTTTTGAAATAATAGCTGAAGGTATTGATTCGGCTTTCATTTAGATTTGCTGGGCCTATACACAGGGCTATATGCTGAGCACCGGAAGAGGTTATCATCTTTGAAACACCCTTCAAACTGACAGCTTCAATATCTAGAATATTCGAGAATATATGTATGGCACAAGGCTCATGAACATCAATTTCCGTGATGGAATTGCTGTTATCGCCATAATCTGAAGGAAGATAATAAGGAATGTCAGTAATCTCAGTATTTTGTTCTCCTAATGCCTGTCTGACATGTAATACAGCTCGTTGTCTTGCCACATTAGAAGGTTCCTCTAAGGTGACTTTCTTCAGCTTTGACAACCAGCCAAACTGCCGTAGTTTTTCAATGATAGCAACAGTACCAATACCCTGGCCACATCCCCAATCATAAATCTCCACGCCATTGTTCAGGTTTTTGTATGGGAATTCATTCTCATCTAAGGCGCGAATTAGCTTGTGGCGATGCATCGGGCCATAGGCGGCCATGTATGCACAGCACTGTTCTTCTGTTTCGAGAACAGCCGTACCATGTTCAAGCGTTCGCCCCTCGCTATCCCTATACGCCCAAGGATATGACTTGAATAGATCTGGAACATAACTTAAGGAAACCTTGATGATATCATTTATAGTCAGGTCACTTATCTTCTGTATATCGGTTATGTAGCTCATAAAATAATATTATCGTATTCATGTTCAAGTCATGATGTTAAAATGGCAAGTCCTCGATATCTATATCATTTGTGTTATCAGGTGCGAAGCCGTTGTCCACCTGACTGCGTTGATAGAAAGCGAATCCTTGCGTCTCATTATACACCCCCAACCTGATAAGTGCATCTATAGCCATATTTAGATGTTTTTCTGCTGCCATTTTATAATAGCTAACGGCTATATCCACATTTTTTTCGATACCATTACCATTTTCATATGCAATCGCTAAATTGAACAATCCAAAAGGATGGCCCATTGCTGCCGCTTTTTGATAGTAAAGGACGGCCTTATCATAATCTTGAGCAACCCCATTTCCATAATAGTAAGATACTCCAAGATTTGAATATGCTTCAGCAGTTCCTTTGCCAGAATCTATAATATATTTCCAGCATGTAACAGCCTGTTGCATCATCTCGCAGCGAGCAAAATCCGTTCCAATGTTGACTATGCTGTCAGTATCACCTTTTCGTGCCAACTTGTGCCATTGCTCATTATAATATAGGCAATTGGGATAATCGTTTATTACTTCGTTTATACTCATATTATTTGCCAGTTATTGTTTCACTAAATGGGTTTTCCTTGTGACATTTCCAGTTTTGCAGTGCTAATTGCTTGGTTGTATTGGCATAACAATATTCACAAAGGTGAACACATGTATTGTATTCCCCAATGTCTTTGCTCTTCATGCATCCACAGAATTCTCTTTGTCCTTTATCCCTATTATCGCCATGAGTTACATAGGTGTTGTTCGGAAGAATAATCGCGTCAGGTGGTAGTGGATCTGTTTCTCCAAAAATGGAAGGAGTGGGCATGGGATGCATCTTTACTTTTAGAAAGTTCATTAGAGCTTTGTCATGATACGCAAGCCTTATAATCAGTGCGTCATCAACACAATGGTTATGCTCAATGCCATATGGCTTAAGGTCAATCTTTTCACCACATGTTGCTAGGTTATATCCCCAGGAACGGTTTAGCTTGGCAAGTTCTTTTGCAAACTCTCGCATTTCATCTTCAGTCCAATCTCTACTTTTTATACCATTTTTCTCTAGATTCAACTTCACCTTTCTGTACAAGGCAATGTCTGCGTAACTAAAGACTAGTTTCTCTGTATAGCCATTAAGTTGATTGCCTATATTCTCTATCTTTCCGAGAAGTGCATCTATATCAATTGTGTCGGTGAGCATCAGAGGGTCAAATCGCCAAATAACACTGCCTAAACCTAATTTGTCGACCAACCTTTTGAATGTGTCGATTCGATATTCTAAAGGTTTTACTCCTTTTTCCAGACCTTCTTTTACGTAATCATTCAATGTATATTGAATATAACATCCTATCCTTTTGTCTTTCAACTCGTCTAAATGATTGAGAAGTGGGGAGGGGTCTTTAGACCAAAAAACGATAAAGCGAGTATTCTTATAGGATACATATATTTTATTGCTTGAATTAAAAGGATTATTCCATACAGAATAACCAACTTTTAACCTATGAAAAAACCAATCAGCATAGAATGCAGGAATATCGGTACTTCTGCTTGCAGATACAATCTCAGGAACTTGCATCCATACTTGTTCTCCGTTCTCTCTATTTAACAATTCTTTATCCCAGCTAGCCATATTTATACTATATTTACAATACGTTTCCATTCAAAAAAAGCAAAAAAGTGTAACTAGTGCTACAATGATAATGAAGGGTGTAGAGCTCACTTCTTGTCATACTTCACGATAGGGATTTCTTCGTATTCACAACCACAATGATGAGTGTGTGCTCTTACAAACACCTTCGATTTGTCTAAGCGAAGAACATACACGTTGCCATCCCTTTCCGGCTTGTACTGGTCAGAATAGGTCAAGTCAGGAATCTCGTCGCTAATCTTGCTTTTTATGTGGGCGATGGTTGGCTTAATATACTTATCACAAGATATAGGCAAGCCTTTTGTACGCCCTTTATATGATCTAAAAGCGACTTGGAAATAGGCATCGTACTCTCTGGGCGTTAGGCAAATCTTTTTCTCTTTGCTATCATCAAACTTAAAAGCTACCTGATATCTTCCTGTTTTCATATCCTGCCCTAAGAATATGAGATCCGGGGCTATGGGAGGTGGGGCAACGAGAAAATCGAACAACGCTTTGTAAAATCCGAAATACTTGAACTGGCCCTTGCTGTCGTTTATAGTTATAGACTGTCGGATGCTCACCTTGCTCTGATAGAACCCTAATATATCGTCCACCAAAGTGAGAATGCTTGAAGAAATGGGAATGCACAGAAACTCTGTATAATATTGAACAGAGCCTCCTGCACTGCAATACGGAACGACGGACGTACCTATATTAATAAGTAATGAAGGTGGTGTGTTGTGAAGTGCCTTGACCTGCAAACGCTCATATAGCACATTGCGGAAGAAATCTACTGTGGTCAGGTCGCACAATCTGTCATAAACCTGCTGGATAAAGGATTCCTCAAGGTTGGGAGCCATATAGCTTATGACATCCTTTACATATTGCTTGTTCATCCCACGGAACTCTTCAACCATCTTTGGGATATAGATAAAGTTGAAACCACATAGTCGAGTGATGGTGACCAAAAGTCTGAAATGCTGCATCAGTTCTGCATTACGTTCCTCGTCGAAGGTGCTCTCCAGATAAACCATATATTGATCATTGAAACTAGCTTCACCTGTAGGGCATGATATCAGATAAGGGTTTTGTAATGGATTGCCATTATCTGTTTTCCTATCAGTCTCGATTAAACAATACTGAAGAGCAATGAGCAAAAGAGCTTCACGAGGTACACAGATATTGTCGCTAAGTGCAATACTATATATGTGGTCAAAAAAGGCCTGTCGCTCCTTTATCGGAAGTTCCTTCAGCGTATTGACTGCGTCAGTGAAGCGGATCTTGCGTGCATCACTCATCTCTTGATGGGTAATCGCGTATTCTGACATGAGTTTCTTCATGTCTTTTATCTCGCTCTCCTCAATGATATTATCAGCTTTAATCATGTCGCTGATAATACGTGCCATTGCCGTTCTTTGCTCTTTGGTCATATCTCTGCTATATTTTTATTCTGAATTCACAACATCATCAAACTTTTCACTTACCTCCACCATCCAATCGGGGAGGTTCTTTAGGGCTTGGTATACTAATGCATCTGGCATTTTCTTGTAATAGGCATAGGCCATGGGGCCTGCGATGGCGGCGAGAGTATCGGAATCACCACCAAGAGAGATGGCGAGTTTGATACAATCGACATAATCCTTAGATTCCAGGAAACAGATCATAGCGGGACCAACGGTACCTGCACAGGTGGAGTTGAAGGTGTATCCATCATGGAAGTCAGCATACTTCTGATTGGCCCAGTCGGGATAGTACTCGTTCAACAGATGTTCGCGAACAAAGTCCTTATCCTTACCATTCTTTAGATGGAAAATGGTAAGAGCCGTAGCTACTGCACCTTTGATACCTTCTGGATGGTTGTGGGTTGGGATGGCTGTTGCTGTAGCTATCTTAATGCACTCTTCTTCTGTTTTGGCTAACCAGCCTGCTGATGAGCACCGCATAGCGGAACCGTTGCCAAGGCTGCGATAAGGCTGTGGCTTGTGGCTTGCCATCCAGAGTTTGAACTTGCTACCAAAACCTGCATGACGATGTTCGTTGGCACATTTCCAAAGATTCATCGTCATATCTAAATTATCGATAAAAGCTTCTGCACAAGCAAAGGTAAGCACGGTATCATCAGTGAAGTGTGCTCTCGAGCTGAACAACTTCACTTTATTATAATCCTTTATGCGGTGTGCTCTACCTTCGTATGCACTCCCCGCAATATCGCCTATAGCTTCGCTAATCAAATAATTCTTCATAAGCCTTTTAGTTATCGATAGTGCAAAGATACAACATTTTCTTAAATAGAGAATGATTTATAAGAAAAAAGTGTATTTCACAAGGCTTGTGAAGAACAAACGAACAAATTAGCAAACTGGCAATTTATCTGGGCTCATATCTATCAATGCCTGTTTTTGCTGTGAGGCTCTCTCTTTTAAAAGAACCATCTCTGCATGAATAATATCATGAGCGAGGAAGAAGTTGCTGAGTCTGATTTCAAGATACTTTTTAATATCAAGAATCATGGGTCGATAGAGAATATTTGTAGAGCAATAAGCCCCCATAGCATTATATTTCTCGTCAATGAAATAGACAGTAGTTATGTCACCATCTGTATTGGCCTTATTTATAGCTTGCTTTAATCTATCAACTTCTTCTGCATCATCAAGATCTGCTTTAATCCAACAATAGTCCATAATCTCAATATAATGATTATCTGGTGATAGGATAAGCAGGAATTGAGTGCCTTGGAACCAAATTTCAAGATCGCCATCTTCTGTCTCTTTACAAGGGCAGCCCATTTCTTGGAGGCACCTTTTAAGCACGACTTTCATTGCCTCATTATCAGGCATATCAGCGAATTCTGTCAACTTTTCTTTAGCCATCTTCAGAAACTCTGGTGTATAGCCTTCAGGATGGTCAATGATATATTGGAGTTCGTATCTACTCTTTAAACTAAGAACACTCTCCCATTCTTCTTTTCGTGATTTGGCTGCCATAATGTGATAATATATTACTCGTTGCAAAGATACAACTTTTTCTGAAATAGAAAAGGATTTAGATAAAAAAATGGATTTCGCCGCTCGACCTATGGTCGCTTGGCTTGTCCAAGAAGGCTTATGGCGAACAAACGAACAAACGAACAAAATGAATGTACGAGTTAATCCCTCGACTACGCTTGGGATTACGTTAGTTAGGCGAGTTTTCGTGGCGGGAGCCCATCTTTAGAAATGCGGCCCA
>Ga0256404_1011865_pt1 | contig 11515 bp, 7 predicted proteins | sample RumenRJG_01DNA_FD_185990 | JGI IMG/M metagenome (GOLD analysis project Ga0256404, IMG submission 185990) | Bovine rumen microbial communities from Lethbridge, Alberta, Canada - RJG_01 | ecosystem: Host-associated > Mammals > Digestive system > Stomach > Rumen | place: Canada: Alberta | collected... | reverse complement strand
CGGATCCGCCAGGCCAAGGCCAACAACGCAGGCTGGAGAATCGACTACTTCCTTGTAAGCTCCCGCCTGATGGAAAAAGTCACCCGGTCCGAAATGCTCTCCTCCGGACCCCGGGCCGACCACTGCCCGATTGTGCTGGAGCTGGATATCTGATTTTGTAGAGCAAAAAAACGCGCAGGGGCCGGGAAGCGAAGCTTCCCGGCCCCTGCGCTGATAGAGGGAGAATGAGGTTTACTCGAAAGGATTCTCTGTAGGATAGCGGTCTCCTGCTGCCCGGTTGAAGCCGATGTCCTCAACGCCGAGGAGCTTGAAGACTTCGTAGAGGGTCTTTCCTACATGATGGAAAGCAACGGCCCCGTGATGAGGGAAGCCCTTCTGAATGAGGACGTGGCGGTAGAAACGGCCCATCTCGGGAATGGCGAATGTGGCAATGCCGCCGAAGGACTTGCAGTCGACGTCAAGGATCTCGCCTTCTGCGATGTAGGAGCGAAGAACGCCCTCGCTGTCACACTGGAGACGGTAGAAGGTGATGTCGCCGGCAGCGATATTGCCTTCGAGAGTTCCGCGGGTGAAATCGGGATCACTTCCGGCGGGCTCGAGGGTCCGGTGCTGGATCAGCTGATACTTGATGGCGCGGTTGGAGCACATCTTGCCGGAAGGGGTATTGCCGCAGTGGAAGCCCATGAAGGTATCGGTGAGCTTGTAGTCGGTCTTGCCTGCAATCTCGGCGTCGTACATGGACTTGGGAACGGAATTATTGATATCCAGGAGTGTGACGGTATCCGCGGATGCGCACATGCCGATGTATTCGGAAAGGGCTCCGTAGATATCTACCTCGCAGGATACGGGAATGCCGCGGGATACGAGGCGGGAGTTCACATAGCAGGGCTCGAAGCCGAATTCCTTGGGGAAAGCCGGCCAGCACTTGTCAGCGAAAGCCACGTACTTGCGGGCGCCCTTGTGCTCTTCTGCCCAGTCAAGAAGCGTCAGTTCGAACTGAGCCATGCGCTCCAGGAGGTCGCTGTAGTACTTGCCCTCGCCCATCTCGGAAGCCATGTCCTTGCAGACATCGGGAATCCGCTTGTCTCCTTCGTGGGCTCTGTAGGCAACCAACAGGTCGAGTTCGGAATTCTCCTCGATCTCGACACCGATTTCATAGAGGCCCTTGATCGGAGCGTTGCAGGCGAAGAAGTCCTGAGGACGCGGTCCGAAGGAAATGATCTTCAGGCCGGCAAGGCCAAGGATCGTGCGGGCAATCGGAACGAACTCGGAAATCATCTGAGCCACGTCATCAGCGGTTCCTACGGGATAGGAAGGAATCCATGCCTTGAGATGGCGCATGCCGAGATTGTAGGACAGGTTCAGGACACCGCAGAAAGCGTCGCCGCGGCCGTCAATCAGGTCGCCGTCGCCCTCGGCTGCTGCCGCGTACATGACGGGTCCGTCGAAGTGCTGGGCAATCAGGGTCTCGGGTGTCTCGGGACCGAAGTTTCCGAGGAAGACGACCAGAGCATTGACGCCGGCCTTCTTGACCTCTTCTACGGCTGCGAGGGCATCCTTCTCGTTCTCGACGGTCGTCTTTGCCTCATATACGTCGAGGCCCTTCTTGTCGCATGCGGCCTTGACAGCGCCCCGGCGCTTTTCGGACAGGGCAATCGGGAAGCAGTCACGGGAAACCGCGATGATTCCAAGCTTGACTACGGGAATGTTTTCCATAATTCTTATAAACCCCTTTCATGAATAATATAAAGCCCGGCCTTTGCCTATGACCGGAAATCAGGGCGGATACTTCCGCCACTTATGGTTCTGAAAGCATTATAAATTTCAAAAGCCCCTGTCCGCAATGACAAGAGCCGTTCGGCCATTTTTGATTTGTTACCAAATCCGACCATAAAAATTCAGGTCTTCCTGCACCATTGGCGGACTTTTGTTCTGGAATTTTACATATGCCCAAACACAAAGGACCCATTGGCGGACATTTGCATTGAAACAAGTTATAGGCCCACAAACCCACGCATCACTGGTGGATTTTTGCTGCAGTACAGCGTATAGGTCCAAACGCCTGCCAGAATTTGGCGGACTTTTGTCGCGGCGCATGCCATAGGCCCACAGGCCCCGGCCATGGCCCGCAAAAACTAGTTCTCCCGCTCCAGCAGACGTTTCAGGTCGGAAATTTCTTCGGCGATGCCGGCGCCGATGTCGGTGTCTTTGACGAAGATCCGCTCCGGGGCCACCCAGGTGATTTCCGAATCAGACTCAATGTCCTTGTCCCCGGCGATGGCGGCTTCGACGCTCTCGAAGGGCTGGTGGGCCTTGAGCCTGAGGCCGTGGGAATTGAAGATCAAGGTATAGCCCGCGATTCCCGTGGTCTTATGATAGGCGTTTGAGAAGCCCCCGTCGATTACGATGAGGCGGCCGTCCGCCTTGACAGGCCGCTCGCCGGCCGAGGCCCGGACCGGGGTGTGGCCGTTTATGATGTGGGAATATTTCTCATAGAGGCCGAATTCCCGCAGGACCCGGTCGCAGATGACGGGGTCGTTCTTCAGGCGGTCGTAGGGATTGGTTTCTTCGCCCCAGGTCTCCTTGTCGCTTATGTAGTTTCTTTCAAAGGTCTTCAGGCGCCGGCAGCAAAGGGGAGAATTCTCCCCGCCCCAGAGGAACCACATGAAATCGATGTCGTCTTCGGTAGCCGAATCCGTGAAGGCCCGCCGGGCTTTTGCTTCCGCCATGTCGTAGAGCTCCCTCCCCTGGCAGCGGACCCCGTCGATGGTCAGGGGGCGGAAGTTGCCGTCCTCGTCCATGGGAATGGCCCCGTGGAAGAGGAGATTTCCGTTGTACACAAGGTAAAGGGAACCGACATCATATAGAAAATCGATGTGGCGGTGAAGCTCGATGCTGGTCGCAAAGTCCCGGGCCAGGTCGCTCACCAGCTCTTCTTCCTCGGGCGTGAGTTCGTAGTATTTCGCAATCTCATTTCGGTCTGTGGGGATGCCGGAATTGCGGACGCCGGAAGACGAGGCAGCGGAAAGCCCGGGAGTCCCTGCTGCGGTATTTCCTGCAAGAGCCCCGGAGGTACTGCCTGAGGGGTTTACATTAGTCATGAGGGTCGGAAAGAGCGCCGTATCGATGCTGTAGAGGTGGCCGTCCAGGTCGATGGTGGAGTTTTCGAAATTGATGCGGTGCAGGAGGAGGCGGTGGTCCATGCCGTATTCGGGGTGGCGGAGGATTTCCTGCCCCTCGAGTTTCTGGCAGAGGACGTAGACAGCCTGCAGGGCGGCCTCTTCCGGGTCCGTGGCCGGGTAATGCTTCAGGGCGAAGATGGTCAGGGGCCTGAGCGAGATGCCGTAGCGGTTTTCGAGGATGCGGGTCGAATGGTATTTGAGGTTCACGCGGACGACGTTGGCGCAGCAGGCCCTGTTGCCGCAGGCGGCGCCCATCCAGAGCATGTCGTGGTTGCCCCACTCGATGTCGATGCTGTGGTGGTCCATGAGGAGGTCGATGATCTTGTCGGCCTCGCCGCCCCGGTCGTAGATATCGCCGACGATGTGCAGATGGTCGACAGCCAGGCGCTTGATGAGACTGGCCAGGGCCTCGATGAACTCGTCCCCGTTTTTCAGAGCCAGGATGGTGTTATATATTTCTTCATGATAACGAAGCTGGTTGTCGTCCTCGTCCTTCTGCTCGTGAATCAGCTCGTCGAGGATGTAGGCGAAATCCCTCGGCATGGCCTTGCGGACTTTCGAGCGGGTGTACTTTGAAGAGAGAAATTTCGCCAGGGCCACCAGGTCCACAATCGTCGACCGGTACCAGGAATCCGGCAGGGGCCGGTCCCCGTTCTGCTCCCGCATGAGGGCAAGTTTCTCCACGGGATAGTAGACCAGCGTGCAGAGCTCCCGCCGCTCCTGGACGGACCGGGTCTTTCCGAAGAGGAGGTCCACCTTCTCCTTGATGACGCCGGAGCAATTGTTCAGGATGTGGAGGAAAGCCCCGTACTCCCCGTGCAGGTCGCTCATGAAGTGCTCGGTGCCCTTCGGAAGATTCATGATGGCCGACAGATTGATGATTTCCCGGCAGACGTCCTCCCGCTCGGGATATTTCTCCGCCAGCAGATCCAGATACTTCTCCCGGTCGCTCTTCCCCGTATTTTCAAGACGCATGTCTTCTCCCCTTTGTAAGCGCTTACATTCTATGACTAATATAAAGAGCTGCACAGCGTACAGCTCTTTTTGTATGGCGATATGGATGCCATGTGCATTCAGACGACCATGATCAGTCCCCCGGGACCGGCGTACATGGTGGAAATGCCCCGGGTCTCGAGGATGATGACGTCTTTGAAGGCGCCGGTCTCAAGAACTTTCTCCTTCAGGTATTCTGCCCGGTCCGGCGCCGCACAGTGGGAAATCATTAAGGTACGCTCGTCCGGAAACTCGACGTTCGCGCGCATGAATTCGGCCATCTTGCCGATGGCGGCCTTCATGCCCCGGGCCTGGCCCAGGCGCTGAATATTGCCTTCGGGGGTCGAGCCCATGACCGGCTTGATGTTCAGCGTGTTGATGAGCTTGGCAGCCAGGTGTCCCAGGCGGCCGGCCTTTTCCAGCATGTCAAGGGACTCCAGCAGGAAGTAGGTGTGCTGGGTTTCAATATAGGTCTCGACCGTGTCGACAACTTCCTCGAAGGACATACCCGCTTCTTCGCACTCGGCAATCTTCATGGCAATCAGGGTCTCGCCGATGGAAGCGGACTTGGAATTGAAGGCGTGATAGTACTTCCCCTCCACCTCGTCGTCCTCCCACTCTTCCCGCATGAGATTGCCGGCCAGGACGGCGGCGTTGTAGGAGCCGGAAAGCTGGGAAGAAAGCGTGACCGCATAGTAGTGGTCCGCCTCGACTTCCTGCATCTTTTCCATATAAGCGGCCGGCGAAGGGCAGGCCGAATGCGGAGCCTCGGAAGAAGCCGCCATGGCAGCAATCAGCTTCCCCTGGTCGAAATTCTCGTCGTCGGCATATTCCTTCCCGCCCACGGAAATCGTCAGGGGGACACTCGCAAAGTGGTCCGTATCCACAATCATTTCAGGCGTCAGTTCCCCGCAGCTATCCACTACTATCCGGTACATGATGCGCCCTCACTTTCTACTGCAAGCAAATATATATTGAGAATAATCCTCTTCTGCGTGACAGGCAAGCCCCATTTTTCGGTTTTCTGAGAAGTGCACTATTGGCGGATCTGAGGAGTGAAAATTGTATTTGATTGTATCGATTTAACAGGCAAACCCCATTTTCCAGTTTCCTGGAACATGCACTATTGGCGAGTTTCAGACGTGGAAATTGCATTTGATTGTATCGATTTGCCTGTCAAAGCCATTTTTTCAGTTTCCTGAGAGGCGCTCTATCAGCGGCTCTCAGGCGTCAAAATTGTATTTGATTGTATCGAATTAACAGGCAAACGAAAAAAACAGCAATTTTTAAGAGCCTCTGAAAGCCGTGCAAACAGAGGTTCTCAGAAATTGAAATTGTACTGGATTGTATCGATTTGACAGGCAAACTAATGGGTCCGCTTCCACTCCTTGATTTCCTCATACCGTTTGGCGAAATCGGCCTCCCGGCCCAGGGTACCGGGGTGGTAGTAGGAGCGGCCTTCGAGGGAGTCGGGCAGGCACTGCATGGCTGTGATGTGGCCTTCGTAGTCGTGGGCGTACATGTAGCCGGCCCCGTAGCCCTCGTCCTTCATAAGCTTGGTCGGGGCATTCCGGATATTCATGGGGACGGGCTCGTCGAGCTGCTCGATGGCGTCTTCTTTCGCTTCGTTGTAGGCGACTTCCATGGCATTGGATTTCGGCGCCAGGGCGCAGTAGATGACGGCTTCCGTCAGGTGGACATTGCACTCGGGGACCCCAATGAAGTGGCAGGCCTGGTAACAGGCGACTGCCAGCTGCACCGCATTGGGGTCCGCAAGGCCCACGTCTTCCGCGGCGAAGCGGACAATGCGGCGGGCGATGTAGAGGGGATCTTCTCCGGCTTCGAGCATGCGGGCCAGCCAGTAGACGGCCGCGTCAGGGTCACTGTTTCGCATGGATTTATGCAGTGCAGAAATCAGATTATAATGCTCCTCCCCCTTCTTGTCGTAGAGGAGGGACTTCTTCGAGGTGCATTCCTCGAGGGTCTGCTCGGTGACGGTCGTGGAGCCGTCCGGGGCCATGTCGCCATTGGTCACAACCATTTCGAGGGTGGACAGGGCACTTCGCGCGTCCCCGTTGGAGAACACCGCAATCCGTTCGAGTATGTCATGACTAATAGAAACCCTCTGGTTCCCGAAGCCCTCGGGGGCAGAGAGCGCATGCTCGAGGACGCTGACGATATTGTCCTGGGTCAGGGCGTGGAGGACAAAGACCCGGCAGCGGGACAGGAGGGCGCTGTTGATTTCAAAGGAAGGATTTTCCGTGGTCGCGCCTATTAGTATAATGCTGCCCTTCTCGACATAGGGGAGAAAGGCGTCCTGCTGGGCCTTGTTGAAGCGGTGAATCTCGTCGACGAAGAGGATGGTCTTGGTGCCGTAGCGGCGGTTGGTTTCCGCGTCCTCCATGACTTTCTTGATTTCTTTAATGCCGGACGTGACGGCAGAGAAATTGATGAAGGAGGCCTTGGTCGTATGGGCGATGATTTCGGCCAGGGTGGTCTTGCCCACGCCGGGCGGGCCCCAGAGAATCATCGAGCTTACATTATCATGTTCTATGACCCGCCGCAGGGCCTTCCCGGGCCCCAGGAGGTGCTCCTGCCCCACGTATTCGTCAAGGGTCTTCGGGCGCACCCTGGCCGCGAGCGGCTCCGGGACGGTGTTGTCAAAAAGAGAAAGTTGATCCATATTTTCCCCGCATTCAATAGAAATGAACTGCTTTGTATGGTATATTAATATGTAAAAAATTTCAATCCACAGGACCTAAATCATGCTGTTTTCAAGCCTTTCATTCATTTTCATCTTTCTGCCGGTCTTCCTGGCGGCCTACTACCTGACGCCGGAGAGGTACCGCAACGTCACCCTCCTCATCGGGAGCCTGATTTTCTATGCCATCGGCGAACCCCGGTATATAGTTCTCTTCGTGTTTTCATTAGTATTGAACTACCTCCTGTACCTGGCCATGGACCACTGCAGGAGCATGACTAATGTAAAGCGCCAGGGCTCCACCATCGTCACGAGTACCGCGGCCCCCACCGTTCCGGGCTCGGAAAAGACCCTCCTCGCCCTCACCGTCGTGTTCAACGTCGCCATGCTCTTTTTCTTCAAGTATTTCGGCTTCGTGCTCGAAAACGTACGGGCGGCCACGGGGACGACCGGGGCGGAGATCAAGGTCCTGTTGCCGCTTGGGATTTCTTTCTACACGTTCCAGATTCTCTCGTTTCAGATCGACCGCTACCGGGGGGAAATCAAAGAGCCCGTAAGCTTCGTCGAGTTTTCGACGTATGTCGCTATGTTCCCCCAGCTGATTGCAGGCCCCATCGTCCGCTACGGGGAGGTCGGGGACGAGCTGAAGTCGCGGAGGGTCGGCCTCGCAAATATCGAGGAGGGCCTCATGGACTTCTGCGTCGGGCTCGGCCTCAAGGTCCTCCTCGCCAACCAGATCGGCACCCTCTGGACCAATATTTCCGAGGGCGGCGGGGCCGTGTCGACACCCGTAGCCTGGCTGGGGGCCTACGCCTTTTCCATGCAGCTCTATTTCGACTTCTGGGGCTATTCGGTCATGGCCATCGGGCTGGCCAAGCTCATGGGCTTCTACGTACCGGAGAACTTCGACATCCCCTACGAGAGCCGGTCGGTGTCCGAGTTCTGGCGGCGGTGGCACATGACCATGGGGCGCTTCTTCCGCCTCTATGTCTACTTCCCTCTGGGAGGCTCTCACTGCAGCCTGCCCCGGACCATTTTCAACCTCTTTGTCGTGTGGGCGCTGACAGGCTTCTGGCACGGGGCGGACTGGAATTTCCTGATCTGGGGACTCATATTCTTCGTACTGATCTCGATTGAAAAAACCGGCCTCGGCAAATGGTTGGAGCGGACGAAGGTCCTGGGGCATGTGCTGATTCTGGTCCTCATCCCGGCGACCTGGATGGTATTCGCAATTTCCGACCTGCCCGAACTTGCCTCCTACATGAAGGCCATGGTCGGAACGGCCGCTGGCGCGGCCCCCGGGCTCGCCATGTTCACCAGATTGATAAAGCGCTACTGGTGGCTGCTCGCCCTCGGCGTCTTCTTCTGCACCCGCTTCCCGCGGGACTTCTACAGGAAGCACAAGAAGAACCTCGTCGTCAAGGCCGCGGTGCTTGCCATATTCATCTTCTCCGCAATCATGATCCAGCGGGGGTCGTCGAATCCGTTTTTGTATTTCAGGTTCTGATATGAAGGGCGGCACTCTACCTTCCTCTTTACCGGTGGCCCGCCTCCCCAAGTGCCTCTTTACCGGTGGCCCGCCTCCCCAAGTGCCTTTCTACCGATGGCCCGCCTCCCTGAGAGGTACGCGGGGACTGGCTCCCTTGTGCCGACTGCTGCCGGACGACTAGCGGCCGTCGTTGAGAGGCACTTGGGGCCTGTCTCCCGTGTACTGAATGGTTGTCGACACCATCACTTTATTGGCACATGTGGGCTGCCCTATATTTTGTCGGCACATGCTTGGTCGGCACATGGGAGACAGGCCCCCTGTACCTCGCCACATGGCTCAGTACAGTTGGCCAGTCCCCAAGTGCCTCTTTACCGGTGGCCCGCCTCCCCAAGTGCCTTTCAAACGCTTCTAAGCAATCAGCTATATGTAAAAAACTATGAAAAAACTACTCACTCATCTTCCCTTCACAATAGGCTACATCATCGCCGCCATCGTCCTTGCCATATATTTCGGCTTTGGCAGCATGGCGCAGGAAATTACCGCGTCGGTAAAAGACGGACTGGAAAAGGACCTCATCACCATTGAAAAGGAGGAGCCCGTAGAAAATGCCGTCGCTGAGAAGGGAGACAGCTCGGCGAATACCACACAAGGCGCAGGCGACAGCAGCACCTCCGCCTCGCAGGGCGGCGCTGCCGAAAACAGCACGCCCGCCGGGGGCACCGACATCGCCGCCCCCGTGACGGGCTCCTCCGTCGCCCAGGCCTCGGAAACGCGGGGTTCGTGCGAATACAGCTACGACCCCGCCTCGGCCTCCACCGGCGACGCGAATGCGGATCTGATCCTCCAGACCGAGAACGCCCCCGAGGCCTATGCCGAGGTCCTCGACCAGTTTGGAAATGTGAAGGAAGGGGCGGCCTCTCCGGCCGGGAACTTCACCTATCAGCCCGAAACCGGTGTCAACACGGCCTTTCTCTCCTACCCGCCGACCCCCGTCGAGAGCAAGTTCTACCAGGACCCGGGCGAATACACCTTCACGACAGCCACGGATTATAAGACCGTGGACGACACCTACTTCCAGGACGCCCTCTTCATCGGCGACTCCCGGACCGTGGGCATGTTCGACTACGGGGACCTGCCCGCCGACTTCTTCTGCGACCGGGGCTACTGCACCCAGCTCTTCGTGAAAGAAAAGCCCTCTACACTTCAAAATACAGGCGCCGAGATGACGCTCGAAACCTGTCTCGCTGCCAAGCAGTACGGCAAGGTCTACATTATTCTGGGCATCAATGACTCCGGCTACGGGACGCGCGAGGCCTTTGCCGAGCGCTACAAAAAGATGGTCGACACCGTGAAGGCCGCCCAGCCCAACGCCATCATCTACCTCTGCGCCAACATGTACTTCGCCTCCACCTTCGAAGACAAACTCGGCGTCATGAATAATACGGCTGTCCGGGATAAGAACTATGCCATCGCCCAATGCGCCGACGGGCAGACCACCTTCTACCTCAACTACAACGGCATGTTCTGCGGCGCTGACGGCTTCCTCCGCCAGGAGCTTACCACCGACGGCGCCCACCTGCTGGGAAGGTACTATGCGATGTGGTGCAACTATTTCCGGCATCATGCGATTGTGAAGTGAGAGGTAAGCGGAGACTGTCACACAAGAGGTACACGGAGACTGGCTCCCTGAGAGGTACGCGGGGCCTGTCTCCCGTGTACTGACCGGTTGTCGACACCATCACCCTGTCGTCACACATGGGCCTGCCCTATACCTTGTTGGCACATGGGCCTGCCCTATACCTTGTTGGCACATGGGCCTGCCCTATACCTTGTCAGCACATGGGAGACAGGCCCCCTGTACCTCGCCACATGGCTCAGTACAGTTGGCCAGTCCCCAAGTGCCTCTTTTACAGTGAGCTATCTCCCCAAGTGCCTCTTTACCAGTGGACTGCCTCCCTGAGAGGTACGCGGGGACTGGCTCCCTTGTGCCGACTGCTGCCGGGCGACTATCGGCCATCGTTGAGAGGCACTTGGGGCCTGTCTCCCGTGTACTGACCGGTTGTCGACACCATCACCCTGTCGTCACACATGGGCCTGCCCTATACCCTGTCGGCACATGGGAGACAGGCCCCCTGTACCTCGCCACATGGCTCAGTACAGTTGGCCAGTCCCCAAGTGCCTCAAAAGTGCCTCTTAAGTGCCTCTTAAGCGCCTCTATAGAGATATTATCATGCCCAGAAGTAAACGAAAAATCTCAAGCACCGGAATTTATCATATTATTCTAAGAGGGAACCAGCAGCACATCCTGTTTGCAGATGAGGATGATTTTCTGAAATTTGAGGAGCTGCTTCAAAAAGGAAGAGAAAACTCCGCATACTTGCTATTTGTATACTGTCTCATGGATAATCATGTCCATCTTTTGCTGCAGGAATCCAAAGTCTCAATAAGTTCCAGTCTGCATAGCATCTCTTCCGCATATGCTTCATATTTCAACTATAGATATCAAATGTCCGGTCATGTGTTTCAAGACCGATTTCATAGTTACCCGGTGGAAGATCGTCAATATTTTCTTACATGTGTTCGATATATTTGCAATAACCCGGTAAAAGCCGGGCTCGTTGACAATCCCCTCGACTATTACTGGCTCGGCTGCAGTGGAGTCACAAGAGAAACGACCCGATTCCCTCTTGATCAGTTTCCTGATTCTCTTTCACTTAATGGGGCAGAATTAAAACACTTTGCCCTTTCCCCGCCTGCAATACAGGGAAACCCTGGGAAGGCAAGACTATCAGATTCAGAAGTCTCAAAAATAATAGCAAGCACTTCTAAACTTGCTTCCCCTCTCGAGCTAAGTAATCTCAACGAGAAGGATAAAGTCCCTGTCGTCAAATCAGCAATTGCAGAAGGTGCTTCCATCCGCCAAATTGCAAGAGTCACCGGTATCAGTCCATCTGCAATATCCCGCCTCAGTCAAAAATAATACCCTGTCGGCACATGCCTGTGGCCCGCCTCCCTGATAGGTACGCGGGGACTGGCTCCCTTGTGCCGACTACGGCCAGGTAGCTATCGGTTCCGCTTTGAGAGGTACTTGGGGCCAGTCCCCAAGTGCCTCTTAACCCAAAAAGAGGAGATACGCATTGCGTATCTCCT
>Ga0256404_1011864_pt1 | contig 11516 bp, 9 predicted proteins | sample RumenRJG_01DNA_FD_185990 | JGI IMG/M metagenome (GOLD analysis project Ga0256404, IMG submission 185990) | Bovine rumen microbial communities from Lethbridge, Alberta, Canada - RJG_01 | ecosystem: Host-associated > Mammals > Digestive system > Stomach > Rumen | place: Canada: Alberta | collected... | reverse complement strand
TAGAATTTTTGAGAAATAAAAAAAGAGCTTAACCCTTATTTAATAAGGATTAAGCTCTTTATCTAAAACTAAAATTGGATCTTATTTACTTTTCTATAGTACTGAAAATTGGTAATCTTTTAATTAAATTACTTATCTAACTGAATTTGTGCAACAGCTTGTTGCCTAATTACAATAGGTATAATTTAGACTTTTGGATTTTACTTCCTAACCATCTCTAAGACCTTCTCTTTAATCTTAGGCGCAATCATCTTTGAACCATACACTGACAAATGGTTAGTATCAATGTATAAAGCATTGCCTTGTTTGTCAAAAGCAGGGCATACATCATCTTTACACATATAATCAGAAAGGTTTAAGACCTTTACATTGTCAAAGCCTTTAGCGGCCTCTACTACCGCACTTTCAAAAGTCTTTTTAATGCTTTGATTATCTGATAATGCTCTTGAGAAGGTGTAATTAGCCACTCTTCCAAAACGTCTAGAGTTCTTAAAGTTCTTGTAAGTAGCATCATCCATAGTAGGGATATCTAATAGATAAAGTACCTTGATGTTTTTATCTTTAAATTTCTTAAAGGTCTTGGTGGCTGTATTAAAGACAACTTCATGCTGATCTTTAATTTCAGGGGACTCTTCATCTTTATAGACAGCAATTGGGTAATGGGTAAGTACTACAAGCTGAGTCTCACTGTCATTTAAAGCAAAGTCTAGGTTTTGATTGATAAGCTTGTAAAGAGAGTACCTATCTTTATTATCAATTGAGCAGTTATAGAATGGGCACTGTGCAGTAACTGGCAACAAGGTTATTGCATAATTTTCTTTTTCAAATACGTCAAATAAGCCATTAGCTAAAGATAAGGTATGAGAGTCACCGATGATATCAATATCATTGTGCTTAAGATCTTTTACATAGCAAGCTAGCTCATTTTGTTTTACAAAATTAGGGAACTTTAATAGGCAGTTTTTTGCATACTCTTGATTATCTATAATGCCACCAAAATCAACTGTGACTTTATTCTTGTAGGCAATCTCGCCTTTGTGGATGAAAAATCCTACTACACCTAGTAAGAGCAAGGTTGTAAATAATCCAATTGACTTAAGCTTACGGCCTTTACCATAACGTAGTGGTGGCTCAATAAAATAGAAGGTAAGGGTGGCAAGTACAATTGAAACTACTACAAGGCCAATGCGAACTAATGAATTTGAGTTGCTACCTTCTAATACATTATCAAAAGCTAAAAGTGGCCAGTGCCATAGATAAAGTGGGTAGCTAATAAGACCTAAGAAGACAAAAAGCTTACTTGAAAGTATCTTATGATTTATAAAAGCCTTAGGACCTGCTGCGATGATAAGTACCGCACCCAAGACAGGAAGCATTGCTCTGTAGCCTGGGAAGTACTCATCTTGGGGAATGGTTGCATAGGCAATGATAATTAAAATTATGCCTAAGGTACTTAAGATATCAGCATTACTCTTACCTTGAACTTTATCCATGAAATCATGCTTGAACATGACAAGAAAAGCTAAGATTGCACCAAAGCTTAATTCCCAAAATCTAGTCCACACCATATAAAAAGAGTGTGAGCCATTGCCACTTTCGATAAAGTAGATGTTAGTAATAAAGGAAATTACTGAAAAAACGATTAAGCTTTTTATAAAACTAAGCTTACATCTGTAGAGTACCCATAAAATGAGGGGAAAGAATAAGTAAAATTGCTCTTCAACACCTAATGACCATAAGTGCAATAAGGCTTTTTGATTAGAGGTTGTGTTAAAGTAGCTACCACTTTCTAAATAAAGGATGATGTTAGAAATATAGGTAGAGCCACCTATAATATGCACACCTAAACGTCGGTATTCATCAGGAAGCAGGATAAAGTAGCCTGCCACTGCCACAAAGATTAAAACAGCAATTAAGGCTGGGAAAATACGTCTTACTCGCTTGATGTAGAAATCAAGAATGTGAACATGTCCTGGATTCTCTTTATCAAAAAGGTTTCTATATAAAATTGATGAGATGATAAAGCCAGAGATCACAAAGAAGATATCAACGCCTACAAAGCCACCTTGTATTGAATTAGGAAAAGCATGGTAGATGACAACAGCTAGGCAGGCTAGGGCACGTAAACCATCGACATCGGCACGGTAGTTCTTTTTAAGACCTGAGGTACAATCTTTAATAATTGATGTTGCAGTAAGCATGAGTGTATTCTTTTAAATCTACAGATAAAGTACACAAGGGAACTTAGGCAAAAAAATTGCCAATTAAGCTTTATCTTTATAAGCATAAGCAAAAGATTATTTAACGCCTTGTAAGTTTCTTTTATCAGTAGATAGCAATTAAGACATAGGAATTTGTTAGTGTTTTCTAATCCGTGCTGTATAATATCACAAATATCAATTCATTAAGAATTCTAAAGATGACTGACAACACTCCAAAAATTACCATCAAAGAAAGATTTCGTGGCTTTCTACCTGTAATTGTTGATGTAGAGACCGCAGGCTTTGATCCTCACAAAAGCGCACTTTTAGAAGTAGCGATGATGACTATCAAGATGAATGACAATGGCTTTTTAGAGCCAGATGAGCTCTTCCACGCTAACATTCGTCCATTCCCAGGTGCTGAGATCAATCAAGCTAATATCGATTTTTTACATATTGATCCATTTGATGAAAGCCGTGATTTAAAAACAGAGGAAGAAGCTTTAATTCCTATGTTTAAGGCTATTTCTAAAAAGGTAAAAGCTCATAAATGTCAAAGAGCGGTGTTAGTAGGTCACAATGGTAATTTTGACCTAAGCTTTATCAATGGCGCAGCGCAGCGATTAAACTGTGTGAAAAAGGTACCTTTCCATCCTTTTACAGCTTTTGATACTGCATCAATTGCACTTTTAGTGTTAGGACAAAGTGCTCTTCCTAAAGCATGTGTTGCAGCAGGTATTGAATACGAAAAAGAAAATGCTCATGGGGCTGCTTATGATACAGAGCTTGAGTGTAAGCTTTTCTGTGAGATCTATAACCGCTTTACTAAGTTCTGTGGTATTCCAGAGCCAGTTGATGTAGTAATTGATTACTCACATGACAAAGATAAGAAAGAAGATGGTAATGCCTCAACTGATACTAATACCCCAGATACAGCTCAAGATGTAGCAAAAAGTGTAAGTCAAGATAATCAGCAAACTCAAAACACTATAAATACTGATAATACTCAAAAATGTGATAAATAAGCTTGCGCTAAGGAAAGTAAGAGACACTATACTTAGTTTAAGCAAAATGAGAGTATTAGCCTTGAGACACAATATATTTAAAAATTTTGGTAAAAGCCTAACTTTAGGTGCTTTAGTAGTACTGTTAGGTGCTACTTCAACTACAGCCTTTGCCCATGAGAATGATCATGAGGCAGAACGCATGACACCTGATGTTATCAAGATGTTTGATGGCTTTAAGCCACAACACCATCCTGAGTTTAAAGGTAAAGTGCCACCTCCACCTAATACTGTTAAAGGCGTTAGGGCTAATGCTAAAGAAGGTGATTATGCTTTACTTAGAGGATTTTTTATAGAAAGGTTAGATGAGACTACCTTCTTATTTAAAGATGAGAATGGGGATAGCTTAAATGTAAGCTTTGAAGGTGTGCAAATACCTCTAGACTTAACCTTTAATTATCCATACTTCTTATGGGGATGTGTGCTTGAAAACGATGAGACTACTTTAATTCAAGCGCAGTTCTTATCGCCAAAGCAGTAGAGTACAACAGAATTAACTAAGTAGAAACAAATACAGTAGAAACAAATACAGTAGATCACAGACCTATGCCTCAAGATAATTTATTTTTAAATAAGAACCGTGTTGCCATCTTTGCTTTTTACAATAAGCAGGCAAAAGTTTTAGATTATGTGCTCTCATATTTAAAATACTTAAAAGAGGTTTGCTCTAAGATTGTCTTTGTAGCTGATTGTGAATTATCTGATACCGAGCTTAAAAAGCTTGAGCCTTATGTATGTCATGTCATTGCCATGCGTCATGGTGAGTATGATTTTGGCTCTTACAAGCGTGGTTTAAATTACGCAAAAGATAATGGTCTCTTAGATGATCTTGATGAGTTAGTTATCTGCAATGACTCTTGCTACTGTGTGTATCCATTAACCAAGTCTTTTGAAATCATGAAGCCCAAAGGTCTTGATTTCTGGGGCATGACAGGCTCATATGAGACTAAGCTTCATGTACAAAGCTTCTTTCTAGTCTTTAATCAAAAGGTAGTCTTAGATCCACACTTTATTGAGTACTTTAATCAAGTTAAAGCGCAAGAAGATTTTTGGAATGTAGTTGTCAATTACGAAATTCCACTACGTGACTACTTTGAAAACTTAGGCTATAAGTCTGGCTTTATCTTTACATCTCAGGTAAAAGATAGAATGAACCCTGCTTGTTTCCCAATTAAGAGTTTAAAAGCAGGAGTGCCTTTAATTAAGCGTAAGATCTTCTTTGATGAAGATTACTTGTATATTGCAAGCCCTCTTTATCTAACTAATCGCTTTATCAAGAAGAATTACCCAAATACTTACCATGATATTGAGCAAAGTTTCTCTGATGTAGGCTACGATAAAGTCTATAAAAAAGCATGGGGATTCCAGGTAGCTTTGTATAAAAAAGCTGTATCACGCTTTATCTACCGTAAAGAAATTTCAAAACATGGTTTAGTAAAGTACAGATTTTTAACAATTCCGTTTATAATATACAGAAAACGTAATTACACTAAGTAAGCTAAGTTTGGTTTTAGCTTTGTTTATTCAAGAAATTTTCTAATACTTTGCTAAATTAAGGCTTGCTAATAATTGCGTTAATACTTAAAACTCCAATTAAGTTAAGGTAAATTTTGAAGTCATGAAGAAATCAATCCTAGTTACAGGCGGTGCCGGCTTTATCGGTTCTAACTTTGTTCCTTATTTTTGTGAAAAATACCCTGAGTATCATGTTATCAATTTAGATAAACTAACTTACGCAGGTGATTTGAACAATGTTAAAGAGTGCGAAGGCATGGAAAACTATACCTTTGTACAAGGCGACATTTGCGATGAGAACTTAATTGAAGAGTTATTTACTAAGTATGATATCCGTGGTGTAGTGCACTTTGCAGCTGAATCTCATGTGGATAACTCAATTAAAGGTCCTAAGATCTTTATGCAAACTAACATCATGGGTACCTTTAACCTAATTGAAACTGCTCGTCGTCATTGGATGGATGAGCCATTTAAGGTTAAGCCTGACTACGAGGATGCTCGTTTCCACCACATCTCAACTGATGAAGTATATGGTACTTTAGGTGAGACTGGTTTCTTTAAGGAAACTACTCCATATGCTCCTAATAGCCCTTACTCATCATCAAAGGCAAGCTCAGATTTTGTAGTACGTGCTTACCACCATACCTATGGTATGAATGTAACCACTTCAAACTGCTCAAATAACTATGGTCCTAAGCAAAACCATGAGAAGTTAATTCCTCACATTATTGAGAATGCTTTAAATCTAAAGCCTCTTCCAATTTATGGTCAAGGTTTAAATGTTCGTGATTGGTTATATGTATTAGATCACTGCAAGGCTGTAGATTTAATCTTCCACAAAGGTGTATCAGGTGAGACCTATAACATCGGTGGTCACAATGAGCGCAATAACATTACTATCGTAAATACAATCTGCCAGATCTTAGATAAAGAGTGCCCACGTCAAGATGGCAAGAAGTACGCTGACTTAATTACCTTTGTAAAGGATAGAGCAGGCCACGACTTACGCTATGCAATCGATCCTGAGAAGATCTCAAAGGAATTAAACTGGGTACCTGATGAGACCTTTGATACAGGTATTGTGAAGACTGTTAAGTGGTATTTAGAAAAGTACCAGAAGTAAGAGATTAAAAGTCTTTTCATACTTTTAATCTTTTTAAGTTAGCTAAAAGTCGGCCTCGTGCCGGCTTTTTGATAGAAAATAACTTTAAAATAAAAGATCAAAGATAAGCCTCATATATACCTATATAGAATAGAGCTTAGAATAGGCTTTAATAGGGCTTAAGGCGGGTTTTCAAAGAGTCTAAAAGGGCTTGGATAGGGCTTGCTCTAGCTTTTAAAAAGTTTGAAAAGGCTTTGATAGAGCTTGAAGTGGCTTTTAAAAGTTTGAAAAAGCTTTAATAGAGCTTGAAGCGGCTTTTATTTCTCTTTTATTTTTTTTATTCCATTTTTAGTCTAGAGCTAAAGGAAAAATCATTATGCAGCAAACGAGGCTAACCTCCTTTAAAGGTGCTACTTACTTCGCTTTTTTAATCATTTTTGCTTTAGTTTTAGTTATAAATTTAAGAACTCCTCTAATCTCTGACGATTATCATTTCTCAGTATTTCAAGATAAGAAGCTGCAGTCTTTAGACGATGTCTTTGCCTTTTTACATTACTTTTACTTTAACTGGTCAGGAAGATTACTCCCAACCTTTTTCTCTTTAGTCTCATCCTTTACTGATAAGTGGGTATTCTCAGTTGTAAACTCCATAGTCTTGATGATTTTGCTTGTCATGGTGTTTACCCTTGCAAAAATTGGAACTGACAGAAAGATTAAAGCCTATCAAGTCTTCTTTGCCTTTTCATTTATTGCTTATTTTTCACCAGCTTTTGGTCAAGATGTCTTTTGGATGTGTGGCTCTTATAATTATCTGTGGGCGACTACTTTTTTACTTTTTATTATTTATCCTTTAAGACTTAGAATTTATAAAAAAGCAAAGTTAAATCACTCTTTGCTTTTAGCTCTTATTGCGCTTCCTCTGTACTTCATAGGTGGCTACTTTAATGAAGGCTGTGGTGCGACCTTAGTAGTTTTAATCACTGCTTTAATTTTAGTTATCTATAAAAAAGAAAAGACCATTGATCTGTGGATGGTGTTAGCTTTAATTGGAGCCATAGCAGGCTTTTTACTTTTAGCCACAGCCCCAGGTAACTTTGGCCGTGTGCAGATGTTGCAAGAGTTAGGTACCACAGAGATGCCATCTCTTGGCAGATTTTTTAAGATGTTTGTGGCAATTGTAGGCTCTTATTTTAGTGCTGACTTTTTGCTCTATCCAATCTTGATGCTCTCTTTCATGCTGTGTCTTGATAAATCACACTTTGTAAACTCAAGATTAAACTTTAAAAATCTTTTCTTTTGGGGCTTTGTCGTTTTAATTTCAACTTTCTGCTTTGTGGTGTCTCCTTCATATGATGAAAGAGTAAGGTTTACAGGTACGGTTATAGCTTGTGTGCTCGTGTTATCTTATCTATTTAACTTACAAGAGGAAACCATTGCGCGTAGGTTTGTGGTGCTTTTGACACTTGTGTGCTTTTCATTTGTCTTAAACTTTGGACTTGAGGCAGTGCGTGAGACCAATCGCCTCTATAAATCCATGAGTGCCATTGAAAAAAGTGTGGAAGCGCAAAGAGGTGAAAGTGTGATTAAAGTCAGTGCTTGTCACTTTTATGTAACTCCATCATCATTTGTAGCCTCTTATCACTTGATAGGTGATAAGATTGCAAACTATAATAACGATTATCAGACTTATTCAGTTTATAAAAACGTAGGTACAATTAAGTTTGTACCTTGTGAGAAGTAGATCTGGGGAGTATCTCATGAAAGGTATCTTACTTGCTGGCGGTTCAGGCACTCGTCTTTATCCATTAACAAAAACCACATCTAAACAGTTATTACCTGTTTATGATAAGCCAATGATTTATTATCCATTATCAACTTTAATGTTGTTTGGGATTAAAGATATCTTAATCATATCAACTCCTCGCGATCTGCCAAATATTGAAAACTTATTTGGGGATGGCTCAAGATTTGGTTTAAATCTAAAGTACAAGGTTCAAGAAGAGCCAAATGGTATTGCGCAAGCCTTTATCTTAGGTGAAGATTTTATTAAATCAGGCGATCCACATGAGGATGTGTGCTTAATTCTAGGTGATAACATCTTCTACATGGGAAGTCAGTTTGGTGAGTTTAATCAGCAGGTTAAGAAGAACCAAGGTAATATGGCAACTATCTTTGCCTACCACGTAACTGATCCTGAGCGCTTTGGTGTAGTTGAATTTGACGAAAACCGCAACGCTGTATCAATTGAGGAAAAGCCAGCTAAGCCTAAGTCAAATTACGCCTCAGTTGGTCTTTACTTCTACCCAGGTGATGTAGTAGAAAAAGCTAAAGGTTTGAAGCCATCAGCTCGTGGTGAGTATGAAATTACTGATTTAAATAACATCTACTTAAAAGAAGGTCGCTTATCAGTAGTGCCAATGCGCCGCGGTAATGCTTGGCTTGATGCAGGAACTCCTGATAGCTTGATGGATTCAGGCTCCTTCGTGCAGATTATTGAGAAGAGACAAGGTTTAAAACTTGCTTGTATTGAAGAGATTGCTTACAAGCAAGGCTTTATCGATGACACTAAGATGAAAGAGATCATCGATTCACTTAAGAAGAGCAATTACAAAGACTATTTAATTAAGGTATTAGAGGAAAAACATGAACTTTATTAAGACCGCAATTGATGGTGTAATTATTGTTGAGCCAAGAGTTTTCAAGGATGACCGTGGGTATTTCTTTGAAAGCTACAGCCAAAAAGAATTTGCAGCAAATGGTATTGATTGCAACTTTGTACAAGACAATCAGTCAAAGTCATCTTTTGGTGTAATTCGTGGTCTACATTGTCAAACTGGTAGTTCATGTCAGGCAAAGTTAGTTCGTTGCCTACAAGGTAAGGTCTTAGATGTAGCAGTTGATGTGCGTCATGGCTCAAAGACTTTTGGTAAGCATGTAGCAGTTGAGCTATCTGATGAGAATCAGCGTCAACTTTTCTTACCTCGTGGCTTTTTACATGGTTTTTCTGTTTTATCAGAGACAGCCATCTTTGCTTATAAAGTAGATAACTTCTATGACAAGAGCTCAGAGTGGGGCATGAGATATGACGCCCCAGAGTTTGGTATTGATTGGAAGGTGCCTTTAGATAAAGTAATTACCTCTGAGAAGGATAGAATTGAGCATAGTTTAAAGGATGTGCCATTGTTTGAATAAGCTTTGAGTAAGTGCTTAAATTACCTTTAAATAGGTGATGGTTAGATAAGAAGGGGCGGGGGGCTTTTTGATCTTGGTTATTGGATGGAAAAGAACGCTGCTCTTTTTGTATGAGCTTAGGCTCCTAGATCACACAAAATTCTACGTTGAACCAAATTTAACAAGAATGTTGTAAATGGCTTTTAAATGTTGTCATTTGTACTTTCTTATAAAGGAGCTTAATTGAGTATTTTCAAATTATTTAACTTTTTAAGCTCTAAGAGTTCAAATTCTGATGGACCTACGTTTTCAGAATCTTCACATGTTAATGAAAATGTCGACGGACAACAACAAGATTTTGACTTAAAGGATAGTAAGTCTGTTCTTGACGATAATCTCTTATCTGAAGAATGTATGCTCATCACTAAATCAGGGGCTACCATCTTTAAAACTTATAGTGTTGATGAATTACTTTATAAAAACCGTCTTTTAATTTCAGATCTTCAAGATAACCTCCTCCTCTTTTATGAAGATTTTGACGCTCATGTCATTCCTTTAATTAGAACTGTCGCTAGAATTTGCTCAGTAGCACCTGCCTCACAAGCTCTCCATGACTGTGAAAATGGAGGACTTTTTAGGCATACGCTCTTTGTAGCTGTTAATGCTTTAAGAATTCTAGAAACTAGTCATAGCTTTGATAAGTTGTACCTAAATTATGATGAAATGAAACTATTGAGGTTATCCGTAGTTGTCATTGCCTTTTTACATGATTTAGGAAAACTTAAAACGGATGTGAGGTTTTCTACCTTAGGGGATAAGTACACTTTTGATTTTAGTCATGAGCATTATCTAGATGACTTTGTACAAAAGCATCAGGCTAATGCTTTAAAGGTTAGGTTTATAAGACGTAGAGCTAAACGTCATAACAAGACTTACTATTCATCCTTTAAGCTTTTATTAAAAGATCATGAGTGGCTGATCACTAATTTAGCTCATTATCCAAAGCTAAAGACACTATGGTATGACTTTTTAAGTGGGAATGATAAATCACTATTTTTAAAACATTTAATCGTGTCGGATATCTATGCTTGTAAATCAAGTATCAAAAGGTATAACTCTTTATACGAAATTGGCAATTACTTAAAGTCTCTTTTCTACTCTAAAACTTTAGATTTTAGAATGCCTGGTTTTTATAAACTAAAAGAAGGGTACTTAATTGCGCATTTATCAGATGCTTATAAAGATATCTTGTACCATTTTGATAGCTATTATGCCCTTTTAGATAAGGTTGAGTCATTTGATGCAAAGTCGGTTACCTATGATGCAAGGGATGCTTTTTCAATACTTTCAAATTTAAAGAAAAATCAAGGTAAACCAAGGAACAATCAAGAAAATCACGGTCAAGAAGATGATGATCCTTTGTTTTCCGCAGTTAATTTTGATGAGCACTATGGCTATTTAAAAAACTCGATTGCGCTTAAAGAAGCTTTTTATAAGGTACTTACCAACACAAATTTTTTGATGGTAGGCGCCTATAAGATGTCATGTGCTTATAGAGCGGTTAAAAAGGGCAATGTTGTAAGTATTGTCTATGGCTTTGTGATAAAACTTGATGATAACTGTGAGATCTCACTTGATGATTTAAATTTGGATGTAGGCAATCATCAAATAGGCAGTGAGCAAATAGGTAACGAGCAAATAGGCAGTGAGCAAATAGGAAATAATCAAAAAGAAGACTTTTACAATTTAATTGGTGAATATCGCGATGCAGATCTAAAAAAGGTTGTGGACTTTTTAAAAGATCACTTTCTAGGTAGTGTTGATACAGAGCAAGATACTGAGCAAGATACAGCTCAAGGCACAGAACAAGACAAAGTACAAGATCCAACTCAAGGCATAGAGCAAGACAAAGTACAAGACACAGAGATTGGTGTTGATACAGAGTCTAAGGGAAAGAGTGGTAAAAAGACTACCGGTGTAAAGACTGCTGGTAAGAAGCTAACCGATAAAAAACTCACTGATAAAAAACTTAAAGAAGGCTATCGCGTAGTATCTTTTGATTTAAAGGAAAATGTCTTAAAAGAAGAGTTTAATGCAGTTTTAGATGATGTAGAAAAAGCTGTAGCTTTAATTAATTTGGATACAGTGGTGTTATCAGATTTTAAACTTGAAAGACTGCAAGAGTCTAAGGACAGACTGAAAGAACATCGCAGTATTGAAAGTGAGAGAAAGCGCAGTTTAAAACAGCAAATTAAAGATGAAGAGTTGAGATTAAAAGAATTTGCTAAATCTCAAGAGAATGATGATATTGATTTCTTTTAATTGGTAAATGTGTTTTTATCCACTAACCGGATGCGAAAACACTGCCATTTATGGCGGTGATGATCATCAAAGTAAACTGTTTTAAGCATTGTAAGCTAGTTTACAGACAAATTGTAGAAATTTGAATGTTATGACTCGATA